>Ga0208413_1000409_pt1 | contig 32660 bp, 27 predicted proteins | sample AntAceMetag02UKD_FD_184761 | JGI IMG/M metagenome (GOLD analysis project Ga0208413, IMG submission 184761) | Saline lake microbial communities from Ace Lake, Antarctica - Antarctic Ace Lake Metagenome 02UKD (SPAdes) (version 2) | ecosystem: Environmental > Aquatic > Non-marine Saline and...
CTAAATATTGGGCCAGCTTAGAAGATAACTAAGCTGATAAGTATTGCACGTCCTGCTTGTTGAACTGCGTTATAATATTTTACTTAAAGTTCATGTTTTAGTTAATAAGCATTAATTAAGTTATTAAATTTTAAGGAAATAACTCTTGGACAAGTATAAGGATATACGGCCGTATCTGGACAGTGAGATTCGGCCGGTATTAGATGAGCTCATTAAAAATCCTGAGTTCCTAACTACCATTGCTAAGTTTTACTTTCCGCGCCTTACTCATCTGCTGCCAAGTGCTATGCGCTTTGCGGCTAAGGTTAAGTTAAAAGGCCAACTTAAAAATGTTCATAATATCGCATCCATGCAGGACGTGATCGCGCAGTATATGGACAAAATGATTGAAGATACTACGACTGCATTGACGCACTCCGGTTTAGAGAATTTGCGAGAGGGTCGTAATTACCTGTTTATTAGCAATCATCGCGATATCGTCATGGATCCGGCGTTTGTAAACTACATGCTCTATCACGCAGATCATGAAACCCTCCAAATAGCGATCGGCGACAACTTATTAAAAAAGCCATTTGTGTCCGATCTTATGCGCTTAAACAAAAGTTTTATTGTGCAGAGATCACTAAAAGGCCGAGAGCTATTGAGTTCGCTGAAACTCATGTCTGAGTACATTCATCACAGTGTAGCCAACGGGCAGAACGTTTGGATCGCTCAAAGTGAGGGCAGAGCCAAAGACGGAATTGATAAAACGGACCCAACCCTATTGAAAATGCTCGCAATGGGGAACCGAGAGTTGTCGCTGGGTAAAAGCCTTAAAAAACTCCATATCATCCCTGTTAGCATTTCCTATGAATATGACCCTTGTGATTTATTGAAGGCTCAGGAGTTATATCAAATAGCAAAGACGGGCAGCTTCGAAAAAGACGAATCAACTGATATCAACAGTATTGTCACTGGGATGGTTGGGTTTAAAGGAGCGGTGCACGTAGCCTTTGGCACAGAGCTTAAAATTACCGATGATGAGCCAGAACATATTGCGGCAGACATCGATATGCAGATTTTGGAAAATTATACCTTGTCAGACAGTAATTACCTGGCAATCAGTAGGCTCAGGCAAGATGGCATGCTGCCGCTACATCGTCTAAGACCAGGGTTCGATACTCAGGAGATTTCGCCGGCATCCCGAGCTTTTTTTAGCGAGCGTTTGCGCCAAATAGAGCCGTCACTTGTAAAACACTGGCTTTATAGCTATGCCAACCCTGTTATAGGTCGCTATAAAATCGAGTAAGAATCGGTGAATTGCTAGACCAAACGTGCAATCGCTGTTGCCAATCTTGTCATTAATGGCTGTCTTGTGTCTGGATTGATTGGTCCGAAGCAAAGGCTTCGCATCTCTATCTGTTTTGCGTGCTTGGTGTTTTCTTGTCGGTCTGGTTTTGATTTTCCGAAGGCGTTTTTCAACTGCGCTAATTGGATCTCCATCCTCGTTGCTTGATCTGAATCAGGGGTGTCTATGCTTGCACGAATTTCTAGTTCGATGCATTGTTTGCGCAGAGTTTCTGTCTCATTTTTCACCAGTGTAGCGAAATCCGTTGGGGTTTTAAGGCCGCTCAAATTCTTCCAGCGCTTCACCAATAAGCTATCGAGAGACTCATTGCCTACTTTTGGTAGTTCATTCCATGCTGAGACATCGAGGGTTTTAAGGTGATCAGAAAAACTTTCTAGGTTAGTAATCGCGTTGAGTTCGCTTTCCATTTTATCGAGCAGGGCGATTTTGGACGCCAGTTTTTCCTTTAAAAGTAAAAACTTCTTGTCTGGCAATGCCTTAAACCGCATGTCTATCTTGCGTTTTATACTATTAAATTGCTCTGTTAGCTGGCTGCGTTGCTGCTTTAATCTTGGGTCAAGGTCGTTGGAAAATTTCTGCGCCAGTGTTTGATACTCAGATCGGCTGTCTCGGAACTGTTCTTCTTCGAGGGTTTCTAATTGCTCTAATTCTTTTAAGGTGACTCTTAAACCATCCTCAGTTTCTTTTAATACGCTCTGCAGTTTTTCTGCTTCTTGATTGCGCTGTTCGAATAATTTATCACAGGCTGCTCGAAACTCATCCCAGTACTTTCGGTCTTCTTTAAACGAAGTAGGGCCGATTTTTTTCCACTGCTGCTGCAAAGCCTTGGCCTCATTCATGGCCTTTTTGTTGTCATCGAGTAGTTCTAGTGCAACTGCTTCATCAATGCACTGCTGCTTTGCTTTGCCGTTGTCTCGCATTTCTGTGCGGCGTAATTTGCGCAGTTGGTTAAGCAAATCGTAATAACGCTTTTGCAGGCTTTTAATTTTGGATTGCTCGATGGGAGCATACTTTTTCCAGCTTTCTTCCGCGCCTTTAACCAGCTTGTTAACGGCAGAGATGTTCACTGTTTCCGTATCTAGTTCGGCTAAGTCCTTTTCCAGCTGGTCGCATAGTATGCGTCGTTGCTTAAGGTTCTCAGCCATAAGCTGCTTGCGCTGCTTGAAATATTCTTTACATGGCTCATAGGCCTTGTCAGATAGTACTTTGAATTCTTTCCAAAGCTCTTCGTTCTGATTGGAGCGCCCAAGCAACTTCCACTCTTTATGCATATTTGCAATGTGCTTAGAACGATCAGAAGCATGCATTTTGGAGTCAACGAGATGCTGCATTTGAGTGAGCATTTGTTTTTTCTTCTCAGTTGCAGCGAAGATTTTCCAATCTCGAAGCTCGTCTATTTTGGTCTTGTATGCATTGGCTTTCTCTTGTAAATCAGCGCGTGTTTTTCCAGAAGTATTACTGATATTGCCTTGGATTTTGTCCCAGGCCGGCAGTGCTTCGTGGGATTGGCCGTCTTCAAGATATTTTTTCAAGCCATCAAGGAGCAATTCTGTATTTGAATTCAGCTGCTCCTGGTGAACTTTATTTTGTTCAAGGAGAACTTCAATTTTAGCGAGGATCTCAGCGACTTTAGCCCTGAGTTGGAGTTCTGGTTCAGTAAGTGATTTCTGGGCCCTATTAAGGTGGCCTCTGAGCTCATACAGCTTGATTGTATTCTTAAAGCTTAGTTTGCTGAGCGAATCAGAATAAGCTGTAATTTGTTCGGCCGTAACAGGTTCCGGCGGTGGCTTTGGTGTCTGCTTAACTTCGATTTGATTTGAGCTGTTGGCCTCTTCAGCTTTAGGGGCCGTTGATTCAGACGCTATGCTTTTCGAGTTAACAGGTTTAGCGACCGTTGATTCAGGCGCTTCACTATCTGCCTCTGCAGGTTTGACGGTTGCCGCTGATTTAGACACTTCACTTTCTTGTTTTGCCGCTGATTTAGGTGCCTCACTTTCTAGCTCTGCAGGCTTATCAGCCGGAGTGTTAGGCGTATTACTTTTTGGCTCTGTAGATTTGGTGGTGGCTCCTGTTTCAGGCGCTTCACTTTTCGGCTCTGCAGGTTTAGCGATTGCTGTAGATTCAGGCACTTTAGCCTCTGGCGCATCAACGACGGCCGGACTGCTGGTTGTCTTTATTTCTGGTGTTTCCCCACTTTGTCTTGAGTCGGATTCTTTTGCTAAATCTGCGGTAGTCTTTATAGAAGCAGTTGTCATGGGTTTGATTAATCCGGCGAAGGTAGTGGTTGGGTTGGGTTATTTGGTTTATCTATATGCTGAGCTGCACAGTTTAACAGAAATTTGTACTTTTCCCGAGTTATGTAGCGCGACGTGTTCCACTAAATCAGGCTACTAAATCAGGTCACTTAATTAGGCCGCTAAATTAGCCCGCTAATTTTCTAGAGCAGGACCGTAACCAGCCAGTCTGCGTTAGTTTATGGTCTCAAATTGGCTGCAGGTGCTATAATCGCGCGCCGCACGCTTACTGGGCTATCGAATTGTCACCACGCACTTGACTAGATACCAATTAGATACCAACTACACTCTAAACACACGCTTAACTATGGAACCGAATTAATGCTGGCAGATGATGTAAAAGAATCGATTCAGTCAGCTTATAAACAACTCATAGACGCTAAACAGTTAACCCCGCGCTATGGTCAGCGTCTCATGATAGCTGAAATCGCCAAATGTTTGTCAACCATCGGTTCTGGCGCAGAGCCTCCTGTTTGCGTAATAGAGGCAGGAACAGGCACCGGCAAGACATTGGCTTATGTGTTGGGTGTGTTGCCACTGGCTCAAAAACTGGGCTACAAAGTTGTTATTGCAACAGCGACAGTTGCTTTGCAAGAGCAAGTGGTACTTAAAGACTTACCGGAAATACTTCATGATTCTGGCTTAAAATTCAGCTTTTCGTTGGCTAAAGGCCGTGGCCGCTATTTGTGTTTAGCCAAACTGGATATGTTGCTGGAAGGTAATGACAGTCTAAATGCGATGATGGATTTGTATGGGGAGGTTTTAGACGACGCCGATACAGGCAATCTAGCGCTTTATGAAAGTATGCTAACTGAGTTGAGTGCTGGACGCTGGCATGGTGATAAAGATGACTGGGCTAGTCCGCTGCATGATTCGGTGTGGAAACCGCTTACAGCAGACACTGGACAGTGCATGGGGCCAAAGTGCAGCCATTTTCGCAATTGCTGTTTTTATCAGGCGCGCGATTCAATGGACAGTGCAGATTGTATCGTTGCCAATCACGACCTAGTGCTAACGGATTTGGCCCTTGGTGGCGGCGCCATTTTGCCGGAGCCTGAAAAATGTATCTATATTTTTGACGAAGCTCATCACCTCCCGATTAAGAGTAACAACCACTTTTCTACTTACTCTAAGGTGCGATCGACGATTACGTGGATTGAGCGCTGCGAGCCGATACTGCAAAGACTTCTCAATGACGGTTATATGGACGCCAAAGGAGAAGAGATATCGAGAAATTTACTTTTCCAGCTTAGGGATAACTTGGAAAGTGTCTGGCTATTGCTCGAACAGACGCTTTCGACGGTGGATAAAGTTGATAGCTATGAGAACCGCAGCCAATACGCATTTGAATTAGGCCGGGTACCTGATGAGATCCGTGTTGTTGCTGAAAACCTCGCTCATTTATTCTCTCGTTTTGGTAATAGCTTTCAATCGGTTAGCGATGCCTTAAAAGATGACATGGAGGATGGTTCTGATTTAAAGCTTCGCCAAATCGCCGAGCAATGGTACCCCTTAGTGGGAAGCATTGAGAGAAGAGCTGATTCGAATTTGGAGCTTTGGCGCAGTTTTGCTATCGCAGACCCTGAAGGGGTGGCACCCAGAGCCCGATGGCTGAGTTTCAATGACAACGAAGGTGTGCCAGATATCGGGCTCTCATCCAGCCCAGTGCTGGCAGCAGAAAATCTTCAGGAGCGGCTCTGGAAAACATGTGCAGGTGCTGTGCTCACATCAGCCACCTTATCGGCGTTGGGTGAATTTAGTGTTCTGAAGATGCGTGCGGGGCTTCCTGAACACACTGTCTATTTATCCATACCTAGCCCCTTTGATTTTGCCAATTCAGCGACGTTGATAATTCCTAAAATAAATTGCGAACCGTCGAACAGTTTGAAACATACTGAAATTATCATTAAAGCTATCCCTCAGATGGTGGATAAGAAATCCGCATCGTTGATGCTCTTTACCAGTCGTCGTCAGATGAATGATGTTATTCAGGGACTGTCCGCCGATTGGAGGGATTTAATTCTTTGTCAGGATGATTATCAAAAATCGGAGCTCATCAAATACCACCGCAAGCGAGTAGACAACGGTGAAGGTAGTTTGATTTTTGGATTATCGAGCTTTGCAGAGGGAGTTGATCTGCCCGGGGCATATTGCAAACATGTGCTAATTGCGAAAATACCTTTTGCTGTACCCAATGACCCGATTGAAATGACGCTATCGGCTTGGGTTGAATTGCAGGGTAGCAACGCATTCATGACTCTGGCTGTACCGGATGCCGCATTCAAGCTCGTTCAGGCAAGTGGTAGGTTGCTTCGAAATGAATCTGATACCGGCAAAATAACCATTTTTGACGAGCGGCTGGTAGTGAAAAGATATGGCAAGCAGATCTTAGAATCGCTACCACCTTACAGACAAGAAATATTTGAGGAAACGGTAGAACTTTAGCTTTAAAGCCTGCAGCAATGGAAGATAGTCATTTGGATTGATTGAAATGTCGAGGCGGCACTGCAGTGTACAAGGGCGAGAATTCAGATTGGCCGGCACTGTGTTCAATAAAGACCACAGGCAATTTGACCAATTGCCACATCATTGTTGGCAGTGAAAGCGGCATTATCGCTTAGCGTTGATACAAGATGAGTCTGACAGTTAGCTACTAAGCCCTTATTATCACCGCGAAGCTTCATTAGCTTAGGGCGCTGAGTCTAATCTCGCACGTTGATTCCAAGCGCTAAGCATCTCTTTCTTCTAAACAGGGCTCACAATAGTTAAGAATGGTCTTTAGCATTTCCCGACCTTGAGGATTAGTCTGGTAGATTTTTGTGACTTTCGAGTTTCGCTCTGCGCGTGCTTCATCCATGCTTTGAGTCATTTCAGCAAGCTTCTTTGCTAATCCCATTTTGCCCATACTGCTTCCTTAAAACTTCGCCTGTGTTTTGTTTTGGGGTGCGTGTAAAACCCGCCCAGCTTAAGTTTTTCACTATTAAAGCTATAGCACCGCCTTGAAAAAAAGCGGCCCATATCAGGCAACTAATTCTTTTTTTTATTTCAATAATGTTCTGTAAGGGCTTGAATAATGTTTTATAAGAGTTTGGCAGGCAGGGAAGTCAAAGCCGTTAGTGAAAGGGCGTGGCAGGTTTTCCCGGCTGTTTAGTTTGCTACTTATCTTAGAATAAGGGGTGCCACTTAATTTTTTCTTGTCGTAGCCGCTCACTGGTGGCATCAACTGATATCTGCAATCGACACTAAAAGCTCATCGCCTGCGTCATGGCCATGCTGTCATTAATGTATTTAAAGTGGTTGATATCGATAAAAAATGAGGTAATATTTTTACTATGATGAGCGCAGTAGGCTATTTTTCCTTCGGTAAAATCATGGGACTTGCGGCGGTTTGACCGACCGGTAAGGACGTCATGTTTGGCGAGTTTTACCAGCCTTTGTGCATTTAAAGTTCGGGCAGTTATATCTTGAAACATCAGTATGTGATTGGTGACTAAGCCGTTTGCATCTAATACGCTATTGCAGCTAATTCCAGCTACGATGCTGATATTTGTGAATTTTGAATGAGCACTCGGTTACACATAAATGCGTTGTTCTCGAGCATATTCCTAGTCAGCTCTGTTAGTGCATGGTCTGATTTTCTGCATCGTCATTGTGAGTAGCGAAAAGGTCGAACACATTTACTTTTTTAATTGAATCCAAAGAATAGCGTGACAGATTGAGATTTTTTGGGTTCGCATAGCAAGTTTTGCCAGTGCCTGCGTATTGAATTATCCCTTCGGAGGCGCTTTCAATTAATACCTTGTTTCGATTTTCAAGCCCTATAAGTATGCGAGACAGATGGCGAATGAACCTTTGCAGTTTACGCAGGCGATTGCCGCGATATTCAACGTCACCCAAGCCTTTGCTGGAAGTACAGAGCTCGATGCCGTGAGTGCTGGGGTCCAACAAGCTGTCGAGTTTGGGCTGGCCTTTGCTCACTACTCAGATGGGCTTGTCATTTTATTGACGATTACAACGGCTATCAGTCCTTTTAACTGATGTTGCTTGCTAGGTTGTATACGACAAGCGCGAGCGCTTTATTTGCATGTAGGGTCAGTAATTGTGGGTAGCTGCTTTCTTGATGGGCAGCGGTATTACTCGGCTTCCACGAATTGGAGGCTTCAATGCAAGCGCCATGGCGGCTATCGATGATAAATATTTTTCCACTGCGTCATTCAAGTTAAAAGATTTTGAATCACTCCTTTTTTGAGTATAGGAGAAGACATTCGGTGGGACAGGCTAAGTTGATTAAGATTGCACTGTTGTTAATAAAGCTTGTTAATAAAGCTTGTTAATAAAGCTTGTTAATAAGGATTAGGAACAAGGATTTTTAGTAAGGCATAAAAAGCAATCAAGGCTCACTTGAACAAGAGCCTTAATAACGAAACGTTAGTAATATAGGCACGGTTCAGGGGGTTTGCAAGGAAATAGCGTTTTTGAAAAACCAGTCGCTGCTGTGGCTGCCATAAATAATCTAGGTTTTTTTAGTTCGGCTTCTATGCACTATGAAGTAGCCAACAGCAACTCCGGCTACGATCCCTATTAACGGCGGAATCATGCCATTGTTAAACATGGGTGCGAGCCCTAACCCGGCAAATAATCCAACAGTGATGCTTAGGGCGTACGTTCCCTGATCTGCCTTGCGACTTTTTTTAGACATGAGAGACCTCTATTTACAATTTCAGTTAATTTTTTTTATTGCGTAAATTACAGTGCTTGCGCGAGTTACTCTTAACGGATTTATTGCCTGGCTCCCAATATCGCCAACCACGTCCATACCCTCTATTACGGATCCAATCGCGGTATATTTGCCAGAAAGGTGATATGCATTGGCCATGCTGATGAAGAACTCAGGGCCATTGGAGTTTGGGCCTGAATTGGCCAGTGCTAAGACTCCCGGCTCGATAGGGCGGCTTAAATTAGCTTCGTTGTAGGTATAGCCTTGAAGCTGGTAAAGCTCTTTTACCGTCATGGAGCGCAGCCTCGTGGCTACTTTTTCTTCTTGTCCCAGAAGTTCCTCAGCTGTTTCAATGGCCATGCTTTTATACAAAGGTTGTAAAATTTGTTTTGCAAATTCGTCGCTGCTGGTGATGTTTAGAATAGGGTTTGTGCTGGAGTCGGGAAGTAAGATATTTTCTATGTTGAGACCAAGAGAATTGGCATTGATCTCATCATTTAACAAATCATTCGGTGCGCCTAGTGCGTTGTATGTAGGGCTGCCAGCTTGAATTAGGAGGCCCGGTACGACGCGGTGGAACGACATGCCGTCATAATATCTGGGTTTGAAAATAGTGTCGGTGTTTTCATCAACTAATTCAATCTCACCTGCCGCTAAACCTAGGAAACGGCCAACATTTTCAGGAGCCTCTTCAGGGTAAAGTTCGACAAACACGTCGCCCCGAGAAGTACTTATTTGTAATAGCGGGTTAGAGGAGCTTTCCATCGCTAGCAGTGCCGAGCGGCTATCTGCTGATAACTGTCCGCAAACACTTGATAAAGCTAGGCAAAGCGCTAGCTGTGATAAAGCGATTGGATAGTTGGCAAATTTGGCAATGATTGAGCGCATAGGCGTTACTGCAACAAATAATGGTCAGCAGGAAGATTTTTAGAAATCCAGATAGCAAGCTTGTGGCGCATGCTTGGCAGTGTTTCATCACTACTTGCCAGTGGCTGCACAACCTTATCTTTAACTAAAAGTAAGTAAATAGCTTTGACCTTTATATCGATATGGTCAGTAGCTTCAAATTGGCCAGCGCCTCTAGCTTCAAAATAACGTGTGCCAACTCTAATGGCTTCTTTAAGTAATTCTGACTCGTTTTTAATTTTTTTCATATTCTAATCCCCGCAGCTTGAGTTTAGGACTAAAGCGAGTGTTTTTGCAATAGAGGGTATTGTACTTGATAGCAGGCTTTAAGATTGCAAGCGCACTAAATCGGCAGGGGTGTCGATATCATCGAGCACAGCGTGTTCTGATACCCTTAAGTTTCTTATCGAGTTCGGGTGCCGTTGCAACACTTCTCGGCCACCGGTATCACCGGATAAATTTTTAAGTTCTGAGAAAAAATTGCGACCAAATGATACTGGGTTTGCCTTTTTCCCCTCACAAATGGGAACTACAATGTATTTGGCATCGCTAGCCGCTGCTATGTCTTTGTAGGTTACTGTACTTATGAATGGCATATCTGCAAGGCAAATCAGGGCTGAATCCCAAGCAGAGATGTTTTTGACAGCAAACGCGAGTGTCGCTCCCATCCCATCTTGTGCATTATCAAAAACTAGGAGTTCTGGGCAAGTTGTCATTAGCTGTTTGGCAATATCTGGGCGTGTAACGACCACAACGTCACTGACTGCGAGTTTTAAACGGGAATAGGTTTGAGCGAAGACGGTAGTGCCGCTGTCTAGTTCCGCGAGCAATTTTGACGCGCCGAATCTGCTGCTCAAGCCAGCGGCTAATAGTATCGCACCAGTCCTGTTTTTCTTGGATTGGTTCATGATTGGTTGTAGCAACCGTTACTGCTGTTATCAGTAACGGTCCTAGGGCATTTAAGAAAATTAATGCAGCGTCTTTCCATTCTTACGATTCGGATCGCTATGTTGCTGTCTGATTTCCACAACAAAGCTTTCCTTTTTCTTATTCAAAGAATTTGTAGTCGTTTCCTGATTTGCTACCTGTGGCTCATCGTCTACCGCTGCCGATGATGAATCCTCAGACTCTGAAATTGGATCAACGCTTTGTTGATCCTCCAATTTCTTTTGCTCCTGCTGCTCTTCCATTTGGGAGTGGAGTTGCTCGCTTAAATGTTGACGCAGACGGTTAACGACGCTCGTCATCACTTCTATCGTTTGACTTAGCTGCTCAAGGGTAATTAAGGTTCGCTCAGGGTCGTTTTCAAAGTGCTTTTCTTCACTCATATTTAAACTCCTCGGTGCAATTTCCTATTGAACGGCATGTGTAGGTTGTTAATCCCAGGATAAAGCGCCTCCTGTCTGATATTCTATTACGCGTGTTTCGAAGAAATTCTTCTCTTTGCGTAAATCCATGATCTCAGACATCCAAGGGAATGGATTTTCGACACCCTGGAATTGCTCCGGTAAACCGATCTGTACCAAGCGACGATTCGCAATAAACTGCAAATATTCTTCCATCATGGCAGCGTTCATTCCTAATACACCGCGAGGCATTGTGTCTCTGGCATATTCGATTTCTAGTTGAGCTGCTTGCAAAATCATCTGCGTAGCTTCTTCTTTCATGGCATCAGTCCAGATCTGCGGATTTTCCAGCTTGATCTGATTGATCATGTCGATGCCAAAATTTAGATGCATCGACTCATCACGCAAGATGTATTGAAACTGCTCAGACGTGCCAGTCATCTTGTTGCGTCTACCCATAGACAAAATTTGAGTAAAGCCACAGTAGAAGAAAATACCTTCAAGACAGCAGTAAAAAGCTATTAGATTCTTCAATAAGTCTTGGTCAGTCTCCAATGTTCCTGTGTTAAATGTTGGATCATTGAGCGATTTAGTATACTTAAGCCCCCAAGCTGCTTTTTTCGCAACTGAAGGAACTTCATGATACATGTTGAAGATTTCCCCTTCGTCCATACCCAAAGACTCGATACAGTACTGATAGGCGTGAGTATGAATAGCTTCTTCAAATGCCTGCCTCAAGATGTACTGACGACATTCAGGGTTAGTAATCAGACGATAGACAGCTAACACTAAATTGTTTGCGACCAAAGAATCTGCGGTAGAAAAGAAGCCAAGATTTCGTTTTACAATTAAACGCTCATCATCGGTTAACCCATTGGGTTTTTTCCATAGAGCGATGTCGGCGGTCATATTAACTTCTTGTGGCATCCAATGATTGGCACAGCCATCTTCGTATTTCTTCCAGGCCCAGTCATATTTGAAAGGCACCAGCTGATTCAGATCGGCGCGGCAGTTGATCATCATTTTTTCATCAACAGTTACCCGCGAAGAGGCACCTTCTAATTCTTCTAGGCCTTCGCTGACATCTAAATCAGCTAAACCTTGGATCGCCTTTTGCAAAGCGTCAGGAGTATCCGCAGTTGCTGCTTCATTTAAAGCTGTGGTGTCTTCAACGCTCGCAGGCTCTTGCGCTGAGGACGTCGCAGGCGCAGCAGCTTGTGCTGGCGCGTGCTTGGGTGCAGTGGGGAGTGCGGCTGCGATTGGACTTTCGTCCTGGTCAAATTCATCCCATGACAACATTGTTTTCTTACCTCTAAATTTATCTTTGGTTTTCATTCAATTCTTAACAAAAAAAAGCGTATGCCAGATTCAAAAGAATCCGGCTGCTTCGATTTATTTACTGTTTACTGGCAAGCTTCACAATCGGGTTCAGCAATTGAACATGCCATCGGAACCGGTGCTGCCGCGTTTGAAACTGCATTCATGTTACTCTCTGAAACTGTCGATTTCTCAGTTGAGCTAGCTGCCAATGCGCGCAAGTAATAAGTGGTTTTAAGACCTCTTAGCCATGCCATGCGGTACATTATGTCGAGTTTCTTGCCACTAGCTCCGGCGACATAAAGGTTGAGCGATTGGGCTTGGTCAATCCACTTTTGGCGCCTGCTTGCGGAATCTACCAACCAGCGTGGCTCAACTTCAAAGGCGGTAGCATACATTTGCTTAATATCCTGAGGGATGCGGTCGATCTTTTGCACGCTACCTTCATAATACTTAAGGTCGTTGACCATAACTGCATCCCATAAATTTAGGTGCTTAAGGTCTTTTACCAGATAAGGGTTAATCACTGTGAACTCACCAGACAGATTCGATTTCACATATAGATTCTGATAAGTGGGTTCGATCGATTGAGAGACTCCAACAATATTTGCGATAGTCGCTGTTGGTGCAATTGCCAATACGTTTGAGTTACGCATGCCAGTAGTTCTCATACGTTCTCGAACGCCATCCCAGTCTAGTCGCTGCTCTGTATTAATTTCTAAATAGTCAGAACCACGTTCTTCTTCAAGAAGCTTTAGAGAGTCGATAGGAAGAATGCCTTGATCCCAAAGTGATCCCTTATAAGTTTCATACTGGCCGCGCTCTACAGCGAGATCCATTGATGCGTTTATAGCGTGGTAGCTCACAATTTCCATGGACAAATCTGCAAACTGCACGGCTTTGTCGGAAGAATAAGATATTTTCTGCTTATAAAGAGCATCTTGGAAACCCATGATTCCCATTCCAACGGGCCGGTGCTTCATATTGGAAGTTTTGGCCTGTGGCACAGAGTAATAGTTAATGTCGATGACATTATCTAACATGCGAACCGCTGTTTTGATGCTGCTCTTGAGCTTCTCTTGGTTCAGGCCATTCTCATCAACATGATTTACAAGATTGATTGAACCTAGGTTACAAACGGCAATTTCTTCTTGGTTTGTATTCAGAGTAATCTCAGTGCACAGGTTGGATGAATGAATAGCGCCAACGTGTTGCTGAGGTGAGCGCACGTTACAGGCATCTTTAAAAGTCATCCATGGGTGACCCGTTTCAAACAACATTGAAATCATTTTGCGCCAAAGGTCAGCAGCTTTCATAGTCCGGTAAGGATGAATATCTCCGGCCATCGCTTTGCGTTCATACTCTACATACGCTTTTTCAAAATCACGGCCGTGTAAATCATGTAAATCAGGAACTGTGTTAGGCGAGAACAGAGTCCATTCTTGATCGTTGAAGACACGCTTCATGAATAGATCTGGGATCCAGTTAGCGGTGTTCATGTCATGGGCACGGCGGCGTTCGTCACCAGTATTTTTTCTAAGCTCTAGAAATTCTTCTATATCTAAATGCCAAGTTTCTAAATAAGAACACACAGCACCTTTTCGCTTGCCACCTTGATTTACGGCAACAGCGGTGTCGTTGACAACTTTCAGAAAAGGGACGACGCCCTGTGATTCGCCGTTAGTGCCTTTTATGTGCGCCCCTAGTGCTCGTACTGGAGTCCAGTCATTGCCGAGGCCGCCAGCCCATTTAGAGAGCATCGCGTTATCTTTGATAGCAGAGTATATGCCGTGCAGATCATCTGGCACTGTGGTCAGGAAGCAAGAAGACAGCTGAGGACGAAGAGTGCCGGAATTAAAAAGCTGTGGCGTAGAAACCATATAGTCAAAACTTGAAATTAAGTTATAAAACTCAATTGCTTTTTCTTCTCTATTTTCTTCGTTACTAGCAAGCCCCATGGCTACTCGCATATAGAAAACTTGTGGTAGTTCGAAACGAGTGCCACCACTGTGAATGAAGTAGCGGTCATACAAGGTTTGCAAGCCAAGGTAAGTAAACTGTTGGTCTCTATCCGCCTGCAGCGCTTCGCCTAGGACAGTTAAGTCGTATTCGAGTAGGTGAGGTGAAAGGAGCTCTAATTCAACACCTTTTTCAACATACATCTTCAACGCAGTAGCGTAGCGATAATGCATTTCGCTGTGGGTGGCTGCATCGGCAATGCCTAAGAAGCCTAACGCCTCTGACCTGAGTGTATCCATCAACAGGCGAGCGGTAACATAGGAATAATTCGGGTCTTTCTCAACCATTGTTCGTGCTGTCATAACTAGTGACTCGCGAACATTGGCCATTTTCACACCCGGATATAAGTTCTTCAGGGTACTGTCGTAAATAGTCTGTGCAGAGACATCTTCCAGACCTTCACAGGCTTCGTCGATAACAGTGCGCAGACGATCAGTATCCAATGGGCCTTGGCTGCCATCTGCTAAGGTCACAATTATTTCTGGTTGGTCAGATTTACTACTTTCCTGTTTCTGCTCGCGCATGCGCGTACGATCTGCTCTATAAATGACATAGCTGCGAGCAATTTTATGTTCGCCAGAGCGCATCAGGGCAAGTTCTACTTGATCTTGAATATCTTCAATATGAATTGTGCCGCCAGAAGGCATGCGGCGATTGAATATCTCGCTAATTAGACCAGCCTGCTGGGCTACAGATTCATGAATCCGTGACGAGGCCGCAGCGTTTCCGCCCTCAACAGCCAAGTAAGCTTTAGTAATGGCGACAGAAATTTTCGACTCGGCATAAGCAACCACGGCACCATTGCGTTTGATTACCCGCAAATGTCCAGGTGCTGTCTGTGAGACAGTCGTATTATTGTCGGTACTGCTTTTGGTAGCGGCTTCAGGTGAATTTCTTGCGGGATGAACATCAGTTTGCATTGTTTGCTCCGAAACGGTGAGCCGAGGAAGAAGGCTTCACTTTTGTTTACGCTGAATGTGTTACTTACAATTATAAGTATTTTTATATTTCTAGGCTGTGACGCCGTAGATCGACAAGTCGCTGTATCTATCGCTAAGACGATAACTAAGGCGATTTGTCATTGCTGTCTTTACTTCCGGCTTTAGTGCCTGCTTGTAGCTCCAAATGAAATACCAGCGAGTGGATTTCTGTAAGGAAATTCAAGCGGCGTAAAAGCCATATACTATATATTGTGTTTTTTCGCTCAGACTTTAATAGTTTTTTTAGTTTTTGCCGAGAATTTTTCAATTCTCCATTGGCGTGCCATCAAAGCAGGGCTGTTAGACCCTGTAATTCAAGCGGTTTTCTTATTATTTGGCTGAATTGGCTTCTCTGGCCGCAACCCTTTTAAAACTTTTTTATTTTTTTGAGTTTGTCTCTACTTTCCTAGGTGAAGTCTAATTTTTACAACATATAGGTAAGTAATAATTCAATGACACAAGATAGTGAGGTTTGGGGGCTAATGCAAGGGATTTCTTTGTGTGCGGCTTGTGGACAAATTGTGAATAGATTGTTGTTGTATAAGGATTTTATCTGAATACGTGGTTTCGCAGAAAGCAATGCTTATTTTGAGTTTATCTGCTCTGAGTTATGGCACAGTTTCACCCTTATTCGGCGCGTTTAAGGGCGAATAAGGGGCGTTGTCACGAACACTACATATTGTGTTTTAGATGTTTTAGTAGTTTAACCGGTTTAGGTGCTAAGTAGATGCTCTAAAAGCGCTTTTTGTGAATGCATACGGTTCTCTGCTTCGTCCCAAACCACTGATTCTTTGTCATCTAGGATCTGCGCGCTAACTTCTTCACCTCGGTGAGCAGGCAAGCAGTGCATAAACAGTGCGTTGGAATTGGCCTTGGACATTAGTTCGCTGTCGACCTGGAATCCGGCAAAGGCGGCTTCGCGTTTTCTTTGCTCCTCCTCTTGCCCCATTGATGCCCAAACATCGGTGACCACTAGATCTACTCCCATTGCCGCTTTTAATGGGTCTCTAACCACAGAAACCCGAGCTTGATTCGCCGCCACTAGGTGAGAGGCAGGTTCAAAACCAGGCGGGCAGGCAATAACCAATTCAAAATCGAACGCCGCTGCTGCGTTTATATAGGAATTGCACATATTATTACCATCGCCAATCCAAGCGACCCGTTTGCCAGCGATGCTGACTCTATGTTCGATGAAAGTTTGCATGTCCGCGAGTAATTGGCAGGGATGGAAATCATCACTCAGAGCATTGATTAATGGCACTTTTGAGTACTCAGCAAATTTTACTAATTTACTGTGCTCAAAAGTACGAATGGCAATGCAGTCAAGCATTCGAGATAGAACACGGGCACTGTCTTGTATGGGTTCACCCCGACCAAGTTGAGAATCAGCAGTTGTTAAGAATACCGAAGAGCCGCCGAGTTGGTTCATGGCAACTTCAAAAGCAACGCGGGTGCGGGTGGAAGATTTTTCAAAAACTAACCCGAGCGTGCGGCGATCAAATTGTTTTGCGAGCTCTGGTTGTTTTTTTAGCTCGATAGCTCGGTGAACAATAGCGCTCAAATCGGCAGGGCTAAGGTCAGCGAGGGTTAGGAAGTGTTGAATAGCCATAGAGTGTTGCAATTCCTTGCAGCCACAGATCTAGGAACGGCTAGATTTATGGCATAAAAATGAAAAAGGCAGCTTGCGCTACCCGATTACCAGGCAGTTTAGACTTAAAGCGATTTATGGGCAATTGTCTTTGCGATAGTGTTTGGGTAGTCTTTATTGCCCAGCCCGAGCCAGTCACCTGCTATGTCGAAAATGAATCCAATTGAACTCAGCCTATTTTCCAGCCGTGTATCTGCTATTTGCGATGAGATGGGTATTGTCCTAAGAAGAACGGCATTCTCACCCAACATAAAGGATCGCTTGGATTTTTCTTGCGCACTGTTTGGTCCAAACGGGGAGCTTTTTGCTCAGGCTGCTCATATTCCTGTTCACCTTGGGAGCATGGCGTTTGCCATGGGTAGCATAGTTGAAGAAGTTGATTGGCAGCAGGGCGACCTGTTGGCAGTAAACGATCCTTATCTTGGCGGGACTCATCTGCCGGATGTAACTCTTGTCTCGCCTGTTTTTTTTCAAGGTCAAGAAGAGTTGGGCAGGGCAACTAAGCTCATCGGGTTTATTGCCAATCGTGCCCATCATGCAAATATCGGGTGTGATACTCCCGGCTCAATGCCTGTTTCGTCAACGCTAGAGGAAGAAGGCGTTATTATCCCGCCGACATTAATCATGCGAGATGGAAAGCTTCTGCCTGGGGCAAGTTTGTTGCCAGAGATTAAGGATGTGCTGAGCGGTGATTTTGCCGCGCAGGCCGGCGCCAATCAAGTCGGTGTGGAACGCTTAATGCAGTTGGTGAACAAAACCGGAGAAGCTGCCTATCGAACTGCTATGGAGCAGTTGAATGACTATGCAGATAGAATAACTCAATCGGTAATAGCGACCTTAAAGCCAGGCCGAAGTGTTTTTTCTGATACTTTAGATGACGATGGTAAAGGCTCTAAAAACATTAAGTTAGAGGTGTCACTTAACATTCATAACCGCCACGTAGAGCTTGATTTTACTAGCTGTTCTGATCAGGTGCCAGGCAACCTGAATTGTCCGGAGGCAGTCGCTGCAGCGGCATCTTACTATTGTTTCCGATGCTTGATGCCAGCAGATGTGCCAGCCTGTGCAGGGCTTTTCAGGCGCATTAAATTAATCACTAGAAAGGGGAGTATTGTTAATGCTAACCGGCCCGCCGCGGTAGCGGCCGGTAATGTCGAAACTTCTACGCGGCTGGTGGATCTGGTTTTTGGAGCGCTTGCTATGACTCTGCCAAAGAGAATCCCCGCGGCGAGCCAAGGCACTATGAACAACGTGGCAATGGGCTATATTGATGCGAAAACGGGGGAACGCTGGGACTACTATGAAACAATAGCGGGAGGGTTGGGTGGAGGGCCAAATTACCCAGGTCTTGATGCGGTTCATAGCCACATGACTAATACGTTAAATACTCCAATAGAAAGTTTGGAAATGAATTATCCACTGCGTATTCGCCGCTATGAAAAACGTAAAGGTAGTGGTGGAGTTGGCTTACATCCCGGTGGTGAAGGGGTGATACGGCAGTACGAATTCCTGCGCCCGGCACAGTTAAGTTTGCTTACGGAGCGTCGGCTAAAAGGGCCTTGGGGTTTGGCAGGCGGCGGCGATGGCGAAGTTGGGGTTAATCTCCTTAACGGTGAAGCTATTCCGGCGAAATGCAATTTATCAGTTGCGACAGGCGACCTGCTAACGCTAATGACACCAGGGGGTGGTGGCTGGGGCGCGCCAGAGAGCCTTGGCAGCGCTGATTCTGACGCCTTAGATACTATCGCTGGCAATGAGACCCTTGGAACCCCTTGAAATAGTCGCCGATGACTCAACCTTATCTATTAGCAACCGCAGGTTAACTATCAACTAACAGGGAACTGACACCTTGTCGGTGAGTGTGTAGAATTACGTCTTAATTAGTTTAGACAATTAATCGCGATAACAGCTAGTGATATCAATTCGTGACAATAGTGAGGCAGTAAACAATGAGTATCGAGACCACAATTCAGGAACAAATAGACGCCAACAGTATCTTGCTATACATGAAGGGAAATCCTGAGCAGCCTCAGTGTGGGTTTTCCGCACAGGTGACTCAATTATTAATGGCTTGTGGAAAGCGCTTTGCTTATGTTGATATTTTGAGCAATCCAGAAATCAGAGCAAACTTGCCTGCCATTTCAAATTGGCCAACATTTCCACAGCTTTTTATAGATGGGGAACTGGTGGGAGGATGCGACATTATTACCGAATTGCATGAAAAGGGTGAATTGCAGACCCTGGTAGATAATTCAAAAGAAGGTGCTTCGCCGGACACTCCTGAGTAACTTAATTTTTTGCGAGTGGCCCGGAGGCTCGCCTCCGGGTTTATCCTTTAAATCTAGCTTTCTTTAAGCGTGCCTACCTTCCTGCAAACCTGAACTGCTTTTAATATCTGACTTACTTTCAAATTCCCTCACCTTAGTTAATCTTTTAAAGGCCAGCCCCCGAGCCGCTTCCACTTGTTGACGATTTCATTGAACAACTCTGCTGTTTTAGCCGCATCGTAACGTGCTGAATGTGCTTCATTTTCATCAAAATCAATGCCAGCAACCTGACAAGCGCGGGCTAGCACAGTTTGCCCATAAACAAGGCCGCTGAGTGTGGCTGTGTCAAAACAGGAAAAAGGATGAAACGGATTGCGCTTCAAGCTATGGCGTTCGCTGGCAGCATTGATAAAGCCAAGGTCAAAGTGCGCGTTGTGACCGACTAATATGGCACGTTTACACTGATGGATTTTCATTGCTTCTCTAACCATCGTGAACATATTCTGAATGACTTCTTTTTCAGATTTTGCTATTCGCAGTGGATGAAAGGGGTCGATGCCAGTGAATTTCAGCGCAGCTTCTTCGAGGTTAGCGCCTTCAAACGGCACAACTCGGTGGAAAAAAGTTTGTTCGACGGACAATATTCCTTCGTCATCCATAGCGGGTATTACTGCAGCTACTTCGAGAATGGCATCTGTTTTAGAATTAAAGCCGCCAGTTTCTACATCAATTACGACTGGCAGGTAAGTTCGAAAACGGCCAGATAAAAGATAATTTGTTGGCTCTTCAGGTTCATTAAAGCTCATTAAGAATCCTTGCTTAATTGCCAGTTAATTGTTTCACCGGCGCGAATGGGAATTACGCTGCTATCATCAAACTGAAAGTTTTGATCCATAGTCCATGGCGTCTTTATTAACTTAATTGTTTTGCTGTTGCGAGGCAGGCCATAAAAATCTGGCCCGAAAAAGCTCGCAAAACCTTCTAATTTGTCTAATGCATTTTGAGATTCAAACACCTCTGTATAAAGCTCTATAGCAGCAGGTGCTGAGTAGATGCCAGCACAGCCACAGTCGCTTTCTTTGAGGTGCTTTTCATGAGGTGCCGAATCAGTCCCGAGAAAGAACTGCGCACTGCCACTGGTGGCTGCGCTGAGAAGCGCTTGTTGGTGGATGTTGCGTTTTAATATGGGTAGGCAGTAAAAATGTGGCCGAACTCCTTCAGCCAGTAGATCATTGCGGTTATACAGTAGGTGATGAACAGTGATGGTTGCCGCTATATTACTTTTTTGGGACTTCACAAAATCGACCGCATTCTTAGTTGTGATATGTTCGAGCACCACTTTTAACTCAGGATAGCGTTGCGTCAAAGGTGCTAGAACCTGATCGATAAAACATTGCTCTCTATCGAAGATATCAATCTCATGATCGGTAACTTCACCATGAATAAGTAGAGGCATATCTTCGTCAATCATCCTTTCAATTACTGAATAAACCTTGCTTATCTCTGTCACCCCGCTATCGGAATTTGTCGTTGCACCTGCCGGGTAGTATTTTACGGCTATAACCAATTCAGACTCTCGTGCTGCGGTGATCTCCGTTGGGCACAGTTGATCAGTGAGATAGAGCGTCATTAGGGGATCGAATGTTAGCCCTTGTGGTACTGCGTCCAATATTCTTAACCGATAATCGCGAGCGGCGGCAACCGTGGTGATTGGTGGTTTGAGGTTTGGCATTACAATGGCTCGTGCGAAGCGCGCAGCCGTGTGGGCCACTGTGGTGGCCAGAGCAGTGCCGTCTCGAAGATGTAAGTGCCAGTCATCAGGTTGAGTAATTCTTATACTTTGATTGGTCATTAGGGGCTACGTCTTATACTGAGGGCCTCTATTGTAGCGGAATTTTGTAGTGAAATACCGCAACGCAATAATGTAATTGAGCAAGGATAAGCATGTGCGAGTTTTTTGACAGCGGGGAGCTGTTTGAGCACAGAAATACTAGTTGAGAACAGGAAGTTCTAAGATGTGTTTAAGAGTTGATTTTATCAAGATATTGATCGCGCTGCGCATTGTTTGTGCTTAGTTTGGGGCGCGTGCTGATGAGAGTGAGCGGACTCTTTTGTATCAAACGTCTATGCATAAGCCTTCGTGGTCCATCAATGTGTCGGTTTTCGAATGCCTGCAACATAGTCAATACCACAGTTTGCTTAGGTACAATTTCATCATCACCGGGTGAATGCTCGCAATCTAGGCTTGTTACCTTCGATCGCATATTTCAAGGCGACAACCTCAGTTTAAGCCGCATACCATCTCCACGGAATTTTAATTCACCACATAAAATTTTGGTCTCTGCCTGCCCGCGGCTGGCGATATCCAGCAAGAAGAACGTAGCGCGAACTTGCTAATGGCTCAGATGCTTACTGCAATGATGTCTCGACTTTCAGGCAGGTCAGCATTCTCCAATGTTGAGTCGGTTAAAGTGACTTTGTCGCCAATACGGTTTCAAGTGGCTTATTAGTCCTATTTAGTCTGTTCTAAAAGCTTATGGCCGGCAAATTACACCCAGATCAATCGCTCTACAATTTTTTGGCCAAGCGGGGCCAAAAGCCTTAATAGACAGCAGTGCGACGGCTAGAGCGCATTGTGCTGAACGGCGCAGCTGATGATTCTGTTTTGCGCTTTGAAATAGATAGTTCTACCGATGTCGCGGGGCGAGGCGAGGCGAGATAACCTGTTGATAGCGCAGGAGCGTGCCTTTTTGGTGACAAGCTACCGAATAGATAAGGGCTTAGATCCAGAAGTCATTGCCACCGGAGCGCATGGCGAGAGGGAAGAGTACTTGATTGTGAGCCCAGAGAAGATCTTTACAGATCGCAACCGAAACCGCCGAGTCAATATAGTCATGCTAGGAGGCGATGGGATGATTACGGCTAAGTAACATACCTCTGGTTGTTTTAACCTTCATTCGCGTTAGTGCTAGACTACGCCTCTTTTTGGTGGCGAGTGTGCAATTGGCGCGCACTTTGCCGGAAGTTTTCCGTTACCCCTCGATAAGTTGAAAGCTCATACTATCAACTTATCGTTTTTGTTTGGAGATAAGCATGTCCGAGATCAACAAGGTAGTTTTGGCCTATTCAGGTGGTTTAGACACGTCGGTTATTGCTAAGTGGCTACAACAAACGTACGACTGTGAGGTAGTTACATTTACCGCGGACATTGGCCAAGGTGGCGAAGTAGAACCGGCTAGGCAAAAGGCCAAGGCTATGGGCATTAAGGAAATCTATGTCGAAGATCTTCGAGAGGAGTTTGTTAGAGACTATGTTTTTCCGATGTTTAGAGCAAACGCAGTATACGAAGGGGAATATCTGCTAGGGACTTCAATCGCTCGACCATTAATAGCGAAAAGGCTAGTAGAAATAGCTGCGCAGACTAACGCTGACGCCATTTCTCATGGCGCCACGGGCAAGGGTAACGACCAGGTGCGCTTTGAATTGGGTGCCTATGCGTTGAGTCCAGGCATTGAGGTTATTGCACCATGGCGAGAATGGAATCTGAATTCCCGCGAGCGACTTTTGGCTTATTGCGACGAACACCAGATCCCGGTAGAGAATAAACTAGGTAAAAAATCCCCTTATTCAATGGATGCTAACCTTCTCCATATTTCTTATGAAGGAGATATTCTTGAGGATCCTGCGGCGGAGCCGGACGAGGCGATGTGGCTGTGGAGTGTGTCCCCTGAAGAGGCACCTGATCAAGCGACCTATATAGAACTGGATTATATTAAAGGTGACATAATCGCTATTGATGGCGAAAAGTTAAGCCCGGCGTCTGTGCTAGAGAAACTCAACAAAGTGGGTGGTGCGAATGGTATTGGCCGTGCCGACATAGTGGAAAATCGGTATGTAGGAATGAAATCTAGAGGCTGCTACGAAACGCCAGGAGGGTCGATTATGCTGAAAGGACATCGAGCAATGGAATCTCTTACCCTAGATAGAGAGCTCGCTCATCTTAAAGATGAGCTTATGCCTAAGTATGCATCCCTTATTTATAACGGTTATTGGTGGTCCCCAGAACGCACTGCTCTGCAAGGTCTTATCGATCAGTCTCAGCAATTTGTTAATGGCAAAGTGCGCCTCAAACTTTATAAAGGCAACGTAATCGTTGTAGGTCGTGAGTCTGCTGATTCGTTGTTTGATGAAAGCATTGCTACTTTCGAAGATGATGCAGGCGCCTACAATCAGGCAGATGCGGCCGGCTTTATAAAACTTAATGCGCTGCGTCTGCGAATTGCTGCACAGAAAGGTCGGGTTTAGGCGCGAGCTTGGAATCAGTTAGGTTCTGCTAGTATTGCAAATTGCCGCCCAGAACAAGGATTGCTGACTATACTTTAACAAGTATTCACAATACCAATAGGCGGCAGTATGTATTCAGATCAACCCACGCTTCTTCCGGTTGACGATAATGAGCTCAATTTATTCCAATTGATGGAAAGGTTGGATGGGGTGGAGATTTCGCCAATCATTGCGCAGACAGGAAGCTAAGCACTAGAGTCCGCTTCTCGGCATGAGTTTGCTGGATTTTGATATGCCGTGAATGGACGGCTATCAGATTCTGAGCAAACTCGGCGCTGCCCGATAATTCTGAAACGCCGGTGATATTCATGTCGCCGAATTTAGTTCAGGCCCTAGTGGCAGTATTTAAAGGTTCATTTTTGGTCGGCGGCCACGAGATATATGTCAACGCAAGTGCAGGAACCGCGACGAGTCCCGAATCGGAAAGTCGTGTCGATACCGTGCTTCGACATGCGAACAAAGCTCTACAAAAGCTAAGCGAGCCATAAGGTGTAGTAGAGGTTTTCAGCACTACTTTGGCTCTTGCCAACCTTGCTAATTTTGAAACGGTAACTGAGCTTCATCAGGTGATGATCAATAAGCAGTTAGTATTGAGCTGTAAACCGGTTATAAACTTAAAGTCGACGCGGTTGTGAGGGATACAAGTTCAGTTCTATTGGCAGCGCCCAAACTAAGGCATGCTCGGTATAAGTGAATTTCAATCTATTGCTAAAGCAATCGGGCTCATGCTGACAATTGGGAAATGGGTGCTCGGCAAGGTGCCAAGACACTTGTTACACGACGGTTTTTGACCCTGTTATATTTCTGTTTTCTTTTTATACTCACAGAGGTCTTCGATCATGCAAGAACCGCAGCGTGGCGTTCGAGCGATGCATGTATAACGCCCGTGCAAAATAAGCCAATGGTGGGCATCAAGCAAAAACTCGCCAGGAATAAGTTTGATAAGGCGTTTTTCTACCTCTAGTACATTTTTCCCTGGCGCTAAGCCCGTTCGATTTGAGACTCGAAAAATATGTGTATCAACGGCCATCGCTATTTGGCGAAAAGCGGTATTGAGAACAACGTTGGCAGTTTTCCTGCCGACGCCGGGAAGCGCCTCTAGAGCGTCTCTGGTTTGCGGTACTTGTGAATCATACTGCTGCACTAAAATTTTACAGGTCCTGATCACGTTGGCCGCTTTAGTGTTAAACAGGCCAATGGTTTTTATGTAAGTTTTTAGCTTATCGACGCCTAAGTCATGAATAGCTTGGGGTGTATTGGCAATGGGATAGAGTTTTGCGGTAGCTTTATTAACACTAACGTCGGTAGCCTGTGCGGACAGCATGACGGCAATAAGCAGTTCGAAACTATTGTCGTATTTTAATTCTGTTTTGGGTTCTGGGTTTTCATTTTGCCAACGGCTAAAAATCTCAGTTCGTTTTAACTTGTTCATAGTTTTCCTGTAACACGTGCACGCTCTACTTTTTTGATACTAGTAGGAATCTTTTTGTCTCCAAGATTAAAGTAATTATCGATCATTTTTTTTGCGGCTAAGAATAAACCCAGCAGGACAAATGCCCCAGGCTGCAGAGAAGCAAAAGGGATTAGTTGTTCTGAGCTTGCGTAAACTGCATTTTCGATACTACTACTGCTGGCGGCGCTTGTCAGGAGCGACCAATCTCTGAAAATTGAGCCAAAAATGACTAGTTCTCGAAAGCTCGAAAATAATGTTAAAGCGAGGATTATTCCGAAGCAATAGGACAGGCTTGACCCAAACCTATAGGAACTAGTGGCATCGCTGCGCTTATTGTTGCTGGTTTCTAAGTGGATAAGAATCGCAAAATTGCAAGCGAGCAGTGGCAGATAAAACCCTAGCTGGCCATGTAAAGGCAGTCGAGTTAGCTGGAGAGCTAAATCTATTCCTGTAGTTAAACTTGAGGTTAAGAATAAATACCAAACATAGCGCCATGCTGGTCTTATTTTGGAGTGAAGAATCGTATCGACAGTCACTGCGCTGAGACAAATCACTGCGCTGATAAGGCCAAGCACCATACCCTTGGTTGCCGTAGTAGATATTGCCAGTAAAGGACTTAAGCCCAATAATTGCGTTAGCACGGGACTGCGAATCCAAGTTGAGGCAAGCAGCGAGTTTGTATTGTCTTTGGTGTAATGTGTAATACTCATAGTCTTAGTCCCTTTACTAGCTGACTAAATTTCGACTTATGGCCGTAGCTGGTTGGTTTAAAAAAGTGATCTAGCATTGGTGCCCAAAAATTGCCAAATACAACAGCTATCGCAACCGCATCTAGGTAGCTCCCCCAAACCCTAATGCTGTAGAGGCTGACGCCAATAATTACCCCATAGATCAAGCGCCCAGATGGTGTTGTCGCAGCACTTACGGGATCGGTAGCTATAAAAAAAGCGCCAAGAATTGTTGCGCTGCCGAACAGATGCATATACGGCGTTCCTGTTATCGCGGCGCTTGTGGAAGAATAAAATGCTAAAGACAGCAGAGCTACAGTGCCAATGATAGCGAGCGGAATATGCCAGCGAATTACCCCCAAGCCAAGCAGGGTAAGTCCGCCTAGTAAGTAAGCTATGTTCACCATTTCCCAGCCAGTACTGGCATCTCTAGACCAGAGTGAAGTATCGGTTGAAAGTGCTGAAGCTAGGGCGTTGGGGCTAGCCAGCTTATACTCTGTAAGCGGTGTGGCCATCGCCATGCCGTCAATTAGTGCTGTGCTTATGTTCGAATCAAATGCCAGAAATGGAAAGCTGGCGACAAGGCTCTGTCGAATACCTTCAATGCTGAGGGGGGAGATCGAGCTGCCTGTTAAGTCGTGAATTGGGACGTGCCACGTAGTCATGGTTAATGGAAAGCTGAGTAAGAGAAATAAATAGCCGGTCATCGCGGGATTGAATGGGTTTTGTCCTAGTCCACCATAGGCATGTTTTGAGATTAAAATCGCGAATCCTATGCCCGCAACAATAAAAATCCATGGCATGCCAATAGGAATGCTGAGGGCAAATAGAACAGCGGTGACCACAGCGCTCAAATCTTTCATCTGCACTTTTGGATTTTTGCCTCTGAAAATGAGACATATCGCTTCAAATGCTAGAGCGGAAACTGTTGCAATCAGAATGTTAAGAAGGATGCCAATTCCAAAAAACCAGCACGACAATAAAATGCCAGGGGATAAGCAAAAGAGCAGGATTGCCATTAAGCGGCTTACCGACCGCGCATTGGTTTGCCGTGGAGAAGTGATAGCTAAGCGCGTCATGTTTGAGACTTTCCAGTTACGTCTTGTGCTTCTTGAGTTTTTCTCAGGGCAGATTCAGTTTTTCGTTTTTTAACTCTGCTCACTGCAGCGGCAATGTCTGCTTTTGCTTTGCTGCGCGAAAAATCGGCGGAGTCAGTCTTAGTTGAGCGATCCTTTGTTAGACGTGCTTTGCGATTCTTAGATTCTTCTTTGTCTTTTTTTAATCGGTACTGGCGATATTGATAGCGTTCCTGCCAGTGTTCGCTTAGCTGGCTCTGTTGCACCTGAGCTAGTTCTGTTGCTTTGCTGGCTCTAAAGTACTGCACTAGGGGGATGTTGCTCGGGCATACATAAGAGCATGCGCCACATTCGATACAGTCGCTTAGGTTCTGGTCTTCCAAATTTTCTGAATCTTGCGACCGAGAAAATGCGTAAAGTTGTTGGGGCAGTAGTTTTGCCGGGCAGACGTCAGCGCAGTCGCCACATCGTATACAGGCTAATTCTGCAGGTAGATCTGGGAACCATTTTAAAGACGCGGCAATAACGCAATTGGTGGCCCTAGATATTGCTACATTATCATCAAAAAGAGTAACGCCCATGAGAGAGCCACCAACAATAGTGGACTCGTGTGTCAGCACGTCGTTACCACACAGTTCTAATAAAAAAGGAATTGGTGTGCCAAACAAGACTTCAAAATTCTTTGGTGTTTTTAATGGAGTCCCAGCGAGGGTAGTGATTCTGCTTATACAAGGTTGCCCTATGACTATGGCCCTGTAGGCGGCGTAAGCGGTGTCAACATTTTGGATAAGTACATTAATGTCTGACGGCAAGCCGCCAGAAGGTACTTCCTTACCGGTGACTGCCTGAACGATTTGCCTCTCGCCGCCGGCGGGGTACTTAGTCGGAATCAAGACCAACTCGATAACACTGTTTGCTAGTGCTAGCTTTAAAGCTTGAATCGCGTCTGACATTTCATTTGCTATCGCTACAATGCATTTTTCTGCGTTACTAGCCTGCTGTAAAATTTCAGCACCTAAAACTATTTGCTCAGCTTTTTCACGAACCAGAGCTTCATCTGCAGTGATAAAAGGCTCGCATTCACAGGCATTGATTATTAACAATTGGGTTTGTGATTGCATCGTAAGATTGAGTTTTCCAGGCGTTGGAAAGTCTGTACCTGCCAAACCGCCAACGCCCTGATCGTGTAATTTTTCTATCAGTTGGGATGCGCTTAACGATTGGTATTGCGTCATCGGTTGTAGTGGCTCAAATTTGTCTTGGCCGTCTACGGCAATAACTATATGGAGCTGGCGCTCGGCAAACGAATTGACGACATGCTTTGCAGTAATTTCTTTAATCTGACCGGATGTGGGGGCATGAATCGGGGCTCCATACGCCGTTGTAGGTGTCGCGATAAGTTGATTTTTGAGCACCCGGTCGCCGACAGAAACTAGACTTTCGAGCATCTTTCCATCGCGTTGCTTGAGAGATAGCCACAGTTCTTCTGGCAGTGGTGTTGGCATTATTTGAGAGCGCAGTGAGTGCTCTTTAAAATGCGCTGGGGTTATTCCTCCTGTCGTTTTATGGACTGCTGTTGAGTGCTGGCTGGAGAGCAGGCGTGCTAGAAAATTCATGATTTTCTCCATAGGCTGTTATGGAGACTGTTTAAGTCATCTGGCAAACACCAGCCGGGCGTTATATTGGCAAGCGCTGGAATCATGTCGATGCAATCCACAGGGCAGGGGTCGACACATAAATCGCATCCGGTGCATTCGGCTGCGATGACCGTATGCATCAATTTAGGACCACCGAGGATAGCATCAACCGGGCAAGCTTTAATGCATTTTGTGCAGCCAATACATTCATCTTCTCGAATAACGGCGACCTTAAACACCTCGAACTCACCATGAGCGGGGTTAAGGGTTTTGACCTGATCGTTTAATAGTGTGGTGAGCTTAACAATGGTCTCTATTCCACCCGGTGGACATTGGTTTACCTGCTCGCCCTTACTGATCGCACGGGCGTAAGGCCTGCAGCCTTCGTAGCCACATTGTCCGCATTGTGTTTGGGGCAATAGCTGATTGATTTTGTCGACTAATAAGCGCTGTTGCTGGTGTCGTTTTTTAAACCAATGGTAGACCTTGGCTAAGGCATACAGGCTAAATGAAATGGTCACGCCGATGAATAGATAAGTGGCAGCTGTTGTATTGACGAAAGGGGTTTCCACTAGAATTGTCTCGTAAACCCAATAAAGCTCATTGCGGCTATGCCGGCGCTTATTAGCAAAATTGGATTGTCTCTAAATACCTCTGGAGTGTCCGAAGTGCTTAGTCTTATCTTAAGTGCGCCGAGACCTACTAGGACAAAAGCAAAGCCTAGTGCTGCGCCAATGCTTATTGCCATAGCGTGGAAAAAATTGCTGAAAGAAGGGGCCATCTCAGAATTTTGCAAAGAGTTTCCAACCACAGCGCTATTAATTCCAGTCAGGTAAAAACCGACCGGCTGCTGGCGAGCTATGAGTTTGAAGTTTTCGCGAACGACTACCGCTAGAACAGTTGTAAGAGTCGCGCTGATTACAACAAAGACAATAAGCCTTAACACCCCCAGAGCGAGTGGAGATAAAACGAACCAGAATAAAAGCTGGTTTATGCTTGAGCTGAGAATAAGGACAATCGCGGTAAAAATAGCAATATCAATTGCCGGTTGGAGACGCTCACTGAAATTAGCGACAGCAGAGACACCCAAAAGCTGGATGAAGACTATATTATTCACCAAAGCGGCGGCTAAGATGAGGCTCGCTATGTCGGACATTGGGGAGGGTAGTCCTAATTAGACCGTTAAAAGTTGCGATGATTCTAGCACGGTTAAGTCAACCAGAAAAAACCCCGCGCTTTTTGCAGGGTCTCGATCTAGGCTGGACTTAATAGTTAAAGGTTAGCTCGCCAAGTGGTGAGCACTTTAGTCTGGAAACAATGCGTTAGAGTAGGCCGCTGGAATCCTATATTGATCTAAAATTTGTTGTTCTGAGTCAATGGCATCGGCATGATTAATAACCATTTGATAGCCATTGGTGTTTTCAAAAACGATATTATCCGAGCCGTTGTTCTTTACCATGTCGGAGAAATGCGAGAAATCTCGAACTGGCTCACCGTTAACCGAGTCCACTACCCAGTTGCGCCAGTCGTGATAACCTAAATTCACGTCAGCGGCGAGAACTTGAAGTGCAACCACACGCTCTCTGCGCTCTGGCGAGCTCCATTCATTGCGAGCTTGCAAGAGGGTAACAGGTGCGGCCCGTGACCAATCATTGCCCCATCGTTTAATGAGGTTCATATTGAGTGGTACAAATAAAATTCCGCCGTAAATATAATACTCAGGCGTTTCATCAAACTGCTCGCCGGCAACAAGGCTATAGCTTTCTAATGCTCGGTCGGCGTTAAGTTTGGCAGTGCGGACTTTACCGGCGCGTGAGTAAGTAATATTAATACTCTCGCCAATGTGGTGTAAATCGATCGCATGTTTATAATCGGTGAGAAGATCTTCTGACAATTTAATGCTGCCATCGTCGGCAATGTCATAGTCGTCTATTTTCAAAATAACATCGTTTTCTCTTAGCTTGCCGCGAGCAGGCGAGTTCTCGAATACCTTAATGACTAAGACACCGTGGTCGTCGTCACTAATACCGTAGGCCAGTTTTGCTGCGGGTGAATCTAAAGTTTGGGTTCGAAAACCTAAGTCAGGAAAGCCGTCGTGCTGGTTATCTTCACTGTCTTTTAACACGTGACGGATGATGCTGGGAGGAACAAAATAACCGAGGTTTTCAGCGCGACCGCCGGCGTTGGCTTGCATTACAACCCCAACGATTTCGCGATTAACGATAACTGGCCCGCCGCTATTGCCAGGATTGATCGCGGCATCGAGTTGCCCAGCTAAAAAGTAAGAGCCGGCGTGAGCATAGATCTGCTGCTCGACCCTTGAGAGGATGCCTTTAGTTATGCTTAGTGACTTTCCTCCGATAGGGTAACCATAGACCGAAACCTCATCTAAAGGCTCTGGTAGATTGCCAATTGCTAGCGCTTTCAGATCATCAAAAAAGCCGTCTTCCTCTACCGTTATTAAAGCTAGGTCTGCCTCATGGGAGATGAATGACACTTTTGCAAGATAGCGTCTAGGGTCATTGTGTTTTTGTGCTTGGACATAGCTTGCGTTAGCAACGACGTGAGCATTGGTAAGGATTTGGTTGTTGGCGATAACCGCACCAGAGCCGCTACTTTGGCGAGGATTTAGTAGCCGCCACGGGGTAAAATAATCTGGCGCGGCTTGAGTGGTATAAATTTTTATGACTGAATCTTCAATCGTCCGTATTTCACTGCTTTGAGCGTTACTATTCGTGCTTACGGCAGAAAAAGACATAGCAAGTGTGAATAAAATCATACTGCGCGAGACAGCCCCTAGGGACTTGGTTACTGTTCTTGAAATCAAATTCATATTGACCTATTGGTTCATCCATTCATTCATAAACAGAAAAATTGTGATCGATGCACTGACGTCTTTCGAACCATACGATGCCAGTGCAGGCAACTATTTTCAACTGCTGTGATAGGTTAGATAGCTGTTGGTTGTGATTAACAGACCGCCTTGCTTAAGGTTTTATCAGTGAAAATTTGCAAACCCGAGTGTCGGCAATTCCTAAGTAACTCGCATTCCTGGTTTTGCACCTTCGTGAGGCTCTAGCAACCAGATCTCAGATCCGCCAGGACCTGCGGCCAATACCATTCCCTCAGACAAGCCGAATTTCATCTTTCTGGGTTTCAGATTAGCAACGACTACCGTTAGCTTACCCTTAAGGTTAGCCGGGTTATAGGCTGACTTGATGCCGGAAAAAACTGTTCGCGTTATTTTTTCTCCCTGCTTGTCCTCGCCGAGATCAAGGGTCAGTTTTAAAAGCTTGTCTGCGCCTTCCACATGATCGGCGTCGGTAATCTTTGCTATTCGTAAATCAATTTTGGCGAAGTCTTCAAAGTCTATTTCTGGCTCAAAAGGAGAGTTTGCATCGTTTGAGTCTATGCTTACTGTCGGCTCAACAAGACTTGTGCTAGCTTCAAATTCAGCTTGAGTTTCCGCCAGCATAGCTTGCACTTTATCTGCTTCAACGCGAGTCATTAGTGGTTTGAATTTCTTTATCTCATGCTCAAGTAAAAGGGTATCTAGATCACTCCACATCAGCTCGGATACATTTAGAAATTCCTCGGTCTGCGCTGCCATTGCTGGTAATACCGGCTTGAGATAGATGACTAAGAGGCGAAAAGAATTGATTCCGGTACTGCAAACCTGCTGCAGCTCGCCGGACTGTTTGTCTTCTTTGGCAATGACCCAAGGTTGTCTGTCATTGATATATTGATTGGCTTTATCCGCAAGTGACATGATGAGTCTGATGGCTTTGCCGTATTCTCTTTCTTGATAATAATCGGTAATCTCTTTTTTGGCGGCCTGCATTTCGGCAAGTAGCTCTGGATTATCTAACTCGCTGGATAGCTGGCCATTAAAACCTTTGCTGATAAAGCCAGCGCAGCGGCTCGCAATATTGACAACTTTGCCGACTAAGTCAGAGTTAACTCTAAAAGCAAAATCCTCTAGGTTTAAATCCAAATCATCCACTCCAGAGGATAATTTTGCGGCAAGATAATAACGTAAATACTCTGGGTTTAAATGCTTCAAATAGGTTTTGGCGTTGACGAAAGTGCCTCGTGATTTAGACATTTTAGTGCCGTCAACCGTAAGAAAACCGTGAGCATAAACGGCGGTAGGAGTACGATAACCCGCACTGGTTAGCATGGCGGGCCAGAATAAAGTGTGAAAATTGATAATGTCTTTGCCAATAAAATGAAATAACTCGGTATCACTGTCGACTTTCCAGTACTCGTCGAAGTTATAGTCGCTGCGATCGCACAGGTTTTGAAAGCTGGCCATATAACCTATAGGCGCATCTAGCCATACATAGAAGTATTTGCCCGGGGCGCCAGGGATTTCAAATCCAAAGTAGGGTGCATCTCGGCTTATATCCCACTCGTGAAGCTCGTTATCTAGCCATTCGCTTAGTTTATTGGCCACCGGCTCCTGCAATGTTCCGCTTCGCGTCCAAACTCTAAGCATGTCTTTGAACTCAGGGAGCTTAAAGAAAAAGTGCTCTGATTCTTTTTCCACGGGGGTGGCGCCGGAAATAGTCGAACGGGGG
>Ga0208413_1000411_pt1 | contig 32635 bp, 26 predicted proteins | sample AntAceMetag02UKD_FD_184761 | JGI IMG/M metagenome (GOLD analysis project Ga0208413, IMG submission 184761) | Saline lake microbial communities from Ace Lake, Antarctica - Antarctic Ace Lake Metagenome 02UKD (SPAdes) (version 2) | ecosystem: Environmental > Aquatic > Non-marine Saline and...
GCAGCGTTAGACGCTGTATAGGGATCCATGCGCTCATCGATGATGTGGTCAATGCGCATAAAACGCTGCCCTGTTGCCCGTGTAAATTGCCACATGCCAGCAGCAGAGGCACTTGAATAGGCGCCAGGATTAAACGAAGACTCAACATGTGGCAGCGCACCTAATTCGATAGGCAGCTTTTTCTCCCTTACGACTGAGTTAATGTGACTACGATAAGCGCCAGAACGCTCTAAGCCACTTAAAAATCGATCTGACTGCCCCAGTTGCCAGCGAACGTTCGTTGCCGCCCGGCCCAGCGTCTGATTGCTTACATCACCCGGCCAGAGCGCTAGAATGTCTTTCTGACTGCGAGTTAACAAATCGCGTTTACCGGTGGCCAATTGTCGGAGGTCTTCCTGAATACGTTTGCGTCTAGAATCTATCCCCGAGCGATCTCGAACCAGCTTGGTATAGATAACGCCGAGGTGTTCAGAATCGTGGAGGAAGCCGCTACGAGTATCGACTTCGGTGTAGACCTTAACCCAGAAGTTAATGGCAGGTTCAAGCTCAGGGGGACGAGGAAAGTCAGTAGTAGATTGCCCAAAAGACGAATCTGGCAGCAACAAGAGGAAGGCGCAAAGAACCAAAATGAGGGCGCGTTGAAGGACCGCTTGAGGATTTAGATTCAGTATCATCGACCAATTTAAACTCAAATTCACAAATTCCAACCTAGCTAATTCATCTCAAAACGGCCGCTGAACATAGCAATTATGGATCGGATCGCCAAGTGCTAAATGCCCAATGGTAAGCCAGAAACGACCGAGCCCTCGATGAGGGCACCAGGACCATGCCCCAAGCTTAGACGGTGCTATCTAAATCAGCACCTTCTTTGATGGGTATCATCAAGTCTTCTTTGGTAACGTTCATTGAGAGAATAACGCTGGATGCTATGTAAACCGAGGAATAGGTACCAACCACCACCCCTATAATCAAGGCGATAGCAAAACCTTGAGTTGATTCACCGCCTATTAGCAGAATTGAAACCAAAACCAACAAGGTAGTTAATGATGTAATTAATGTTCTACCAAGGGTCTGGTTTAGGGAAACATTAACCATTTCTGTGGGGGTGCCGGTGCGCATGCGGCGAAAGTTCTCTCTGATTCGATCTGATACGACAATGGTGTCATTCAAGGAATAACCGATAATCGCCAGCATGGCGGCCAATGCGTTCAGATTAAATTCCAAGCCGAATACTGAAAATATGCCCAAAGTGATTATCAAATCGTGTGCTAATGCGACCACAGCACCTACCGAAAATTTAAACTGAAACCTGACAGAGATATAGACCATGATAATGCCAAGAGCCACCAGCATTCCGAGTCCACCTTGCTCAGCCAGCTCTTCACCCACTTTGGCGCTGACATAATCGGAGCCTAAAAGGGTGATTTGTGAACTGCTGGATTGGCGTAACAACGCCGCTAAATTCTCTCCTACTTCAACTGCTGCCACCGCCTGATTTTCAACGGAGACATCCGCATCCACTGGCAAGATAATTCGAATATCTCGGTCCGAACCAAACCTTACAACAACTGCACTTTCATATCCTGCATCCACCAAGGCGGTATTAACTTCCCTGATATCTACCGACTCGGAATAGCCCAGTCTCACTGAGGTGCCGCTGGTAAAATCTAACCCGAATTCAAGCGAGTTTATCGCCAAGGAAATAATTGAAATGACGATAAGAATCACAGAGCCAATGGCCGCGATCTTCCGATAACTCATAAAATCAAACTTTGTATCCAGAAGCATTGTATTTATTACCCGTAAGAATCTTAGATTATGCTGCTTGCGGCTTTGGCTGAGAGCCACCGATGGACAACGTTTTTACCGTTTTGCCACCATAAATAATATTAATAATTGCTCTGGTGCCAACGATAGCTGTGAACATCGATGTCACAATGCCAATCATTAAAGTGACGGCAAAACCTTTGACCGGCCCAGTACCAATAGTAAACAGAACGACTGCCACCAAGAATGTTGTTAAGTTGGCATCAAGGATCGTGGTAAAGGCGCGGTTATAGCCTGCCTCGATTGCCTTCTGGGGCGATATACCTGCCGCCAGCTCTTCTTTTATTCTTGTAAAGATCAGTACATTCGCATCAACGGCCATTCCCACCGTCAACACGATGCCCACAATGCCTGGCAATGTGAGGGTAGCACCAATAACTGACATCACTGCAAATATCATTAATATGTTCATGATAAGTGCTGCATTAGCGGCTAAACCAAAGACTCTGTAGTAGGCAAACATAAACAATATCACCAGGGTCGCTGCAACCTGCACGCCAAGAATGCCTTGCTCTAAATTCTCTCTGCCCATTGTAGGGCCAATTACTGATTGCTCAACGATTGTCATCGGCGCCGCAAGAGACCCGGCACTTATCAGAAGAGACAGCTCGTTAGCTTCCCGGCTGCTGAGACCGGTAATAACAAAGGTTCTACCCAAGGCACTTTGGATTGTGGCATTGCTAATCAAACGCTCGTCTTCATAGAACTCGACTTCTTCGACTTCCACGCCATCATCGTTAAGAGATGTGATGGTGCGAGATTTTGTTTCAATCAACAAAATCGCCATGTTCTTACCAACATTGTCCCGAGAGATTCGATTGATCTGATTACCACCTTGAGCATCCAAATTGATTTGGACCTGCGGTAAGCTGTTCTCGTTCAATGTAGATCGAACGCTGCTTATTCTGTCCCCTTGCAAGATGAGATCGTTATCGATATTGCTGATAATCCCCTGATATTCATACTGCTGATAGGACGTTCGAGAGGCGCCAATCTCAGCCTCCATATGAAACTCGAGAGTGGCAATACGCTGCAAAATACGTATAGCTTGTGCGGGATCTTGCACACCAGGAAGCTCGACAACTATTCTGTCTGCACCTTGTTGTTGAACCGTCGGCTCGGAGACACCAAGCGCGTTAACACGATTGAACAACGTAGTTCGATTTGCTTGTAACGTATCTCGCTGAATTTGTAGCATGGTGTCAGGTGTCATGCGCATGTCGAGCACAAAAACATCATCAGTATCGCGATTCTGCATTTGGATTTCTGGAAAATTATCGACCAGCTCGCGGCGAGCTCGAATCCGATCATCGGCATTTGCAAATCGCACTTCTAAGTGAGCGTTATCGACAATAGTTAGACCGCGGCTGCGAATTTTAAGCTCTCGCAAAATCGTTCTTACGTTGCTTCTATTGTCTTCCATGCGGCGCTCAAGCGCGGACTCCATGTCCACTTCCATTAGGAAGTGAACACCACCCTGAAGATCAAGTCCCAAACTCATTTTGCTAGCACCAATAGCTTGCAGCCAAGCAGGTGATGTCGGGGCAAGATTCAAGGCAATTAAATAGTCATCGCTAAACGCATCTTCAATCGCTGTTTTAGCGCGAAGCTGGTCGTCCACACTGTTAAATCTTACAAGCAGCCGAGACACGTCGACTTCTTTTCCAAACGAGTCAACTTCTGCAGCTTCCAATGCTGTGGTGACTACCGCCATATCAGCTTCACTTAAGCTAATATTTTCATTGGTAATTTGGATCGCTTCATCATCCGGATAGATGTTGGGGATTGCATAAACAAACCCCAAGACAACAACTAGAAGGATGAGAATATTTTTCCACAGCGGGTATTTATTTAACATAGGAATTCCAGTGGGGCACGATCAAAGATAAGACAAGCAAAGCTTGGCTCTTTAAACTAGATCTGCTTTATAGTGCCTTTAGGTAATGCAGCGGCAATGGAGGATTTTTGTAGTTTTAGCTCAACCCCAGAGGCAACCTCAAGCGCCAAGTAATCCTCATCGACACGAACCACTTTACCGAGAAGACCGCCAGAGGTCATAACTTCATCCCCTTTTGAAATACCTCCAATCAATTCTTTATGTTCTTTTGCGCGCTTTGATTGGGGGCGCCACAAGATAAGGTAAAACAGCACTATCATGCCGCCAAACAAAACCAGATTAAAAGCAACAGACGGTTGTCCTGCCTCTTGGGCATAGGCGGTAGAAAATAATAAATTCATGGTTTCTCTCTTACACTTTTATAGTTAATAAAAATCATTGACAAATAATAGTCGCGTGTTTTTGTAATGCAAAACTCGCACTTTAAACATCGCCGCTTTGCCTTAAGTTGTCTAACTCGGCTCGGGAAGACCCTTGCTATCGTCATAGCGGCTGTCGTTAATACTAGGTGCTGCTGTGCTTATTCCTGTGTTTATTCCTGTGCTTGCTCCCTTGCGTGCCACTACCACCGAAACTGACCGAAGGCTAAAAATCAGCTTCCAACCTCGCCGCCAGGCTTTGTATTCTACCTTGACCGGCGCCATGAAGCTTGAATAACAAACGCTGACACAGGAACGAGCGCAATTCTTTGATTGTTGGGCTTAAGGGCTAAAATTCAAGTGCTTAGGCCTTGATTGTTAATATTAAAACCTAGTCTTTACCAGGCATCTCAGCTTGATCGCGCCGAAACTGGCTCACAAAGGCGCTCAATCTACTCTCATGTATAGCCTCGCGCAAACCCGCCATTAGAGTCTGGTAATAATGTAAATTATGAATGGTGTTGAGCTGCGCGCCCAAAATTTCCTTACATTTATCAAGGTGATGCAAATACGCTCGGCTAAAGTTTCGACAGGTATAACAGTCACAATTTTTATCTACCGGCCCGGTATCACGCCGGTTTGCAGAATTACGCAGCCTCAGCAAACCTTTAGAGGTAAATAGATGAGCGTTACGCGCATTGCGGGTTGGCATTACACAATCAAACATATCCACACCATTGACGACCGCATGAACAATATCAGCAGGCGTACCAACACCCATAAGATATCTAGGCTTGGTGACTGGCAGCGCATGTACACAGTTCTCGACAATTTGCGCCATGTCATCTTTCGGCTCACCAACTGACAACCCCCCCATCGCATAGCCAGGGAAATCCATCTCGACTAAACGCTCTATGGATTCAAGACGCTGGTCAATGTACATACCGCCTTGCACTATACCGAACAGCGCTGCTTCATTTTCTCCATGAGCATCAATGCAGCGCTTTGCCCAGCGCATAGATAGCTCCATAGACTCTCTAGCTTGCTCGGGCGTCGCAGGATAAGCAGTGCACTCATCAAAGGCCATAATGATGTCTGAGCCCAGCGCGTGCTGAACCTCAATGGCTGATTCTGGCCCTAAAAATATTTTCGATCCGTCCACCGGAGAGCGAAAATGGACCCCCTGCTCGGTGATTTTGCGCATTTCTCCGAGACTGAACACCTGAAATCCACCGGAATCGGTAAGGATAGGTTTGGCCCAGCCAGCAAAGTCGTGAAGATCACCGTGTAAGTTAATAATCTCAGTACCCGGTCGCAGCATGAGATGGAAAGTGTTGCCCAAAATAATGTCGGCGCCCGTTCCCAGCAGTTGTTCAGGGTTTAATCCTTTAACAGTGCCATAGGTGCCTACCGGCATAAAAGCTGGAGTCGCAACTTCGCCTCTTGGAAAAAGCATCCTTCCTGTTCTGGCTTTGCCGTCTGTGGCGGCAACTTCGAAGCTCATATGACAACCTGGCATCTAACTAACCTTCAAATACTTTGTTATAAATTTAGTGGATAAATTAGTGTTCACGTGTCGCTCTAAACTCTATCTCCGGCCAACGCTCTTCCATCAAATGAAGATTTACTCGAGTCGGAGCCAAATAAGTAAGGTAGCCTCCCCCATCCACGGACAAATTTTCATGGGCCTTCTTTTTAAATTCTTCCAGCTTAGCCTTGTTGTCTGAATCTACCCAGCGAGCGCTGTAGATAGTTACTGGCTCGTAAATGCAGTCGACCTTGTATTCATCCTTCAGCCGAAATGCCACCACTTCATATTGCAAAACACCAACCGCACCTACCACGAGATCATTATTCTTAAGCGGCATAAAAACTTGCGTAGAACCCTCTTCAGAAAGCTGAGTTAAGCCTTTTTGTAGCTGCTTAAGTTTTAAGGGGTCTGCAAGCCGGATACGCCGAAAAAGCTCTGGCGCAAAATGCGGTATTCCCTGAAATTTAAGGTCTTCACCTGCGGTGAAGGTATCTCCAATTTGAATCGTGCCATGATTGTGAAGGCCGATAATATCACCTGATACAGCACCGTCAGCTTGGCTTCTGTCACCCGCTAAAAACGTCACCGCATCCGCGATCTTCACATCCTTACCCAGTCGGGTGTGACGCATTTTCATGCCTTTGGTATACTCGCCCGAACAGATACGCATGAAGGCGATACGGTCTCGGTGCTTGGGATCCATATTGGCCTGAATCTTAAATACAAAACCACTAAAGCTTGCCTCTTGAGCTTTTACTGTCCGGGTTTCTGTCACTCTATCTCGCGGTGCTGGCGCCCATTCCACGAAGTCATCAATCATTTCTTTGACACCAAAATTTCCCAATGCGGTGCCAAAATAGACTGGGGTCAGCTCCCCCTTTAAATAGGCGGCTTTGTCAAACTCATGACTTGCACCCTTAACTAATTCGATTTCGTTGCGAAAATCTTCCGCATAGCTTCCCATTAGCGTATCAGCCTGCGCGCTGTATAAATCTTTTATTAAAACTTCATCGGGAATTTGGCTGCCCTGCCCTTTGGTGTAAACATGGATGGTGTCAGTGTAGAGGTTATAGACTCCCTTAAACTCCTTACCCATTCCCAGCGGCCAGTTGATGGGGGCACACTTTATGCTTAATACTGTTTCGATTTCATCCAACACGTCAATAGGGTCAAGCGTATCTCGGTCGAGCTTGTTTACGAAAGTGAAAATTGGAGTATCTCGAAGTCGACATACCTCCATTAACTTAATGGTTCGAGCTTCAACTCCTTTCGCTCCATCGACAATCATTAACGCAGAATCGACAGCTGTAAGAACGCGGTAGGTATCCTCGGAAAAATCTTCGTGACCTGGGGTATCCAGCAAATTTACCATTCGCTCTCGATAGGGAAACTGCATTACCGATGAGGTAACTGAGATCCCTCTTTGCTGCTCCATAGCCATCCAGTCAGAGGTCGCATGGCGATCTGACTTTTTACCCTTGATTGTGCCTGCTACTTGTATAAGATTGCCAAAAAGTAATAACTTTTCAGTGATCGTGGTTTTACCAGCATCGGGGTGGGAGATGATTGCGAGAACTCGTCGTTTCGCTATATCTCCCTGGAGAGACTCCAGACTCATGATAATCGTCTCAGCTGCGTTAATTATAGTTAAAGTAGATAAGTTAAAGTTGGTTGGTCAGTTAGAGTAGCTTAGTTATAGTTAAGTAGAGTAGGTTGGCCAAAGCGCGGGATTATATCAGTTACTCCGTGCAGGTGCATACTGACCGAGCACAGCCGACGGGTTATCCACCGGCCTTTCTCATCGGTGGTCTTAGCCATACAGAGCCATACCTGTAGATATGGCTCTGTATGGCTTGTTCTAGGATACCTAGCCGCCCTACAATACTTGGCCACATGCGCTCAAATAACACCTTAAATCACATCGGAGAATGCACCATGGATTTTAATCTTTCTGCTGATCAATTAGCCCTACAGCAGTCTGTTCGACAGTTTGCTCAAGCCGAACTTCCTGATATTGCTAAGAAAATAGAGGAGACCGATGAACCTGTTAGTATCGAGTTAAGGAAAAAATTTGGTGAGCTAGGCTACCTTGGCGTTAATTTGAGCGAGGAATATGGCGGCGCGGGCATGTCCCATCACGACGCGGTGATCGTGTTAGAAGAAATCGCCAAGATTTCTATTGCTGTCGCCTTTCCAATTTTTGAGTCTTGCTTTGGACCCAGCCTAGCTATTGCCCACTTTGGTAGCGAAGAGATGAAAAAAGCGGTGCTGCCAAAGGTTTGTAGCGGTGAAATTGTGGTCGCAGTTTCAATGTCTGAACCCGATGCAGGCTCAGCGCTAACAGATTTGAAAACCCATGCCGCGGTAGAAGGCGATAAAGTGATTCTCAATGGCACTAAACGCTGGTGCTCTGGTGCAGGCCACTCGGAAACTTACGTGGTGTACTGCCGAATGGACGGATTGGCTGGCGCTAAAGGTATTGGCGCCGTGCTAGTCCCAAAAGAAGCCGCTGGATTCACCTTTGGCAAACGCGATCATCATATGGGCTTTAGAGGCGTTTACAGTGCCGATATGTATTTCGACAATGTCGAGGTGCCTGTCAAGAATATCCTAGTGCCCGCCGGTGGATTTGGAAAACTCATGGATGCCTTCGACCTTGAACGCTGCGGTAACACCACAATGTCTTTGGCAGTGGCTCAATCGGCCTTCGATTTTGTACTAGAGTATTGCCAACAAAGACAACAATTTGGCAAGCCCCTCATCGACTTTCAAGCGGTTCAAATACAAATAGCCGAAATGAAAATGAAATTGGAGGCCGCTAGGCTTTTGCTTTACCGCGCGGTGGTGAATGCCGAAAAAGGTTTGCCCTCTATCGGCGAAAGCTCTATAGCGAAGTGCTTTGCCAATGAGACTGTAAGAGAAGTCACAGGCAAAGCTATGCAACTCATGGGTGGCTATGGCTATTCAAAAGAATTTCCAATCGAGCAAAAAATGCGAGATGCCTGGGGCTGGGGCATTGCTGGCGGTGCAATAGATATCCAAAAAGTAAATATAACTTCAGCTATGGTTGGGCGCCGCTTCAACCAACGATCAAAGTAGCAAGCCTAGCACCACAGTGCGTGATCTAAGATTTGACTAAGGCTGTCAAAGCTTTTCGAGGCATTAAGATTACGGGCAATAACGGATTACGGGCATTAACAGAGAAGTGGGGTGAATGGGAGAAGGCAAAGAGCGCGAACTTGATGCAGCGAACAGGTAGCGTCTAACAAGCCCAGCCGCTAATGAAGGACAGCGGAGCCGGGCCTCACCTGATCTTCGGCGAATTCAGGGTGGAGCACATCAATTCTCTTTACGAGAAGTAGATCGTGCCGGTTAAGCTGATCGTAATCCTCAACTGTTCTAACATCAATGTCGTCCAGTAAGACGCAGACTACGTCGTCATCATCGATATCGACAACAACACACTGCTTAAAGCCGCTGATCGTGTTTAACGAGGCTACCGAACCTACCTCAAAGTTGTGTATCGGATAACTGCCGTCAGCTACTTTGAGGATTCCGTAAGACGTAAATGCAACGCCAAATCCAGCCGCGGCGACAATGTGAATTATGTCGATGATGTCTGGATCTGTTAAATCAACGCGCACGGTCTCAGATATGGGCTGGTTTTCTATCAGCTGACGGTGATTGACGAGTCTTAAAAATAGGCTGATATCTTCTTGGTTCCACTCGAGAATTTCTTCACTTTCGGAACGCGTACTATCTGACGACAAACTAACGACGCTAGTCTCGATTGTTAAGTCGGTTACATCGGTTTCTGGAGGGCACGGCACTACCATGGACACGGAGCAGTAACCTTCACTACTCTCAGCGCTAAGTCGCCATAAAAAAGGTATCTCGCCTGTCAGCTCAATCATTCACTACTTCGCATTACAGATTTGATTAACCACCATAACACAGTTAATTTGCATACCAAATAAATTAACAGAACCCGGCTGTTTTTAGAAACGTGGTCTACACTGGTTACGGGGGGTTACTGGGCATTGCTAATTCAGGCTTGCAGGAACCTCCTCTAAGTCATTGACCTAATACCACTTTCCAATTTCGTTCTTGACAAATATTTTGTCCACAGAATCTGTGGATAAGTCCGTGCATAGTTTCCCAAAAATAGTCTAAACACGCGGATTTACGCCCTCCCGATGCCAATTGGTTGATTTTTAACCAATTAAATTTATTTATAACTATCAACAGCTTAGGTGTTTTGTTACGATCGGTAGAGAATAAAACATGCATATTTAAAGACTTTTGTGACAGCTAGGTAATTTTTGTGCATAAAAACGCGAGGTATTTGCTAATCACAGTAACAAGGCTCCTATTTAGCGCTGTTTTTATTGAAGTTTTTTAATCTATAGTACCATTCGTTCATTAAGCGCGTTTTGCCTACAACTCAGTGAAACCAGTGATTAGTCGCAAAACTTTAGTCCTTGGCTCGTTAGTATTCGCACGCATCGCTATCAGTGTAGTGTTAGGCTGGGGCATAATCCCAAAAACGTAGCTCGACACTAGCACTCAAATTCTCGCGCTGACGACAATAAAAACAGTTCTCAAAGCCCGCGACCGCGACGCTATGCTACTTCTTATGACTGACGACAATTTTGATGCTCAACACAAGGAAGGCTATGCAACTAGATTTTTTAATTTAAAAAGAAGCGTTGACGCCTTACCAACAATAAGCCGCGTCACTGGCGCCTCCAATATTGCGTTGCTGCCCTTCTCGCCGTCCCCTGCCGCGTCTGCCAATTTGATCTAAACATGTTAGATGGGCAGATCTCATTGACCTCAGACTTAAGTTGGAGCAATGCCAGCTGGCAATTTCCCGACTGCAGATTTGCCGGCAGTTTGCTTCTAAACTTACCGCTTAACTATTCATCAATTCCTAGACCTCAGGAACAACGATGAGAGTGCACACAGCGCCCAACAGCACATCTCTATCCAAACTCATAGCAACACGGTTTCAGGAAGATTAATCCCTAGAAGCACAAGCGTGGCCAGCCAGATTCTACTCGCCAGCATGCAGGCGGCAAACACCAAAGCAACTGAGAAGATGAAAACAAAGGTATTTTCCATTGTGAAGCGAAACAGGGTTTCATTCGCAATAGAAATCCCAAGCGTAACAAAGACAACAAACCCATAGGTTATGGGCTTTGTGTTTTTGCTACCTTGATCCATAAGATCACCCGAATGAGCATCAAAGCGCACAAGTAGAATTTGTTTTAACGCATGCAATAACCATAAAGCAGTCTCACTGTTTTTCGCCAAGCTCGATTTCAAGATGTTGAACCAGTTCAAACTAGAGTCGTGCACTAGCCAGCGATATTAGCTAAAAGGGGCGGGGCAGGCGTTTAAGTTCTTGGCACAAGATTGCCTGCCGACTTAAGTGCCAGGGGAAACGAAGGTCTATAAAAAACATCTTGACTAGGCCGCGTTACTAAAACAGGAGCTTATGTAAGGATGCTAAAGAGAGCCCTAAAGAAAACATTATAAGCACCTTTAAGCACCCTCTTCGCGATTATTCCGCCACTACACGCAGTAGTTGCTTGTAATCGGTTAAGCCCATAAAAATTTTATGAATGCCGTCTTGCTTCATGGTGCGCATACCATCTTTTAGAGCTTGCGCACGAATCACATCGAGCTCTTCCTTCCTGTAAATCATGGCTTGTAGCTCATTTGTTCCAACGAGAAGCTCGTGAATTCCGGTACGGCCTTTGTACCCGGTGTCACCACAATCATTGCAACCTGCCGGCCCCATGAGCTCAATGTTATGCTCATCATAGCCAAGGTCCGCAAATTGATCTCGCCCATAGGAGTCGATTAGATGATTAAGCTCCTTTTCGGTAGGTTTATATGGCCGCTTACATTTACCGCAAAGGGTTCTCATCAAGCGCTGAGCGAGCACGCCTAGGAGCGCATCGGAGAAATTCACTGGATCTAAACCTAGATCGAGCAAACGCGTAATTGTCTCTGGCGCCGAGTTGGTGTGCAGAGTAGACAGAACCAAGTGACCCGTTAGAGAGGCCTCAACACCGATGCTGGCGGTTTCATGGTCACGCATCTCACCAATGAGAATAACATCTGGGTCAGCACGCAAGAATGCGCGCATGGCAGTCGCGAATGTAAAATCAATTTTAGGCAACATCTGAACCTGCTGCAGACCTGGCTGAGTAATCTCCACTGGGTCCTCTGCGGTCCAAATTTTTCGCTCGGGCTTATTAATATGGCCAAGCACGGCATGCAATGTTGTTGTCTTACCAGAACCTGTTGGGCCTACCACTAAAAAGAGGCCGTGAGGATGTGCACTAAGCTCAATAACCTTTTCATGATTTGGCTTGCTGAGATTGAGCTTGTCCAGCGGCATCGCACTGCCAGCGGCAAGAAGACGTAATACAGCGCTTTCACCCTGCACTGTCGGTACCGTAGCAACCCGCAATTCAAGACTTCTGCCTCTCACCTTAAGCTTGCACTTACCGTCTTGAGGCAATCGCTTCTCGGCAATATCAAGCCTTGAGATAACCTTAATGCGCGCGATCAATGCGGCGCAGTGTTCTTTAGGTATTTTCAAAAGTTCGCGGCAGATGCCATCAACCCGAATTCGGACCCCGCCCGGCAAATGGTCTTTCCCAGGTTCGATATGAATATCCGACGCACCCATTCGATCCGATTCGGTGATAATTCGATTTACTAATTGAATAATGGCAGACGTGGAGGCAAGGCTTTCATCCTCATCACTGCCGTCGTCCTGAATCTCTGCACCGCTCTCAGAATCCAGTGCTGAAAACACATCATCGAAACCAGACTCCAGATCGCCATCCTCTTCACCTCGCAGGTACTGAAGAATATGCTCTGGCAGACCGACCCGAAATACGTAGTTGCGCGCATTGACCACACCTTGAATTTCCATGATGCGTTGATAGTCGGAAGGATCGTTAATTAGAATTACCGCTTCTTCTTTGTTTCCGGCAACAGGCAACCACAGGTTGCTCCGCAAATAACTAATACCAATGTTTTCTAACAGTTCAGTAGGTAATTTGTGTTCGGAGTCATACTTCATGTAGGGAACACGGTAGTAATACTCCAAAGACTTACCGATTAAATCCGCTTCTATATTGTATTCATCCATGAGGTTGCGGGTCACAGAACCACCATAAAGGCCAACCTTGTTCTGCACATCCTCTAATTCAACGCTTGAAATTTTACTTTTTTGCACGAGGTAGTCATAAGGTCCCTGAGTGCTCTGTAGGGAAGCCCTAAACTGCTTGGCCAGCATCTGGCTAACCATCATGGCATGTTTTAAATCGGTCTTAGTAAAGTCCCTGTCGCCTTCAAAACTGATCAGCTGCATTACGCCCAGCAATATCTCATCTTTGATAGGAACTACAATTTGAGATTTTACGTTCCAGCCTTTGGCGTCAGAGAAGCTGGAATCAAACTGGAGTCGCGGGTGAATGTCTGTCAGCTCTTCGCTATCTTTGACATTTCTAACTACCAGCGCTCGCTGGCTCAAAGCGACATACCCCGCTAATGATGTTGTACTAAAAGGTACCCGAATCTCGAATGAGTCATCATCGTCCGGATCGCCGCCCTTGATCGAGGCAAAGATTTCCTTGCCGTTGTCCACGCTTTGCCAAATAGTAAACAGGCGGCAGCCGAGCAAATTCAATAGATCCTGCTCCACCTCTTTCATGGCCGCCTGCAATTTTTTACTGTATTTCAGGCGCTGATAAATTTTTGAAAGAGACGTGACAAATTCATCGGGAGACACAGCGGGGGCCTGAACGGGGGCTGCAGGCGTCTCTATGATGACCTCATCGTTATCTGTTGTTACAGTTTCAACCATAGTTATTCACGTGTTTTAGGGGTTTCTGTCGACACTCTTTTTACTATCAAGAAGGTCCCGCTTTCCGAAATCTATTATGATTAGCTAAGTATTTCAGAATATTGTGACCAATTAACTCTTTCAGAGCGCGAAGCCGAACTAAAATGCCAGTAATTTCAATAAGTTTCAACAGATTTTTAGGAATTTTGGGGGCTCTATTCGGGCTTATCTCCAGTGCCAACGCACAATTACCGAGGCTATCGACAACTGATTCCCAGTGGCTGGGACAGCAAATCTACCAAAATGAATGCAATTCTAATTATCAATGCCTTACTAGCTGGAACCAAGGTGAAGATTTTCCTTCCTTAGGGATAGGCCATTTTATCTGGTTTCAGGCAGACCAAATCGAGCCTTTTGAGGAAACCTTTCCAGCTTTGTTGGACTATTTAAGAAGCCAGAACAGGACTTTACCAAGCTGGATAACTGACATGCCTGTTGCCGACTCCCCTTGGCTAGACCGAGATGAATTTTTGGCAGAGCTTAATTCTGCAAAGATGACAGAACTCCGAGAATTTCTTTACGATACCCGTGAACAACAGTCGTCCTTTATAGCGAAGCGCCTGGTTGAAACATTGCCGTTGCTGTTGAAATCGACGCCTGACGAATCACGCCCCACCGTTGAGTCCAATTTTTACGGCGTCGCTCAGGCTTCTCCCCCTCATGGTCTCTATGCCCTGATCGACTATGTCCACTTTAAAGGCAGCGGGATCAATGAAAACGAGCGCTATCAGGGCAAAGGGTGGGGCCTCCAACAAGTATTATTACAAATGGACAATAACGATTTGTACGCATTTGTCCAAGCTGCGCAGACAGTACTGACTCGCAGGGTTCAAAATTCGCCGGTGCAGCGCAATGAAGGCCGCTGGCTTCTGGGCTGGAAGAACCGCTTGCAAACTTACCTACCTTGAGCGCCAAAACCTCGATTCGTTAAATTCTGACCATCGAGTGTCAAAGCTGCCATTAATCACTATCTGAGCTGGGCCGAGCTAAGTTAAGCTTAAACCATATGGGGGCTCGACAAGACGCACATTTACATTCTACTTAGTATTTTTTGTATTAAGCTTAATTACCCTTAATCGCCTTTAATCGCCTTTAATCGCCTTTAATCACTTTTAAACCGCTCTTAACCTGCAGCAAGTAGCTAATTAAATGACTTTTGAACGCCCTAATATCGAAGTAATGGAAGGATACATGCCCGGAGAACAGCCCCGGGGTAGTAATATCGTAAAACTCAATACTAATGAAAACCCTTACCCACCGGGGCCAAAAGTAGCGCACTGTCTAAGCCAAATTGGGGTAGATTCCCTGCGCCGCTACCCTCCCCCTCTGGCGAATGACTTTAGACTCGCTGCTGCGCAGCTCCACCAAGTCAGCCCAGAGAACATAATACCAACCAACGGCGGCGATGAGTTTCTGCGCCTTGTTATGACTACGTTTGTCGGTGCTGGCGAAACCATAGCCGTCACCAAACCCAGTTATTCGCTGTATCCTGTTCTGGCGGAGATTCAAGACAGCAAGCTTGTCGAGATTGCTCTAGAAGACGATTGGTCAATGCCTAAGAATTTCGCTAAAAGACTCAATGAGCTGAATGCCAAGCTTGCCATCATTGTAAACCCTCACGCACCGACCGGGTCGCTTCTTGATTGCCATTATCTTGCCGAAGTTGCACATGAGTTCAAGGGCGTACTGTTAGTTGACGAGGCCTATGTCGATTTCATTGAACCTGAACTTGATTACGATTCAATTGTGCTCATCAACCAACTCCCCAATATTTTGTTTCTTCGTTCCATGAGTAAAGGTTATTCTCTAGCCGGTTTGAGATTTGGCTATGGTATTGGGCCAGAGCAGCTCATTAATCCGATGATGTACAAGACAAGGGACAGCTACAACACCGATTTTATTGCCCAAAAATTAGCTACCGCAGCAATCCTAGATACAGCCTACGCTCAAGAAACCTGGGATAAAGTTAGAGCGTCTAGGAAAATGTTGGCTATAAGCTTAAGCCAATTAGGCCTCTCATCACCGCCAAGTCAGGCCAACTTTCTGCTTTGTGACATCCCAGAAATCCCTGGCGCCTTGGCGCTTTATAAGAGCCTAAAAGCAGAAAATATTTTGGTCCGCTATTTTGACCAAGACCGCCTTAGAAATAAGCTGCGTATATCCATAGGCAATGACGCGGAAAACCAGCGCTTGGTTTCAGCAATTGAGCGAGTTTTATGATGAGCTAAATTAGTAAATTGGGCCTACTTGTCTACACTTAAACTAAGGTTACCTTTTTATACTATTGGCGCAATCAATTTAACATGCACGAACTCAGGCGCTATCGCCGACTTAAAATACCTCTGCAGATGGAAGTCCGGCATCCAGCTATCGGAACTCTGCAAGTCCCTGCCGCGGATATGTCAGACGGTGGCGTATTCCTGCTGGTAGACGAATGCTTTCAATTAGACCTAGGTGAATCAGTCATCGTGAGGGCCTTGGGTTTGGGCCCGCACACCGAAGAAACTGGCCCACCCTTGGTAATGACAGTGACTCGCAAGAGCCATCAAGGGATGGGCTTAAGCCTTGAAAAGGCCGCCTCAGCAAACCTCGAGTCACTCATTGCGCAGTGCCACAGTAAACACACGATACTGCAAAGCCTTTTCATTATTAACGATGAAATAGAGTCTTGTTTCTTAATTCCCAAGATAGCTGGTGCTTGCCTTCTCGGCAATTGGCTGGCCATGAGTCTTGGCCAGAGGGGTTGCAACTGCTTGTTGATAAGCTTAAATCTGACGCTCTGCTGAAGACCAACTTATCGACTCGTATTGAGAGCAATTGCTACCCTAACTCCAGGCAAACTTCACCCTTCGTTGACCTATTGGTCCCTGCGCATTTAAAAAGCAGCAGCAAACCCGACCCAAACCTAAGTCCAGACCCACTCCCAGAATCGCAGCTACCCCACAAATGGCTCTCTCGTGCAGAAATCAGTCAATTAAGTACAATGCTTGATCCGAAACTAGTTGACAACATACTCGACCAGATTTGAAACTTGAGCTGTGCGAGGGTTCTTTTAATCCCTATTACTCAGCTAAGTCGGGTAAATAAATCGGGCAAATAAGTCGATGAAGTAACCCGGACAACTATTTAGCATTCACTAAAAACATTCGTCCCAGCTATGAGCAAGAACACACCTCCAACCGAAAACAGCCCAATTCATGTCTGCCCTAGCTGCAAATCTCCGCTGCGCGCGCTTGTCGGCAAAATGGGACCCTTTTGGGGTTGCTCTACATTCCCTGCTTGTAAAACAACATTGAACGATGTCGATGGCAAGCCAACGACAGCAATTAATGAGGAGTATCGCTGCCCAATCTGCACGCGGCGTTTGGTGAAGTCCGATGGGGATTATTGGTTTTGCAGCGGCTATAGCAAGGGCTGTAAAATCACCTTAAAAGATGAGAACGGTGTTCCTAAGGCTGCGTTTCGCTGCGGAGAATGTGGTAGCCTGTTGGCTAAACGAAAGGGTAAAAACGGGTTGTTTTGGGGCTGCAGTGAGTATCCAGAATGCTCAATTACCTATAACGATCTTGACGGCAGGCCAGACTATTGATTTTCTCCTTATTAAAATTACGCAAGAAGACAGCCGCTGTCGTTGGCGGAATCAGCACGGGTGCTCTGTGTCTTTGGGCTCTGGCCATGTGGCAAAATGTATCTATTGAGGAGTTAACCGCACTCCTGCTAAGCAGCCTACTCATGCTCGGCGTCATTATCCTAACGGCACTTTTAATCATTGTGGCATTCAAAGCAATAGTGAAAATAGCAAAGCTGATAACCGGCAAGCCATAACCTCATTAGATCGATCTAAGGCGTTGTGCCAATGATCGCGACATAATCAAGGCATCTTCTCTGTCGCTCCCATTGGGATAGTAGTTTTTCCTCTCCCCTACTTGAATAAAACCCATCGAGCGATAAAGCTCAATACCAGGGGTATTTGACTTTCGTACTTCCAAAAAACACTCATGCGCATCCAATTTTACAGCGCGATCGAGTATCAAGTTGAACAGTTTGCGGGCCAGCCCTTTGCGCTGATGATCAGGGTGTACACAAAGCGTTAGCAAATGACATTCACCAGTAGCAACTGACATCACTCCATGAGCGACGATGTCCTGCTTGTTCGCAAGCACCCAACATTGATAACCTCCTCGCAAGCAGTCAATGAATATGCGCTTGGTCCAGTGATGCGCAGAGGCCGCCGCTTCGTTTTGAACTACTAAATCTAGGTCGCTACTGCGCATAGTGCGCGCGAAATATTGAGAAGAATTATCAACTTGGTTAGGCATTAGAGTCACTTAATATAGAGCAAGACAGGCTAAACGGCAGCTGCCAGCCTTATCTTTAATGGCTGCAAATGAGCCCAAACCTGCCTCTTTAGCAAGGGGTAGGACAGCATTGCAGAGAGAGTAGAAGTCAATGTCATGTGATAGTTCTGCGGCATCTGAATAAAATCTTGAGGGTTCTCTGCTGCTCCTGTTACCTCGCTCATAGGCTCGGCCAGAATAGCTTCAATTTGGCCGGCAAATACCAACAGGTTTTTAAATTTATGGGCTGCATATCGCTGGGCTATGAATCCTTTCAATATCTGCTGCGCTGCCAATTTTGAATCGACTTCAATTTCCATAAGAGAGTCAATTGGCCAACTAAAGCTTTCAGTACGAAAATCACTGTCGCTCCAGTTCACTTCAAGGGCAGACAATATAGCTTTTAATAGCTCTATCTTTACGCCCGACCCCTCATCACCTTGCGCGTAAGGTAGCTCATCGATTACAGCAAGCTGCTCGTTAATATAAAAGTAGCGGATTTTGAAATTAAATTCGGTGGCGATCGCCCCCTCAACATAAGCAGTGGGTTCAACGGCTTGCGCTGCTGGCATCTCGTTTTCACGGAGCTTAACCGCGCTTTTCCCTGCCGCCTGCCGCAACTGCGCCTTTAGGTCACTTAATCCGACGGGTTGATTGTCGTCTCTCACCCCGCCCGAACTAACTGCTGAGCTTTCCTGGCCGGATGGGCGCCGCGCTACTGACCCTGTTTCTCGCTGCACAGCCACTGGTCTGGCTAATTTGACGGATTCATAGCTGCTTTGGGGATAATCATAGCTTGGCGAAGCTTTAGCAGCCGGCAGCGCTTTTTTAAGATAAAAAGGCTGTATATCCAATACCTTGAGGTAAGCTTGTCGTTGATATTCATTCATTAGGAGGATTACGCAAGACGCTAATATTCGAAAAAATAGTGAGGCCACGAATATACTCGCTTGCAGACTTAGCAACAATAGGGCTTTGCTCTTGCACTATCTGTTTGTACTATCTGTTTTTCTAGCTTGAGCTCAAGCTGATTCTCTCGATTGAGTTCAAGGATTAAACATGGTTGAATCCGCCTTCGTCGTTAAAGAGATAATTCAATGAAAGCTATAGTCTGCAGTTCTTACGGCCCCCCAGAAAATCTAAGTTTAGAAGAAATAGATAACCCAGTCGCAGGAGACAACGAGGCCGTTGTCGAGGTGTATGCTGCTGCCTTAAACTTCCCAGATGGATTGCAGATCCAAGGTAAGTACCAGTTTCAACCCCCCATGCCATTTACGCCAGGCTCGGAAGTTGGCGGCGTGGTGATCTCTGCAGGCCCCGGCCTTGAAGGTTTTGCGGTTGGCGACAGGGTCATGGCAACCCCTGGCATTGGAGGTCTTGCTGAGCAGGTAGTTGTTAAGGCCGACGGCCTGCGCAAGATTCCTGACAGCATGGATTTTAAAACCGCAGCAAGTTTCGCCATGATTTACACAACTTCTTACTATGGCCTGAAACAACGCGCTAACTTACAGCCCGGAGAGACTCTTTTAGTATTGGGCTCAAGCGGCGGAGTAGGCTTGGCGGCAGTAGAACTCGGCAAAGTCATGGGAGCAAAGGTAATTGCTGCCGCGAGCTCTGATGAAAAGTTAGAATTTGTCAGTCAATTCAAGCCAGATGCCACCCTAAACTATGGCGATGGTGAATTAAAAGAGAGAGTAAAAGAGCTAACCGATGGCCGCGGAGCCGATGTGATCTATGACCCAGTGGGGGGTGATTTATTCGACCAAGCGTGCCGCTGCATCAATTGGAACGGCAGACTGCTGGTGGTTGGCTTTACCAGTGGCAGAATTCCCGAATACAAAGCCAACCTTGCTTTGTTGAAAGGATCGTCAATGGTAGGTGTCTTTCTAGGCCGCTTTCGAAAAGAAGAGCCTGCCGAATACGAAAAGAATTTTGCCGAATTACTTGATCTCTATGGCGCAGGTAAACTGAAACCTATAGTAACTCAGTCTTTTGCGGTGAAAGACTATGTACAGGCGTTTAACATCTTCACTGAACGCAGAGTAATGGGTAAAGTCACCCTTGAGTTTAAAGCAGGATAAACACTAGAAATATGTTAACTGACGAAGAGATCCTTAAGGATCTGGAAAAATTAAAAGACATTGTTGCCACACATAAAGCGCCAGATGCCCCTCTAGCTACACATAGTGAAGTAATTGGCGGTATCGAATATGAAGTGTTTTCAAAAGTGCCTAGTAACCTCAACAAGCTATATGAACTTGGTTTGGCGGCAGGAGAGAAAGCGTTTTTAGTCTATAAGGACGAGCGCTTAACTTTTTCTGAAACATTAACTTTAAGCCGGCGCTTAGCAAGAACATTGCTTGAGTCGTACAACATCAAGCTTGGCGATCGCGTTGCTATATGTGCTCGCAACTCCCCTGAATGGTGTATCAGCTACATGGCAGCCACTATGCTCGGCGCTGTCATCGTGCCGATGAACTCGTGGTGGAAAGGCCCGGAACTTGAATACGGGTTGAACAATAGCGCAAGCAAACTTTTGTTCATTGACCCTGATCGTCTAGTCCTGCTCGAGCCACATTTGGACAATGTCGACGTAGAGCTCGTTATCATTAGACCCACGCAAGACGGAGGTAGCAGTCCTGAGTTTTATAGCCTCATCGAAGGGGTTCTCCCGTTAACGAATGAGGAAGTCGAAGCAATCGATGTACAGCCAGAGTCCAACGCCAGCATTATGTACACATCTGGTTCAACTGGCATGCCCAAGGGAGTGTTATCGACTCACCGCAACATCATCAACGCACTGTATACTTGGTGCTTTGTTAAAGAAATAACCGAAATTTTGCGCCCTGAGCTGCAGGAAAAAAATCCAGAATTTGACCCTGCCATACTTGCTAACGTACCTCTATTTCACGTAACCGGAAGCCATGCACAGTTTTTGGCGTGTTTTATCTACCTACGAAAATTTGTCATGATGTTTAAGTGGGATGCTGAAAAAGCTTTGGAGATTATCGAGAAGGAACGTATCAGTGTCCTGCATGGAGTACCCACGATGGCTTGGGAGGTCATGCAATCAGACAAATTCGATAGCACCGATCTAAGAAGCTTACGCGGCGTCCAAAGCGGTGGCGCGCCGAGACCTCCTGAACATCTGAATATGATGCTCTCTAAGTTTCCAGAAAAGGCTATTCCCGGTCTCGGTTACGGCCTCACTGAAACAAATGCCATTGGCGCAATAATCTCAGGAGAATTCTACCGAGCGCGACCAAACAGTACCGGTCGGCCAACGCCGCCCGTAACCACAGTAAAAATCGTTGATGAGAACGACAATACTCTGGAGAACGGTCAGGTTGGAGAGATATGCATTAAAGGTCCAACTGTTATGAAGGGGTATTGGAATAACCCCGAAGCCACCGCTGAAGTAATCAAAGACGGTTGGTTTTACTCCGGCGATATTGGCATGCTCGATAAGCTCGGCTTTCTAATTATTCTTGATCGCGCTAAGGATATCGTGATTAGAGGCGGCGAGAACATTGGCTGTGCCGAAGTAGAATATGCGATTGCCGAACATTCCTGTGCTAGCGAAGTTTCGGTTTATGGCGTGCCCGACGAACGACTGGGCGAGAAACTCTGCGCTACAGTTATGCTAAAAGCCGGTACAGTGTTAGATGAAGGCGAGTTGAAAGCCTTTTTAAAAGAGAAAATCGCAGGCTTCAAAGTACCCGAGCTCATGTATTTTCAATATGAACAACTCCCTCGCATCGCCTCTGGCAAAATTGCCAAGAAAGAGATTAGAGCAAATACTTTAAACCTGCTTGAATCTGCCTAACTTTCATCAAACTGTCATTACACTGACCGACAATCACGTCCGTAAACAGGCGTGATTGGATCGCTCCATCATTATTGCTCGAATTACTCATTTTTTACTGAAGATAAACCGTCAACTTAACGATAACTATGGCGTAGTCACAATTATGGCACTACTAATCCGTCAGCTAGACTTTGAGGTTAACCATGAAAGAACAGAACTGGGATGAAACTATAAATGCGCCGGCCAAGCTGTCAGACGCATCAAGCCTTCTCTTAGAAAATGAGAGAAAGGAAGGTCAAGCCGAGCCTAAAAAATCTTCAAGCGCTCAAAGAAGTGAAGTCACTGAACTTCGCCGACGCACCGAAGAGCGCTTGGAGGCCAAGAGACTTTCTCTTGAATTTGACTACGAAGAACTCGAAAATTAGTCTGATAGCATCCAATAAAAATGCCTTTTTCACACCCTAGCAGCGCCTAAGTCTCTAAGGCAGGCGCTACTAAGCCGGGAGTATCGCTTACCTTACGGCCGCATCGAAAGCTGCGGCCCTTCATTGTATAAGCCTAAAAATTAGACAAATTTTATGTATTCAGCTCCAAGTTTACTTAGTATGATTGCTGGCTTGTTTTGGCAAGGACTAAGGAATGACGTATTGTGTGGCAGTGTCGGTGAACGCAGGAATTGTGTTTTGCTCAGATTCATTGACCAGTGCTGGGGTTGATCAAATCTCGACTTACAGCAAGATGTTTCGCTTTGGAGTCGATGGTGAAAGGCAGTTTGTCATCCTATCGGCCGGCAATCTGGCGACCACTCAGGCCAGCATTGCTAAAATCAAGAACGATATCAAGCAGGAGGCCGACGTTAATCTTTATAACGTAGAGTCTTTAGAAGAGGCGGCCGAGTACCTTGGTGATGTCAGCTGCGAACAGCAAGAAAAACGTTCAGTCGACGGCAAGAACTTTCAGGCTAGCTTTATTATTGGTGGGCAAATTGCTGACAGCCCCCACAGCGTCGTCCTCGTTTACCCTGAAGGCAACCACATCACGACTTCCCGCGACACACCCTACCTCCAGATAGGCGAAAGTAAATACGGCAAACCCATTCTTGATCGCATTGTCACCCCAGATTTAGACCTTGATACCTGCGCTATGTCGGCATTGGTATCGATGGATTCAACCCTTAAGAGCAATTTAAGTGTGGGGCCACCTATCGAAGCCCTGATCTATCCAACGGACAGCTTATTGCTGGACAAACCTCATCGTTTTGAAGCTGACAGCGATTTTCTTCGCAGCTTGAGCCGATCGTGGGATGAGCGCTTGAAGGAAGCATTCAGACAAATGCCTCCACTGTCTTGGGCCGCTAACTGGGATAAATCGAGTCGTGGACAAAACGGAGCTTTTTAAGCATTTTTCCTGCGAGGGTGAAGGGGTAAGCATCTTCCAACCCCATACTTCTGTTTAGCGAATTTAAGACCATCGCAAGCTGTGTCCACTTCGCGAGGGTTTCACCAAATTCGTCAAACCGCTTGGCACCTTGTTCAAGATTGTAGTCTGCCGCGGTTTCCAGCGTATCAATCATATGCAAATAATGAGACCAAACCTCTGCCCAATCTTCGAACGGGTGCGATTGAGCATAGCGACTTATGAAGTCTCCATTGCGGCACAAAGCAGGCTTGTTTGCATAATACTGCCTCAAGGCGGCGCTATAGTCCGCTCGCTCATCGCCAAACAACGCTCTGAATTTTTCACGAGACTCTTGGCTGTTAATCAGCTTATCAAAGTAGTAATGCCCACTTTCATGGCGAAAGTGACCGAGCAAAGTCCTATACAACTCCCCTGCAAATGCCCTGCTAATCTCGCGAGTTACATCATCAGCCTCAGTAATGTTAATCGTTATCAATCCCTGTAAGTGCCCGGTTGTAACGTACTCTTCTGCAACGCCAGGATCAGTTCTTTTATCTTCAATAAACTGAAAAGCCAGGCCATTGGGCTCAGCTGACCTGCCGTTAACAGGCAGTCCCAAGCTGAGTAGCGAATAAATTAATCTGCGTTTTGCATGTTCCAAACTCTTCCACCAGCGCCTGCGGTTCTTAAGAAGCAAATTGGGTATGGTTTGATTCAATTCACAAGATATGCAGTACGACGAATCTGCTTTGGTTACTAACCAGTTGCAGACCTCATAGTCCAAGCGGTTTTTACAAACTTTAGGCAAGCAGTTCTGTGCATCCACTGATATCGGATACATAGACATTTGCACGGGATCAAAACTCACATCTTTATTACAGCTTAGACAGCGAGTGTTTTCGAAAAATAGCAGCTGACCACAGCTGCAGGGGAAGTTTTTCATACGATATTCTAAATAAGAAACCAGGTTGCTGCAATTTTCTGATGTATTGAACCTATCTCAACTTGCATGACATCGATGTAGCCGAACAGCCCATGCACTAAAAGCTTGTCTATTTCCCCGCCACGCACAACACTCAGAGACTTGTTGACTTGAGTAGAGACCTTGCCGTGATTTGGCAGCTGTTTAAGAATAACCTTCAGCTCGTTCAAATTATAGACAACGGCCCGCGGAAAGTTTTCGTCTTGTATGAGAAACCCAACTACGTCTTCCGCATTTACAGTATCTTGCACATGCTGCCGGTACATTTGATAGGCCGACAAAGAGCGTAGAATGTTCATCCACATAATGTTTTCGTAAGGCTCCACCGCTTCCACTTCTGCATTCTCATCAGTGATTCCAGGCAAGAGATCACCGGAGCCCACGTCAACGATTCGAGTGGTCATATCAGCTCTCTCTACGCCTCGACCTAGCAATATGAAGTTGTAGGTATCACCACGACTCATGGTGCCGGACATCAACCCAGACAGCTGCTGACAGCCCGTAATAATCTCCTCTAAAAACTCGTGCCGGGGCCCTCTCTTCTCGCCTTTTACCGCGTTTTCTTTAGCATAGTGATACAAATAGTTGATTTGCTCAAAGGCTTCCGTCGGCATAACTTCCCGGGTTGTCCGTGAATTTTCACGAGCCATAGCAAGCATACTAGACAATGAATAACCGTTGTTTTCAGCTAAGAGAAATTTCATAACAGAGCGCTCTTGCGCCTGTTTATACTTTTCATCAAAAGCCGGGGAGCTTCCGGTAATTTCTACCAGCGAATGCCAGCCGAGCTTCGTTTTCGAAGGCAAGTCCAACATAAGCGTGGAGAACACATTTAATAATCGCGCCGTATTTTCGACTCGCTCTAAATAGCGGGCCTGCCAATAAACACGTTCAGCAACTCTCGATAACAACATTATTTAGCCGCCTCAGTCATCGCTGACAATCCAGGTGTCTTTACTTCCGCCACCTTGAGATGAATTAACAATATAAGACCCTTTAACCATGGCAACTCTCGTCAAACCTCCAGGAGTCACATAGCTCTTGTCAGCTTGAAGCACGAACGGACGCAAATCCACGTGTCTTGGCTCAACAACACGATCCCCTAAAATTGGCACAGTTGATAACGATATCAACGGTTGAGCCATATAATTTCTTGGATCCGCCTTGATACGCCGGGCAAATTCCTCTAGTTCTTTTTTGCTAGCCTGCGGGCCTATAAGCATGCCGTAACCACCGGACTCATTTGCCGGCTTCACCACCAACTTATTCAAATTCTCCAACACGTGTTGGCACTGCTTTTTATCGACGCATAAAAAACTCTCAACGTTCGGCAGTATTGGGTCTTCATCAAGATAGTACTTAATTATTTTGGGGATATAGGTGTAGATAACTTTGTCATCAGCAACACCGGCACCTGGAGCATTCGCTAATGCGACATTGCCTTTAACCCAAGCATTAAATAAACCGCTTACGCCAAGCACTGAATCCTTATTAAAAACCGAAGGGTCAAGAAATTCGTCATCAATCCGCCGATAGATCACGTCAACCTGTGACAAACCATCGATTGTTTTCATGTAAACCTTATCGTTCTCCACAACAAGATCGCTGCCTTCTACCAACTCAGCACCCATTCTTTGAGCCAGAAAAGAATGTTCAAAATAAGCAGAATTATAGATCCCAGGCGTTAACACAACAACTTCAGGGTATTTGTTTTTACGCGGAGATATCGCCGCAAGGGTATCGAATAATTGAGCAGGATATTCAGTTATTGGACGAATATTATAAGCATCTTCAAACAGCTCAGGAAATACCCGCTTAGCAACACGGCGATTCTCTAACATGTAAGAAACACCAGAGGGAACACGTAAATTGTCTTCTAAAACAAAAAAATCACCGTTACCGTCTTTAATTAAATCGGAACCGCAAATATGGGCCCAGACGCCAAAGCGCGGTTTGATCCCCATACATTCCTTGCGGAAATTGCCGGAATCAAGAATTAGTTCGCTGGGAACTACTTTGTCTTTAAAAATCTTTTGATCATTATAAATGTCATTGATAAAACAGTTGATCGCTCGTAGTCGCTGCTGCAACCCTAGGCTTGTTTTATCCCATTCTTTCTCTGCAATAATGCGAGGAATTATGTCGAAAGGCCATTCCCGATCGATGTTGCCTGCATCGCTATAAACGGTAAACGAAATACCCATAGTTTTTATAGCGAGATCGGCAGCGGTCTTTTTTTCTAACAGCTCTCCATGAGTTAGCGATCGCAGGTAGCTAGCTAAGCCCCTTGCAGGTTTTCGAGCATAGCCGGGAGAGCTTATGATTTCGTCATAGAATTTTCCCGAATTATAGGTCTTCCAATTAACTCGCATAGTGGCTACTTTAAGAATGAGAGTGGTTAACTTAGCGAATAAAGCCGCAGCCCGCAACACTTAACACTTTTGCTAGCCACCTAAAAAGAGCTTTACCCTTTGTTCGCTAGCGCTAGACTTTGGTTACTGCTTTTTCGCGGCTAAACCTTTAGCTTTAAACAGTTTGCAAACTTTGTTTTACAAGTTATAGCGGCCAAACAATAAGTAACATAGGAATAGAAACAGCAACAATGACTATCTCCAACGGCAACCCCATACGCCAGTAATCACCGAAATGATAACCACCTGGCCCCATCACGAGCGCATTGTTTTGGTGCCCCACTGGCGTTAAAAACGCACAGGATGCACCGACGGCAATAGCCATCAGAAAGGTATCAGGATTAAGATCTAGCGACACTGCAATATTGTAAGCAATTGGCGCCATTAGTATGGCCGTAGCGGCATTATTAAGCACATCAGATACAGTCATCGTGATAATAAGCAGTAAAGCCAACAACACAACAGGTGACAGGTCACCGGCAATGCTCAGAATCCCATCGACCAATAGAGAAGTAGTGCCGGTAGTCTCCAGCGCGCCCCCGAGCGGAATCATCGCACCCAGCAAGACTACAACAGGCCAATCCACCCCTTTATAAAATTCCTTTATAGGCACGATATTCATCACACCCATGGTCACGGTTGCTATCCCTAACGCTAATTGAATTGAAATCAAGCCAAACGCTGTAGATAAAATCGCTAATACAAAAACAGCCATTGCCGGTAGCGCTTTCGTCGCACCACCAAAGTCGAGATCTCTTTTAGCCAGTGGGTAGCAATCTATTTTCACGATCGCTTCTTGCAAATTCTCGGCATCACCATGGAGAAGAAGGACGTCCCCGGTTTTTATTTTAAAATCTCTTAATCGAGTTCGATGGGGCGTACCGGAACGTGATGCAGCAAGAAGGTTAACGCTGTATTTTCTATTGAAGCCTATTTCCTTAGGCGTTTGATTGACCACTATAGAGGTAGCGGTTACCACCACTTCGGCAATTTGAGAGTCCTTCGAGTGCAGTATCTCATTACGCGCATTCTCAGCTGAAAGCATTTGTAGATTGTGCTGGCTGGCAAACTGATCTATGTCTTCCTGTGGCCCCTGAAGCATTAACAAATCGTTTACAGCCAAGCGATGTGTACGCCTAACAACCGACATTTTCTCTCGCTTATGAATAAGCGATATCAAATCCACTTTTTCCTCAACTAACTGATCTTTTAGGTCGCCAACAGACTGATCCAACAAACCTGATTCGGCAGTTACCTTTAATTCAAATAAATATTTCTCAACGTCAAATAGCTCTAAACCTGCAGTTTTTTTTCGCACTTTAACCAACTTCCAGCCCACCGCCAGCATAAAAATAATGCCCGCAAGAGCGATCGCACCACCCACCGGTGCGAAGGAAAACATAGTAAAGGCCTCACCAGTAACATCTTGCCGGTAGTTGGCTATCAAAATATTGGGCGGCGTGCCTATTAGAGTCACTAGGCCACCAAGAATCGAAGCAAACGACAGGGGCATAAGAACCGTCGCAGGTGCCCGACCCGCTTTTTGAGTAGACTGAATTGCTATTGGCATAAGTAGCGCCAACGCCCCTACATTATTCATAAACATAGACAACACCGCTGCAAGAAACGTCAGTATCATTATGTGAAGGAATGGTTTATCTGCTACAGGATCGATCAAAGCTGAAACAAATTGCACAGCGCCAGACTTTGTTAAGCCGAAACTAACAATAAGTACCAAGACTACTGTAATGGTTGCGGGATTTCCGAATCCTGTAAATAATTCAGATTGCGGGACGATGCCAAGTAAGCTTGCTGTGAACAGTGCTGCTAGCGCGACGAGGTCATAGCGCCACCTTCCCCATACAAGGAGCACAAGCAAAGCAAATAGAATCCCCAGTAGGGCTCCTTGCTGAAAAGTCATTACCTTATACGCCTTCTAAAATTCTAACTTCAAGCTCACCAACACCCTCAATACCAGCGCGAATACAATCGCCGACCGAGACAGCATCGACACCACTGGGCGTGCCAGTGAAAATCAAATCACCCGCCTTCAGTTCAAAGTAAGTTGATAGCTCAGCAATAATGTTTGGCACATCCCAAATCATGTCATCAGTATTAGCATCTTGCTTAATCACGTTATCTACCGACAGCCAAATCCTAGCTCTATCCACATTGGCGCACTGAGCTAATGGCTTGATAGCTGAGATTGGCGCTGATTGATCAAAGCCTTTTGCGATATCCCACGGCTGCCCTTTAGCCTTGCACTTCGCCTGCAGATCTCGACGGGTGAAGTCGACACCAATTCCATAACCAAAAATACAATCCTGAGCCTGTGCGGCGGTAAGCTTAAGCCCGCCGTGCTTTAGTGCCACCACCAATTCGGCCTCAAAGTGAAGACTAGCTGTGGCCATAGGATAGTTCACCGGCGAATTATCAATGACAAGCGCATCGGAAGGCTTACTAAAAAATACCGGCTGGGTTTTTGACGGATCACCGCCCATTTCTCTTACGTGGGCACTGTAATTTTGACCAACACAGTAAACACGGCGAACAGGAAAAACAGCGGTTGTGCCAACTACAGGCACTGCTGCTTGCTGGGCAGGGGCAAAAACGGTTTCCATAACAGCTCCTTATCTAACGTTGGCAGCCAAGATCAGCAAGTAGATCTTCAGGCAAAGAATTAATTGAATTCGGAAAAAAGTCGAGCCCACTTACTGACGACACCTCCGCTAGAGAAAGACTATAGTCGCAAAAGGTACTCTGAGACTTGATAGTTGATGGAAACGCGAATGCCGCTAATCCATCAGTGCCCGCTATTACTTTGAAAAACAAAGCAGGCGCCACACCAATGCCTCCTTTTAACTTATTCGAATAAACCGGACCGCTTATAACATGGAAGTTTGAACCGGCTTGAGCCAGCTCATTAACGACCTGATCAAGGCGAGACCAAGCTCCTGTGCGCAGCGCAGTCGGCAATAGGGTCATGTTGCTTAGATAATTTAACTCATCCCAATACGGCGTTCCAGCAAAGCTAGTCATTGGTACCAGCCTGCCCCGATCTTTCTCCAATAGCGTAGCCTCATTAGTTCGATAGTCACGATCTTGAGAATTGCTCAGATCCGCCTGCACGATAAGCGTCGACTGTCCGACTTCTGACTCAAGAGCGTTTGCCACACGGGACAATTCATCTAAGCGCCAATACCGGGGCAGCAAAGACGCCACTCCAACCGTTTCGGGTAGAACTCGATAGCTCACCCACTCGGCGAGTCCAGAGGGAGATATTGACGCAGCGTAAAGATGCCTGACAATGATTTCGCTTTGACCCGCTGACGCAGATGCCGAATTAATAACCGTACTGACTGGGCAGCCATTTTTACAATGAGCTATATGAACTTGCTCGGCAAAACACGCGCCTGCCAACAGCACGCAGGCTACCAAACTAGCCCATTGGGTAAGGAATTTTCTTATGTACTTCATCACATTGCTTCATTATTTCGTCGCTAAGCTTAACATCAAGCGCAGCAAGAGAATCTTCAAGTTGATCAGCTGTTCTAGCGCCAATAATAGTTGAAGCGACAAAATCAAAATTCATACTCCATGCAGTCGCCAGGGTTACCGGTGCCATTCCCGCAGACTGCGCAATTTCAATGTACTTTGCTGTCGACGCTAACGTGCCCTCATTAACAAAGCGCTGCGCCATGGCTTGCTGGCGAGGGTTTGCATCATTGGTATAATCCCCGAATCTGCAATCGGTCGGCACATTTTCCTGATTATATTTGCCACTTAAAACACCACCGCCAATAGGCGAGTAAGGCAGGCAAGATACATTTTCTAGTCGACAGACGTTGGCCAGCTCATCAAGAAAACGACGGTTTAACAATGAGAAGTTGTTTTGAATCGAATGAAACTTAGCAAGGCCTTCATAATGTGCAATCGTATTGGCTTTAGTTAGACCGTAGGCATTCTCATTTGAGGTACCTAGATAGCGAACCTTGCCCGATTGCACTAATCGGTCCAATGCCTCCATCGACTCTTCGATCGGTACAACCGTATCCGGCCAATGAACTTGATACAAATCTATATAATCAACTTGTAAGCGTCTAAGACTGCCTTCAACTGCTTTTTCGATATGATGGCGATCAATCGCAGTTAACCCATGGCGAACAGGTGGCACAAACCAGCCAGAAGCAGCTCCTGCTACCTTGGTTGCTAAAATCAAAGAGTCCCTAGGCTTAGTCTGAATCCACTCACCAAAAATTTCTTCAGTAATGCCGAATGTATCAGCCGTGGGCGGCACAGGGTAGACCTCCGCTGTGTCGTAAAAGTTAATTCCTCGCTCGTATGCAGTATCTAAAATTCGAAAAGACTCAGCTTTATCGCTCCAACTACCAAAACTCATTGTTCCCATACAAATAGGGGACACACGCAAGCCACTCTTGCCGATATAACGATGCTTCATAAACCACTTCCTTTTTTAAGACTTTACTAAGAGCATGATTTTACTAATAGTATGATTTTACTAAACTGCCATTGTTCCGGTAAATATAAGCTCGGAACCTAATTCAGCCTCAAGTATTTGAACCCTACAATGGCGGACAGTTGTCGCCTAAGTATCCGCCGCCGCCACAATAACCGGCAGCCTGCAATTGAATGCGAATACCATCTGGGTCTGAGAAATAAACCTCTGGCGTTCCACCTTCAACACCCCCACGCGCCGGCATGCGCATGCTAACCCAATGCATCATTGGCTGCGTATCACTTGCATCAATGCGTGGAGTCACCCCAAAATTACTTAGCTCCTCTAATACTCCTGCCACTGAAAAGTCCATCATATTAAAACACACATGGTCAATTCGCCCTGCACTAGTGGGCACACCCGTCTGAGCTCCTCCAACGTACATCAAAAACTGCAAGCCATCACCGACGCCAATTACCGGAAAGTTCGGCCCTTGATAGGCTTGAAATTTCTTGCCAAAAGTTTTGGTATAGAAATCATTTGCTCTGTCTTTATTTGCTACAAACGTTGTGAAGTGACTCAAGTCAGTTAACTGAAATAGTCCAGGGTAAGCACTCGGTTCGGTTGCGTCGCATACATTACCTAAGGCTCCACGCCCGCCGCAATGATCATAAGGTCCTAGCTGATAGTTTATGCCCTCCACGTCTTGAAAAAATAGCTCGCGAGTACCGGAAGGCTCGCCTCCAGAATCTGGCAGACGCACAGTTTCCCAATACCCCATAGCGTGCTCCAACAGAGCGCTGGCGCCGCCTGGTTCACTAGTTTCAGATACGCCAAAGGTTTCCAACTGTGTTTGCGCCTTGCTAACTGAAAATTCTTCCACGCTTAAGCCGATGTGGGTGATGCCAGGTTGTTCACCAGTTTCAACTTGACGAATTGAGAAAAACCTTGGCCCTGGCCCTATTTGCAAGCAAACAGTTTTCCCTTGACGAGCAAGAATGGCTGCGCCAAAAATACGCTGGTAGAAATCTACCGATGCCTCTACGTCACTTACTCTAAGACCGAAGCTATGCAATTTTCTAACCGCTATCGGTGTGTTTGGAGACTGTGCCGCCAACAATCCCGGTGCTGCCGTTAATAATGCCAATGAGCCTAGAAGAAGGCGCTTTCTCTTATCGCAAACTAGGGGTTCTTTCGAACTCAGTTTGTCGATAACTAAGTGTCGATTGGTTGGATGGTTTTTTTTCAACAGTTTTGCTCCGATAGTTCTGCAGCCATGCTTCAACATTAATAATTCTATACCGATCGTCTAGATTAAAAGCTATGATGACTGCAGCAGCAAGGGCCTTTAAGCCAGAGAATAAAAATCAGGGCTTGACGGGCATTTTTTCGACCTCGAATCCGTCAGCCTGCCACTTTGTCATGCCTCCGTCCATATGAGAGACGCCTTCAACACCCATTCTATGCAGTGAATGCGCCGCTAACGCTGAGCGCCATCCTTTGTTGCAAAAAAGCACGATCTCTGACGCATCATCAAAGTCAGATTTGTAATAAGGGCTGTCCGGGTCAATCCAGAACTCCAGCATGCCGCGAGGAATGTGCAACGTGTTTGGAATACGACCTTCGCGCTTAAGCTCTCGAATATCACGCAGGTCAATTAATATAACTCCCGCCTGCCCTCTTTTAGCTTGAACCTCAC
>Ga0208413_1000413_pt1 | contig 32432 bp, 26 predicted proteins | sample AntAceMetag02UKD_FD_184761 | JGI IMG/M metagenome (GOLD analysis project Ga0208413, IMG submission 184761) | Saline lake microbial communities from Ace Lake, Antarctica - Antarctic Ace Lake Metagenome 02UKD (SPAdes) (version 2) | ecosystem: Environmental > Aquatic > Non-marine Saline and...
AACATGACGAACAGCACTGCGGTGTGACTTTAAAAAGGGCGGCTTAGGCTGCCCTTTTTTGTTCCCTTGTGACACATGGTTGCTGTTGACGTCAAAGCTTTAACCCACGGTCTATTCCAGCTACTCAAATTCAAACTGCACTCTAGACATGTACACATCCCAAGGCACCACATCACGCGAAGTCCAGCTGCGTTTCTCTGGTTTAGATGTGCTTGCTACGTCAGTGGCTGTTGTGCAGCTTGACGGCTGTGTGTTGCACGCCAATGCTGCATTAGAAGACTTGCTGGGTGTCTCCCGCAAAACAATTCTGGGCAGCAACATCGCAAGCTACTTTGAACTGCCTCAAGCCCTTGCAGGAGCGCTGGCCAATGCCAAAGGAGACGACTGCGCAGCCATTCGTTTTGAGGCTCACGTTATGTTGGGCAGTTCGAGTTCGGCGATTGGTCAACCATCACCTGTGCATGTGGTGGTATCACCGGGCGGCGTGTCCGGAGAAGCAACTGTTGAGCTGCTGCCGTTAGAGCAGCAACTTCGTTTAGAGCGTGAAGAAAGATTGGTTGACCAAGCGCTGGCCAACAAAGAACTCATACGTGGTTTGGCTCACGAGATCAAGAACCCACTGGGTGGCATACGTGGCGCGGCCCAGTTGCTGCAAATGGATTTAGAGCGCAAAGACCTGCGCGAATACACACAAGTCATCATTCATGAAGCCGACCGGTTGCAAGTGTTGGTTGACAGGTTGTTGGCACCACACCGCAGCCCCCACATAGAGGGCGACGTGAATATTCACGAGGTGTGCGAGCGTGTGCGTGCAGTGGTGTTGGCTGAGTATCCACAAGGCCTCACCGTGGTGCGCGATTACGACATTTCTTTGCCAGAATTTCGAGGCGACCGTGAAAAACTGATCCAGGCGGTGCTGAACATTGCCCAAAATGCGGCGCAAGCGCTCGTTGACAGGCGCGTGCAAGGCGACGCATCCATCACATTTAGGACCCGCATCGCCCGGCAGGTCACTTTGGCCAAAGTAAGGTACAAGCTGGCATTAGAGTTGCATGTCATAGACAACGGTCCAGGTGTGCCGCAAGCCATTAAAGACCGGTTGTTTTATCCGCTGGTCTCAGGGCGCGATGGAGGCACAGGTTTGGGCCTCACGCTTGCACAAACGTTTGTACAGCAGCACAACGGGCTGATTGAATGTGATAGCACACCCAGTGGAACCAACTTCAAGTTGTCTATACCGTTGGTGTAGGCGACCACTTAATTTTTTGCATTTTGTCTGAGGAATACCGTCTATGAAACCCATCTGGATTGTTGACGACGACCAGTCGATTCGCTTTGTTTTAGAGCGCGCGCTGCAGCGCGACGGCTTGGTAACGCGCAGCTTTACCAACGCACCAGACGTGTTGGCTGCTTTGAGCAATGTTGATCCCAGCGAGTTGCCCAGCGCTATGATCAGCGACATTCGTATGCCAGGTGGTGATGGCTTGGAGTTGCTGGCCAAAATCAAGGCGCGTGCCCCTGAGTTGCCTATCATTATCATGACGGCTTACTCAGACCTTGATAGCGCTGTCTCTGCGTTTCAGGGTGGTGCGTTTGAGTATTTGGCAAAGCCTTTTGATATCACCAAAGCTGTCGAGTTGGCCAGGCGTGCGTTGCAGGAGTCTGAAAAAGACGATGCCACCACCCAACCTGTTGTGCCAGCGACCGAAATGCTGGGTCAAGCCCCTGCCATGCAAGAGTTGTTTCGCGCTATTGGGCGTCTGAGCCAGAGCAATGTCACCGTGTTGATTACGGGTGAGTCAGGCAGTGGTAAAGAGTTGGTGGCAAAAGCTTTACACAAGCACTCGCCCAAAGCACAAGGCCCTTTTGTTGCCATCAATACCGCGGCTATTCCCAAGGACTTGCTTGAGTCCGAGCTATTTGGCCATGAGCGCGGTGCATTTACAGGTGCGCAAGCGCTGCGCCGCGGCCGGTTTGAGCAAGCCGAGGGGGGCACGCTGTTTTTAGACGAGATCGGTGACATGCCCTTTGACTTGCAAACCCGATTGTTGCGCGTGCTGAGCGATGGGCATTTTTACCGGGTGGGTGGGCATACGGCCATCAAAACGCAAGTGCGCGTGATTGCTGCCACGCATCAAGATCTTGAGCTGCGCGTGGCTGCTGGTGCCTTTCGCGAAGATTTGTTTCACCGTTTGAATGTGATTCGCCTGCGTCTGCCCGCATTGCGTGAGCGCTTAGACGATGTCCCTGTTTTGGTGCAGCACTTTATGGTGCACAGCGCCAAGCAATTGGGCGTTGAGGCCAAGCGCGTGTCTGCCTTGGCCATGGCGCAGTTGTCGCAGTTCTCATTCCCTGGCAATGTGCGTCAATTAGAAAACCTGTGTCATTGGCTGACCGTCATGGCCCCGGCTCAAGTCGTCGAAGTCAAGGACTTGCCGCCTGAAGTCTTGGCTGGGCGGTCGGTGCCTGCGACGGCGCTGACCACACAGCCTGAGGCAGGGCCTGCAACGCAACACGCCGAACTGATGACCAGTGCGCAGCCTGCACAAATGGTTGCATCGTCTGGCCTAGATTGGCCAGACCAAGTTCGCCAAGAGGCCTTGACATTGCTAGGGGGGGGTAGCAGCCAGGTGTGGGATCACATGACGCGCAAACTTGAAAGCGCGTTGATTGATGCGGCACTGATGCACACGGGTGGCAAGCGTGTAGAAGCGGCTAGCCGATTGGGCATTGGTCGCAACACCATTACCCGCAAAATTCAAGAGCTTGGGCTGCAAGCTGAGCCCTGAGCTCTGCTCACTTGCTGTATGTTGTTCGGCGGGTGCGATACATGTTGAAACTTAGTTTGTAGCGTCAATCAATTTTGTATACAATTTGGACTGGTCGCAGCGGTGCACACGTGAGGTAAGGCATACCCCACTCAGGTTCGCGATCTCGAATAGGCTTACAGCGCCCGCAGTGGTGAGTCTGATACACCATCACGGCCACTGCGCCGTATTCGAGGTAAGACACATGGACGCATATTTCTTAGACTGGGCTAACTTGCTGTTGCGTTGGCTGCACGTTATCACCGCCATTGCGTGGGTGGGCTCGTCGTTTTATTTTGTTTTTTTAGACAACAATTTGCAAAAGCCCGAGTCTCCCGACTTGTTGGAAAAAGGCGTGGGCGGTGCCATGTGGGCGGTACACGGTGGCGGCTTTTACAACCCGCAAAAATACCTGGTAGCGCCTAAAAAAATCCACACCCATCTGCATTGGTTTTATTGGGAGAGTTACACCACGTGGCTGACAGGCTTTGCATTGTTCAGCGTGTCGTATTTGTGGCAGGCTCAGACCTACATGGTCGATCCCAACCTCATCGCGTGGACGCGGGGGGAAGCGGTTGTTGTGGCACTGGCCTTTCTGGTTGGTTTTTGGTTTGTTTACGATGCCTTGTGTAGAACAGTGGGCGCCAAAGATGGCGGTGACAAATGGGTTGGTTTGTTCGTATTCATCACCATTGTGTTTGCAGCCTGGCTGTCTACCCAGCTGTTTGCTGGGCGCGCTGCATTCTTGCTGGTTGGCGCCATGATAGGCACAGCCATGAGTGCCAACGTGTTCTTCTGGATTATTCCCGGCCAGCGCAAGATGGTGACATCTATGGACGCAGGCGAACCCGTTGACCCTATTCACGGCAAGCGCGGCAAGCAACGCAGTGTGCACAACACCTACTTCACGTTGCCCGTGCTGTTTGCCATGCTGAGCAACCACTACAGCTTTACCTATACGGGCGAGTACAACTGGGTGGTGTTGGTTGTCATGATGACTGCAGGCGCGTTGATTCGCCAATACTTCGTGATGCGCCATGGTTTCAAGCTGGGTCGCAATGCCAACCCCATACCCTATGCTGTGGTCGGCTCGGTGCTGATCGTTGGCTTGATTGTGGCGATGGCACCTGCACCCCAAACACCCGTTCAGCAAGCAGCTGCACAGCAGCCCGCGTCATTCGCCCAAGTGAAAGCCGTGATGGACCAACGGTGCGTGATGTGTCACGGCGCAGCCATGCAAATGAAGGGGGTGCGCGTTGACAGTGCGGATCAAATCGCTGTGCATGCGCAAGGTATTTACCAGCAAGTGGTGGTGACCAAGGCCATGCCCATGAACAACGCCACTGGTATCACAGACGAAGAACGAGCGCTGGTAGGACGTTGGTTTACAGCTGGTGCGTCGACGGAGTAAACGCCAAGCACCTGTCAGCCTAGCGCCAATTGGCGTGCGAGTTGGTTGTGGCGGGCGATGAGGTGGGGCAGGTCTATGCCCACCAGTTGCCCTTCTGTAACCTTGACCACACCGTTAATAACCAGCACGTCGACTTGGGCGCTGGCGCACATCATCAGGGCGCCAATTGGGTCGTGAACAGCCCCGCCTGCGAAGCCTAACGTATCCAGTTTGTAAAGTGCAAGGTCGGCGCACATGCCCACTTTAATCTGACCAATGTCGTGTGCCCGACCTAGTACTTGTGCGCTGCCCCGCGTTGCCAAGTGCAAGGCGTCCCTGGCCGACATATCTGATGGACCGAGATCACATCCAAAAAGTGTTCTCTCGCCGCGACGCTCTGGTGGCGCTACGGCGCGACCAACTCTAGCCAACAGCATGGCTTGTCGTGCCTCATTCAGCAGATGCGCGGCGTCGTTGCTGGCGCTGCCATCAACCCCGAGACCAACCGGCACGCCAGCATCCATCATGCGTCGAATGGGTGCAATGCCAGAGGCTAGGCGCATGTTGCTGCAAGGGCAATGTGCCACCCCGGTTTTGGTAGCGGCAAACAGTGAGATGCCTTCATCATCAAGTTTGACGCAGTGTGCGTGCCATACGTCGTGGCCTAGCCAGCCTAAGTCCTGTACATATTGAGTGGGTGTGCAGTTGAACTTTTCTAGGCTGTAGGCAATGTCATGGTCGTTTTCTGCCAAATGGGTGTGCAAACGCACGCCCAAGCTGCGCGCCAATTCCGCAGAGGTTTTCATGAGATCGCGACTCACAGAGAACGGTGAGCATGGCGCAACTGCCACATTCATCATGGCGCCAAACGACTGGTCATGGTAGGTCTCAATGAGGCGTTGTGTGTCTTTCAAAATGACATCTTCACGCTCCACCACTTGGTCTGGTGGCAAGCCGCCAGCGCTTTGACCAACGCTCATGCTGCCGCGCGTGGCGACGAAACGCATGCCCATGTTGTGAGCAGCTTCAATGCTGTCGTCTAAGCGAACGCCATTGGGGTACAGGTACAAATGGTCAGAGCTGGTGGTACAGCCGCTGAGCATCAGCTCTGCCATGGCGACTTGCGTGGAGACCTGTACCATCTCGGGAGTCAGGCCTGACCAAATCGGATACAGACCTTGAAGCCAGGAAAACAATTCTGCATTTTGCACACTGGGTATAGCCTTGGTCAAGCTTTGGTACATGTGGTGATGGGTGTTGATGAGACCGGGCACCACCACATGTTGTGAGGCATCGACAACCGTATCGGCGGGTGGGCCTAACTCGGCTGTTTCGCCTATGGCTTTAATCAAGCCGTTTTGAATCAGCAAGCTGCAGTTGCGCAGTTCTGTGCGGCTGTCATCCATGCAAGCGATGGCTTGTGCGTTGCGTATTAAAAGAGTTGTCACAGTGTCAACTTTTCAGATCAGGGAGGTTAAGAGGTGTGACTGGACATGCGTCAGTTGAACTGGTGCCAGTACCTAGGCGTGGCAAACACTTTTTTTAGGTGGTCGATAAAATAGCGCACTTTGGCTGTCAGGTGGCGTTGCTGTGGGTAGACGGCCAGTATGTCATAGGCAGGCAAGGCGTATTCTGACAACACGGTGACCAACTCACCCCGTTCAAGCTGGCCTTGTATTTCCCATGTTGAACGCCAGCCAAGGCCCAGACCTTCGCTCACCCAGCGGTGCAACAACTCGCCATCGTTGCAGTCCATGCTGCCGTCAACTTTGATGGTGATGGGCTTGCCGTCTTGCTGAAAATACCAGCCGCGCTGCTGGCCACCTTGCAAGTTAAAAGCCAAGCAGTTGTGCAGGCTTAAGTCTTTCAGTGCGGTTGGTTTGCTGTGTTTTTTGAAGTAGGCTGGTGTGCCGCACACCACACGCTGGTTGGTCGCCAGCTTGATAGCAACAAAATTGGGATCAATTTGTCCACCAATGCGAATACCCAAATCGTAACCTTCGCGCACCACATCGACGACGCGGTCAGTGAGGTTGAAGGACACTTTAACGTTGGGGTGAGACTTGATAAATGTAGGCGCGTGCGGTGCCACGTGCAATCTGCCAAATGCTGCTGGTGCCGACACAATCAGGTGGCCACTGGCCTCATAGCGTTTGGCGTTGACGCTTGCTTCGGCCTGCGACCATTCGTTGAGCAAGCGCTTGCACTCATCCAAAAAGCCAGTGCCATGTTCTGTCAACGTCAGACTGCGGGTCGAGCGTAAAACCAGTTGCGTGCTGAGTCTGCGCTCAAGTGCGTCCAAGCGCCGGCCCATCATGACAGGCGACACGCCTGCATGCACAGCTGCAGCCGTGATGGAGCCGTGCGCCATGATGCGGACAAACGCATCGATTTCTTTAAATTTATCCATCTAATACCTCCATTACATATTTTAAGTATGCAATAAAAGTACAAATGATGCTATTTACAAATTTTTTTCATACTAATAAAGTGCTGTTGTCGGCAATCAAACCAGCCGCGCCAGATTTATAACCAAGAGGAGTTGGAGATATGACAAAAATGACAGCAGCCGAAGCGGCAATTTGTGTGTTGGAAAAAGAGGGTTTGTTGCAAACCTTTGGTGTGCCGGGTGCAGCCATTAATCCGTTTTATGCGGCCATGAAAAAACGTGACACGGTCAAGCATATTTTGGCTAGGCACGTTGAAGGTGCCTCGCACATGGCCGAGGGTTACACCAGGGCCAAGGCTGGCAACATTGGTGTGTGTGTTGGGACGTCTGGCCCAGCTGGAACAGATATGATTACCGGCTTGTACTCTGCCCAAGCAGACTCCATTCCAATTTTGTGCATCACTGGCCAAGCGCCACGCGCGCGTTTGCACAAAGAGGACTTCCAAGCCGTTGACATTGAGTCTATTGCCAAGCCTGTTACCAAATGGGCGGTTACAGTTCGCGAGGGTGCGCTGGTGCCGCGCGTTTTTCAACAGGCCTGCCACATCATGCGCTCAGGTCGACCTGGTCCCGTTTTGATTGACTTGCCGTTCGACGTGCAAATGACTGAAATTGAGTTTGACATTGACACCTATGAGCCCCTGGCTGTCTACAAGCCTATGGCGACTGAGAAGCAAATCAGCAAGGTTCTCGACATGCTGGCTGCCAGTGACAAGCCGTTGTTGGTATCTGGTGGCGGTGTCATCAACGCTGATGCATCGGCTGATTTGCAAGCCTTTGCTGAAGCGGCAGGCGTACCCGTGATTCCGACGCTGATGGGCTGGGGAACTATTCCCGATGACCACCCGTTAATGGCAGGCATGGTCGGTTTACAAACCAGCCACCGTTACGGCAACGCGTCCATGATGGCCAGTGATTTTGTATTAGGTATCGGCAACCGTTGGGCCAACCGCTTCACGGGCTCTATCGATGTCTATAAAGGTGACAGGCAGTTTGTGCACATTGACATTGAACCAACCCAAATTGGCCGGGTATTTGAGCCTGATTACGGTGTCGTGTCAGATGCTGGTCATGCATTGAAACTGTTGGTGGCCGGTATTGCCAAGCGACGTGCAGCCGGCACTTGGCCAGATTTTTCTGCATGGGCTGCCCGCTGTGCTGAGCGTAAGCGAACCATGTTGCGTAAAACGCACTACACAGAAATTCCAATGAAGCCAATGCGCGTGTATGAAGAAATGAGCGCTGTATTTGGCAAAGACACCACCTATGTGTCAACCATTGGATTGAGCCAAATTGCAGCGGCTCAGTTTCTGAATATTTACAAACCGCGCCAGTGGATTAATTGCGGTCAAGCCGGACCTTTGGGTTGGACCATGCCCGCAGCCTTGGGTGTTGTGGCAGCGGACCCAGCCGCCAATGTGGTGGCCTTGTCAGGCGACTACGACTTTCAATTTATGCTAGAGGAGTTGGCTGTAGGTGCGCAATTTAACTTGCCTTATGTCCACGTGTTGGTCAACAACGCCTACCTTGGTTTGATACGCCAAAGCCAGCGCGGCTTCAATATGGATTACTGCGTGCAGTTGGCCTTTGACAACCACAACATGGAAGAAGGTGATCCTTTGCGCGGCTACGGCGTGGACCACGTGGCCGTTGTAGAAGGCTTGGGTTGTAAAGCCATTCGGGTGACTGATCCTGAACAATTACAGGATGCGTTGCGCTCTGCCCATGCAATGTCCAAGGCGTTGCGCGTCCCTGTTGTGGTCGAATGTATTTTGGAGCGAGTGACTAACATCGCCATGGGTACAGAGATCAATGCAGTCAATGAGTTTGAGGCTATTGATTGCCTAGCCGTTAATGGTTTAGAAACTGTCGGCTTGTTGGATTAAAAAGTACGTTAAAAATACAACTATTTAAAGGATTACATATGCCAAAAATGGCTGCTAACTTAACCATGCTGTTTACTGAAGTGCCGTTTATGCAGCGCTTTGAAGCCGCTGCAAAAGCTGGCTTTACCCATGTGGAGTTTTTATTCCCCTACGATTTTGATGCCACTGAGCTGCGTGCCCAGCTGGACAACCATGGTCTCAAACAAGTGCTTCACAACTTGCCAGCAGGCGACTGGGCTGGCGGCGAGCGGGGTATTGCGTGCCACCCTGACCGTGTAGGCGAATTTGCTGCTGGTCTTGAACGTGCTGTTGCCTACGCAACCACGTTGGGTGTCACGCAACTCAACTGCTTGGCCGGCATCAAGCCTGCTGGCGTGAGCGATGAGCAAGCGATGGCAACCCTTGTTTCCAACATGCGCGTGGCCGCTGACCAGCTCAAGGCTGCGGGTATCCGTTTGTTGCTGGAACCAATCAATAGCTTTGATATCCCAGGCTTTTTTGTTAACACCACAGCGCAAGGCATTGCGGTGTTGGATGCCGTTGGCAGCGACAACGCTTTTTTGCAATATGACATTTACCACGCCCAGCGCATGGAAGGTGAGTTGGCCAACACCATTGCCAAGTATTTGCCGCGCATAGGCCATATGCAGTTGGCCGATAATCCCGCACGCAATGAACCTGGTACTGGTGAGATCAACTATGCCTTTTTGTTTGCCCATTTGGACGCTTTAGGCTACCAAGGAACCGTGGGTTGTGAGTACAAGCCAAAAGCCGCTACTGAAGCCGGATTGGTTTGGCTTAAACAGTTTGACGTGCAGTTGTAGGTCTACATTTTTTATTTTTTTACAGACACATCACAGGAGACAACACCATGACCAAAGGTGGATTAAATATCGGTTTTATTGGCTTGGGCATTATGGGTTCACCCATGGCTCAAAACTTGCAAAAAGCAGGCCATCAGTTGTTTATTTACAGCCGATCAAAAGTCGCAGATGAATTGGTGCAAGGTGGTGCAACCGTGTGCGTGAGCAGCGCAGAGGTGGCCAAGCGCGGCGACATCATCATCACCATGCTGCCAGATACACCGCAAGTCGATGAGGTCCTGTTTGGCGATAAAGGCGTGGCTGCTGGCTTGAGCGCAGGCAAAGTGGTTGTGGACATGAGCTCTATTGCGCCATTGGCAACCAAAGCGTTCGCTAAAAAAATTAATGCCTTGGGCTGTGACTACTTGGATGCGCCTGTTTCTGGCGGCGAGGTAGGTGCCAAAGCGGCCAGCCTTACCATCATGGTTGGTGGTCCTCAAGCCGCGTTTGACCGCGTGAACCCCCTGTTTGAAGTTATGGGTAAAAACATCACTTTGGTAGGTGGCAATGGCGACGGCCAAACCACCAAAGTGGCCAATCAAATCATTGTTGCGCTCAACATAGAGGCCGTGTCTGAGGCCTTGTTGTTTGCCAGCAAGGCTGGAGCCGACCCCGCCAAAGTGCGTCAAGCGCTGATGGGTGGCTTTGCCGCATCGCGTATTTTGGAGGTGCATGGAGAGCGCATGGTTAAGCGCACGTTCAACCCTGGCTTTCGCATAGAACTGCATCAAAAAGACTTGAATTTGGCCTTGCAAGGCGCTAAGGCTATGGGCGTGTCACTGCCCAATACCGCAGCGACCCAAGAGTTGTTCAACACTTGCGCTGCGCATGGAATGGGTGGTTTAGACCATTCAGCCTTGTGTCGAAGCTTAGAAATCATGTCCAATCACGAGATTGCAACAGCAGAGTAAACACCATGGCCCCCGCCACTTCATTGCCAGACTACAACACCCATCCCACTGCCTTTTTAACAGCCTTGTTTGATGTGGCCGTGGCCAGCGCTCAACCTGCTGACAATATGCAAGGGGTGCTGCCACCCGTGCCAGTTGGCAAGACGTTGGTGTTGGGTGCTGGCAAGGCTGCTGGCGCCATGGTGCATGCACTTGAGGCGATGTGGCCGGCGGATGCGCCGTTGTCTGGTTTGGTGATTACTCGGTATGGCCACATACCGCCTCGTCCTGCGGGTCTCGTCCAGCGAATCGAGTTGCTTGAAGCGGCGCACCCTGTGCCCGATCAAGCCGGCATGGATGCGGCCACGCGCATGCTGGCCTTGGCCCAAACGGCTGGAGCTGATGACTTGGTGATTTGCCTTGTTTCAGGTGGCGGCTCGTCCTTGCTGACGTTGCCATGTGAGGGCTTAAACCTAGGCGACAAGCAGCGCATCAATGCCGCGTTACTCAACAGCGGCGCGGGTATTGCCGACATGAACTGTGTGCGCAAGCACTTGTCCCGTATCAAGGGTGGGCGATTAGGCGCTGCGTGTGCGCCCGCGCATGTGGTCACCATCACCATCAGCGACGTGCCAGGTGACGACGTGGGTGTCATTGCCAGCGGCCCCACTGTGCCAGACGACAGCACGTGTGCGCAAGCCTTGGCGGTCTTGCGTCGCCTAGACATTGAACTGCCACAACCAGTGTGGGAGGCTTTAGAGTCTGGTGCGCTGGAGACACCAAAGCCAGGTGATAGTTGTTTTGCAGGCCACCTGGTCCACCTGATTGCAACCCCTTTGCAGTCTTTGCAGGCGGCGGCTCAGGCGGCACGTGCGGCGGGCGTGCACACGTATGTGTTGGCCGACGACATGGAGGGCGAGTCTCGTTGCGTGGGTCAGGTGCACGCATCCATGGCCAAGGCTGCAGCGCTCGGAGTAGGCGCCTTTGAGACGCCTTGCGTTATTTTGAGTGGCGGCGAAACAACTGTAACGATTAACAAAGCCGTCAAGGCCCGAGGTCTGGTTCGCGGCAGGGGTGGTCGGGCGGCTGAGTTTTGCATGGGCTTGGCGCAGGCCCTAGATGGCGCGCCCACCATATGGGCGCTGGCGGCAGACACCGATGGCATTGATGGCGTTGAGAGCAACGCAGGCGCGGTGGTCACACCAACCACGTTGGCAGCCGCCAGTCAAGGCGGTGCAGACTTGGCCGATTGTTTGTTTAGAAACGACAGCTATGGCTACTTCAGCGCGGCCAAAGGATTGGTGGTGACTGGGCCTACGCATACCAATGTGAACGATTTTCGAGCCATATTGGTGCTAGCGGCCCACCCGCAATAGGCGGCGACAAGACGTCATGCGATGGCTCCCAAAATACGCTCCGGGGTTGCGGGTGCATTCAACAACACAACTTGATGACCTGTGGCTTGAGCCGCGGCGTCGCGCAAAGCTTCAAACACACTGATAGCCAACATAAGCGGCGGTTCACCAACTGCCTTGCTGCCCAGAATATTGTCTTGTGGGTTGGCGTGTGGCCATAAATGAATGTTGAATTGTTTCGGGACATCGCCTGCGGTTGGAATTTTGTAAGTGCTGGGCGCATGGGTTGACAGTTCGCCCTTGGCATTCCACACCAGCTCCTCTGTTGTCAGCCAGCCCATACCTTGTACAAAGCCGCCTTCAATTTGGCCAATGTCTATGGCTTCATGTATGGAGGTTCCTACATCTTGCAAGATATCAACGCGCAGTACTTTGGACTCGCCAGTCAGTGTGTCAATGGCAACTTCTGTGCAGGCCGCACCGAAGGCGAAGTAGTAAAACGGTTGCCCACTCAAGGTGTGTTTGTCGTAGTGAATATGTGGTGTTTTGTAAAATCCATCGCTCCACAGTTGCACGCGTGCGTTGTAAGCCTGTTGAACTGCGTCGACGAAGCTGCTGTCTGAGGTTGGTGTGTGCACCATGCCATCTATAAAACGCACCTCTTGTTGCGTGCAGTTGTCACGTTGTGCAACAAACGCGCTCAGGTTGGCGCGCACTTGTTGAGCTGCCAACTCAGCGGCGCGTCCATTCAAATCGGTGCCACTAGATGCGGCGGTTGCACTGGCATTGGGGATGTTGTCTGTGTCAGTAGCGCTGACCACCACCTGCGTGGCGCGAATGCCCAGCGTTTGTGCAACGATAGCGCCAACTTTGGTGTGCAAGCCTTGGCCCATTTCTGTACCGCCGTGGCTGACGCGAACACTGCCGTCCGTATAGACATGCACCAGAGCGCCCGCTTGGTTGAACTGTGTGGCGGTAAAGCTGATACCGAATTTGACGGGCGTGAGGGCTAGCCCTTTTTTAATGATGGTATTGGTTGTGTTCCAGCTCGACACCTCAGCGCGTCTGGTGGCGTAGTCGCATTTGTCAGCCAAGCTGGTGATCAGGGGGTGCAATATGTTGTGTTCAACAGTGCAGCCATAGTGCGTGGTGTTGCGCTCTGTTGTGCCGTACAAGTTGTTCAAGCGCACTTGTAAGGCATCCATGTTCAGTTTGCGTGCTATCTCACCCATGACCAGCTCTGTAACAATCATGCCCTGCGGACCGCCAAAACCTCTAAACGCCGTGTTGCTTTGTTTGTTGGTTTTGCACCTGTAAGACATGATGCGAATGTGTTCTAAAAAGTAGGCGTTGTCGGTGTGAAAGACGGCACGGTCGGCTACAGGTCCACTCAAGTCTGCGCTGTGTCCGCAGTCGACAATTTGTGTCACATCCAAACCTGTGAGCACGCCTTGGTCATTAAAGCCTGCTGTGTAGTCGTAGCTAAAGGGGTGACGCTTGCCAGTGATTACAAAGTCATCGTCTCGGTCTAAACGCAGTTTGACTGGGCGCTTGAGCTTGTTTGCAGCGATTGCGGCCCATACGGCCACATGCCCAGCCTGGGTTTCTTTGCCACCAAAGCCCCCACCCATGCGTCTGCACACGACACGCACGGCATGCATGGGGATATTGAGTGCGTGGGCCACCCAGTGTTGAACTTCACCGGGGTGTTGCGTGCTGGAGTAAATGAGCCATTCGTTGTTGTCCTGCGGTACGGCGTAGGCCACTTGGCCCTCAAGGTAAAAATGCTCTTGCCCACCCACATCCAGTGTGCCGCTCAATACGTGCTGTGAATGGGTTAATGCTTGCGCCACATCGCCCCGCACGACCTGTACCGGGGGCAATACAAACTGTTGTGATGCCAAGGCTTCACGCGGGTTGAATACTGGCGGCAACTCATCAATGGTGGCCGTTGCCAAGCTTGCGCCAACACGCGCTTGTTTGTGGCTATTGGCTACCGCCAGGCCCATAACTTGCCCCACGTGCAAGACGATGTTGTCGGCAAAAATGGCCTCGTCGTGACAAAAGCTAGCAATCACCTTATCACCCGGAATATCCCTAGACCCCACGGTGGCTAGCACATGTGGGCTGGCTAAAGTTTTTTCAACGTGAAGGCATACAACAGAGCCGTGCGCATGCTTAGACAAAATGGGGGCGGCGTGTAGGGTGCCTGCAATTTCTGGGATGTCATCAATATAACGGGCGCTGCCATCTATGTGGCTGGCGGCGCTGTCGTGGTGCTTCAAGCCAGCGCTCATGCCACGTCCTCCAAGCTCAACATACCGTGTATGTTGGTGCTGGCGGGTTGGCTTTGTAGCCATGCCCGGTGCATCAAGTTACCCAGCACCTGCGCACGGTATTCGGCGCTGGCGCGCATGTCTGAGATTGGGCTGAACTGCTGGGCCAACGCGCGTTGCGCTGCTTGTATGGTTTCTAGTTGCCATGCTTGACCTTGAATGGCTTGTTCTGCGTGGGTAGCCCGAGCTGGGACCGGGCCGACACCACCTGCGCCAATGGATACCGCGCTGACCTGGTTGGAGGTGTTCATGTCTAACCTGATGGCCAAAGCCACAGCAGAGATGTCATCCTCTTGTCGTTTGGAAATTTTGTAGGCCTGCATCCATTCAGTTGCAGTTGGGCGAGCCACGCGAATCCAGCTCAGTACTTCGCCAATGGCCATGCAGTTTTGCTTGTAGCCTATGTACAGACTCTCAAGCGGCAGGATGCGTTCTGTGACATGACCTTGCTCGTTGAGACTGGCTAACGCAATGTGCGCGTTGAGGGCAATCAGAACAGGCATGGCATCGCCAATTGGGGAGCCGTTGGCAATATTGCCGCCCATCGTGCCCGAGTTGCGTACCGGTAAACCGGCAAACCTGTGCCAATAAGCGCGCAGTTGTGGTCTATCTTGCGTGATGGCTGCCCATGCATTTTCCAAGCTGACCGCCGCTCCAATTGTGAGGTGGGTGTCGCTGAACTCAAGACGCAATAACTCTTGGGCTTGAGTGACATCAATAATGTGCGACCACTCGCGGTGGTGTTTGGTTACCCACAGTCCAACATCGGTACAGCCAGCAACCAACTGGGCCTGCGGGTATTGCGTACGCGCTTGCAGCACACCTTGTAGGTGTTGAGGGCGCAGGTAGCCGGTGTCCGACGTTTGAACCGTTGGTGTTGCTGAGGCTTGCCTCAGATGGGCGGTGATGGCCACATGGTCCAGGTGCACGGTTGGCAACTTGCCCATGGTGCAAGCGGCTTCCACAATAGGGCGATAGCCTGTGCATCGGCACAAATTGCCAGACAAATGCTCTTGGGCCATGTGTGGCGTCACGGTCTGACCTTGGCAAATTTTGTTTTGGTACAGCCCGAACAGGCTCATGGTGAACCCTGGTGTGCAAAAACCGCATTGTGAGGCGTGGCACTCTTTAAGAGCTGTCTGTACAGGATGGGGCTGGTCAGCGCCTAAGTCTGCCGCGCTGAATACGGCCATGCCGTTGACGGAATGCGCCAAGCGTATACAACTGTTGACAGCTTTAAACACCAGCTTGTCGCCTTGTGGCTCACCCAGTACCACTGTACAAGCGCCGCAGTCGCCCTCGGCGCAGCCCTCTTTGGTGTCGTGCACCTGCAAGTCGTTTCGCAAAAGCTCTTGCAACGTGCGGTGCGCAGGTACATTGTCAAGCTCAACAATGGCTTGTCGGTGGTAGAACTTCAGTGTCGTGTTCAGCATGGCTGTGGGTCGTTGGGTCTAAAGCTACAACTTAGCGGTTTGTTAGTGCGTGCGCTCGTCATAATGTGTATAGATAAAATAAGAATATTAGTATGAAAACCACCACCGATATTGACAAAATAAGCCTTCATCTTCTAAAGGTCTTACATACTGTGTTGCAAGAACGGAGTGTCTCTCGTACAGCCTTAAAAATGGGCATGCATCAGCCTGGGGTCTCCAGTGCTTTGAGACAACTGCGCGCCCTCACCGGTGACGCATTGTTGGTGCGCTCTGGCACTGGCATGGTGTTGACTGAGCAGGGTGCTCGAATGATTGAGCCCTGCGAGCGCGTGCTGACGGGCGCCCAGCGTTTGTTTGATGACCACAGCGACTTCGAGCCCAGCAAAGCCAACTTAACTTTTCGTATTGGGGCTAGTGATTTTTTAGACCCATTGTTTCTGCCACACATCGTGAGTACGTTGAGAAGCCAAGCGCCTATGTGTAAGGTGATCATCCATTCATTGTCAGCGCATGCGCCTTACACACAGCAGTTGGCCAGCGGCGAGCTAGACGTGGTGATTGGCAATTGGTCCAGTCCGTCGGTCGAGTTGCACCGGGTGCCGCTGTTTGAAGACGATATTGTTTCCATCCTTGCCCAGCACAACCCGCTTGTCGTGAAAGGTTGGGAAGTTGATACATGGCTGCAGGCCGAGCACATTGCACCCACTTCAACGCACTTGGGTGGGTATGGGGTGATTGATGAACACTTGCACACGCTCGGCTTGAAACGCCATATTGTTGTGCGCTCACAAAATTTTAGCCACATGCCCAATATGGTTGCTGCTTCTTTGCTGGTACTCACAACGGGGCGACATTTTTGCCAGCGGTACATACAAGGTTTTACGGGTCACTTGTCCTTGGTCATCAAAGAGCCACCCATTCAATTTCCTAAAATGTCGTACTACCAGCTATGGCATGAGCGCAGCCACGCATCCAGCGCACAAGTTTGGCTGAGAAGTACTGTTAAAACTGTTGCAGACCAACTGCGATCGCGCAGCGGTCAAGACCATCCTCTGGCCTGACGCTTACCCGCTTATGACCACACCACAACTACAACTCACTGGCATTGTCAAAGCTTACCCGGCTGTGGTGGCAAATGACGGTGTTTCATTGACTGTTTACCCAGGTGAAATCCACGCTGTGCTGGGCGAAAATGGCGCTGGCAAGTCCACGCTGATGAAAATCATTTACGGTGCGATCAAGCCTGATGCTGGCGAGCTGCGTTTTCAAGGAAAAGTGGTTCATATCAAAGACCCCCGCGAGGCCAGAGCTTTGGGTATTGCCATGGTGTTCCAGCACTTTAGTTTGTTCGACACCATCAGTGTGGCTGAGAACGTATGGCTGGGCCTTGATGCCAAACTAAGTTTGACCCAAGTCCGTCAAGCCATTGTTGACAAAGCGACCGCTTACGGTTTGGACATTGAGCCGGACCGCCCCGTTCATACCTTGAGTGTGGGTGAAATGCAGCGGGTAGAAATTATTCGCGCCTTGCTGACCAACCCCAAGTTGCTGATATTGGATGAACCCACGTCTGTGCTGACACCGCAAGCAGTGGTGAAGTTGTTCGTGGTGCTGCGCCAGCTTGCTGCTGAAGGTTGCAGTATTTTGTACATCAGCCACAAGTTGCATGAAATTCGTGAGCTGTGTACGGCCTGCACGGTGTTGCGTGGTGGCAAAGTTACTGGTACTTGCAACCCGCAAGTCGAGACCAATGAGTCGTTGAGCCGTTTAATGATTGGTACCGAGCCACCAGCACTGCCGCCTCGCGCGCACAACAATGGCGGGGTGGTGTTGAAGGTTACACAGCTCAACCTGCCTGCGCTCGATCATTTCGGTACGCATTTAGAGGGCATTAACTTTGAAGTAAGGGCCGGCGAAATAGTGGGTATTGCTGGTGTGTCAGGCAATGGCCAAGCTGAATTGGTTAGAGCCTTGTCAGGCGAGGATGTGCGCGCAAGCGCTGCCAGCATTACTTTATCGGGCTTAGACATGGCGCACTTACTGCCCATGCGCCGGCGGGAACTGGGTGTGCATTTGGTGCCAGAAGAGCGTCTCGGCAGAGGTGCTGTACCTGCTGTTGACTTGGCGCACAACTTGTTGCTGACGCGCGATGAAGCTGTGGGCACGGGTGGTTGGATCCATGGACCGACATTGTTGGCGCAAGCCAGCGAGATCATTCGCACATTTGGCGTCAAGGCTGGCGGGCCAAAGGCCGCTGCACAGTCCTTGTCTGGTGGCAATTTGCAAAAATTTATCGTGGGTCGGGAAATTGGCGCCAATCCGAAGATGCTCATAGTGAGTCAACCAACTTGGGGTGTCGATGTGGGTGCTGCAGCTCAAATTAGAACCGCTATTTTGGCGCTACGTGATGCAGGTTGCGCGGTGTTATTAATCAGCGAGGAGCTAGACGAATTGTTTGAATTGAGCGACCGGTTGCTGGTGATTGCCAAGGGCCACATATCGCCTTCGCTGAACCGAGCTGACGCCTCAGTAGAAGTTGTGGGTGCTTGGATGTCAGGTTTGTGGACCACGGAGACCAACCATGTTTGAACTGCGCAACCGCGCTGAGGCGTCTAGGTTTTGGGCGGCTGCCTCGCCAGCGCTGGCTCTTCTCATTACGGTTGCCATTGGCATGGGTATTTTTGTCGCGCTTGGCAAAGACCCTGTGCAAGGCTTGCAAGTGTTTTTTTGGGAGCCCATTAAAAGCAGCTATGCCATCAGCGAGCTGTTGCTGAAAGCCACGCCCTTGTTGCTCATAGCAGTGGGCTTGGCCGTGTGCTTTCGCTCCAATGTGTGGAATATTGGTGCAGAAGGCCAGTACATAGTGGGTGCCATTGCTGCAGGTGGCGTGGCACTCATGGCCACACCGGACACGTCAGGCTGGATTGTGGTGCCCATATTGTTGGCGGCCATTGCCGGTGGCATGGCGTGGGGGGGTATTGTTGCATTGCTGCGTGACCGTTTCAACGCCAATGAAATTTTAGTCAGTTTGATGCTTGTCTATGTGGCTGTGCAGCTGTTGCAGTACATGGTTTACGGGCCTTGGAAAGACCCCAACGGCTACAATTTTCCCCAAACCAAAACTTTCGAGTCGGCCACTCAAATCCCCAAACTCATGGGTGGCTCGCGCGTGACCATTGGTTTGCTGCTGGCGCTGGCTGGTGCAGGCGGTATGTGGGTGTACTTGTACCGCACACGGGCTGGTTTTGCCCAACAAGTTGGCGGCATGGCACCTGCTGCTGCACGGTACGCAGGGTTTTCTGCGCGCAAGGGATTGTGGACTGCGCTGCTCATCAGTGGCGGTTTTGCTGGTTTGGCAGGTGGTCTGGAAGTGGCTGGGCCAATCGGCCAGCTCACGCCTTACGTGCCGGCCGGGTACGGTTTTGCCGCCATTATTGTGGCTTTCGTTGGGCGGCTTCACCCTGTGGGAGCGGTGTTGTCTGCCTTGCTGATGAGTATGTTTTATATAGGTGGCGAGTTGGCGCAGTCGCGCATGGGCTTGCCCAAATCCATTACAGGTGTGTTCCAGGGTCTGCTGTTGTTCAGCCTGCTGGCCTGCGACATGCTTATTGCCAAACAAATTACTTGGAGGCGTGCCCAATGAGCAGTGCATTACTGGTTGCCGCAGCCTTAGATGCGGGGACAATTTTGGCGTTGGCTTCTCTTGGCTTGTTGATCAACGAGAAAGCCGGTATTTTGAATTTGGGTGCCGAGGGCATGATGCTGTGCTCTGCATTGGCGGGCTTTGCCGCGGTGGTGCATACAGGCTCTAGCGTGATGGGTTTTGGCGCAGGCATGCTCGTAGGCGCCGCCATGGCGGCCTTGTTTGGCTGGCTGGTGATTTGGTTGGGAACCAACCAATACGCCACTGGCTTGGCCTTGAGTTTGTTTGGTGCTGGGTTGTCGGCTTTTGCTGGAACGTCCTATGTCAAAGAAAAGCTGCCAGAAGCGGTGCAATACAAAATTCCATTGCTAGGTGATTTGCCGTTTGTTGGCGAGGCGTTCTTTTCTCAACATCCGATGGTCTACATTGCGATGTGCATCACGGCTGGCATGATGTGGTTTTTCTTTAAAACCCGTTCAGGTTTGGTGCTTAGAAGCGTGGGAGAGTCGCCACAGTCCGCCCACGCGCTGGGATACAACGTGCGCCTCATTCGCCTTGGAGCAGTCATGGCCGGAGGCGCCTTGTGTGGACTGGCGGGCGCCTATGTGTCAACCGTTTATACGCCCCTGTGGGTAGAGGGCATGACCGCTGGCAAGGGTTGGATCGCACTGGCGCTCACCACGTTTGCCACGTGGCGTCCCATTCGTGTGCTGCTAGGAGCGTATTTGTTTGGTGGGGTGACCATGCTGCAATTTCAGTTGCAAGCTGCGGGTGTGCATATCAGCAGCCAATTTTTAAACATGATGCCCTACTTAGCCACCATAGTGGTGTTGGTCTTGATTTCGCGAAATCCGCAGTGGATTCGCTTAAATATGCCGCAAAGCATAGGAAAACCCTTTCAGCCTAATTCATAATGTCGTGATGTAGAGCGTGCCCTCGCTCTGGCGAAAACTTTTGTTGTGTGTCGTTTTTTAATTACCTTGGAGTGATGTCATGTCTACTGTGAATATCCGCTCGCTGGTCAAGCTAGCAGCTTTGACAGCGTTGTCCGCCGCCGTATTGGTCGGTTGTGGCAAAAAAGAAGAGGCCGCTGCGCCTGAAGCCGCAGCGCCGGCAGCTGCCATCGTGGTGGAGCCGTTAAAAGTGGCATTCGCCTACGTTGGCCCAGTTGGCGACGGTGGTTGGACTTACGCCCACGACCGCGCCCGCGCGGAGGTGCAGGCTGCGTTTGGTGACAAGATTGTGACCAGCTATGTCGAAAACGTTCCTGAGAGCGCCGACGCCGAACGCGTGATCCGTGACCTGGCTTCACAAGGCAACAAGCTGATTTTCGGCACCACATTTGGTTACATGGAGCCCATGTTAAAAATCGCGCCTGACTTTGCCGACGTGAAGTTTGAACACGCGACTGGCTACAAGTCTGGCCCCAACATGCGCACCTATGACAGCCGCACCTACCAAGGTGCTTACATGGCCGGCATTATTGCGGGTGCCATGACCAAGACCAACACCTTGGGTGTGGTCGGTTCAGTGCCAATCCCTGAAGTGATTCGCAATATCAACAGCTTCACCATGGGTGCGCAATCTGTGAACCCAGCCATCAAGACCAATGTGGTCTGGGTAGGTGAGTGGTTCAACCCACCAAAGGAAACAGAAGCTGCCCAGTCGTTGATCAACGGCGGCGCTGACGTGCTGATGCAAAACACCGACTCATCTGCTGTGTTGCAAACCGCTGAGAAAAACGGCAAGCGCGCATTTGGCTGGGATTCTGACATGACCGCTTACGCGCCAAAGGCCCATTTGGGCTCTGCAGTGATCAACTGGACGCCTTATTACACCAAGGCTGTGAATGATGCACTCAACGGCACATGGGCGACCGGCAGTGTGTGGTGGGGCGTTAAAGAAGGCGCCATCGACATGGTGAATGTGGCTGAAGACGTGCCAGCAGACATCAAGGCAAAAATTAATGAAGTACGCGCAGGCTTCAAAGACGGCAGCTTCGCTGTATGGACAGGCCCAATCGTGGACAACACCGGCAAAGAGCAAATTGCTGCGGGCACAACGGCTGACGACGGCTTCTTGGGCGGCGTTAAGTTCTACGTGAAGGGTGTTCAAGGTCAAGTGCCTGGAAACTGACCAACGCTAGAGCGTTCAACACAAGCCAATGGCTTGTGTGCTGGGGCCAGCGCAGCAATGCGGCTGGCCCTTTTTTGTGTACGCCCAGCATGGGTATGAACTAATGCAGTGAAAGCCCTCTGTAGGAATGTCACCGTCTAAAACCATGTTGAGATTACGCCATAAGTACTAGCGAACGGCAAGGGCTTGACCATGCGGTTTGGTCTGACGGAAGGCGGACGCACAACTGCGAGCCGATGAACAACAACATCATATGAGGCGTAGGCTGGAGGCGGGTTGGCACAAGACGACGAAGCCATGTGATCTAACGGCCACCGTCAATGATGCAGTTGCGCGGGGGAAGTTCATGTTCTTATCTGGGGAGATCTGCCTAATAAGCGATCGGCAATAAACCCAGTGAGGATCTGGTGAATAAGTGCCTTGGCTCTTTGGGGTGTATCGCCCAAAGAGAGCGAATAAGATGCATACCGATAGCGCTGTGCTGGGTAACCGGTGCAATGATTAAGCAGAAGTCAGCAGACGGCACAGTAGCCACATGCCCATCGTAATGGTTGGGACACGGTGAAGGCCTGAACCTGAAGATCAGTTAGGAGCCTGTGCAGCTCAAATTTTCGTGCCCGACCGGGTTTAGGAAAGTTGGCGCACAAGCAGTAACCAGCATTGGGGTAAGTCGGTGCTAATCGGCCAGCTTGCTTTAAGCGTTATTGGTAAACGCCCTGTGCGGATCCGCATGCAGGGTGTTGTGGGGGCTGAGGGTTAGATGTCGCATCCCGGATGATCATACCGACGTTTTATGAACAAATGAGGATGAGAAGCGTACCAGTCTTTCATGGCCCTCATCGGGGTTTTGCTCTTGAGTGCCGATTAGCTCAATAACTTTCCGACTAGCTCAGAGCCTTTCGCAGCCTGATCAGTTGCCCCTAAATCATTGAAACCATTAAGTACAGTTTTCAGCGACTCTGCCAACAACTCAGGAGTTATAGAAATTGCAGGAAGAGCAGACAATTTTGCAGATACGTCTTCTTTCCCCCCAGCAAGACCAATACTAACCATCATAGCCACATAGTATTTAATATTAGTTATTGTTTTTCTCTCTAATTCAAGACCGCAATTCTCTGGCTTAATATAGATTTCTACGGCTTTCATTATCTGAATGACTTTTAGATAGATATCAATAGGGAAATCTAAACTAAATATTTTTCGATACTCCGTATCGGAGTTTATTATAGTAGATGGTCTGGCTCTTGCGCTATCTGGCTTTAACAATGTTGTAGCCATCATTGTTTGTGCCATATAGGGAATGCTAATGATTTTAGCGACTGGCATTCCTTGGTTCTTGTAGTGATTTTTCTTTCTATCGTAATAGAACCCGTTGGCTTTTAGGAAGTCTTCAATATTGCGGTGTATTTCATCTGAACTTCTTAGCGATGCAGGCGGTATGGAGGTTTGGCTATTTGTTGCACGAATTATCCTATCCCTTGCTTCTTCGTCATCTTCACAAATGACGCGGACCAAAACAGATCTTTTATCACCTGTAGGGTCTTCGAGCTTGGAATAATGTTGATAGATTTCATGGGACGTTTGGAGACCATTGACGATTTGTGGGTCTTCAATGGTTAATTATTTTCCTGCCAAAACTGCTTTCGGTGTAATTATGGTAACTCCATTATTAAGATACCAAAAGTTTTCAGAATTAGAGTTTTCTAGTGTATTTCTTATTCCTGTATTTACGACAACAGTTCCTTGATAATCACGAACATTAGACTCAAATATACTTCTAGCTAAAGCCCCAGAATCAGAAACAAACTCAAAATACTTTGACAAAGAAACAAGACATAAATAGCTTCCTGCATCAGTTCCTATTGGCGACTCAGATACATCCAAAATTCGTGAGGTTGAAGGAACATTGCGTGTCATTTCCAACAACTTTGAAGCACCCACGAATTCAAAGGTAAATTCAGCACCACCAAACATGTTCCGTATATCTTCACGAAGCTTAGGGACTTTACCTTCAACATTAGGATGAACTTCAACACCCTGTGTAGCGTAGTAGTAATGTATTTCTAGACGAGGGAATGTCCCAGCTAATCTGGTATAGGCATTCCTAAATAGTTTTGATTTATCTATCAGGTATGCATTGTAGCGCGTAGTGTAATCATCTGGGCTGTTGGCAAGGTTGAATAGATCCCCGGCAGATTCACGGAACTTAATAACGGCATCTTCCTTGAACGAAGCAGATGTCTTTGACTGTATTACAACAAGCTCAATATGGTTCTTTTTTTGGTTAGAATTTATTACCGTATCTTCTTTGAGTAATTCTCCATTCACAAATGTATATATCGAGTCGATGCCACCATCGCCGCCATCACCTACTATTCCGTAAGAAATATCATCGTAGGCTAGGTCATGATCTTTGAGGATTTCGGAGGATGAGTAAATTTCGAAATATTCAGATATCGTGAGTTCATCTGCAGATTCTGCACACTTTTCCCGGATTATCTGGTCAAGTATTATCTGGTCGTTTGTTTTTTGATTCATCCTAACTCTCTATCCTTGTGATGAGGTTCATTTCCGATGGAGCTAACGCCTTGCTCAGCAGCACATGCTGCAGAGCTATTTTTGAGCATAAAATGTAGCGCAGCAAAATGTACAAAACGCGGCGCAGTATGTGTTAAATGCAGCAATTTTTGTACGCCCAGCATGGGCATGAACTAATGAGGTGGAAGTCCTCTGTAGGAAGATTAGCGTCTAAAACCATGTTGTGATTACGCCATAAGTATTATCGAATGGCAAGGGCTTAACTGCGAAGTTTGGTCTGTAGGAAGCCGGACGCACAACTGCGAGCTGATGAACAACAACATCACATGAGGCGTAGGCTGGAGGCGAGTTGGCACTAGACGACGAAGCCATGTGATCTAACGGCCACCGTCAATGATGCAGTTGCGCGGGGGAAGTTCATGTTCTTGTCTGGGGAAGCCTGCCAAATAAGCGATCGGCGATAAACCCAGTGAGGCTCTGGTGAATAAGTGCCTTGGCTCTTTGGGGTGTATCGCCCAAAGAGAGCGAATAAGATGCAAGCCGATAGCGCTGTGCTGGTTAACTGGTGCAGTGATTCAGCAGAAGTCAGCAAAAGTCTGCAGATGGCATAGTAGCCACATGACCAGCTTAATGGTTGGGACACGGTGAAGGCCTGAACCTGAAGATCAGTTAGGAGCCTGTGCAGATCAAATTTTCGTGCCCGACCGGGTTTAGGAAGGTTGGCGCACAAGCAGTAACCAGCATTGGGCTAAGTCGGCGCTAATCGGCCAGCTTGCTTTAGGCGTTTTTAGGGAACGCCCTGTGCGGATCCGAATGCAGGGTGTTGTGGGGGCTGGAGGTTAGAGACCTCCGGCTATACGGTTGTTGGGGTTGTAAAGGTGAGTTGTCATGACACATGTGGTTTTTAAATCTGAGCAAGCAGCGCTTGCGTTGCTGGCGGCCTTGCCCAAGGCAGAACTGCATGTGCACATTGAAGGCACTTTAGAGCCAGAGTTGATGTTTGCCTTGGCCATGCGAAACGGCGTGGCATTGCCGTACAAGTCGGTCGGTGAGGTGAGGGAGGCTTATGCTTTTGATGATTTACAAAGCTTCCTAGACATTTACTACGCCGGCACCCAAGTGCTGATCACCCAGCAAGATTTTTTTGATATGACGTGGGCGTATTTAGAGCGTGCCCATGCTGACCACGTGGTGCACACAGAGTTGTTTTTTGACCCGCAGTCTCACACAGTGCGAGGCGTGGACATGGGTACCGTCATATTGGGCATACACCGCGCCTGCCAACAAGCAGCTGCGCAGTGGGGCATGAGCAGCGCACTCATTTTGTGTTTCTTGCGCCACTTAAGTGAAGACGACGCGATTGCCACATTGCTTGCAGCGGCACCCTACCGCGCGCACCTGGTAGGCGTGGGGCTGGACTCTAGCGAGCAAGGTCATCCGCCTGACAAATTTGCCCGTGTATTTGCAAAAGCCGCGGCCCAGGGGTTAAAGCTGGTTGCGCACGCTGGCGAGGAGGGGCCGCCGGCTTATGTATGGCAAGCGCTGGATGTCTTGGGTGTGCACCGCATTGACCACGGTGTGCGCTCAATGGAGGACGCGGCGCTGGTGGCGCGACTGGCGGCCGAGCGCATGCCGCTGACGGTGTGTCCGTTGTCCAACATGGCCTTACAAGTCACGCCAAACCTGGCCACACACCCGATTAAAACCATGCTGGATGCCAACCTGTGCGCCATGGTCAACAGCGACGATCCGGCTTACTTTGGTGGCTATTTGAACGATAACTTTGCCGCCATCATCACGGCCTTGTCGTTGTCGCCGCAAGATGTCTTGACCTTGGTACGCAATGGTTTTGAGGCGAGCTTTATAGACGACCGCTTGCGCGTGCAGTATGAGCTGCAGCTTGACAATGCGATGGCACAGTGGACGGTACAACATGGTTAGCCCTGATCAGTTGCATCACCCCACCATCAAAGTAAGCCATGTGCGCGGCTACCGGGCCGATATGTTGTACTTTGATGATCGCGGGCAAGCCCACTTGCAGTCTGATTGCCTGTTGGTGGTGGGACCAGACCCTGCCCTGTTGGTGGTGTGTGATGTGGTGCTAGCTTGCGGTGCTTTTAGCGCACTCAGACCTGACTATCCACATCTGGATATCACCCATTACCCTGGCAAATGGCTTGCACCTGGTTTTGTTGACCTGCATTCTCACTACCCGCAGCTAGACGTGATTGGCTCGCCATCGCCTGGCTTGCTGCCTTGGCTTGAGGACTACACCTTTCCAGCAGAGGCCAAGTTTGTCGACCCGACGTGGGCTAACAGCCGTGCGAGTTTCTTTTTAGATGAGTTGTGTCGCCACGGCGTGACCACATCGCTGGCGTTTGCAACGTCGCACGTGACGTCTGTAGAGGCCTTGTTCACCAACGCGCGCGCGCGTGGCATGCGCATACTGACAGGCAAATGCTTGCAAGATCAACATTGTCCTGATGGTGTGCGTGACACCACCGAGAAAAGTTTGCTTGATACCGAAATGCTGATCAACCGTTGGCACGGCATTGACCGCTTGGGCTATGCCATCACGCCGCGGTTTGTGCCAACGTCTTCACACGCGCAGTTAGCGGGTGCAGGGGAACTGGCCACGCAATACGCCAGCGTTTGGGTGCAGTCGCACGTGGCTGAAAATCACGACGAGATAGCGTGGGTGGCGAGCCAGCATCCTGAAGCGCGCAGCTACCTAGAGGTGTACAACCAATACGGCTTGTTGCGCAAGCGCTCGGTCTATGCCCACTGCATTTACCTAGACGCGCAAGACCGTGACTTGATGGCGCAGACCGGCGCCGCAGCTGCTATTTGCCCCACCAGCAATGCGTTTCTAGGCAGCGGTTTTTTTGACTTTTCAGCGGGGAAATCCCACCATATGGCCATGGGTCTGGCCAGCGATGTGGGCGGTGGCACGTCCATGAATGTGTTTAGGACCATGCGCGCCGCCTATGAGACTGCGCGTGTGGACTTGCCCAAGCAGGGTCGGGCAGCCACCACTTTGTCGCCAAGTTACTTGTGGTGGCTGCACACGGCTGGTGCGGCGCAAGCGCTTGACTTGGCCGGCGTGGTGGGCAATTTGCAGCCTGGGTGCGAGGCTGACTTTGTGGTTATCAACCCGAAGGCCACCCCCATGTTGGCGCGCAAAGCCCACGTGTGTGAGACCTTAGACGAGCAGTTGTTTGCCATGATTGTGTTGGGCGATGACCGCCTCATAGAGCAAACCCACGTGGCCTTGCCTACAATGCTGGCTGATTAATGAGCATATAAATTATTTACACTGAGGAGGTGACATGAGTATTAAGAGTGACAAATGGATCAGGCGAATGGCTGAGAACGAGGGCTTGATCGAGCCGTTTGAGCCAAGCCAAGTGCGCGAAGTTGCTGGCAAAAAAGTCATCAGTTACGGCACCAGCAGTTACGGTTATGACATTCGTTGCGCGCCCGAATTCAAGGTGTTTACCAATATCCACTCGACAGTGGTAGATCCTAAGAATTTTGATGAAAAGAGCTTTGTGGACTTTGCAGGTGACTCTTGCATCATCCCGCCCAACAGTTTTGCGTTGGCACGCACGCTGGAGTATTTCCGTATTCCGCGCAACGTATTGACCATTTGTTTGGGTAAAAGCACCTATGCCCGTTGCGGCATCATCGTCAACGTCACTCCTTTTGAGCCAGAGTGGGAAGGTTTTGTGACCTTGGAATTCTCAAACACCACGCCCTTGCCTGCCAAGATTTATGCTGGCGAAGGCTGTGCCCAGGTGCTGTTCTTTGAAAGCGACGAGGTGTGCGAGGTGAGCTATGCCGACCGCGGTGGCAAGTACCAAGGCCAAGTGGGCGTGACCTTGCCCAAGGCTTAAAACCCCTAGCACTGCATGGTGTCCTGGCACCAGTGTGTGGTGCACAGCCTACAAATGTGCGGTTTTAGCCTGAAAAATAGGGGTCTTTGGTTCTAGTTAAGCCCATTTCGGCCTTATTTTTCCCTGCACATGGGCACTGCAGTCCAGGCTATAGCCTTGCCTAGCGTAAACGTGGGACAATATTAGGCTACATGACAGCATCCTTTTCACAACTAAATTTGGCACCGTCGTTGGCCAAAGCCGTAGCCCAAATGGGCTACGAAACAATGACTCCTATCCAAGCCCAAGCCATCCCAGTGGTGTTGCAAGGCCGCGACGTAATGGGGGCTGCCCAAACGGGCACTGGTAAAACAGCAGCTTTTTCGTTGCCCTTGTTGCAGCGCTTGCTCAAGCATGAGAATGCCTCCATGTCGCCGGCACGCCACCCTGTTCGTGCACTGGTGCTCTTGCCCACGCGTGAGCTGGCCAACCAAGTTGCCGATCAAATCAGACAATACGCCGAATTCACCAACTTGCGCAGCGCGGTGGTGTTTGGTGGCATGGACATCAAGCCGCAAATCATTGAGTTGCGCAAAGGCGTGGAGGTGTTGGTTGCAACCCCTGGCCGTTTGCTCGACCACATCGAAGGCAAAAGCGCTGTGCTCAACCAAGTTGAGTACGTGGTGTTAGATGAGGCCGACCGAATGCTGGACATTGGCTTTTTGCCAGATCTTCAGCGCATTCTGAGTCATCTGCCTAAAAAGCGCACCACGCTGTTGTTCTCAGCTACCTTCTCAAATGACATCAAAAAGCTGGCTGGCAGTTATCTTCAAGACCCCGTCACCATCGAGGTTGCCAGGTCCAACTCAGCTGCCGCCAATGTTGAGCAGCGCTTCTACAGCGCCAGTGGAGAAGACAAGCGCCATGCGCTGGTTGCTTTGCTGAAGCAGCACAACGTGACGCAGGCATTTGTATTTGTTAACAGCAAATTAGGTTGTGCCCGTTTGGCCAAAGCCTTGGAGCGTGACGGTCTTCGCACCACGGCCATGCACGGCGACAAGAGCCAAGATGAGCGTCTCAAAGCACTCGAGGCATTCAAGAGTGGCGAAGTGGATTTGTTGGTGTGTACCGACGTGGCTGCGCGCGGGCTGGACATCAAGGATGTGCCTGCTGTGTTTAACATCGACTTGCCTTACAACGCCGAAGACTACATTCACCGCATTGGTCGCACCGGACGCGCTGGTGCTTCTGGTTTGGCCATCTCGTTTGTATCCAACAGCGATGCACGGTTGCTCAGCGACATCGAAAAACTCATCAATATCAAGGCCGAGGTTGAGACGGTTGACACGGGCCCTCGCCCGGGCGCGGACTTCGTGTCTGAGCGTGCGCCCAAGCGTCTCAACGATGGGCATAGGTTGCAACACCGCCGTGAAGACGGCAAGGAAAAACGCGCTGATAGCCAAGACCCGAAAGGGCGCTACCAACCCCCTCCACGTCAAATGAGCAAGGACCCGTTGTTTGACCAGCCTTATCAGGCCAAAGCGGACAGCGCCCCTGCCGCTTGGGAGGCCGCAGCGCCAGCACGTGGCCGTGGGCTGTCCGCTAACATCAAGCCCAAGCGCAAAGTGGCGGCCTTGTTTCAAGCGGTAGTGGAGTAACCCCAAGCCGGCGCCACTCAATGGATTGCATTCAATTGAGTCGCTAGGCGAGGAGAACTGCGGCTATGTTGGCAGGCCGCGTCAACAGCCAATGCTTGTTGTGGCTGTGCTATTCGCTTGGCAGTTGTGCCCCCTGGCAAGCTACCCGGTGCAGCAACACATCCGGACTACCCGGTGAAAATTCTGCTGCTTGCAGACACCCGCCCCACAAACAACCGCCATCTAACGGCAACACGCCGCCCAGCGGCACCTGAGTGGCCTGCGTTAGCTGAAGGGTTGACCAGTGTCCAAAACCAATGCGTACGTCGACGGTGGCCCTGCCTGGTACCTCAAACCAAGGCATCAGGCCTGCTGGGGCCAGTTGCGCAGACCCTTTGTGCTCAAAGTCCATAAGTCCCTGCGTGTCGCACAACCGTATGCGTGTCAAGGCGTTCACGCTCAGGCGCATCTGATCGAGGGGGCTGGCGTTGAGGCCAGACGCCCAACTGTTGGGCATGTTGCCATACATGTGTTTGAAAAAGTGTTGATACACCTGTGGGTCATCGTGCCCAATGGTGGCGCTGGCAAGGGCTGCCATGTGCAGCGTTTCTGCCAGCGTCCACTGGGCCAATACGCCAGCATGAACCATCAGCCAGCCATGCTGGTGAATGGCCAATGGCTTCTTGCGTAGCCAATCCAGTAAGTCCGCTCGGTCTGGCGCATTCAAAATGTCTTGCAGCGTGTCAAGGCGCTTGTGTGTGGCACCCGTCAAGCCAATGGCCAATAAGTGCAAGTCGTGATTGCCCAGCAGGCATTGGGCGCTTGAGCCCAGTGCTTGTAGCCTGCGCAGCACGGCCAGTGAGTGTGGTCCGCGGTTGACCAAGTCGCCCAGCGCGAACAAGGTGTCGCGGCTGGGTGAGAAATTAATGTGTTGAAGTAATTGCGACAACTCAAAGTCGCAGCCTTGTATGTCGCCAATCATGTACAGTGCCATCACGACATTATCGATGCTATGAACTACTTAATCATTCTCTTTCTCACCCTGCTCAACGGCGCATTTGCCTTGTCTGAGCTTGCATTGGCCTCTAGTAAAAAAAGCCGCCTGCTGCGCATGGCCGACGCTGGCGACAAGGGCGCAGCTGCAGCAGCCAAGCTTCTGGATGACCCGACGGCTTTTTTGTCGTCTGTTCAAGTGGGTATCACGTCCATTGGTATCTTGAACGGTATTGTGGGTGAGGCAGCCTTCAGTGGCGGTGTTGCTGAAACGCTGATGGTTTACGGCATGCCCGACACCACGGCACCCATTGTTGCGACAGCCTTGGTGGTGGCGGCCATCACATTCGTCACCATCGTCTTTGGCGAGTTGGTGCCCAAGCGCATTGGCCAGTTGTATCCTGAGGCTGTAGCTCGTTACGTGGCTATTCCCATGACCATCGTGGCCCGGTTTGCCCACCCATTTGTGGTGTTGTTGTCCAGTACCACACACTTTGTCTTGAGGTTGTTACGTGTCGACAACAAAGCGTCGCAAGTGGTGACAGAAGAAGAAATTCAAGCCAGTTTGGCTGAGGGCTTGGGCGCTGGCGTGATAGAGGTCAACGAGCACCAAATGGTCCGCAATGTATTTGCCTTGGACAAGCGTGTGTTGTCTTCCATTATGTTGCCGCGCTCAGATATTCATTGGCTGGATGCATCGCAAGACTTAGAAGCCGGTCTGGAAAAAGCGCGCGAATTGGGCCACTCGTGGTATCCCATTTGCAAAGGCAGTTTGGATGATGTGGTGGGTGTGCTGCACATGGCTGAAATGCTGCGCCTGCGCCACAGCGAGCCTTTCGCCTTGTTGGGGCAGCATGCCTTGCCTGCCGTGTACGTGCCAGAGACGCTCAATGGTATGGAGCTGCTGGAGCAATACAGAGTGGCTGCTATGCGCATGGTGTTTGTGGTTGACGAGTACGGGGTGGTGCAAGGCTTGCTCACCCCTTTGGATTTGCTAGAGGCCATCACTGGCGAGTTAAAATCTGAGGAGGCGTTGGATACGTGGGCCACCGAGCAGCCAGACGGCTCTTGGGTGCTTGACGGCGCCATGCCAGCCAACGAGGTCAAGGTTCGCCTTCATGTAGAAGCGTGGCCTGATGAGGCTAAAAGCCGTTACAACACCTTGGCTGGTCTGCTGCAATACGTGTCTGGCGAATTGTTGAGTGCTGGAGATACTGTTAAAATTGATAATTGGTTATTCACAGTCACGCATGTCCACGGACGGCGTATTGACCAAGTGAACGCGGTTTCTGTTGAAACCGACAGTACCGATGTTTAAAATTGCCACCGAGATGGAGACCTCATGCCTGTAGAACCGCGACCAGCCGTCAATGAGCCTGACTACGGCGATGATGCGCAGCGTTGGCATGTGGTTCAGAGCAAGCCCAAGGCAGAGCGTGAGGCTTGTGAGCAGCTTCGCCGTCAAGGCTATGTGGTGATGCTGCCCGAGCTGGTTCTGCCCCGCAAGCGTTGGGAGGCATTGTTCCCACGTTACATGTTTTTACGCACCACTTCCACCGAGCAATCCATTTCACCTGTACGTAACACCTTGGGTGTGAGCCAATTGGTGAGGTTCGCCAGCAAGCCCGCCACGGTGCCCAATGACATTGTGGTGGCCAGTATGGAGATGGCCAAACGCATATCTGGTCAAGACGAGGTTGTCAGCCACGGCCTGGTGGCTGGCACTGCTGTCGAACTGATAGATGGACCCCTTAAAGGTCTTCAAGCCATGGTGAAGTCATCAGCCCAAGACCGCGTGCTTATCTTGCTGGAAATTATGGGGCGCGAAGTCCACATCCAAACGCAAGCCAAGTTTGTGAAGGTCGCCTAAGCCCGGACTAAAGCTGCGCCAATGGTGTGCGGCACATGTGTACAACACCAGCTATGGTGATGCACCCGTAAGTGGCAGACACCACACTCGTTTGGTGCATCGCCAATTCAAAGGGGTCTGAAGCTGCACGGTAAAAGCCCATGCATGCACACAATGTCCGTAATGTGCTGCATCGCAGCACATGGCACGCGCTTTGCATTAGAGATAACAGCTGCTAGGTATATCTAGCCTGCAACAACCCTTTAATGAATGGAGTGCCCCCCATGATGAATCGCCGCAGAAATTTGAAAACCCTCGCAATCGCCGCCGCGTTGGCCGTCGGCTCCTTTGC
>Ga0208413_1000416_pt1 | contig 32333 bp, 27 predicted proteins | sample AntAceMetag02UKD_FD_184761 | JGI IMG/M metagenome (GOLD analysis project Ga0208413, IMG submission 184761) | Saline lake microbial communities from Ace Lake, Antarctica - Antarctic Ace Lake Metagenome 02UKD (SPAdes) (version 2) | ecosystem: Environmental > Aquatic > Non-marine Saline and...
CTCTGCCACTTCTTGAGTATCCTCAGCTGCTGCCTCGTCGCTGGTTGAGCTGCATGCGGCGAACGCGGTAAGTGAGACCAAAAGTAGTGCCAGTCTAGTAATCTGAGAAATATTCATGGCTGCTCCTATCCCGGTTATTCGCCGGTGATATTGTTATCTAAAATGTTATCTAAAATGTTATCTAGAACATTACCCACCACGTTACCAACAATATGGTCGAAAATGTTGCAGAAAGTGTTACAGGACATGTCTCAAAGAACGTTACAGAGAATTGACTAATTTTCGTAAAATTCGATGAAATTACAAGGTCTTATCTGTGGCGAGAAGCATACCTCATCTAATGACACGTTTTCAAGAACCTCGGATGAATTTGTCGGCCTTCGTAAATAAGGTCAATCCCTTGTCAATTTTGGGCGTCCAGGCCGATTTAATGCCGAGCAAACGTTCGATTTTTGTTTATTTTGGCTAGCTTTCGATGGTAATCTTGGGGTTCTAAAAATCCCCAAACACCTATAAATATCCAGACCTAAGTTCGGTTGCTGGCCTTTAAATACAATCAAAAGGCCTCGATTTAACGGGAACGTCTGGCTTAAGGAGAACCAATTTGAACGCTGATTATACTGCTGAAGAACTGGCATTTGAGAACGAGGTCAGGACGTTTCTGGAAAATGAATTTCCGGCTGAATATAAAGCTAAAGTAGATGCCAACATTCGTTTAGGCAAAGAAGAGCTAACGAACTGGCAGAAAATTCTTTTCAGAAAGGGATGGGCTGCCACTAGCTGGCCTGAAGAACATGGAGGTCCGGGTTGGACTCCTACTCAGCGTCATATTTTCGCAACGGAACTAGGTATGATTGGTGCGCCTGAACCTGTGCCATTCGGTATGAAAATGGTGGCTCCGGTTATTATGGCCTATGGCACTGAAGAGCAGAAGAAGCGATTCTTGCCAGATATCTTAGAAAGTAACGTGTGGTGGTGTCAGGGTTATTCGGAACCAAATGCAGGTTCTGATTTAGCCTCGCTCAAAACAGCGGCGGTAAGAGACGGCGATGAATATGTTGTCAACGGTCAAAAAACCTGGAACACGTACGGTCAATATGCCGATTGGATTTTCTGCTTAGTGCGAACCGATAACACGGTGAAGAAACAAGAAGGCATCAGCTTTCTTCTAATCGACATGAAAACGCCAGGCATAACCTTGAAGCCTATCGTACTGATCGATGGCCATCATGAAGTCAATGAAGTCTTTTTTGATGACGTGAGAGTGCCCGCTGAAAACTTGATCGGTGAAGAGAACAAAGGCTGGACCTACGCTAAAGTTTTATTGACACACGAGAGAACAAATATCTCTGGCGTGCCTCGCGGCAAGCGTAAACTTAAAGCGCTTAAGCGCATAGCTGCAGAGACTGATGATGGTTTTGGAGGCACTATGCTGGAAAACTCGTCGTTTAAGAAGAAAGTCGCTGAGGCGGAAATTGATCTGCAAGCGCTTGAGTATGCCGAGCTTCGCACATTGGCAGCATTGAGTGTGGGCAAAGCACCGGGACCGGAAAGCTCGATTCTAAAAATTGTGGGTACTGAGTTGGCGCAAGGTATTGATGCTTTGTTCGTTGAGCTTGCCGGTATACACAGCCTGCCTTTTGTCCCAGAACAATTCGAAAATGGTTTTGAGGGGCATGCTGTTGGGCCAGGCAATGCAGCTTCATCAGCATTGACCTATTTTAACAACAGAAAATTAACGATATTCGGCGGATCGAATGAGATTCAGCGCAACATAATTAGTAAAGCGGTGCTCGGGCTTTAAGCTAAATTATAAACGCTAACTTGAACCGAGTAGATAACAACGAATAAACAAAGAGGAAGAGAAGTGGACTTTTCATACACGGAAGAACAACAGATGCTTCAAGAAAGTGTCTTGAAGTTTGTACAAAATCAATACGACTTTGCTGCTCGCAACGAAATTATCGCTAGCGATGATGGCTACAGCAAAGAATACTGGTCTCTATTTGCAGAACTTGGCTGGCTAACGGTGCCATTTAACGAAGCTGACGGCGGCTTTGGTGGCTGCGCTGTGGATATGGTTGTCATGATGGAAGAATTTGGCAAAGCCATGCTGGTTGAGCCATTTGCTGGCACAGCGATTCTTGCTGGGCGATTAATTAGTGATCTTGCTGAAGGTGAGGCTCGCACCGCCCTTATTGGTCAAATAATGGAAGGCAGTCTTCAGATATCTTTGGCCTACGCCGAAGCAGGCAGCCGATTCAATGCTGCCAGCGTGAAAACTACTGCAACAGTAGATGGCGATAATGTCATTATTTCCGGCACTAAGGTCGCTGTATTGGGCGGCACTGCTACAGAAAAACTGCTGGTCGTCGCTCGAGAATCTGGTAAGGATACCGACCGTAGCGGTATATCTGTGTTTCTTGTTGACGCAGATGCAGATGGCGTAACCCAGCATAGCTATGCCAACGTTGACGGTAAGAGTGCATCGGAAATAACCCTGAGCAATGTAACAGTGCCAGGCTCTGCGCGCATTGGCGCGGCGGGCACAGCTATCGACGCACTCGAAGCTGCTATTGATCGAGCTACGCTTGCCAGCGCCGCAGAAGCCCTTGGAGCGATGGAATCTTTACTGAAAAAGACAGTTGAGTACAGTAAAACGCGTAAGCAGTTCGGAACTGCTATTGGTACCTTTCAAGCCTTGCAGCATCGTATGGCCGATATGTTCATCGAATGCCAATTGGCACGCTCCATTGTTGTTATGGCAGCCATGAAAATGGACAGTAACGAGAGCGCTGCCGACAAAGCCAAAGCTGTGTCAGCGGCGAAAAGCCGAGTCGGCAAAGCGATCAATAAGGTTGGGCCAGAAGCTGTGCAAATTCACGGAGGCATTGCCACCACACAAGAACTAGATGTCGGACATCTGTTCAAGTGCGTTACCGCGCTTGAGATGCAGTACGGCAATACTGATTATCATACCGCACGTTTTGCGTCGCTTTAAGCCCGCAGAATGAGCGAATTGATACTGGTTCGTCACGGGCAGGCCTCTTTTGGTAAAGCCTCCTACGACAAGCTTAGCGTCAAAGGCATTGAACAAGCGAAGATACTCTCCCGTCACTGGCTAGCGACGGGAGAGCGCTTTGATCACGCTTACAGTGGTACATTGCTTAGACAGCGTGAAACAGTGGCCGAACTGCTTGCCCAAGTCGATGGTGAGCCCAGCGCGGCAACTGAAGCACCTGCTCTGAACGAATACAACGGCGATCCTCTAATGCGCATTTATCTGCGCGATCACCACGATGATTCGGAAGACGAAATCGAGTGGCCTACCAAAGATCCTAAGAAATTCCAGCTGCTATTTGAAAAAGCGACAGCCAAGTGGGTCGTCGGCGAACTTGTGCCAAATGACGAGGATACGGAATTCGAGCATTTTCATGCTTTTCAGCGGCGAGTTCATGGCGTGATGGACGAAATTATGAATATTCATCAACGTGGCAGCAAGATACTAATCTCTACTTCTGGGGGTGTCATAGCCATGGCCTTGCAAAGAGTATTACAATTCCCGAATGAGCATGTGATCACTACTAATTGGATGGTGCATAATAGTGCGGTAACGCGAATTAGATACGGTCAAGGTAGGCTATCATTGTCACAGTTTAACAATTTGGCCCATTTAGAGAAAAATGACCTAGCTCATATGGTCACCTATCGATAACAAAATACCGAACAAGAAGAGACGGGGAAAAAAATGCCTACAGAGGATCTAGTAGATCGCGCCGGAGATATCAGGGAAGGGGAAGGACTCGATCTTGATAAGTTAAAGCAGTATTTGGAACCAGTATTAGGCAGCAAGGTCAGCTCGCTCAGTGTTAAGCAGTTTCCCGGTGGGCATTCTAACCTGACCTATTTATTGAGTAGCGGCGATGACCAATGGGTATTAAGGCGCCCACCTTTTGGCAGCACGGTAAAATCTGCTCACGATATGTCGCGGGAATTTAAAATTTTATCGGCGCTAGAAAAAGTTTTTCCTTATGGTCCGACGCCCGTTCACTTTTGCGAAGACCATGACATTCTAGGCTGCGATTTTTACTTAATGACCTATATTGAAGGCTTGGTCATACGTCGGGATTACCCGAGCAACCTAAATCTTTCCCCAGATCAAATTCGGCAGCAGCTATTTAACTTCTTCGATGTATTGGGTGAATTGCACTCGGTAAATTTGGTGGAAGCTGGGCTGGACACCTTTGGCAGGCCTGTAGGTTATGTTCTGAGGCAAATGGATGGCTGGTCTGGTCGATGGGCAGATGCTGTTACTCCCGACACGGTCAACTGCGATGAAACGATCAAATGGCTTTATGACAATATGCCGGCCGAAAGTGGCAAAGCCAGCGTGATACACAACGATTATAAAATGGACAATGTCATTTTCTCTGTCGATAACCCACTGCAAGTCATTGGCGTATTAGATTGGGAGATGTCCACCGTTGGCGATCCGTTAATGGATTTAGGCTGTACCTTGGGATATTGGACCCAGCAGTCGGATCCGGATTTTTTCCGTGATTCTAGGTCAATGCCAAGCGACGTCGATGGGGCTCCTACTCGTGCAGAGATTGTAGCTCGTTTCCAACAGCAAACTGGTATCGGGGTCGATAATTTCCCTTTTTACTTCTGCTTCGGTCTATTCCGTCTAGCGGTAATTGGTCAACAAATTTACTATCGTTATTATAATGGTTTGACCAAAGATCATCGCTTTAAAGGCTTCGTTAAAAAAGCCCACGTCCTGCAAAACATGTGCGAGCTAATTACTAGCGGCAAGATTGAAAGCTAGTCGCCGGTTAATAATATGAAGAACGAATAGTCACTAATTAGTTTGTAAGGAGTCATGATGTCATTTTCAATCAACGAGTTGTTTTCTGTAGCAGGCAAAATCGCAGTAGTAACCGGCGGCTCTAGAGGCATCGGCAAAATGATCGCACAGGGTTTTGTCGCCAATGGCGTCAAAACCTATATTACAGCCAGAAAGGCAGATGCCTGCCAGGCTACTGCGCAAGAGCTGTCGGCCAATGGCGGCACCTGCATTGCGATTCCAGCAGATCTTGCTAGCGACGAGGGTCGAAACGCTTTCGTTGCCGAGCTAAAAGGCCGCGAAGAGAGTTTGGATATCTTAGTAAATAACGCAGGTGCGGCATGGGGTGCGTCATTCGAAGATTATCCCGATGAAGGTTATGACAAGGTAATGGATATAAATGTTAGAGCGATATTTTTACTCACTCGCGATTTGATGCCATTGTTAACTGATGGAGCCTCGATGGCAGACCCTCATAGAGTGATCAATATAGGTTCTATTGATGGACTCAGTGTCTCCACCACAGATAATTTTGCCTACGGCGCAAGTAAAGCCGCTGTGCATTTCTTAACCAAAAATTTGGCACTGCGATTGGCCCCAAAAGGCATTACCGTGAACGCCATTGCACCAGGACCTTTTGAAAGCAAGATGATGGAAGCTACCTTAGCGGCTCATCAGACAAGAATAGAGAATGGTAACCCTCTCGGTAGAATCGGTAACCCGCAGGACATGGCAGGACTGGCTTTGTATCTATCCTCTGCAGCTTCCAAGTATTTGAATGGTCAAATTATTGCCTTAGACGGCGGTTCTCATTTAGGTACACGACAATAGCGGACATTTAGCTCCTGCGATTGGCAGACACTGATGCAAGTTTAACGGTGTGATGAATCTTTCTCATCGGTCCTTATCAGTGTTACCTTAACGCCTTTATTAGCCAGCTTTTCATCGCTAACGACTTTGAACAAGCTGGCTGACAACTGCGAAGGTTAAAATAACGCGTGACTAAATCAAAACACAAACCTATCTCTCCCGCTTCTGAAAAATCGCTGCCGCAAAATTTAGTGGTCTGTATGGCATTTGTCAGCGGTTTCACGATTATGACAGTTGAGATGTTGGGGGCTCGGATATTGTCGCCTTATTTTGGTGGCAGTCTGTCGGTGTGGGGCAGCATTATTACGATCTTTATGCTGGCTCTTGCAACTGGTTATCTTATTGGCGGACGCCTCTCTACTCGTAGCCCTAGCCCCGCAATGTATGCCGGATTTTTTATTGCTGCTGGCTTGACTTCACTGCCGGTTTTACTTTTTGCGGACGCGGTTATGGAGCCGATTTTCTTGAGAATAGAAGATCCTCGCTATGGTTCTTTGTTTGCCTCTATATTTCTGTTTTTTATACCCACCAGTATTCTCGGCATGATTTCGCCTTACTCCGTTCGTCTGATGGTTAAGACACAGCAGCACAGCGGACATGTAGCTGGGCTATTATTTTTTGTTTCCACCGTTGGCAGTGCCGTTGGCACTCTAGGCACGAGTTTCTACTTTGTTTTATGGCTTGAAGTGAATCAGATCCTTTGGGGAGCAGTAGGGGCCCTTATAGCGGCGGGTGGTATTATTTTGGTGGTGAATTCATTGGTAAATCACCAAGGGGATTCTGATGGTAGATAAGATTATGCCTTTATTTGCAAAGTCGATGGGCTTAGTAGATCTATGTTTTTTAACACTATTACTGTCCGGCTTTTTAGTGACAGCCAGCGCTGAAACTATCCACGAAGAAAAGTCTAAGTACCGCGACATTGCGGTTACTCAAAATGGTGATCGTCGCTGCTTGCTTTTTAATGTGTATCGTGGAGACAGGAATCAAACCTGTCTTTATGTAAGTGAGCCTGATCGGCTTGTCTTTGATTACACTAGAATGAGTTTTGCGGGTTTACTGCTTAAGCCTGATCCTGAAAAGATACTTATTATTGGATTGGGAGGTGGCTCACTACCGCTTACCTTTAATGACTTATTCCCCAACGCTCAAATTGATACTGTTGAAATTGACGATGCCGTTGTACGTGTGGCTAAACAGTTCTTCTTTTTTGAAGAAAACGAAAATATGAAGGTCTATATTGATGATGGTCGTCCCTTTATAAAAAGGGCTTCAATCAGAAAACAGAAGTATGACTACATCATATTAGATGCGTTTAGCGGCGATTACATTCCAGAACATATGTTAACCGAGGAGTTTCTGGAGGAAGTCAAAAGCATCATGACCGACGATGGAGTTTTGGTCGCTAACACTTTCTCAACCAGCCGTCTTTATGATCATGAATCAGTTACCTATCAGCGGGTTTTCGGAGAGTTTTATAATTTTAGACTGCCAACGTCAGGTAACCGGATCATTATTGCTCAGCTTGGTGAGCTTCCCTCGCAGAGTGATCTCATTGCCCAAGCGCAGCGACTGAAAGATAGGCTGCTCAAATACGATGTGCCTTTGGATGAATACCCAAGGCGGCTGTCCACTCGAGTTGATTGGGATATGAGCAGAAGAGTGTTAACAGATCAGTACTCCCCTGGAAACCTGCTCCGAGAAAACTAGTTAATGTTGACCGTACTTATCGTGGTTGTGAAGAGTTTGGCATCAAAAAATTGAGACCACCGAGTGGAGCAATTGTAATGATAAAAATAAGAAAAAGTTTGCTCACTGGATTGTTAGTTTTTGGAAGTTGCTTTGCTAGCGTTAGTATAGCCGAGCCGAATATTAAGTCAGATGTTGTCTATGGTCATAAAGACGGTATGGCCTTGGTTTATAGCGTATTGCAGCCAGACAATGCCAACGGTGCTGCCATCGTCTTTATGGTCAGCGGCGGTTGGTACTCGCGCTGGTCAGAGCCTGCTAGATATGAAAGGATGTTCTCGTATTTGTTGGAGTCTTGCTTTACCGTCATCCCTGTTCATCATGGCAGCGCGCCGCGTAATCATTTACCTGATGCCTATGCCGATGTGAGTCGAGCCATTCGGCATACTAAGATGAACGCGGATTCATTGGGTATTGATGCGAACAGAATTGGTGTTACCGGTGGCAGTGCAGGTGGGTATTTGTCACTAATGATTGGTATGGATTCTGATGCAGGCCTGAATGGAAGTCGCGACCCTATTATGGAGGGAGCCAACGATGTGGCTGCAGTAGTAGCCTATTTTCCGCTGGTTGACCTTCGCGAAATCGCAGGACCAAACGATAGATTTCCAGCCCTTAATTTCGATGTTAATAAAGCGGCGGCAGTATCGCCAATTCTTTATGCTGATGCGGGCGATCCGCCGACACTTTTAATTCACGGTGACGCAGATGATCTGGTCAATATTAGTGCGTCGATAATTATGTATGCGGAGTTTCAAAAAAAAACGTAGAGCCAGATTTTATCACCATACTTGGTGGTCAGCATGGTTTTCGTGGAAACAATGCTGCCATTGCTAACAAGGCACGCTTGGAGTGGTTTAAAAAGCATTTGCTTTAAACTTGAAAGACTAATCGTTTACACTGATACGAATTGCCAAAGCGATCGGTTAACAAAGCACAGAAATGATAAACAGATATTACATTATAGATGACTTCTACAACGATCCGGACGAGCTCGTTCGGGTCGCGCTCGACTCTGCAAAGGGCTCTGGCTCTCGGGGTAATTTTGCTGGGGTGATGACGGCCCATGCCTTTCTCACAATCGAGCAGAGAGATCTGTTTCAGAAACTTTTACTAGAACCCTCGATAGATTCCTCGACTAATCTAAACGGTAAAGTTCGATTCACCAAAAAAGACGACCCCTACAAACAAAGCATTCATTTTGATGCCGGCTTTGATACTAAATGGTCTGGGGTGGTTTATCTCTCAAAAGACCATCCCAAGATCGATGGCACCGTCTTTTGGAAGCACCTTCGAACAGGCTTAGAGGAAATACCTAAAACCGAGGAAGGTCTGGCTGAAGTTGGCTTAGACTCCGGTGACCAGATTATCAACCTACTGCACAAAGAAGGCTTAGACGAGAGTTATTGGGAGAAAATGTTGGTTATCCCGTACAAATATAATCGCTTAGTCTTATTCAGGCCATGGTTATTCCATTCGCCCGGAGAGGCTTGGGGAGACACGCTTGAGACCTCACGTAAGGTCCAGACGATTTTTCTTGGCAATACAACGAGCACATAGTATTGGAATTAAAGCCTTTGACGGCGATCAGGTGCTTAACCTAAGAACACCATCTTCCAAACTCTGATCTTTGGCTATTTCCATTGATCTTTTCACAGCTTAGTCTCGAATGGTCTAACTCTGACTCCCGCGATTTTCCCCTCATGGAGATTTGTGAGCTTAATTCTCGCAAACCTCTAGAAAATTTGGTTTTATCTCTCGTAGCTATTCTTTGTTCAGCGTCTTTGAACTGTGCCCGATGAGGGCACACCTACCCGCGCGCGAAAAGCAGATATAAAGGCGCATAATGACTTTTTAGAATGGCTTAGAGTCTTAATGATTGCGTTCATGCCTCCTTGTCCTCAAAATTTCCCAATCTGAAACTGGAATGGCAACTCGGGCAGTAATACAGCTGGGCCTAAGTTACTCAAGAAACCTAGTCGCACTAGCTGTCAGTTAAACGCCGCTAAGCTTTTATTAACAGCGATTTAAGTTTTTCAGAGTATTTGATGTGCCCTTCAGTAACAAACTGTTCGTGGTTAATCTCGATACTTTGCAGATCGTATAAATAATTCACCATTGCGCCGCGGGACTGTTTAATGCCTTTGCTGCTCATGTCTGCATTTGTGTGAATTTTATGTATTAAGGCGCCGTTACCAAGATGAAACTTGGCCACTGGGTCAAAGGGGTAGAGGCCTTTTTTCGCCTGCAATAAATAATTGAACACAAGTTTCTCCAGCCGCGCGGTATTTTCACCAGAGTTTTCGTCTTCTTCTGGCACTTGCTGCACTTGGGCCTTTAATTCAGCTAAGTCTTCGCTTAGATCTTTCGGCTCAGAGTCCAGCCAGCGGGAAAAGCCGGGGATAGGAGACAGGGTGACGAAGGTCTTAATGGACGGAAACTCTGCTTGTAATTCCTGTACCACTTGTTTAATTAGGAAGTTGCCAAAGGAGATGTTATTCAGGCCCGGCTGACAGTTGCTTATACTGTAAAAAGTGGCGGTGGTGTAATTGCCATCATCTATTGAATCAGCTTTTAGTATGGACTCAATAGAGGAGGGAATGGCGTTGCTAAGAGCAATCTGTACAAATATTAAAGGTTCATCGGCAAGTGCTGGATGAAAATAAGCAAAGCAGCGTCGATTGGGTGGTTCTATGCGCCGACGCAAGTCATCCCAGTCTTTAATCTCGTGAACAGCTTCATAGCGAATGATACGTTCAAGAATTGCGGCAGAAACAGACCAGTTGATATTGAGCAGAACTAAAAAGCCGCGCCCAAACCAAGAGGTGAACATGCGCACAAAGTCTTCATCCACAGGCTTGATATCGGGGTTGTCTTTCAGGAAGCCGAGCAGGTCCGCTCGCATGGCTACTAAATCATGTGTGGCATTTGGTGTTTGGTTTAGACGCCGCAGCAACTCTTGCCGCGCGGGTTCTGCCGCACAGGATAGGCGGTTGATATTGCTGCTTGTCGGCTCTTTTTGGTAGGCATCGAAGGCAAGTTTGACCAGCGCTGGATTGGCATTGAAGTTCTGTTCGAGGTTTTTAAAGAATGCCAGTTTGGCATCATTATCTGAGTTTCTATAGCGGTCTAATACTTGGCGAGCAGTAATGATGCCGGACACCTCACCCACAGAGCCCATAAGCTGATGTAGAAGTTCATCCATGGAGTCTTTATCCGCACCGCCCATAAAATCACTTTGCAGCTTGATCAAACCACTGAGGAAGTCTTGAAATCGCGCTAGTACCATTGCGGTGTGCTCGCCTGTGAAAAGAGGAAAAGACTTCAGCAAATTTCTGCCGAGAAGTGTGTCTACCTAGTAGAAAAAGCCGCTACTTAACACTAAGAATAGAAGCTACTGGGGCTGGAGTCTAGTCGCGTGATCTCGGTTTTAAATTTTTCTACTGGAAAAGGATCAAGCTGTAAAAAACAATGAAGGGGAGGGGGGGGGCAAAACAAACGGAGGCGCTGATTAAAAATAATAGAGCAGATTATGAAGCGCTCTTGCGGTAGGGTGTCTACCTTGAATCTATCTACCTTGAATCTATGCTAAGTAGAGGTTGGCCGGTGCGCAGTCCAGCACTCCTTTGATTCAGAAAACTGATGCCCTAATTTAATTATTCTGTCGGTCTTTGAATCATTGCTCTGAATCCCTAAGATACTGACCCTTATTTTTAAGCGTTAAATTTGCCAGCAAATCACCAGACTTAAAGCGAAAGAACCCCACTCTAATAAGCGGGGTTCTTTGTTAGGCTCCTTGAAAGCCGCTTTTACGATCGAGCACTAGCTTAGAATTCGAAATTTGCTCTTAAGTAGACTACTCGACCTAAAGGGTCTTGCAGTTCAGCAAGTACTCCAGCGAGCATTGGTGTGCGCTGTGCTTCTCTGTCAAATAGGTTGCGTGAACCGACAGACAAATTCGTTGCACCACCAAATACCTCTAAACCACTATAGTTATAGACTACGTCCATATCTGTCCAAGCGTTGATTGTCTCTAAACCTTGGGGGCGGAAAGTATTTTCAAACCGATCTAAGAATGCGTTTTGCGGGCCATCATAAACCAGCTCATCTACGTAGCGCACAATAGCCGTGGCTGAGTGATTATCACGGTTCCAGCTCATGGTTAAGTTTGCCTTCCATTCAGGCAAAGCAGGTGCGGTTCCCCCAGCGCGGAAGTTCTGCGAGCCTACGCCTTCCACTAGCGGTGACGTAGCATCTTGCTGATACATAAAGCTAGAAATCTGGGTAGCTTGCAAATTCACGCGGAAGTTGCCGAGATCGCCAATGGTAAAAGTATAGGTGCCCTGGATATCGATAGCTTCGACTTCAACAGATTCTGCGTTCGCGGCACCGGTTCTAATTTCGGAGATTTCAGCGAGGTCGTTGGGGTTACGGGTGATCCGAACATCTCGAGCGGGGTTGTTATTCCAGGCCGCTAGTTGATCAAGGCTAGGTCTGTCTGGGCCTGCGCCTGTTACCTGTCGGAACTCGAAAAAGTCCAGGTCAAGAATCTGAGCTGCAGTCTGAGTCACGATCCGATTTTCGAATTCTGTTCGGTTATAGGTGACCGACACTGACAAATTGTCTAAAGGATTTAAATCAAAGCCAAAAGAACTGGTTCGCGACGACTCATTTCCCAGATCAGGGTTACCTCTCTGACAGGCGGTCACGAAACCTGAGAATGGGCCAAAAGGGTCATCTGCGTTGCTCAGGCCGCAAGCCTCTGGACTGTTGAGCTGAAACAAACTAGGCGCGATGAAGGCATCTCCCGTAGTTCCTCGCAGCGTTAGCCAGTCAGTCGCTGCCCAAGTCACTCCGATTTTTGGATCGGTGGAGCTTTGGCCGCTACTAAAAGACTCGTTGCGAACGGCTAAAGACACTTCTAAATTGTCTAACACCGGCAAAGACGCTTCGGCAAAGAATGCGTCCACAGAACGTCGGGCACCGAATACAATTTCGTTCTCTGGCGTGCCAATAAATGCATCGCCAGCAATTTCTACCATTGATGGTGTGTTAGTGAATTCGTCCATACGGCGCTGATAACCAACAGCCATGGCGATGGCCCCGCCAGGAAGTTCGAAGCCGCCCAAAGGCACGTCGCCGTTTAAGACCAAATCAAAAACCTGCAAAATATCTTCTTCTTGTTCGCGGTCACGCGCTGCAATGGCGTCCATTACGTTCTGCGAGGTCAAATCTGCTGGATTTACGATGGCAAAGGGGCTGTAGCAGGCGTCGCGATCATTAGCGACATCGCAGTTAAGGCCTTGGATCATGGCACTGATGTCAAAGTTTTGATTTGACATAAGATCGAACTCTGCCCAACTGTGGGTAAAGGCAGCCATACCTTCCCAGCCTTCCAAAAGGGGAACCTTGAAATCAGCTTGGAAAGAGGCGCGGAAGTTTCTGTCTTTAGAGCCAGACCAGTTATCGCCATCGGCGCTGTGGCCAGACGAGAGGGTATTGGCTTTGCCGATAGGTCGGATTCGAGAAGCAATTACATCTTCATACAGAGCTATGCCACTCATTGGATCAGTCGGATTGGGTGACAGGAGGTAATCAGATAGGCCATCACCATTCATGTCTTGCGAGCCACGATCTGGAACGCCATCGCCGTTAGCATCTATACCGAATAAAGGCATACCCGATGAATTTACCGAGCGGAAGGAGTTGCCTGGAATTTCACCGCGGACCACCGGCAACTCTGGAACTCGACTGCCCCCAGGGTTTGAAGTAGATGACGGCGCTTGTTGCCCAATTCTTGAATAGGCAAACTGTGCTGATAGAGTGAGATCTTCGCTCTGCTCCCAGTTAAAATTAGTATAAAGCGACGTGGTTTGCGACGCTTCGCGGTAGTCTCGGTTGTCACCGAATTCAAAGCGGCAAATATTGCCATCTCTAATGCCATTAGGGCTAGCGGCAACTCCGGGGCGAATCGCGTCGCGGCCTTCACCACAGTTTGGATCAGGTTGCCTAGTGTTCTCGCCAGTGTATAGACCGTCTGGTCCGCGAGATGGCACAGACCATGTGCCTGGGTTTGAGAACGCCGAGATAGTGGTGCCGCTTTGGGCTAGCTGTGGGCGCTCTGCCCATTCTAAGCGACCGGAATCTTGGAACGAGCCTGCCACCACCACGTCAAGCTCGCCGCCAATTGTTGTACCCCACAAAAACTGCGCTGTGCTCGCATCGAAATCGCCACGCGAGTCTCCCTCGGTTTGGACTTCAAGCTTGAACCCGTCATAAGATTTATACGGGACAAAGTTAACGACCCCGGCCACAGCCTCTGAACCATAAAGAGCAGCGGCGCCATCAGCAACGATATCGAGTCGCGCAATGGCTATTTGTGGAAGTAGAGCCATAACGTTTTCGTTAGCTACTCGCTTTCCATCCATCAGTGTAAGGGTTGAGCTGGCGCCTAGTCCGCGCAGATCTATATTAGACTCGCGTGAATTTGTGCCTTGTATCGAATTTGTTGTAGATGAAGCGGCGCCGTTCACAAAGGCGAGGTTTTGGATAACCTCACCCATATTCATCGTGCCCTGAGCCTCTAAATCTTCAGCTGTTAACTGAAGTAAGGAAGAAGCCTGAGTAAAGCCTTCTGAGCGCCGAATGAAAGAACCGGTTACGACGACCTCTTCTATAGCATCTTGTGCAAAGCTAGAGCTTGAAATTGGTAATAAAGACAGTGAAATTGCGGTGCAGAGCAAGCTGCGCGTGTAAGGAAACGAATACTGCATATAGTCTCTCCGGGAGTCTTGCATTGGTAAAATATTTTCTTTTAATAATTATTACCGTAGTTTTAGTTTTATTCTATGCGGTCACTTACCACCGGCAGACATCTGACCACACGAATGAGAATAGATTGGAATCTGTGTTCAAACAATAGTTGGGAAGTGTGTTAGTAGACGCTTTGACTTTTTTAGGGAAGGTGCATGTTGAAGTTTTACTGATACGAATAGTAGAAAACCCTATAAATATAGGGTTTTTTAAAAAAGTTTAGCTCTGGAAGTTAACTTAAAGACTATGGTTAAATCGAATCCAGAGTATTTTTTTCATTGGAAAAAAGAATAATTAACAACGGGAACTTTTCGAAACAAGACTTTTCACTATGAGTTCGCAAGAGATCTCCTAAAGAAATAAATCAGATTAAAGTCAATCATTTTTAAGTATAAAAAATATTCGATTAAAGCGAATTGATCGGTCAGATCAGAAAAAAAATCTGTTTTTAGAAAGATTTTCTCGAACCATTTTTAACAAAAATTCCGGTCTAGCTCAGCTAATTGAAAGGCCGAAAGATTTGAACTTTTTGTTTATAGGCGAGCGCCGGTGGGGAAAAGATATTGGTGAATACTTAATGAAATGACAGAACAATTATAGGACTTCTACAGTATCGCGGCTAGTAAACATAGTTATACCAACTTAACTGATAGGGAAGGTTGAGACCTTTGATTATTTTTCGCAGCGGATGCTGGCCTGCACAGCTAATTAGATTATCTACCGCCAACAATCTCGGTTCGTTCCCAACCAATAAATATAAGCCATCTTCATCGATATGGCGATAGCTGCAACCAGATTGCATTTTGACTCCGCGCTTGATTAATCCGAGGCGGTGAATCAAGCCGGTAGTCTTGCCTAGGTTATTGCCTAAGCTTTCGGCTTTTCATTGGCATAAGTGTATGGTGCGAGTGGATTGTGTAACTTTATTTTGCATCCCTTCTATACCCCCACGGGCATCTAAACTCATATCAATCTCCCGCTCTTTCATAAATACGGCAGTGTGTTGACTAGCTGACTTACCGACTCGTGCACGCACCCTTTTAACTATTTCTATAGGGAAGTGGATGCGGTTTTTATAGCTGGCGCCGCACTGGTCTCATCGCGGGTTAGTTCGTGCGGCGATAAATTCGTTGATCTAATAGTCTTCTGACCCCATAATTTTTGACGCCATCGGATCCAACCGGCGGGCAAAAAACTGAGCAGTCGGCAAAGCTTTTAACATTTACTCAATTTGCTCGTTGCTGGCCTCAATAGGCACAAAGTGGTTGATAGGGGGGCTTTAAGTGGCGAAGGAGAAATCGGGTTTTCGTGGCGTGAATAACGCTTGGTATGTAGAATTTGCAGACAGATTTCGCCACCGGATCCATGAACTGCGTCGGTGATTATCTGATGGTTTTACTTGCTCTTGCTGTCTAAAAAGAGGCGTGGCACTTTCACAAAGGCAGGTTTCGCTTGGCATAAAGGCGCCGGTTACGATGAGTCCAACTCCGCCAGACGCGCGTTTTGCATAAAAAGCAGCCCTGCGTTCATGACTGTCGGGTATGTCTTCAAAGCCTGAATGCATCAAGTCCATTAAGACGCGATTCTTTAAAGAGGTAAACCCGTGGTCTAGCGGTTCAAAGAGCTCAGGATATGGCGCGGTATTGATTTCGAGTATGGATTCATCGCTTCCAATTCGATTTTAATGAGTCCCAATAATACCTCTAAGGGCCTCAAGATCCAGTATTTCTATTTCTCTATTATTCACCGAGATCAAATCCTTTTTTTGTAAGCTGGTGAAAATCCTGCTCACAGTCTCAACCGTTAAGCCTAAATATTCGCCTATGTCCCCTCGAGTCATAGGTAACAAAAATCTAATTGGCGACAAAGAGATGCGAGCGTATCGGGCAGATAGCCCGAGTAAGAATGAGGCAGTTCGCTCTTCAGCAGAATAACTACTGAGAAGCGTATGTATTTGCTGATCTTTGGCTATCTCATTTCCCATAATTGCGAAAAAATGATGTTGTAAGTTTGGCAGCTGATGACTCAGTCTTTCTAGCTGAGAGAAGGGGATTTCACAGATTGAAGAATGCTCGAGAGATTGAGTGGAATTTGCGTAATGTTTACTGGATATCCCATCCATGCCAATAATTTCGCCGGGTAAGTAAAAGCCGGTGACTCGGCCTTGCCCGTTTCCCCTCAACATGTAAGATTTAAAGCTGCCTGAGCGCACGGCATACACAGACTTAAATTCATCGTTTTGACGGTACACATGGTCGCCTTTCTTGTACGGGCGGTTTCGCTCAACGATCTCATCAAGCTGATGAATCTCGGTTTTATTTAACGCGATAGGTAAGCAAAGCTCATTCAGTCTGCAACTGGCGCAGGATACTCGAGTGTTATGCGTACACACGTTCTCTGCAGAATCACTGACATGCAGTGCAATGGCGCTGTCCTTAACTGGATTCAGTGAATCTGGCGAGTTGCTTGAGGTCAATTGACTCTCCTTAATGGCTTTTTATTATCCTCAAAGTGTGCCACTTATCTTCTCTGCGTACAAATTGAGTTACTATTTAATACAATATTTATTTAAATACTAAGTCTCTGATATAACGGGCCAATTTAGATTTAATATTATTTATGAGCGATTTTTTTGCCAGCGATAATTGATTTGATCTTGATCTAGATTAAACGGTCAGGTATTTCCCAGCGCTAAAATAAGGTTTCGTTCCAACAGCTAATCGAGGCCCCGATAATGATGGATTTAACTCAAATATTGGTAGTGGTCGAGGCTGATGAGCCCAATCAGCCAGCGTTAGATAAGGCGGTGATGCTGGCCAAGTTTGCTGACTGTGAATTGGAACTAATAGTGTCGGAGTTTAACTCCTTTTTGGAAGGCGGCTATTTCTATGATCCGTTGCAGGCAAAAGAGTTACGTTACCAGCACGGTGAGCGCAGGCTAGCGGAGCTGGAAGCAATGGCGGCCACAAAGCGAAGGCAAGGATTAACTGTTAGCGTGTCAGTCGCGTGGGAGAATCCACCGTACAAGGGGGTCGTGTCTAGGGCGAAGATGTTGGACGCATCTCTGGTGATTAAAACGACTCGCAAACACAGTAAATTGGTCGTCACTTCCTGTCGAATGAAGACTGGGAATTAGTGCGTTATTGCCCCGTTCCATTAATGTTAGACAAATATTTACCTTGGAGCGCTAAACCGACATTTATAGCGGCGATTGATCCTGAACATCGCCATGACAAGCCTTCGAATTTAGACCAGAAAATAATTTCAAGCATACTTGGTTTGGCAGCGATTTGTGGCGGTGATATGCACTTATACCACTCATCGTGGGAGCCACCGTTGGCGGGTCTTTATCCATTGGACGCAGATTGAGCTCGCTCAGAGCACGCGCTTTTGGCACTAGCACAGGACTATGAGATTAAAGAACAGGCCTGTCATTGTGAAAATGAACCGATAGCCTTAAGTCTACCTAAGCTTAGCGAGTCGATTGGCGCTAGCGCGGCGATGGCGGCGATGGCGGCGATTTCTCGTTCTCTAATCGGCAGAGTTATGATCGGCAGCACCGCACAGAGGCTGCCGGATGAGTTAGAGTGCGATGTGTTTATTATCAAACCAGATCAACTGCCCGCACTCAACCAATCACTGTTTTAAAATAGACACAGATTAGCCCAGGGGCTAATCTGTGTCGTCACCTACGTAAACAGTTAAAACATCACAAGTAGCTCCATGTAGAACTTTAATCGCTGTTGAGCCCAGTAGGATCTTCCAGCCGCTGTTACCGTGGCTGCCTATTACTATTGCATCCGCGTTGATCTCAATTGCAAGAGAGCGGATCTCGGATGCTGCCGATCCTAGCAAGGTGTGAGTTCGCCCAGCGGCTAACCCTAGTTCTTCTCCTAGCGCTTTGATTCGCTGCTGCGCGAACGCGATAGCCTCTTGCTGAAGCTCGCCGATATTTAACGCATATATGTCCATGCTATATGCGCCAGCCACTGGCTCGACTACATGAATCAAATTTAGTTTGCTTGGGTCATTGCCTGCCATGCGTAAAGCATTATCTACGACAGACTTGGTATCACTGGAAAGATCTATTGCAACAAGTATATTTTTGTACATCATAGTGTTACCTCCGTTTTCATTATTGAAACCGTTAAAGACTAACTGCTACGACAGTCCGTATATCTATTGAAACGCTGTTACCCACAATGACACTTGATCTACGTCAATGCTACTGTTTGTTGAATCATCGAGTTACAAATAGGGAGTAAATAACCAAGCTAGCGCGTTGCGAATTCGTGTAGCTAATGGCTGATTTTGTAGAGACTCTGGTTTTAGTTTTTTGCATTTAGCCAGCTTTCTTTTAAAATAGTGATCAAGTTTATCATTAAATTCTTTGCTAAAAATCTCAACCCCAATCTCGAAGTTAAGGCGCAAGCTCCTTGGATCAAGATTGGCAGAGCCCACTAAGGCGTAGCTGTCATCTATAACAATTGCTTTGGTGTGAACAAAGGGAGCAGGCTGCAGAAAAACTGTTAATCCTCGTGCTTGAATATGTTGCAAACTGTGCTGTGTTGCCCAATGTGTTATGTGTAGATTGGTTCGAGCTGGTAATATTATTTTGACATCTACCCCGCGATGTTTAGCGCCTATCATTGCACCTACTAGGTCATGCCCAGGCAAAAAATAGGGTGTCATTATCCAGATTCGTTGTCTCGCTAAGGCGAACACGCCGACAAGCAATTCGTTAAGCCGATCCAGATTTTCGTTCGGCCCGTCCAGTATTACCCGAGTCCATGCTGCCGAGCTTGCATGGCTGCCATATTTTTGGATTGGCTTTGGTTTGGGTATTGGTTTTGATATTGGGTGTGAAAGAGGCTCGCTGGAATTTTCGCTGCAGCTTTCCCAATCATTGAGAAAAATATTTTCTAACTCGAGTGCGGTTTTACCTGTAAAACTAAAATGAAGATCTTGTGCTTTTTTTTGATTACCTGATCGTTTAACCAAGTGCCTATCGCTAATGTTTTGGCCGCCGGTAAAAGCAATTTCTTGGTCAACTACCAGCAGTTTGCGATGGTTGCGCATATTGATATGAAGAGAAGGGGGGAATAATTTTGCGGGATCAAAAAGCCGGGTATTTAGATTAGCGCTGAGTAGTTTCTTGTCGATGCGAGGGGGGTAAAGAATGGCACCGAGGCCATCAATTATTATTCGAACATCAACTCCGCGGTTTTTTGCATCGACCAGGGCTTTGAGAAAGAGCTGGCCACTACCATCATCTTGGAAAATATAACTAGACAAATAGACTCTATGTTTAGCTGCATTGATGGCAACTAACATTTTTGGATAGAGCCCCTCGCCGTTTTCCAATATCTCGATTGATGAGCAAGGTTCGGCGTTTCTGCCGCTGACGCTTTTTCCTATGATAGAAAAAGGGATCGGGATCTCAGTGGCGATAGCGGTGCTGTCAGAGCCTATGTGGGCGGGCTCACCGTCATACAACTCTTTTGCTTTAGCTTGTATACGGTTAATGCCGAAAATTAGATAGAAAATGGGGCCCGCCAGTGGCATGAATAGACAAAATGCCACCCAGGCAAGTGCTGAGTTGGAATCTCTTTTGCTAAGTAGCGCGTGCGTGGCAGCTAAAACAGCGCTAAGTACGACTAGGGCACTGATGAAACCGAAAAGTATCACAAGCAGTAAATCCTCTTGGCATTTTTTAGTTTAGCGCTTAGGTCGTTTTAATTCAGTCCTAAGTGGTCGTTTTAATTCAGCCCTAAGTGGGCAATGATCAGATAAGGTATGCCATTGTTTACCCGCCAAGACCTCAGCATGATGAATTTCAAAGCCCCGGGTATAAATCCTATCCATCGCCAGCATAGGTAAGCGGGAGGGAAAGGTGGGTGCTAGCTTCTTATTCTTGGACAGAAAAGCTTCTACCAGATCAAGTTTAGCTATTAGCCGGCGATGGCATTTTCTGTTCCAATCATTGAAATCACCGGCTAGCAACAGCGGGGCCGTGCTTGGTACTGTTTCAGCAATATGTTGAATCAATTTGTCTATTTGCCGTTTTCGTTCACTTTCGAACAATCCCAAATGCACGCACAGAGCATGTGCTCCGTTTTCCAATATCCCGTGCAGAAATCCGCGTTGAGAATATTTGATCAAAGAAATGTCAACATTCTTCGAGGTGGAAAAAGGTATTTCACTTAAGATGGCATTGCCATGATGACCGTGTTGATATATCGCGTTTTTACCATAGGCAAAGTGGTTCCAGACAGAATCGGCCAGATATTCAAACTGGTTCTGCTCGGGCCAATTTTTGACGGTGCTTTTATGCTTAGCATTCTCGCCAACGACTTCCTGTAGAAACACTATATTGCTTTCACTCGCGCGTAACTGTGTACGAATTTCTTCTAGTGTGAAGCGAAGATTTCCGCTAGAGAAGCCTTTGTGGATGTTCAGTGTTAGGACGTTTATATTTTCCAATGAGCTGTCTCGTTGGGCTATTTGGGTCGGTATTGTGTTTTAAAAAGATTCAATTATGGCTATCGCTATTGCGCTAGAAAGGAGAGTAAAGATTTAATGTTGTTCGACTTGTTTGCCACAATACTTACAGAAGCTGGCATCCATATCATGACCTCTAGAATTGCAGTTCACACATTCCTTATTGTCATCGTTATTTTCGCCGTCTCGAGACTGCACTTGATGCATCAGTTCAGCTCCAATTATCCCTGTCGGCACAGCGATAATTGCATATCCGCAAATCATTGCAATAGCAGCAACTAATTGCCCTAAAGGAGTCTGTGGGGATATATCTCCGTAGCCGACTGTCGTAATGGTCACGATGGCCCAGTACACCGACTGCGGGATATTGCTGAATCCGTTTTCGGGTCCTTCAATGACAAACATCATCGCACCAAAAATGATGATTAAAGTGACAACGGAAAACAGAAAAACAAAAATTTTACGCCTAGCTTGCAGCAGAGCTGAAAAGAGTAAGTTGGCTTCGCCCATATAACGAAAAAGCTTTAGTATTCGGAAAATTCTCAGCACTCGTAAGATGCGTATAACAATGAGGTATATCGCTGAGGGGAATAAGAAGGCGATATAGGTTGGCAGTATTGAAAGTAAATCAATAATGCCATAGAAACTAAAAATATATTTGCGGGGCTCCGGTAGGCTGTAGAGTCGAAGAGCGTACTCAAGAGTAAAAGCAACCGTAAGAAAAAGTTCTAGGCTGCCTAGGTAATCTCCGTAGACGTCGTGAATGCTAGCGACAGAATCGAGCAAGACCGCCAGTACACTGATAAGAATGAATACAATCAGTGTTATATCAAATCGCCTGCCAGCCTTGGATTCGTAGCCAAAGATGACGTCGTATATTTGCTGCTTAAAGCTAATTTCTTTCGGTGTCATAAAAATGCTGCGATCTCTTCACGGGCTAGCTGAGGGCTGTGTAAGCCGAAAAATAAAGAATAGATAATAGCACGACTGCTCATAAGCCGCAGGCCACTGCTAGAATGACTGGTCTTGCCTTGTTCAGACTTAGGCTTTAGGGGTTTTTACTACTAAAATATCGCAGGGACAGCGTTCCAATATTTTTTCTGCGGTATAACCAATAATAGCTCGTTCGATAGAGCTTCGAGAAAGTGAGCCCATCACCACTAGATTGGCTTCAGACTTAGCCAAATACTCGATTAACGTTGGAATCAGTTCGCCTTGGCACAGATGTATGTTCTCTTCTTTGAATGCGTGTTTGGATGTCACGAGCTTTAGTTTTTCTTGGTGCTGTAATCTAATGCGTGAAAGGTATTCTGCGGATTCTCCTCCCATTGGAAACAGCGAGCTAGCAAAGGGAAAGTATGAGTGAAAGAGATGAGGTTTGAGGTTGAGAAAATGTGCGATCTGGCCGGTTAGAGTTAGCAGTAGTTCATCTAATGTAGACTGCTCTGACTTGGTATGCATAGGGTCAATCGCAGTCACTACACTACCGGATATCTTCCATTGGTTGGGCTTAACTAGCATTAGTGGCACAGGACATTTTCTTATTAATCTCCAGTCTGTATTAGTGATCAGCGTTCTCTCTATGAGGCTGTGATGATGAGTGCTTTTTAAAACCAAGTCTGGCCTTGATTCACTTACTCTTTGGATGACCGCTTCTGCCAAGCTGTTGCCGCTGGCCAGGTCGGCGCTTGCCTCGAGCCCTGCTTCGGTGAACTGTGCGACCAGATTAATGAGCAGCTTCTCATGCTGCTTTTCAAATAACGTTCTCTGCGTTTCGAAGAATTCAGTGCTGATTCCTTCATAATTGAAATTGTGCCGGGAGAGTGCGTTGTTGTTAATGAAAAAATTAATTTTTGCATTGGTAATTTTAGCAAGCATCATCGCGCGTTCAACAACAAAGTCTCTCTCGACCGTGGGATCTACCACCACGAGTAGTTTCTGAATAGATTGCATTATTTTCGCTCCGATGTGTGTCTTTTAATATGAAAGTGAGATCAATTTACATTTCATGGTCCGATGGTGATTGCTGCTTGATATTTTCAATTCAAGTGCCTGTCTAGTTTCTTTTCTTTGCTTGCCCATTGTCATTGATTTAGGTCAATAGTTGGGCAATGAATATGAGGATACTAGAGGCTGTGATGAGTGATCGGGGACTAATAATGCGCAAGAAATCATTCGGGTTGACAACGGTAATAGCGGTTTCTCTGTTGGCAGCTTGCGGCAGCGGTGAAGGGGTAGTTGAACGGCGGCCTAAAACCCCGGTTCCTTTTGTAGCACAGATCAGTATCAATGAAGTCATGATTGCTCAGATTGATAAAGCCGCGCATTTTATTTGGGAGGCAGTTAATCCTGAAAATACTGTCCTTAAAGTGCGGTGGCAGGAAGTTGAACATCACGCCATCACGCCATTGCGCTGATTGCCAGTGGTAGTGCAATGACTATGGGTGGCACCGGTGTTAACGACGCCATGTGGGTCACACAGTCTGGCTGGAGGGACTTTGTTAGTCAAATGAATGCCGCTTCAGTTCGGGCATTAAATGCTGCAAAAAATAGAAATTTGACAGCCCTTGGTAGTGCTGGGGATAGCTTGGTAGAATCTTGTGAGGGATGTCATCAGCAGTATAAACCGTCTATACCTACCGAAGGATTGATGCACCCGCACTGACGAACTGTTGGACTGTTGGACTGTTTTATCTCCCAGAAGATATTGGTAGATAAAACAGTTCAACATTTAACTAAGATATGCAGTTGTCATTACGTGAGGGACTGCTAGCTCGCTTCTTTGATTAAGTTACGGGCAATAATAATTTGCTGAATTTGACTTGTTCCTTCGTACAGACGAAACAATCGTACGTCACGGTAAAAGCGCTCAACGGCATACTCAGAAATGTATCCTGCCCCGCCGTGAATCTGTACCGCGCGATCAGCCACCCGGCCAACCATTTCGGTTGCAAACAATTTACAGGCAGAAGACTCTGTGCTGATATTCTTTTTATCATCACGCATCCTTGCCGTTTCCATCGTCATACATTTGGCGGCATACATTTCTGTTTGCGAGTCAGCCAGCATGGCCTGAATTAGCTGCTGCTCGGCAAGTGGCTTGCCAAACTGTTTGCGATTCATCGCATATTCTAAGGCGTCTTTGATGAGGCGCTCAGCGACACCCACGCTGACTCCGGAAATATGCAGGCGGCCGCGGTCAAGTACCTTCATTGCAGTGATAAAGCCTTCGCCTTCTTCACCAATGATATTCTCAGCTGGGACTTTGCAGTCTTCGAAAATAACATCGCAGGTCATAGAGCCAGCTTGGCCCATTTTCTTGTCGATTGCACCGAGGGTGATTCCTGGAGTGCCGCGCTCGACAATAAATGAGGATATGCCTCGGGCACCTTTAATGTCAGGGTTGGTTCTAGCCATCACATTAAATGTGTCGGCTATAGGCGCGTTAGTGATGTAGCGTTTGGTGCCGTTGAGTACGTAATAACCATCTTCAAGCCGGGCACTTGTTTTAAGTGACGCAGCATCTGAGCCGGCGTCGGGTTCGGTAAGGCAAAAGCAGCTAATCCACTCCCCGCTCGCGTATTTGGGCAGGTACTTTTGCTTTTGCTCTTCGGTGCCGTTAAATACTACAGCTGCCGATCCAATCCCATTGTTGGTGCCCATCACAGAGCGGAAAGCCGGTGAGGTTCGCCCCAAGGCGATTGCCACCAGTATTTCTTCTTCCATGGTCAGACCAAGACCACCGTATTCCTCGGGAATAGTCAGTCCGAATAGGCCTAGCGCTTTCATCTCTTGCAAGATGTCATCTGGTAACTTGCCTGATTCTGCGAGTGCATTTTCCGCCGGCACCAAGCGTTCGCGAACGAAGCGCTCGATCATGTCGACAAGCTGTTTAATTGTTTCCTGATCTCTTATCATTTTGGTTCCCTAAAACTAAGCCGGTAAACTAGCATATGCGCTTTGAATATGCGACCACAGCCTACGTATTTACTGGGTTTGCAGTTAATTCCACCGCTGCAAAGCCTATGCTAGAATGATGAACCTTGTTAGGCTCTAATGCCGTAGATATTTGGTAATACGAGCAACAGACAGATATTGGATGTAGATGGGATGCCAATGTCCGCAGCAAGGTCACTGTGGCTTACGCTTGTCACAGCTCATATCCCTTTGAATGTATTAGGTATATCTAATACTAAGTTATACCGCACACTGTTAGTCATAGACAAACGACTATTAATCAATGAAAAAATAATGATAATCAGAGAGAAATAAATGTCCAACAATTCCATAGTTGATGCCTTCATTTACGACGGCGGACGATCTGCCTTTGGCCGCCATGGCGGTGCGCTTTCACCAGTCAGGCCTGATGATCTCCTAGCCCATGTCATAAAAACTGTGGTTGAGCGCAATAGCTTTTCACCAGAGAGCTACGAAGACGTAATTATGGGAAATACCAATGGCGCCGGTGAAGACTGCCGCAATGTCGCGCGATTTGCGTTATTGCGAGCCGGTTTGCCGGTAACGGTTGCCGGTTTGACGGTTAATCGACTTTGCGGTTCAGGACTGGCTGCTACTATTGATGCCGCTCGCGGAGTTAAGACTGGAGAGGGTGAGCTGTTTTTAGCAGGTGGTGTTGAGTCTATGAGTCGTGCGCCCATTGTGATGTCAAAAGCTCAGACCGCTTTTGATCGAACTCAAGAAATAGCCGACAGCACGCTGGGTGCTAGGTTTACTAACCCTGCTTTTGCTGCTGCCTACGGCAATGACACAATGCCTCAAACGGCTGACAATATCGCTAGCGATATTGGCATTACACGCGAGGAAAGCGATAGTTTTGCTGCTGGCTCTCAATCGAAATACGAAGCTGCTCGTGTTGATGGCTTTTTTAAAGATGAGATTATTCCTATCGATGTGCCTCAAGGGCGCAAGAAGCCGTCATTGACGGTTGATGCTGACGAACACCCAAGAGCTCAGTCCACTGTTGAAGCCTTAAGTGGTTTGCGAACCTTGTTTCCAGACGGGGTGGTGACTGCTGGCAACGCCTCTGGCATAAATGATGGCGCCGCTGCACTTATTGTAGGCAGTAGGGCTGTCGGTGAAAAAATAGGTGCGAAGCCAAGGGTAAAAATTATTGCTGGAGCTGTTGCCGGTGTCGAACCTCGAGTCATGGGATTTGGGCCGGTCTTTGCGATTCAAAAAGCTTTGGCTCGAGCAGGCTTAAATCTATCGGACATGGATATCATCGAAATTAATGAAGCCTTTGCGCCGCAGGTGCTTGGTTGCCTGAAAATGTTAGAAGTAGATTTTAACGATTCGCGAGTCAATCCAAATGGTGGCGCCATCGCAATAGGCCATCCATTAGGTGCATCTGGCGCCCGCATTGCTATTTCTACAATGCGCCAGTTGGAGCGCACCGGCGCTCGCTATGCAGTAATTAGTTTATGCATTGGGTTAGGGCAGGGAGTCGCCGCCGTCTTAGAACGAGTAGAGTAATATCAATTAAGCCCGTGGTTGAGTTTGCGGGCCTTTTATTGACCATATTCAAATAACACATAAACCAAAGACAATAATCAAATTAATCGAAAGAAGGAAACACTATGTCGGATGTAGTTAGCTATCAAATCGTAGATAATATTGGCGTTGTCAGTGTAAACAGCCCACCAGTAAATGCACTTTCTCAAAAGGTCAGAGAAGGCATTTTGAACGCCATAACGGCAGCTCAGGGCGATGCTTGTGAAGCAATCGTTTTACGCTGTGATGGACGCACGTTTATCGCTGGCGCTGATATTACTGAGTTTGGCAAGCCGCCAATGGCGCCAGGTCTACCTGAGGTGCTTTCTGCAATTGAGAATAGCAGCAAACCAGTAATCGCGGCGATCCATGGCACTGCCTTGGGCGGTGGTTTTGAAGTATCACTGGCCTGTCATTACCGCTGTGCTATTGCCTCTGCCAAAGTCGGTCTGCCAGAAGTTAAATTAGGGCTATTGCCCGGCGCGGGTGGCACCCAGCGCGTGCCTCGAATAGCGGGCGTTAAAGCCGCTTTGGATATGATTACAAGTGGTAACCCAATAAGCGCCAAAGCGGCTCTGGGAATGGGCTTGATTGATGAAGTTATCAGTAATGATGATCTGCAGGCAGGCGCAGTTCAATATGCTAAGGATTTGGTCGACTCCGGTGCGCCGCTTAGACGTATTCGCGATATTATTATTGATCCGGCGACTGTTGAGCCGGGTTTCTTCGATGCGGCAAGAAAGAAACTAGCCATGCGAGCACGGGGCGCAATTGCCCCTGATAAGATTGTTTCCTGTATAGAGGCTGCCGTTGAATTACCAATAGATAAGGGCTTGGAGCGCGAACGTGAATTGTTCACTGAGCTGGTGACGTCTCCAGAATCGGCGGCCATGCGGCATATTTTCTTTGCTGAGCGGCTGGCAGCTAAAGTAAAAGATCTGCCTAAAGATACGGTTATGCGCGATATTAAGAAAGTTGCGATTATTGGTGGTGGCACAATGGGCGGCGGTATTGCCATGTGTTTCGCCAACGTTGGTATTCCTGTTGTTATGGTCGAAGTCACAGACGAAGCTCTGCAGCGCGGTTTGGGGATCATCAAAAAGAATTACAGCATTACCGTTCAAAAAGGCAAGCTAACCGAAAATCAAACGCAAGGCCTGCTGGGTTTGATTTCAGGCACCACTGACTACAACGATATCTCCGATGTGGACATGGTGATAGAAGCGGTCTACGAAAACCTAGAATTAAAGAAACAGATTTTTACAAAGTTAGACGGCGTCTGCAAGCAGGGTGCGATTTTGGCGAGCAACACGTCTTACCAAGATATTGATCAGATTGCGGCAGCGACTAAGCGGCCTGAGGATGTTCTTGGTTTGCACTTCTTCAGCCCAGCCAATGTCATGAAGCTTTTGGAAGTGGTGCGTGGAGAAAAAACTGCTGATGATGTACTGGCTACTTCCATGGCAATAGGTAAGAAGATCAATAAAGTATGTGCTCTGTCGCGCGTTTGCTACGGCTTTATCGGCAATCGCATGCTAGGTGGTTATGGCCGTGAATCACAGATGTTGTTGATGGATGGTTGTACTCCAACACAGGTCGATTCGGTACTAGAGGGTTTTGGTATGGCAATGGGGCCGTTGGCGATGGGTGATCTGGCAGGACTAGACGTGGGCTACAAAGCACGTGAAGGTCGCACAGACTTGCCCGACGATCCGAAGCTTTACCGCATGGGAACCTTGTTAGTGGAAATGGGTCGACACGGTCAGAAAACCGGTTCTGGATTCTATAAATACGATCCAGAAACAAGACGTCGATTAGCGGATGCTGAAGTTGAGGGTATGATCGTTGACGAGTCGAATAAGCTTGGTATTGAACGCCGTGAAATAGGCAGTGATGAAATTCTAGCGCGTTGTCTTTATCCGTTAATCAATGAAGGTGCTTTAATCCTTGAAGAGGGCATTGCTCAACGCGCTTCTGATATCGATATTGTCTATGTGTTCGGCTACGCGTTCCCAGCAGCTAAAGGTGGCCCAATGCATTACGCTGATCATGTAGGTCTAAAACATGTTTATGACAAAATCTGTGAATACCGCGATCTTTATGGCGAACAGTATTGGAAGCCTGCACCACTGCTAAAAGAACTTGCTGAATCAGGTAAGACTTTCGCCCAGTGGGACAAAGAGCGAGGTGCTAGCTAGTGATTTCTTATCAAACCGCGCAGCGCGGTGAGCCTTTAGTCAAGGTTGAAGGCGATATCCCTCTGCCGGCGGGCAGCGAAGTGGTGGTTAAAATGCTTGCCTGCGGTGTTTGTCATTCAGATATTCATATGCACGATGGGGTGTTCGAACTAGGCGGCGGCAAGCAGTTAGAAGTTGGCCGTGAGGGTATGGTTCTTGGCCATGAAATCTTTGGCGAGGTGGTCGCTTTTGGCCCTGACGCCAAAGGCGTTGAGATAGGTGACCGACGTGTTGTCTATCCTTGGATCGGCTGCGGCGAGTGTACTTCATGCAAACGTGGTGATGAGCATCTCTGCACGCCAGGCCAGGCTTTAGGTATTGTCAAAAACGGCGGTTTTGCAGAATACGTGCTTGTGCCTCATAGCCGGTACTTATTTGACAAAGGTGACGTGTCTGACTCTTTGGCGGCGACCTATGCTTGTTCTGGTCTTACCGCGTATGGCGCTTTGAAAAAAGTAGGCGCACTAGAAGCCGGTGATGAAGTTGTCATCATCGGTGCCGGCGGCGTTGGCAGTATGGCTATTCAGGTAGCTAAAGCTTCAGGCATTGACCCTATTGTGGTCGATATCGACGAAGCTAAGTTGCAGGCAGCTCGTGATTTAGGCGTTACTCGCACTTACAACTCAAGCGACCCGCAGACGGCGAGAGCGTTGAAAAAAGCTGTCGGTGGCGCCTATGCTGCTATCGACTTCGTCGGTGCAGAATCTAGCGTCAATTACGGATTGAACACCCTGCGCAAGGGAGGCAAACTAGTTGTTGTTGGTTTGTTTGGTGGAGCATTGACACTGCCTATCCCATTCTTACCCATGAATGCGCGCACTATCGAAGGCAGCTATGTTGGCAGCCTTGCCGACATGGGTGAACTTATGGCCTTGGTTCGTGATGGCAAGATCGCGCCAATTGAAATACAAGAGCGGCCGCTGTCCCAGGCCAGCGATGCACTCAGCGACCTTAAGGCTGGCAAAGTGCAGGGCCGTCAGGTACTTGTAAACACCTAAACAGTTAATTCTAATTTTCCCAAATATCAGAATAGAAAGTAGGAGTAGTCATTTGTCAGCTTTAAGTGATTTTCAGGCAAGCACCCGTGCCTGGTTAGAAGAGAATTGCCCGCCAACTATGCGTACGCCAATGGTGCAGGAAGAAGTCGTCTGGGGTGGCCGCAGGCCTGAGTTTGTAAACCCTGAAAGTAAGCTTTGGTTAGAACTGATGTCTGAAAAAGGTTGGACTTGTCCAACTTGGCCGAGTGAATACGGTGGCGGCGGATTGAGCAAAGAAGAAGCGATTATTTTAAGCACGGAGTTGAACCGGCTTAATGCTCGACCAGCGCTTAATAGTTTTGGTATCAGCATGCTGGGGCCGGTACTGCTTGAATATGCTAATGAAGAGCAAAAGATGCGTTTTTTGCCAGATATCGTGCACGGAAAAACTCGTTGGTGTCAGGGCTATTCTGAGCCGGGCGCAGGTTCGGATCTAGCAGCACTTGGTACAAAAGCTCAACTTTTCGGCGACGAGTATACGATTAACGGTTCTAAAGTTTGGACGTCGTATGCAGATCAAGCGGATTGGATATTCTGTCTGGTTCGCACTGATCCAGACGTGCCAAAGCACACTGGTATTAGTTTTATTTTGTTTGATATGACCAGCGAAGGGGTCAGCACTAAGCCAATTCAATTGATTAGCGGCTCCTCTCCATTTTGTGAGACATTTTTCGATGATGTGAAAGTGCCTGCGGTCAACTTAATCGGCGAGCTTAACGCCGGTTGGACAATTGCTAAGCGGCTTTTGCAACACGAGCGCACCATGATATCTGGTTTTGGTCTCGCGAACGACTCAGGTGATAAAGGTGGAACCATCTCTACTGTAGCAACGCTCGAGGGCGCTGCGATGCATTATAGAGGGGACTCTGACAAAATTTCTGATTCCGTGCTGAGAGACCAAATCGCTCAGTTTAAAATTGATAGCGAAGCGTTTGCTTTTACTTCGCAGCGCTCGGTTGAAGAATCCAAACAGGGTCAGGGACCAAACGCTACTTCATCAATGCTTAAGTACTACGGCTGTGAATTGAATAAGCGACGCTATGAGCTCTTGTTAAAAGCAATGGGCAGCCAAAGTCTGGGCTGGGAAGGCGCTGGTTTTGCAGAAGATGAGCTGCAAATAACAAGAGAGTGGCTGCGCTCGAAAGCCAATTCTATTGAAGGTGGTACGTTGGAAGTACAGCTCAATATAATCGCTAAACGTGTGCTGGGGTTACCTGACATGCTGAGCATGAGTAAAAATTAGACGCCCCCTAACAAAAGACGGAATAGTGTAATGGCTTTAGTATTAACCGAAGATCAACAATTATTGAAAGACTCCGCCAAGGGGTTTTGTCTGCACAATGCGCCGATTGATGTCCTGCGTAGGCTTCGTGACAGTAAAGATGAAACTGGCTTTGATGAAACAGTTTGGGCGCAAATGATAGAACTGGGTTGGCCGGGCATGGCAATACCAGAAGTTTATGGTGGTTTTGAATTTGGCTATGGCGGTCTCGGCGTTCTTCTTGAAGAAACTGGCCGCAGCTTAGTAAGCTCACCTCTTATTGCATCTGTTCTACTTGGTGCTACTGCGATCAATAAGCTTGGCACTGAGGAGCAGAAACAAGAAATGCTGCCTTCGATAGTGTCTGGAGAACTGCTGTTGGCGCTAGGGTTAGATGAAAAAATGTCTCATAAGCCAGCATCAGTATCGACTACTGCTGCCGCGAATGCTGATGGCTACGTAATTAACGGTTGTAAAACCTTTGCACTGGATGGTCACGTTGCCAATAAGTTAATTATCAGCGCTCGAACCTCAGGTGAAGTAGATAGCGAAGAAGGTGTTAGTTTATTTATTCTTGATGCGTCTGAGCAGGGGGTTAGCATTAACCGAACTTGGATGGTTGATTCTCGTAACGCGGCCAACATGAGTTTTGATAGCGTGCAGGTTCCTAAAAGCGCCGTGCTTGGTGAAATAGGAGCAGGCTTCGCAGGATTAGATGAGGTGCTGGATGTTGCGCGAATAGGCGTTGCCGCAGAAATGCTTGGCAGCATGCAGGAAGTATTTGATCGCACTTTGGATTATTTGAAGCAGCGTGAGCAGTTTGGTGTTTTGATTGGTTCTTTTCAGGGCTTGCAACATCGCATGGCGGATATGTATAGCGAAATTGAACTGTGTAAATCTACAGTTCGCGCAGCCTTAGCGGCACTTGATAATCCAGACTGCACGGCTAAAGAGATTGCGATAATTGCAAGTGTTGCCAAAGCGAAGCTGTCAGAAACAATGGAAGTGGTTAGTAACGAAGGTATTCAGCTCCACGGTGGCATCGGTATGACTGATGAGTTTGATATTGGTTTCTTTATTAAACGTGCTCGTGCTGCTCAGCAGTTTCTAGGCGATGCTAGTTTTCACCGAGACCGCTATGCTACGTTAAACGGGTTTTAACTTAGGCAATTTGAAAATGCTAGGATGAGGTCGGGTCAGGCATCGAATCTATGACGGTTAAGCTGCGAGACTTTTATGAAATAGGACAAAAGGTCGATGATGACCTTTTGGTTTATGTGTTTGAGGATTTTCTCATCCAGCAAGAAGTTGATCAGCTCCCACCAAAATGTCAAATTCCCGCCTTAGCTCCTCCCAAAGTTAACCGAGTTATTTAGAGTATGTGCACTTGCCAATATTAATCCTTGGGGCAGTCCTTGCAATACTCGCGTATATTCCCGCTTTTTGGGTGCGCCGAGTAATGAAACAATATGGCGCCGAGATAGAAGGTTTAGCCGGCACTGGTGGCG
>Ga0208413_1000417_pt1 | contig 32312 bp, 30 predicted proteins | sample AntAceMetag02UKD_FD_184761 | JGI IMG/M metagenome (GOLD analysis project Ga0208413, IMG submission 184761) | Saline lake microbial communities from Ace Lake, Antarctica - Antarctic Ace Lake Metagenome 02UKD (SPAdes) (version 2) | ecosystem: Environmental > Aquatic > Non-marine Saline and...
TTCACAAACTCCAGTAGGTACCCCTGCCACGAAAGCCAGGAAATACTGGAGGTTTGAAGGCCCAGACCCAGACCAAGGGCAAGCACCAGTGTGCCAAGCGGGCCAAAGCGAACGCTCTTTTGCCGCAGGCCTGAGGGCACACGAGGCATGACAGAGTTCACCGCCACAGCGCCAGCCCAAGCGGCAACCACCACTCCTACAACACGAGCGAGATCCAGGAGGGTCGCGGAAAGCTCCTGCTCAAAAAGTAGTGCGAGCGCACTGGCGCCCGTAAATACCGCACCAACCAAAATCGCGTGCAACACCCGCGGGCCTGGCAAGGACATTTCCCGCAGCGAGGTCGCAGCGGACGAGAGGCCAAGCGCCAAAATCCCGACAAAGGGAACCACCAAACCGAGCACGGCGGGGACGGGGAACCAAGTACCAAGTCCGATCGCGAGGGCGCGCAGAGGATCCTCGGCTAACGCGAGGGCATAAACCGGGGCTTGAAGTGACAACCAGGCCGTGTAGGACAGGAGCAAAGCGAGGGGAAGCGTGGCAGCGATTCCTGCCACAAGACCTGCAAACCGAGTCCGGCGGGCTGCCACGAGACCTCCCATGCCAGAGGCGAGCGGCACCAACACGATCAGTCCCACCGCCAACAGAAGCGACCCTAGGGAGAGAACATCAAATACCTCGCCGGTCCAGGAGAGGTTCGGGACTCCCGAGAACTCTGAGGACGTGCGAACGACAAGGCCAATGGTTCCGATCACACCCAGCCCAGCGCTGACCCAGAGGGTAATACGGAGGACGAAGGGGCCCATAAAAAGGTGCACCACTGCAAGAGCCCCAAGAACTGCGACCGCAACAATGTGCGCGACCGCTTCGGGTCCCGTCCACCATCCAGCCGTCACCGCAATTGATACCAACGTACGCTCAGCCCACCACACCACAACGGCCAGTGTCGCGATTCGCACACTGAACAACAGGGATCCCGGGACGATGCCGCCCCGTGTGCCAAAAGTGTCACTCGTAGGCATGCGTGCTCTGGAAACCCCGGCGATTACCAGTCCCAGAATCAGGGCGGCCGCACACGTTACGGCAAGTGCTTCTAAAAATCCGAGCCCCGAACGGGTGAGCCAGAGGCCGCCGGTGAGACCGAGAAGCGGAATGAGAGCAAAGAACCACGTCGAGAGTGACGCCCACGCAGACGGCGACAGCACGCGCGCCCGCACTTTTTTCACCGGCTGCGTCCCACCCGTCAGCTCTTCCTGACGGAGAGGCCACACCTGGTCGGGGGCCGGCTCTTCCGGCAAAGATTTCTGAGGAACTGACTCGGGTGGGGCCGATTCATTCTGAGCGTCAGGGCTATCCGCGAGCGAGGGTTCCTCTTCCACGGGTGTGGATGATTCGGGCAATTCTTCTTCTGCGAAGGGCTCCGCTGTTTCCGGGAGTGAAATCTCCACCGGCTCAGCGCTATCGGGAACCACTTCTGGAGGGGTTTCGGGGAGGGTTTCCTCCTCAGCGGCACCCGGGTGATCCTTCTCTGCCAAGTCCAGTTGTGTGCGCTCCCCGCCATCGAAGATTGCTTTTTCATAGGCGATAATCGCATCGGCGTTATCAGGCCTGGTGCCACGAATGACTGCTGACCACGAAGCAAAGGCAGCTTCTTCTTCGCTTTGCAAGGTGAACTGGGTTTCCAGTTGGGCGATCATGTCGGCTGTGTCACCGGCTGTGCCATCGGCAAAAGCTTGCATGATGTCAGCCTGTGATCGAGAGGTTCGAATGGGTGCGGGTAAGTACTCCGGCACGCTCGACTCGTCGGGAAGTGATTCTTCGTGGTCCTCTACCGGTGGGAAGGATCCAGTAGGGAGACTTTCTTCAGCGGGAGGTTGATATGTAGAACGGCGCGACCCCCCCAGGGGGTCCTCTCCTTCAACCTCATCGACCATGGGTTAAGAATAGGCGCATCGAGGTCACGGTCTTGTCGTTTCACCCCGGGCCAGCAGAATTAGGGACATCACGATAAGAGCTATCCCTAGCGCACCAGAGAGTCCCACGCGCTCCCCCACAAGGCCAAAAGCTAAACCACTAGCGACGAGGGGTTCCCAGAGCGACACCATCGTGACAACGCTCGCGGTCAGGGTTCTCAGTGCCCGACCAATAGCGATGTAGGCGATGACCATGGGCCCAAGAATCAGATATACCAACAGCCCTGCGTTTAGCGCGCTCGACACCACCAGGGGTCCCTGGCTGAGGGCAATCAGGAGGAGGAAAGGTGAAGCCCCGCCAAAGAGTGCTCCCGCGGAAGGGACCGGATCATGGCCCGCTTTCAAGATCCGAGAAAAGGCGTAGGTGTAGCCGCCATAGGCAATTCCGGCAATCACTGCTGCCGTAATCCCCCACCCGAGGTTGCCTTCACGGCCCTCCCCCAGCGTCACCTGGGAGGTGCTCATCAGGGCAATCCCCACAAGCGCTCCCGTACTGGCCGCCCACCACCATCCGCGGGGTGCAGAGGAATCCCAAATCCATTCGGCAAGCGCTGCCACCAGAGGGCCAAGGCCCAGGGCGAGCACGTTCCCCAACGAAATTCCGGCCTCCGCCATTCCGGTATAAAAAGCGAGGGGATAAATGAGTGCGCCAACGGAACCCGCAATCACCCAGGGGCGAACAGCACCATCACGCCAGATGGCAAGACTTTTTTTCCCCCCAAAAATCAGAAGGATGAGGCCACCGCCCCCCATAGTTATGGCACCAATCACAAAAGGGCTGAGGTCAGTTTGGAGGGCGAAGGATGCGGTCCCCGTCGTACCCCAGAGGGTTGCCGCGAGGAGAACAAAGAGCAACGAGTGTTGCTTCATGTTTCCTCCGCCTTCGCTAGGGTGTTGAACAACATCCTTGCTGTGGAGAAATTATGACACCAGAACAGACCGCCACCTGGCTCGCACACCGCCGCATGATTGTGGTGTCACAAATGGCTCCTACCGCTCTGTTGATCACCACCGTGGCACTGCTTCAATTCGGCTTAGCTGAGACGTCGCTTGCTGTTCGTATTGCGAGCGCCGGAATCTTGTTGGCGTCCGGGATTTTTGGTGCCCTGGTTCAGTTCCAATCCGCCACGGAAGCGCACACCCTTGCCCAAGCTGCGGGGAGTAAGGATGGACAATTACTGTGGGTGGTCAAATTTGTGACCCCGACAGTTTTTATCATCATTTTTCTGGCGCTGATGGTGGCGCTTTTCGCCTAATTTCTGTGTGGGCCCGGAGGGACTCGAACCCCCGGCATCCACGGTGTAAACGTGGCGCTCTAACCAACTGAGCTACAGGCCCAAGCCTTCATGCTAAACCACCCGCGACGTCTTTACCCGCCGGGGCACGCAAAGCTTCTGGGGATAGACTTGGGCCACTTCGAGAAGCAATCCTTCGCGGAGTGGACTTCTCGAACTACCACACACAGGAAGAGGTCAGGGTGGCTGTTAACGACCAAGATCCCTATTCGTTTCATCAGATGGACTCGGATCCCCTAGAGACTAAAGAGTGGCAACAGTCGCTTGATGCTGTTGTCGCAGGCTCCGGGCACCAACGCGGTCGCGAAATCATGCTGAGCCTGCTGAAACGCTCAAAAGAGTTGCATTTGGGTGTCCCGATGGTCCCCACCACGGATTACCTCAACACCATTGCCCCAGAATCAGAGCCCGAATTCCCTGGTGACGAGGATCTCGAACGTCGCTATCGCGCGTGGATTCGCTGGAATGCTGCCATCACGGTCCACCGTGCTCAACGCCCCGGTATTTCTGTCGGTGGTCACATTTCGACCTACGCCTCCTCGGCAGCACTGTACGAGGTAGGGCACAACCACTTTTTCCGCGGAGCGGATCACCCCGGTGGTGGCGACCAAATCTTCTATCAAGGACACGCTTCACCCGGTATGTACGCCAGGGCGTATCTCGAGGGTCGTCTCAGCGAACACCAGCTGGATGGGTTCCGCCAGGAGAAGTCGCACTCCAGCGGTGGACTCTCGTCCTACCCTCACCCGCGACTGATGCCACAGTTTTGGCAGTTCCCCACCGTGTCGATGGGTCTTGGCCCGATTAATGCGATTTACCAGGCGCAAGCGAATCGCTACCTGCAGCACCGCGGAATCAAAGACACATCACAACAGCATGTGTGGGCGTTCCTCGGAGATGGCGAAATGGATGAGGTGGAGAGCCGTGGCGCCCTCCAGCTCGCCGCCAATGACGACCTGGACAACCTGACTTTTGTGGTGAACTGCAACCTGCAGCGCTTGGATGGACCGGTCCGCGGTAACGGAAAAATTATTCAAGAATTGGAAAGCTTTTTCCGCGGAGCCGGCTGGAATGTCATCAAAGTTGTGTGGGGTCGCGAATGGGATGCCCTTCTCTCCCAAGACCACGAAGGCGCGTTACGCGATTTGATGAACACCACCCCCGATGGCGACTTCCAAACCTATAAGGCAGAAAGCGGCGCATACATCCGCGAAAACTTCTTTGGGCGTGACCCCCGTACTGCCGCGATGGTGGCGGGTATGACGGATGACCAGATTTGGTTGCTCAAGCGCGGCGGTCACGATTACCGCAAGGTGTACGCAGCATTCAAAGCGGCGACGGAGCACAAAGGTCAGCCCACCGTAATTTTGGCAAAAACAGTCAAGGGTTACGGGTTGGGGCCAAGCTTTGAGGGGCGCAACGCCACCCACCAGATGAAGAAGCTGACGCTCGAGAATCTCAAAATGTTCCGGGATGACATGCGAATTCCGATTGCCGATGCGGCCCTTGAGGCCGATGTTTACCAGCCGCCGTATTACCACCCGGGTGATGGCGACGACGCTATTGCGTACATGCATGAACGTCGGCGCGCATTGGGCGGCTACCTGCCCGAGCGTCGGTCACAGTACACACAGGTTGTCCTACCCGGTGAAGACGCTTACGCTGCCGCTAAAAAGGGTTCTAGCAAGCAAGAAATTGCGACCACGATGGCATTTGCCAGGCTCCTGAAGGACCTCCTGAAGAACAAAGACTTCGGACACCGTTTGGTGCCGATCATCCCGGATGAAGCCCGCACGTTTGGAATGGATGCCTATTTCCCCACGTCGAAGATTTACAACCCCCACGGGCAGAGTTACACCTCAGTGGACCGGGAATTGCTGCTGGCCTATAAAGAGAGTCCCGAGGGGCAGATTTTGCACACCGGCATCAACGAAGCCGGAGCCTTTGCCGCGTTCACCGCAATTGGAACCAGCTATGCCACCCACGGTGAACCCATGGTGCCGATCTACGTGTTCTATTCGATGTTTGGGTTCCAGCGCACCGGTGACGCTATGTGGGCTGCCGGGGATCAGATGGCGCGAGGTTTCATCATGGGGGCCACTGCAGGGCGGACAACCCTGACCGGTGAGGGTCTCCAGCACGCTGATGGGCATTCCCCCCTTCTCGCCTCCACCAACGCCGCTGTAATCACCTACGACCCGGCGTACTCCTACGAAATTGCCCACATTGTGTCCGCAGGGATGGAAAGAATGTATGGCGCACACCATCCTGACCCCAATGTGATGTACTACCTCACCATCTACAACGAGCCCGTCGCTCAACCTGCAGAACCCGAGGATGTCGACATTGAGGGCATTTTGAAGGGTTTGCACCGCATTAGTGCAGGGTCGGGTACAGGGCCAAAAGCCACCATCCTCGCCTCCGGTGTGGGTGTCCCCTGGGCTCTTGAAGCCCAGGAGCTCTTGGCCAACGACTGGGGCGTCAGCGCAGAGGTGTGGTCCGTAACGTCGTGGAACGAACTGCGTCGAGATGGTGTGGCAGCCGAGCGCCACAATTTCCTCTACCCGGAGGAAGAAGCCCAAACCCCTTATGTGACAACGCGCCTGGGCGAGAGCGAAGGTCCCGTCATTGCCGTGAGTGACTTCATGCACTCCGTCCAGGATCAGATTCGAGAATTTGTTCCCCGGACATACCTCACCCTCGGTGCTGATGGCTTCGGCTTCAGCGACACTCGAGCCGCGGCGCGACGGTATTTCGCCATCGATGGACCTTCCGTTACCGCGCGAGTGTTGCAGCAACTCGCGAAGGACGGTGTCGTGCCACAGGATGCACTTCGCCAGGCCATCGAGAAATATCAACTGCATGATGTAAACGCGGGAACCAGTGGAACCGCTGGTGGTGAAGCCTAAACGGGTGTTTTTCCCAGCGGGGTAGTTATGGCGATGACCAAGAAGCAAACACTGTCGTGGCTTCGCAATATCTCCGGCGAGATGGCGACCACAACGTTGGCCACCCTTGAGCAGGAGCTACCGTGGTATCGGGCGATGCCTCCCGGGCGTCGCGCTGCCGTCGGAATGGTAGCCCAAACCGGTATTTCTTCTTTTATCGCGTGGTTTGAGAACCCGAAATCAACCCCCTGGATTGCCTCAGACGTGTTCGGTGTGGCCCCTCGGGAATTGCTGCGCTCGGTCAGCCTCCAGCAAACACTGCAACTGATTAAAGTGACCGTTGAGGTGGTCGAAAAAGAGCTTCTTCAGGGCCCGCCAGAGTTGCGGGAATCAATCCTGCATTATTCCCGCGAGATAGCTTTCGCGGCCGCCGATGTCTATGCCAGGGCGGCCGAGGCGAGAGGTTTGTGGGACGCTCGCCTGGAAGCTCTCGCGGTGGATTCGATTCTCAGTGGCGAATACGACCAAGAATTGCCCTCGCGTATTGCGGCTCTCGGCTGGCTGGGGCATGGCGAAGTGGCGGTGGTCGTGGGGACGAGCCCCCGGATGGTCGATGTTGACGACATCCGCCGCATTGCCCGCCACCACAACACCGACGTTCTTGTCGGGGTTCAAGGCAACCGGCTGGTCGTGGTGATTGGCCGCAGGGTGGACGAGGATATCGCTATTACAACACCGGCAAGTTTCTTAGAAATTGCCCACGCTATGGAAGCAAGCTTTGGTCCGGGGGCATTGGTGGTGGGCCCCGGCGTTTCGGCGGTAGTCGATGCGGCACGCAGCGCCAAAGCTGCTCTTGCCGGCTTCTCTGTCGCGAAGGCGCGGAGGGAGCTGCCGCGTCCGCTGTCCGCCGGGGACGTTTTACCCGAACGCGCTCTCGCCGGTGATCCACTGGCCAGACGGGCGCTCGTCACCCAAATTTATGAACCTCTACGTGACCACCAGCTTGATCTGCTCGGCACAGTGTGGACCTACCTCGAAACGGGCCATTCTTTGGAAGCAACCGCGCGCGAACTCTTCGTTCACCCCAACACGGTGCGCTACCGCCTCAAAAAGGTGTCCCAGGTCGTTGCCTGGGATCCTGGCAACCCCCGGGATGCGCTCACTTTGCATCTGGGAATTATCTTGGGAAGCATGAGCGAGACCAACCCTCCGGGGGCAAGCTCTTAGCACTGTCGGATTCCTACAACATTGGGGCACTAGAACACACCCCTACCCACTACACCTAAGTTCAGCGATTGAGGGGACACTGAAACATATGTTTGTTATTGTCGCCCCGGGGCAAGGGTCCCAGAAGCCAGGTTTCTTGGAACCGTGGCTGGAAGACTCCGACAACCGCGCCCTTCTGACGCAATGGTCATCGATGTTGGATGTGGACCTGGTCACCCACGGCACCCTCAGTGATGAGGCGACAATCAAAGACACCGCCATTGCCCAGCCGCTGATTGTGGCGGCAGGAATACTCTCGGGGCGCTCTCTTCTCGCAGGTCTACCAGCGGGCGTGCCCCTAGCTTTTGCAGGGCACTCGGTGGGCGAATATACCGCCGCAGCCCTAACCGGTGTGCTGACCGCTGAAGAGGCGCTCACCCTGGTGACGCTGCGGGGCCAGGCCATGGCCCATGCCTCAGCGCTGACACCCAGTGGAATGTCCGCTGTCCTCGGTGGGGAAACCCAGGAGCTCGAAGCCCACCTAGAAAAGGTGGGGCTGAGAGCCGCAAACTATAACGGTGGTGGACAGGTGGTCATCGCCGGTTCCCTGCCAGCACTCGCAGAATTTGCCGAAAATCCTCTACCCGGGACCCGCGTCATCCCCCTCGCGGTCGCCGGCGCTTTCCACACTGCTTTTATGGAAACTGCGGTCGAGAAACTATCGGATGCTGCGGCACAACTGGCACCACACGATCCCCACTACCCGCTCTATACCAACCGTGACGGGTCTCTCCTGCAGAGCGGGAACGATGCTCTGGGTGCTTTGGTGACCCAGGTCACCCAGCCAGTTCGGTGGGATTTGTGCATGGAATCTTTTCAGACCAAGGGTATTCAGGGCATGATAGAACTGGCCCCCGCTGGGGCCCTCGTAGGTCTCGCCAAACGCGGGCTGAAAGGAGTGCTAACTGTGGCTCTCAACACTCCAGAAGATCAGGCCAAAGCCTGGGACATGGTGACACGCTCATGAGCCCCCTCGTTCAATCTCAGGGAGCCGCGTTCACCAAAATTTATTCCCTCGGGGCAGCCCGCGGTGATACCGCAGTAAGTAACGATGACATTGCGGGGCCAATCGATTCCTCGGATGAATGGATTCGCCAACGTACCGGGGTCATCGAGCGCAAACGCTCCAGCGCAGGTGAAGGGGTCATCGATCTTTCTGTTCGTGCTGCCACCGAAGCCATTGAGAGGGCGGGCATTGCGCCAAGCGATATTGGCGCCGTCATCGTGGCGACCATCAGCAACCCTGTTCAAACGCCCTCGCTGGCCGCATTATTGGCCGACAAAATTGGGGCAACACCCGCTGCGGCCTATGACATTTCTGCCGCCTGCGCCGGTTACACCTACGGTATTGCCCAAGCTGACGCACTCATTCGTTCCGGTGCAGCACGATACGTGCTGGTGGTGGGGGCAGAAAAACTCAGCGATGTGGTCGAGCCCACCGACCGTAGCATTTCGTTCCTCCTGGGTGATGGCGCCGGTGCTGCGGTGGTGGGGCCCAGTGACACGATCGGCATTGGGCCAACCCTCTGGGGTTCCGATGGTTCCAAGTGGGACGCCGTAGGAATGAATAAGACGTTGAAGGAAGCCTTCGATGACCGCGAGGGGGGCTTCCCCACCTTGCGCCAGGACGGTCCCTCCGTGTTTCGCTGGGCAGTGTGGGAAATGGCAAAAGTCGCAAAAAATGCCCTCGAAGTCTCCGGTGTCACGGCAGAGGAACTCACTGCTTTCGTCCCACACCAGGCAAATATGAGAATTATTGACGAGTTTGCCAAACAGCTTGGTCTCCCCGAGAAGGTCCTGATTGCCCGGGACATTGAAACCACCGGGAACACTTCCGCCGCTTCTATCCCCCTGGCTATGCATCGCCTGCTTGCAGAACACCCGGAAGCTTCCGGAGGTTTGGCACTCCAGATCGGTTTTGGCGCTGGTTTGGTCTTCGGCGCGCAGGTCGTCACACTCCCCTAATGACCCCGCTGGCTCTAAGATTGGAGCCGGTCCTTGAAACACAGAGAAAAGAGATAATCATGGCTCACACCACAGAAGAAGTTTTAGCTGGACTGGCAGAACTTGTTACCGACGAGACCGGCATTGCGGCCGACCAGGTCACACTGGAAAAGTCTTTCACCGATGACTTGGACATCGATTCCATCTCGATGATGACCATCGTTGTTAGCGCCGAAGAAAAATTTGACGTCAAAATTCCCGACGACGAGGTAAAGAACCTGACCACCGTTGGGGAAGCTGTCGAGTTCATCACCAAAGCTCAGGCTTAGTAAGACTGGGCCCCTGCACATGACCACCATTGTCGTCACCGGTATCGGGACAACAAACCCACTTGGTGGAAATGTTGCAGACACCTGGAAAGCTCTGATGGCGGGAGAGTCGGGAATATCCACTCTCGAGCATGATTGGGTAGCCAAACATGACCTCCCCGTCACTTTCGCGGGGCAAGCAAAAGTGCGAGCCGATGAGGTCCTAGAACGTCAAGAAGTTAAGCGCTTAGACCCTTCCGCCCAGTTCGCGCTAATTTCTGCCCGGGAAGCATGGGCTGACGCCGGGGCCCCCGAGGTTGACCCGGAAAGAATCTTGGTCGACTATGCCACCGGTATTGGTGGGTTGTGGACTTTGCTGGATGGTTGGGACACGCTCCGGGAAAAAGGGCCACGGCGTGTGTTGCCGATGACCATTCCGATGCTGATGCCAAACGCCGCAGCCGCTGCGGTCAGCATGGGACTGGGCGCTAAGGGTGGCGCACGAACTGTTGTGTCAGCGTGCGCATCGGGCACCGAATCTATCGCCAACGCCTACGAACATCTTCAGCTGGGACTCGCCGACATTGTGGTTGCTGGCGGCACAGAAGCTGTCATTCATCCCCTTCCTATTGCTGCTTTTGCGGCAATGCAGGCGCTGTCCAAGCGCAATGATGACCCGGCTAGGGCTTCGCGTCCGTATGACGCCGACCGCGATGGTTTTGTCCTCGGCGAGGGAGCTGCAACGTTGATTTTAGAAACCAAAGAACATGCGCTTGCGAGGGGTGCTCGAATTTATGCCGAACTCGCCGGGGGTGGCATTACGAGTGACTCGTACCACATCACAGCGCCTGACCCTCAAGGGTTAGGCGCCTCGCGCGCGGTTCTTGCCGCACTCGCGCAAGCCGGTGCAACACCGGGAGATGTGACCCACATCAATGCTCACGCTACGTCCACCCCGGTCGGCGATATTGCGGAGTACGCCGCACTCCACGCTGTATTTGGCGAAAAGGTGTCCAAGATTCCGGTATCCGCCACCAAAGCATCCACCGGGCATCTCCTCGGCGGCACAGGGGCCCTAGAGGCGCTGTTCACCGTGTTGGCCGTGCACCACCGTCAAGCGCCACCCACCATCAACCTTGATAACCAGGATGAGCAGATTCCACTGGATGTGGTCACGAGCCCCCGCGATTTGGGTGGTGGAGCACAGTTGGCTATTAGTAACTCCTTCGGCTTTGGTGGCCACAATGCCGTTGTGGCATTCCGGAGCGTCGACTAGCCCACTTGGTGGAACCAGACCACACCGGTCTCTTCGCTGCAATAGCGAAAGGGTTCAAGCTCCTCATCCCAGGCCGCCCCCCAAGCGAGTCGCAAAGCTTTGGTGATCCGGGTGGAATCTGCGCCACCTTCTTCCAGTGCCGACTTAACACGATCTTCGGAAATGACGGTGTTTCCGGCGGTGTCCATGGCGCCGTAAAAAATCCCTAAATCGGGGGTATGCATCCAACGTGCTGCATCAACCCCGGGGGATGCTTCTTCGCTCACCTCGAAGCGTAAGTGTTCCCACCCTCGCAGAGCGCTCGCTAGTGCACTACCCGCCCCCACCGGACCCTCCCAGACATACTCACTCCTGAGGGTGCCAGGGAGCATGGGTTGTTGCTCCCATTCGAGTTGCACAGGGTGTCCGAGAGCGACACCAATGGCCCACTCAAGATGAGGGCACAACGACGTGGGGGTGGAGTGCACAAAGAGCACCCCACGGGTGTTGGCATTTGCCATAGTCTTCTCCGATTCCTGTGGTTCGACTTCCCCATCGACCATGGAATCGGATTTGGCCCCACCGCTTGGCGGGGTGCCCTCAGTATGCGCTACGAAACCTAAGAAAACAAACAGTGATTAGCCCTGAAGAAGTGTGCCCTCTTTGGTCATCACGTTTTTTTCGCCCGCTTCGATCGCAAAGGGGAACCTATTTTGCGCTGGCGGGAGGGGGCAATTAAAGGCATACGAGAAAGCGCAGGGTGGCAACACCGCGTAGTTGAAGTCCAGAGTGATGGTGCCATCGGGGTTCGGTGCAAGAAACAAAAAGCGCCCCACGCTGTAGGTGCTGACGTCATTTGTGGCATCCGCAAATACCAGCTGTAATGCGCTCCCTGCTTTGAAGGCAGCGAGGGAATACTGCTGCCCGTCGTGGGAGAAACTAATTTCACCAGGAATCACTTCATCCCGAGAAACCCCTTCGTCTTTCAGGTGCTCAAACCCGACACTTTTTCCTCCCGGGATTTCGACCCAGGAACCCGTGATGACCCACTCTGGTGCGTAATCAAAAGCATCGATTTCCCCAAAGGCATTAATCCCCTCCGAGTTGCTGTCCCACACCCGCACAGCATACGAATCCCCTTGGGCGATGACATGACCCACTTGATTGTCCTGGAAAACGATGGTGGAGGGCTCCGGGGAATCTTTACCCCGGACATCCACAACACCCTCCACCAGGGCCCCGTCAACCATGATGCCTTCTTCGGCAGTGGCGCTGAGAGTTACTCCTGAGCCGCCATCGGATCGGGGCGCCCACGTTCCGGGAATTCCCCAAATTGTTTGTTCCATATCCACCCACTGGGTGTTCACCAACGCGAGAGGGCCTTGGGGCTGTATAGCCGCAAGGTTTCTGCGCTCACGAAAGGTGGCGAGCTTCTCGCTGTGTTCCGACATTGCTACTTAGCTTGCGAGGGCCGGAATGATGGCACCGGAGAACACCTGATATGCCAACGCAGTTTTCGCGATCAGACTGAGCGTGATGTACATCCGCTCACCCCTCAGGTAGTCAGCCCAACCACCAACCTGGTGGTACTGAAGGGCTTGGTTCACCGCGAACGTGTTGAAAAATAGGAAGAGGGAGATGATAATCCCGGTCACGAAGGCGGGGGCTGCAACCTCACTGGCGGAACCCGGGGCGAAGAAGTAAATCAGGATGACAATCCAGGGAACGACCCCGGTCATAGACCCAAACACGAAGGGCAGGAAACCCCCGCTACCGGGGCTTTCATACTTTTCCTGCAGAGCACCAAACATGATCATCGAGGCGTTGACAGCAAAAATACCGAAAAGTGCCGCAATGTCCGTGATTCCGGTAATTTGCGCCACCAGCCAAATCATGATGGAGGAGCTCAAGGAATATTCCGTCCACCGGAAATAGTTCCGGTTTTTCCGCAGACCGTTTCCGTAGCGGGTGAAGAACATTGGTGAGGAAATCAGGAAGTGAAAGAACGCTGACAGTGCCAGGAAGGCAACCACGCCAACACCCACGTTGATGTCAAAAAGGTCCACTCGCTCTGACGGAATGGGCACACCGGGAGGGCCGCCAAGGTAGTCAGCGGTGACCGCGAAGGTGACCTGGTTATCCAGCAGGGTGAGGACATACCCCAAACCGACAGCCTGCAGAAGGTGGAGGGAGCCTGCGACGATGTTGTAGGTCCGTAAACGACTAATTTTCTCGTCTACGCTTCTCTGCGTTTTTACCATTCTGTCCTCCTGAGAATCAACGGTGGCTTTTACTCTATCTCTCGTTTCTCGACACATCTGCCCCCACAGCATGGTGCAGGATTAGCGCCAAGGGACGCTATTTCTGTTAGGCACACCAAGTTTGCTGGGAACATGCCCTGAAAACTGACCGTTTGGTCAGTAATTCATAGGGTTGACCCCTACTCTTTTCAAGTGACCCATCGCGACGACATCCTTTCCACAGCACTGGAGAGGTTTGCCCATCAAGGAATTGCCGCTACCAGTGTGCAAGATATCGCCGATCACAGTTCAAGTTCAAAAGCCAACGTGCTTTACCATTTCACCAGCAAAGAACAGCTCGTTGATTCCGCCCTTCACTCTGCACTGGGGGATCTGGAAGAAATGGTGGCCGGTGCCGAGAAAACGGGGCTGTCACTCCCCACCGACCGCTCAGGCTTCATCAACACTTTCGTCGACTTTCTTCTTGCCCACCGAATGGCAGTGCAGATCATTGTCACCCACCCGTACCTGGTGGATTCCATTCCCGCGCTCAGAAGCGCACAAGAACTCATGAGTCGCCTTGCCACGTTATTGGCCGAGCACACCGCAGACGAATCCGAACTTCTTCTTTTTGGTATTGCTGTTTCCGGGGCGACCTATGCCCTCGTGTCGGGCGGGATACTCGGATTTGACCCCATGGACACCACCGAGCTTCGGCCCCTATTGCGGGAGTTTCTCGCCAACACACTTCACCTCGAACCCACCACCAGTGAGGTTATGACCTAATGGCAACCCTTCTGTATCGCCTGGGTAAGGCGAGCTACACGAACGCAGGACGCGTGTTGATCGCGTGGATTATGGCGTTGCTTGTCCTCGGTGGGGGTGGTATCGCTTTCAGTGGCCAAACCAACGAAGAATTCCGCATTCCCGGCAGCGAATCGCAGGCAGCGTTTGACCGTCTCGAGGCGGTATTCCCCTCGTTTGGGGGAGGCAGCGCGCAAGCTGTGCTCGTCGTGCCAGAAGGCGATCGGGTTGATACCCCAGAAAATCGGCGTTTCATTGAAGAGTTTGGCGCAGCAATCGAAGCTGAAACCTATATTGACGGCGTCACCACCCCGTTTGATGAATTTGCCGGTGACGTCATCAGCGATGACGGCCGTTATGCCCTCGTTCAGATTGTGTTTGTGCTCGGCGAGAGGGAAATCACCGACGACATCCTCGATAGCCTCGTTGGTTTTGCCGACATGGCCGAGGGAACCGACATCACCATCGAATTCGGCGGCTCACTGTTTCAAGACCAAGGGGTCCACCTCACCATTGCGGAGGTCTTCGGTGTGGCCTTCGCCGGGCTTGTCCTCATTGTCACCTTCCGATCGTTCCGGCCGGCGTGGCAACCGATTACCAGTGCCCTCTTTGGTGTGGGCATCGCCATCGGAATAATCTTGTTCTCCGCGCGAGCACTCACCGTATCCAGTTCGGCACCCCTCTTGGCGGTCATGTTGGGTCTCGCAGTGGGAATTGACTATTCGCTCTTCATCCTGCAACGCCATCGAACCCAGTTGGCTAATGGTGCGGAGCCCAGAGAATCAGCGGCAATGGCGGTGGGGACTGCGGGCAACGCCGTCGTTTTTGCCGGTCTCACCGTGGTAATCGCGCTGTTGGGGTTGTTTGTCGTGGGGATACCCTTCCTCAGCATCATGGGTGCCGGGGCAGCACTCGCAGTGGTCATCGCCATTGCGGCAGCGATCACCTTGTTGCCGGCAATGATGGGCCTGATGGGCGAGAGACTTCGTCCACCGGCAGGTTCCAAGGCCGCCATCCTCGCAGACCCCCACACCCTCAAACCCGCTGCCGGGAGACGCTTTGTGCGGGGCATTATGAAGCGACCGATTATGGTTGCCGTTCTGACCATCGCCGGCCTTGCCACACTCGCGATTCCCGCTCTTCAACTCGATCTGAACCTGCCAAGCGGTGGCAGCGAACCCCTTGATTCCACCCAACGCAAAGCTTTTGACCTCGTCAGCGAAGGATTTGGCCCCGGATATAACGGACCCCTGATTGTGGCCGTGGACATCACCGGTAGCGACGAACTCCTGGACGACCTCGAAGCGCTGAGGGAGGAGTTCAGAGCAATCGAAGGTGTCTCCTCTGTTTCCGAAGGTTTCCCCTCCCCCAGTCTCGACACCGGAATTTTCCAGGTGATCCCCGAGTCGGCTCCCGATTCACGGGAAACGAAAGCCCTGGTAAACCGTCTGCGCGAAGACTTTCCCCGTATTGAGGCGGAATTTGGAACACCCCTGGCGGTCACCGGTGTCACCGCAATTGGGGTGGACGTGTCCCAACGAATTCAAAGTGCGCTGATTCCCTTCGGCCTTGTCGTGGTGGGGCTCTCCTTCATCCTTTTGCTGCTCGTTTTTCGCTCCATCCTCGTTCCCCTCAAAGCAGCGCTTGGATTCATACTTTCCGTGACAGCAGCTTTTGGTGTGGTTGTGGCGGTGTTCCAGTGGGGCTGGCTCGCCTCGCTCATTGGGGTCGATACGCCGGGGCCCATCCTGAGTTTCATGCCAATTATTTTGATGGCGGTGCTGTTTGGGTTAGCAATGGACTACCAAGTGTTTTTGGTCTCCGGAATGCGCGAGCATTTCGTCCATACCGGGCAGTGGCGTGAATCCATTGAGGAGGGTTACTCTCAGGGCGCCCGCGTCGTCGGGGCCGCCGCCCTCATCATGTTCTTTGTGTTTTTTGCTTTTGTTCCCGAAGGAATACCCCTGATCAAACCCATCGCTCTGGGGCTGGCCGTCGGCATCGCCTTGGACGCCTTTGTGGTGCGGATGATGCTCGTGCCAGCGTTGATGACAATTTTTGGATCCTGGGCATGGGCACTCCCCCCAGGGCTGGCACGTATCTTGCCCCACGCCGATGTTGAGGGAGAAAAGCTCAGGGACCACCTCCGCGAAAAAGAGTGGGCTCTCACGCAATCCCACCTCATGGTGAGTGCAGAAAACTTGGTGATGGAGGGTCTTGACCAAACCGGCCCTCCGGAGTCGTGGAGCTTTGAGCGGGGAGATCGGCGTGAGCTCGGTGGAACAGTCCACCGCAGCGCCATCGTTACCGCGACGCTCTCGGGCGCACTAGCTCCCGTGTCCGGCTCAGTTCACGTCGCCGGTTTTTCCCTCCCCAGCGAAGCCCCCCAGGTCCGCAGGATTGTGTCGATCGCCGACACCCGTGTGGAAAACGCCACACTCACCCTGGCGGAGCTTGTGTCGGAATATCGTGCCCGCGGGTCGGCACGCGGCAACACACAGGACAACAGCGTCAGTCGCATAGTTTCCGGTGTGAACGCGTTGTCTCTTGAGGTGTGCGAGCCGAGCGAGCGTGTGATTGTGGCCCCCAGCACCCCCCTCGCCATGCTTCCCCGACGCCAGCAAATCCTGGTTCTTTCTGCTCTTGCGGTCATCACCAACTCCCCACTCTGCGTTGTTGGTGCAGGAAATCCTGTGGCGCACGGCGAAGACGCATCACTGTGGTGGCATGGGCTGCAACATTTCGCAAGCGCAGATCAGGTTGTTCTTCTGTGGTCCACTCGCACTGAGCCGGATGAGACACCCGTGCCAGTCCTCGCGGGGGGTGCACGCCGATGACACAGGCTTACACCCGTGCGCCACAACGGCGCTGGTGGGTGGTGGTCGCACTCGCGATGCCCCTGATTGTGTTGGGGAGCCTTCTTGGCCTCACCTCCAGCGCAGACACCGCACTGGAGCGCATTCCTGTGGCACTGGTCAACAACGATGAGCTGGTGACAACAATCAATGATGACGGCGAAGAAGAAATCATTCTCGCGTCCAGGCCACTCATCACCGAGCTGGTTACCGGCGACGACACCGGGGTTGACTGGGTTATCACCAGCACAGAATCCGCTAACGAGCTCCTCGCTCGCGGTGAGGTTTATGCAATCTTTGAAATCCCCGCAAATTTTTCTGAGTCAGTTGCGACTCTGAGCGGAAACTCACCACAGCAGGCAGAGTTCACGATTCGAACAAATCCGACGAGAAGCTATCTTGCCGGGATCGTGGGAGACCAAATCGGGGATTCCATCGCCACAGCTCTGAGTGTTGAGTTTGCCGAGCTCACCACGGAGGGCCTCTTCACGGTCGTGGTGGATCTGGGGGATGCCTTTGGAGAAGCCTCTGATGCTGCCACCACAATTTCCGAAGGAACCGCTGAACTTTCCGACGGCATCACCACTTTGTCAGAGAGTATGCCCGAACTTGATGAGGGCACCACCGATTTAGCGGAAGGCTTCGCAACATTTGATGACGGCGTGAAGGAGTACACCGACGGTGTCACTGCCCTCTCAGATGGGCTTGACGCGCTGTCCGCAGGAACCGGCGGTCTCAGCACGCTTTCCAGCGGCGTGAGTGCCTATACCGGAGGGGTGTCGACGCTGTCGTCAACATTGACCTCATTGAATGCCTACATCGCCGGCCTAGACCCTTCGGTGGGGAGATCCACGCTGCAGGCCATTGAGACAAACCTTGCCGCTGCTGCTGCCAGCGGAGCGACGCTGTCAGGGCAAACCAAAACCGCGCTAGACGCCCTCGCGTCAGGAATCACCGAACTTGATAAAGGCGCAGACGCGCTCGACACCGGTGGGCAAGAGTTAGCAGATGCCTCCAACACTCTCCGGGGGGCCACCTCAGATCTTGCCGAGGGAATCTCCGAACTCGCCGACGGTGTGGAAGAACTTGACTCTGGCGCCGGGGAACTGGCCGAGGGTATGGGGGAGTTTGCTACCGGCCTCGCTGAGGGTGCCAAAGAAATTTCTGACAGTGGTGTCACCGTGCCAGAAGGCGACGCACTCACCGCACTGGTGTCCCCGGTGGTGTTCTCTGCCGAAGACCGCAGCGACGCTGTTGGTGTCCAGGCGACACTGGCGAGCATCATCATCCCCTTGGGCCTCTGGCTTGTGTTGCTGGTGACCATTGTTATGGCCCCACAGCTGAGCAGGCTTGCTCTCACCGGCACACACGGGGCTGGTTCTCTCGTCCTTCGCACCCTGCGCCCGCTGGCAGCACTTGCCGGGATTCAGGCGCTGGTTGCCCTCACGCTCCTCCACACCCTCGGTGGCGCTGAATGGCAGACACTCGGCGCTAGCACCCTCGTCGTTGTCGCGGGTGTCCTCAGCTACCTTTCCGTGCACTTCCTGTTGTGGGTGTGGCGTCCGCACTGGGTCCCCGCACTCTCCATTGGATTGGCGGTGATTCAGATTCCTAGTGTGACCTCGCTGGTGCCGGTGGAAATCTTCCCCTCGCCGTATCGAATCCTCGAGGGACTTACCCCACTGTCCTGGTTCAGCGACGCTTTGCTAGCAGCGGTTGCCGGTGGTGACGCCTCCCGCATTAGTGCCGGCACCCTCGCGCTACTTGGTCTCGCAGCCGCGGCACTGGTGCTGTCGATTCCCGCGATGAAAGCACGCCAAGCGGTGGCACTGCGCGAACAGCTCGGCCTCGTTTCACTCTGAAACATTCGGCCGCCACACTGTTTAGGCCAGTGTGTAGGGAAACATGGCAGCGGCTACAGCGCGCGATGCACCTTCGGTTCCCTCGCCGAGAGGTTGCCTGCTAAAAATTCGCCCACAATGTCGTCATCAAAAACTTCGTAGAGCATTCGAAGGTGGGAGGCCCGGAAGTCGAAGCGGGAAAAGAGTTTGCCTTGAGCTTTCTGAGGCGTCAGGGCATACTTCTTGCCTTCGATCATCCGTTGGGTGATGGTCACAAAGTCCGCTGTGGCCGCCTCCACCGTCTTCGCCGCGACATCGTGGACCCCGTCACCCGGAGAAAGGGTGGGAACCGACTGGTGAAGAAGGTTCCCAGCATCGGGACTCGCGGTCACCTCGTGGAAAGTACCCCCGGCAAAGTTGGGTTCGAGGAAGTAAAACGGCCAAAAAAGTGTTGCTGCCCCCCGGTACCAAGGGGAGAGTCCCAGGTGAAGGTTTATGGTGGTGGTGGGCAGGGCTTCAAACAGTGGGGTCTTCAGCAAATCAGGCCCAAAAACAATGGCCATATCTGGCGCGTGCGTGGCCACAAACTGGGCAGCTTCCGGAGTATTCAGCGTTTCTGGCGCGCAAAAATGACGGGGGATTCCCGCAAAGGTTTCCTCCGGCGAGGGCGCACCAAAGTGCGCGGTCTCCACCTCAAACCGCGTGTCGAAGTGGCGGGTAAACAGTTTCTGATCATGGGCTAAAAGATCGGGGGGCATCGAGGGCATCTGGTTTTCTCGTTGCATCACAATGGCCGAAAACTCTGCGTCAAGACCCAAAATATGGCGGAAAAAATAGAGGTGACGGTTGTGGGTTCCCGAAATGAGCAAAATCTTCATGCTAAACCCGCTCCACCACGTCAAGGGCTACCAACGTGTCCACGAGAGGTCGCAAGACTTCTTCCGAAACCTTGAGCCGTGCGGCAACCGTGTTGAGTGGCAGATGCCCGTCGAGATAAAACAACAGCCACAAAATTAGCTGTAATTCCGAATTTTCTCCCTCTTGGGGCCTTATTGCGCCCCCCACGGTGGGGTAAAGGTTGTGTTTTGACAACATCACTTCGCCGTGGGGATTTTTATTGACAAAAAATTCAAGGTTCTCCAACGAGTTGATGACGTCGTGGTACACGTCGAGGCTGGCGGCAATAGCGCCGGCAGTCACTAACTCCAGGTTGTCCGCTGAACTGTGGTATTCGGGATATTCGTAATAGCGGTCTTGGCAAATTGTTCCGACGTTAATGCGGAAGCCTTGGGAAGAAAACTGTCTCTCGTCAGCCCCGTGAATATCGAAGGGGTATTCCTTATAAGGAATGTCGCGACCCGCCAACGTTTCTTCGATGACGTCGTTCAACCAGTGCGCGTCATCCCAGGTTCTTTTGAACCCAAACCCGCCAGGCCCCCCGACCGTCGTGATTTCCAAACCAGCCTCCACCGCGACCATCGCCTCCTGATTGCGATGGAGATAAGAAATTGCACCGATGGTTTCAGGGACAAAAATAATCCGGTAACTCCAGTTCCGGGATGTGAGGCCCGAAATATATCGCGCAAGAAATGCTGTGAGCAACATCCCGCTCACACCATCGTTTGCCATGTAGGGGTGGCAGATGTAACACGAGATGAGAATCTCCCGGGACGATCGACCGGGAATGAGTATTTCCCCGTACGTTAGTGACCCGGCAAAGTGCTCCGAGTCAACGCGCACGCGGAATTTTCCGTCCGTGTTCTGGAGTTGGTCGTACTGGTCGTGTGTGACACAGAAACCCCAGTCCAGCGTGTAATAGGAGGTGCGATAGGGAATAGCGTCGGGGAGTTCATGATGGCGGTGGAGATGAGGCTGAAGCTCCTCCCAGGACAGTTCCGCATCAACAGGGATGCTGTATCCCACAAGGTGCAAAGCATTTATCTCAAAATCGACGATGCGCACGCCGTTGGAATTTTCAATCCACGCTTCGCGAACGCTCCACTCTTGCGGGACAGTCCAGTCAAACACTTCTTGCCCGGAGGGAATCTCCTGAACCTCCAGGGGAACAATTTCACTCAAAATGGCCAGTGTGTCCCGGTTTGCTTGCCCCGTGATACTCCGTCGCATCGGGAAAAGTCTAGGGAGGTAAGCCGCTAGCTCACTCTCAACACTGGGGGGCATATATATTCCTCTGTCTCGCTGGCGAACCCTCGCACTGCGAGACCTGAACCGTGGTGTCTTTCCAGGGTACCCCACCGCTTTCGCCGGGGGACCAAAGAAAGACCCCCAAAAAAGGACCTGCGCTTGCGGTTAGCTCAAAATGTCTTTGCTGGCGAGGCGCCCATACGCGAGCGAACCAAACACCACGACATACCCCAACTGAAGGAGAACGTTGGAGCCCATACTGGAGAGTTCGATGGGCTGGCGAAGAATGTCGGCAAAATCGAGCCAGTAATGGGTGAAGAGCCAGTCGTGAATGGCCTCGAATTGGGGAAGATTGTCCAAAATTTGGCTCACCCCACTCGTGATCAACACCCCCGTCATTGCCCCCACCGGAATCGTGGTGAGGGTGGAGATGAACAAACCAATCGCCAACATCCCCGTCATCGATACGGTGGTGTACGAGGCGACTAACGCCATGCGCCAGAAAGCCTCGCCCACGCTAATGACATCGCCACTGAGAAGCGTGACAGGTCCCACCGGGAACAAGATTGCACCGATGAGGGCACCGGCAATCATCAGCGTGAAGGCTCCAGCGATCGTAAAGGCGAGCGTTCCCAAATATTTGACGACCAGCAACCGAAACCGACTTACCGGCGCAATCAGAAGGTAGCGCAAGGTGCCTTGCCCCGCTTCACCAGCAATCGTGTCACCGGAGACAACAGAAATGGTGAGGGGCAGGAAAAGTGGCATGGCCAACAGCATCGCGGTGAAACCGGTGAATAAACCGTTTTGAGTCACGCGATCCAGAAAGGGTGGTCCCTCCCCCGGCGCTAACCGCTCAGAGCTGAGTGCGACCGCCAACGCCAACACGATTGGAATCATGGCAATGGCCGCCAACATCGCCCAGGTGCGACGCCTCGTGAACATAATCTGAAGCTCCGTGAGCATCAGCGACAAGCTGACAGCTTTAGCGAACAACATCAAAGCCCTCCCCCGTCAGTTCAACAAAGTAATCCTCCAGTGAGGGACGCTCGAGTCGAATCTCTGTGACCCCAACTTTTTTTCCTACCAGGGCTGCGGTGAGCGCGGGGGTGTCAAAATCGTGGGGTACTTCTGCTCGCAGTGTGGCGCCTGATTCCACAACGTCAACTACCCCGGCGCGGGCCAGAACTTCCCTCGCACGAGGGATGTCATCGACCTGAAGAACAACACGGGTGGCACCTTGTGCACGGAGCTGCGGCAGTGACCCTTGGGCCAGAAGTTTTCCCGCATTCATTACCGCGGCGTGGGAACACACTTGCTCAATTTCGACAAGCAGATGGCTGGAAAGGAAAATGGTGATGCCCTCTGACGCCAACTGGCGGATCAGGTTTCTCACCTCTCGTGTCCCCTGAGGGTCAAGCCCGTTGGTAGGTTCATCAAGAATTAACAGATCGCGCGGTTTCAGCAACGCATTGGCAAGCCCCAGCCGCTGCTTCATCCCCAAAGAGTACTGACCGGCTTTCTTCTCAGCAGCGTTCGTGAGGCCCACACGTTCCAGGGCGCTGTCCGCACGGCTTTTACGTGTCGCAACGTCAGAGTGGCGGTCTGCAGAATCCATCCGCAGAAGGTTCGCTCGCCCCGACAGGTACGGGTAAAAAGCGGGCCCCTCCACGAGGGCACCCACTCGAGGGAGAGCGATCTCTCTCTCCTTCGGAATCTGATACCCCAACAGGGTTATTTCCCCGGCGGTCGCCTCCGCCAGCCCCAGAAGCATTCGGATTGTCGTGGTTTTGCCACAACCATTGGGGCCCAGAAAACCAAATACGGAACCGCGTGGAACCTGCAGCGACAACTCGGAGACGGCATCGTGACCAGCGAAGGTTTTCGTCAGGTCCCGTGTCTCAATCGCCCAGGGAGACCCGGTGGGCATTTAGCCCGCCGCGATTTCCACCAGGTGATCGAGTGTCACCGCTCCGGCGTAGACCTTACCCGCGTCGGTGAGGAGGATGTTCACTAGCGGAGTGGAGAACACTGTTCCGCCCTCCACAGCAATCATGAGGTCTGCAAAAAGCTCAGTCGAGAGAAGTTCACGGGGGAAATCAACGGGAAGAGACTCCATCACGGTGACGCTCTCCCACGCCTCACCGATGACGGTGGTGGCGGGAACATCTTCGGTGTCGCTCAGGAGCGCCAGGTCAGCCTTCAGGGCCTCAAAGTTGGCCTCGGTTGGCTCTGCGCCTTCATACTTCTGCGCAATAGCAATCAGGGGTTCCGGGGTTTCCCACACTTCGACCGTGGTTCCTGGTGGAGGGGTGAAGCTAAAGAGCGCAGCATCGGGGATCTCGAACTGAATGGATTCGAAACCGACGTGAAGTGCGACCTCAGCACGAGTGCGGGAGAACACCTTCACATCGAGTGCCATCCCGGTTTCCGAGTCAATGGATACTTCGATGGAATCAATCATCGAAACCTCAGACTGAGGTTCCACCACGAGCTGGTAGGCGGTTCGCCCTGCCGCGCGGTGGTCTTGCCCCACGCTGAGGGTGCTGGTGGAGCCCACTTCTGCAAGAAGGGAATCAACAAGCTCTTCGGGGCTGGCAAGGCCCTGGCGCCATTCGAGCAGGGAAGACTCGAGTGAGGACACCGACTGTGGGTCAAAGGTGCCGGTGACGGCGAGGGCTTTGCCCGCGTCGTAGGTCCAAAATTCGCTCTGCGTGACAAGGAGGTCCCGCTGACTCATCTGGTCCATAATTTGGACGCGAAGCCCAAGCTCAGAAGCGTAAACCCGCATGGTGTGGGTTCCCGCGGCTAATTCGACCAGCTGAGTGAAACTGTTTTGCTCAATGAGTTGGGGAACGAAGTCTTCAAAACCTTCCGGCATTTTCTCCGCCATGTCATCAACGGCGTCTTGAGACATCATGGACGACAGCTCCATCACCGGAAGACCGAGATCAGAAGTCTTGATGACAGTTCCAGAAAAACCGGTCACATCCCCCTCCATCAGCATCAGAAGCTCTGCGGGGGTGACATCCGGCAGATCAACAGCAGCTGCGGGCAGTGCCATCACGAGCGAACCGCCAGCGACAAGGGCGGGTGCGACAATCGCGGCGGTCCATTTTCTTGAAAACTTCACGAACAATCTCCCTCGGTTTGAATACTCCCACCCTAGGCAGTTTTCCTCAAAATTTGCTGGATGTTCCGCGCAGAAAGGCCCCGCACAACTCCCGGAAAAAAAGGCATTTCTTGCGCTCATTAGAGTGGGCCTATGAAACTTCTTCGTGTGGTGGCTCGTGTGGCCTTAGGTGCAGCCCTCATTGGTGCGGGGATTTCCCACCTCACGACTTCACGGCAAGAATTTCAGGCCCAAGTGCCCTCCTGGCTCCCCCTCGATGCCGACTTTGTTGTGCTGGCCTCTGGCGTTGTCGAAATTGCATTGGGTTTCTTATTGTTGTCCTGGGGGCGCCTGGCCGCTGCCGCCGGACTTACCACAGCGCTGTTCTTTATCGCCATTTTTCCAGGAAACATCAACCAATACTTGGAGGGCATTGATGCGTTTGGGCTCGATACAGACACAGCCCGCTTCGTCCGTCTTTTTTTCCAACCCCTGTTGGTCGTGTGGGCGTTATGGTCAAGCTCTGCCCTCGCACTTGTTCGAGATCTGCGAGCCCGCCGATCGCAACGCACGACAGACCAGTAATCTCGCAGCTCACAGGGCTGTGGCTCTTTTTGACACCGCGCACCGTGGAATCAGGAGCTAGTGGAGAGACCTCTCACCACGGGTTGCCCGCGGCTCGCTCGACGCAGGACCCTAGGACTGGAGACATGGCGCCGACAAAGGCTCTTGCAACAGTGAAGCCATTCGGTGCGCAGCGCATCTGCCCATCGATTCACCAGCGTTCGAAGGGCTCAAGGGCAGACACATTCAGTCCGGGAAATAACGCACGCTCTAGGGGTGGGTCTTGTGTGACACACGAACAGAAATTGACGACAATTTTTGCCGTGAGTGCAGATTGCGAGGGGAATTCCTGTTGACCGCCAGGAAATGAGGGTCTAACCCTGGTCAGCGCCCTTCAGACCGTTCTCTAGGGATGGTGAGACCTCGGGAATCTCCGAGACGACTGCACCCCCAAGGGTGGTCGACTCATCGGTAGCAATTCGGTCAACGGAGTCTCCCAGAATCTGCCGGATACGTTGAATCCCCAGAAGCGAACCATTCACATCGGAGAAAATCGTGTTGACCGTGCCGAGGGCTTCCTCCAGGTAGTGCCGCGATGTTGCCAGAGAATTCGCCGCCTTTTCCCGAGCCATAACCCTGGCCTGGTGCAGAATCTCTTCTGCTTGTTTCTCCGTGTCGAGTGACCGGCGCTCGGAAGAGCGGGCATATTCATCCGTCTCCCGATATACGCGCATCGCGTAAGCATCTGCCTGCTCTCGAATATCAGTTTCTGCTCGCTCCAGCTCAAGTTTTTTTAGGCGCAGGTCGTTCTCAACCTCTTTGGTTTTCCTGACAGCTTCCTCTTGTAGCGCGATGACATCCAAGCGGATAGATTCTGCACGTGTGATTGCTTCGGCCACAATAACCCCGGCATCCTCGCGGGCTTTACCGATGAGCTCCTCAACCGAAGCCCTCAGAGCCCCCCGCTCGCCGTTCACTTCGTCCCTCAGGCTTTCCATGTCGGACCGAATTTTTTGCTCGTGCTCTTGGGCCTTGCGGAGAATCTCATTAGACTCCTCGACAGCAGCCTCTCGGGTACGAACGGCTTCGCTCCGGGAATGGTTCAGAACAACGGCTGCTTCCGCGCTCGCTTGCTCAACCTGTTTGATGACGCTCAATCGAAGTTCGGTGTTGGTGTTATGTGATTGAGTGAGGGCAGCAGCGAGTTCGGCAATTTCAGCGCGCAACTCGATTACTTTTGCATCAACCTCAGCGGGTTCGTAGCCGCGGAGAACCTTGGAAAAGCCTGAGAATTCCATGGGGTGAACGCTAGCCCATGAAAAGGAATTTTCCAACCCCCAAATGGGGCAAATTCTGAGAGAGCGTTTTTGTTACTGCCGACAAGACAAGAGAGGAGAGCATCAATGCTAGAAGAATGGCGAAAGCCGCATAGAGCCCGGTGACCGCACCCATAATCGCCGACACAATCAAGTAATTCGACCGGAGAGTTTCTCCAACCTCAACGGCGTGAGATATTCCACCCGCTCCCACAAACATTCCGGCACTAGATGTTGCCTCAATCATTGGGAACAGGTACTTCTTGGCAAACTGGCCAACCGCTGTCCCCTCCGACAGGAACCGTGCGATTTTTTTATTTCGCTGATGTCACCGGGTTCTCTTGTTCCCCTCGAAGGTGCCGCTGCGGCTGCAAGGCTAAAGGCCATCTTTCCCGGCAACATCAACCAGTACCTCGAAGGAATCAACGCTTTTGGACTCGATTCCGACCAGGCGCGACTGGTCCGACTCTTTTTTCAACCACTTCTGGTGGTGTGGGCGCTCTGGTCCGCTTCGACCGTGAGTTACCTGAAAAACCTGCGGGCACGAAAGCGACAGAGTTCTGAGGCAGACACCGTTTAGCACCGCAGATGACGGAAACCTGGACGTCACCGCGAGGAGTTGTGAGAGCCTAGGAGAAAGCTAAGGAGCCCTCATGCGGAGCGAAGAGTTCACATTCCATGGTTCGTCCGGACCCCTGTCTGGCCGACTGATGTTGCCCGATCGCCCCGTAACACACAGTGCACTCTTTGCCCACTGCTTCACCTGTTCCCAGGACATCCCCGCGGCAAAACGCATTACGAGTGCGCTGGCAGCCCGTGGTTTAGCGGTGCTCAGCTTTGATTTCACGGGCCTTGGGCACTCTGAGGGCGAATTTGAGAACACTAACTTCAGCTCAAACGTCGAGGATCTGTTGCACGCCGCGGCGGCACTGGAGCAACGCGTTGCCCCGCCCAGTCTGCTGGTCGGACATTCTCTGGGTGGCGCGGCCGTTATTGCGGCCGGGGCACAGTTAGATTCCGTCACCGCGGTCGCCACCATTGGTGCGCCGTTTGACCCGGGGCATGTGGAAAAGTTGTTTTCTCAAGCGCGGCCCGAAATTGAGTCCCAGGGTTCCGCCGAGGTCACCCTCGGTGGGCGCCCTTTCACTATCACCCAACAGTTCTTGGACGACATTGAAAATTCGAGGCTTCAGAAGTCCCTTCTCGAGCTGAACGCCGCACTCCTTGTCCTGCATTCCCCCGTGGACGAGATTGTGGATGTCTCCAACGCTGCTGATATTTTCCGGGCTGCACTTCACCCAAAGTCCTACATTTCCCTTGATGATGCTGACCATTTACTTCGTCGCGTCGCCGATGCGGAATATGCAGCATCCGTGATTGCGAGCTGGGCAAGTCGCTACCTGCCGACCCCGCCAAGCGGTGCCAACGACGCAAGCCCTGATGGTGACGTGATTGTGTCCGAGGTTTCCCCCGACGGATTCGCTCACGATGTTCTCGTCGCCGGTGTTCATGCGCTCCATGCCGACGAACCAGAGGATGTGGGTGGCACAAATACCGGTCCCACCCCGTACCAGTTCCTAGCAGCGGGTCTTGGTGCTTGCACCTCGATGACGATTCGGCTGTACGCCAGGCGAAAGAAGATTCCACTCGAGCACGTCTCGGTCGCTGTCAGCCATGACAAACGTCACGCGGTGGAGTGCGAAGGGTGTGAGGAGAGCCCCGGAAAGGTTGATCACTTCAAGCGGATGATCACCCTGCGGGGAAACCTGACAGACGACCACAAGGCTTCCATGCTGGCCATTGCCGACAAATGCCCGGTGCACAGAACACTGGAAAAATCTTCACTTATTCACACCCAGCTGGTGGAAAACACAACGCTCCAAACCCAGTGAAAAACCTCATAAACGTGTGCTTTCCCGATGACCGAACCAGCCGGGATCGGTTTCCCGAATCCTGAGTAATATTTCATCACGGAAGAAGGCCCTGGAAAGTCTTCCCAGGTCTGGGAGGGAACCTGCGAGATCACGCTCACGATGGGCACTAAAACTTCCGCTCGATTGTCGGAAGATCCCCTCAGCGCGAGCACCGCCCAGGTGGTGATTGATGAGGCCTGCGCCAACGCGATTACCCATGCTGGTGCAACCTTCATCACGGTGTCTGTGAGCTCGGGTCCACACGAGCTCGAGATCACGGTCACCAATGACGGTGAGGCGCCACGGGTGAACAGCGAAACTGGTTTAGGAACAGCCCTGCTGGACGATGTGGCACTGCGGTGGCACCTCGATTCGCAACCGGAGAAATCGGTCCTCTCTGTGGTGATCCCACTCGGAGAACGAGTTTCACACCTCGCGGTGGAGTGACGCGACAACTCGCCACTTTAGAGAGTGCTGCGCCTGCGTCGTCTTCTAGGTTGTGGCGCTGTGGCAAGCAGAACGGCCAGCAGCCCAGCAAGGAGGACAACCGGTATCAACCATCCCACGGCAAGCCTCCGCAGTGCCTCCTCGGGAGTGAACATGCCCTCCGCACCGGTGACGGGCACGAACACTAGGGCAATCAGCGGGACAAGCACCATGGCGGTGAGCATCAGATATCCGAGGGGATGAAGAATCGATCGGTGAGCTCGGGGAACAGGATTCTGGGCGTGAGGGCTCTCCTCCTGAGGGAGGAGGACAGCATCCCGTGATTTGTTCACACGCTCACGCTACAAATCACCTCCGAACACTCCGCGTTCCCCTTCGGCTTGCCGAAGGGGAACCACACCAGGGTTTCCCCCACTGTGGTCACCATTGCCAAAAAATCGGCGGCGTGTTTGCTGGTGGCCCCCGAGTTTTAGGCCTGGGGAATCGGCCCACACTTCGCAGACACCCCCTCACCGAGGTGGAGAAAGCGGGCACCGCCCTTGCCTGAAGCGTGTTACCTGCGCGCCCAAAGGGGGGTAGAAAAAATCCTGGTGACAGGTTGCCGAAACCACCGAACCAACGCCACCACGGCAACGAGGCCAAGTAACGGCAGCAATATTTGGAGTGCCACAATGATGCTCGGGTATTCCTGGTTCCATTCGGTGGGGGAAAGATGCCGGGACAAAATCCCCCAGAAAGCCCACACCAGCACGAGGGCGTAGGTGGGGGATGAATTCACCAGCGCAGTGGTCGAACCAATACCTACCGCAACAACCAAGATCACAATCGTCCAGGTTTCTGCCGAGAGGACAAATCCGTCCCCCAGACCTGCCTGAACTAGGGCGGCAGAAATATTGGCGACCGTGGCGACCGTCACCCAACCGAAGTACACGGCGAAGGGAATGCGGATCGCAAAGGTGCTTCCTAACGTGGCCCGCCTAGCGGTGGTCTTTGTGTTGATCGCCACTAGTGTCCCCAACAGGGCAACAATGATGAGGGTGGAAACCCAGAGTTGTTCATAGTGCCAGGCAACAATCCAGAGGCCGTTCAGAAGATTACTGGCAATAAACCACGGCGTAATCTTTCGGATTAGCTCGTTGTCCGCCACAAACTGGACCACCGTGTAGACGCCAAGCAGGAGGTAAATCACTCCCCAAATAGCGAAGGTAAAACCGATCGGGGCAAACAAGGTGTCGTATCGGTCCGACACTTCGTTTGTCGCTTGACCGTTGATCGGCAACGTTGTGGCCAGGACATTCATCACGAGCATGAGGACAAAAGAAAGCAGAGCACTAAAGCGCAACGCACGGGCGGGTTTCATGTCCCGATTCAACCACAACCCGCCACACTTCTACAGAAACCTTTTCGCCCACACGCCCGTCCTGGAGAGCCCGGTGAGGGGTTTGTGTGCGACAGATTTGGGGTGCCTTTCAAGGGATTAGCGCCTCCAGCAAGGCTTCGGGGCCAGGCTGACACGTCCCCCACACTCTGAGGGAAGCCTTGATAGTGTGAAGAATGGATTATTCACAGCTCAAAATTCTTTACGTAAATTGCACGCTCAAGAAATCTCCGACTCTCTCCCACACTCAGGGGCTCATTGACCTCAGTCGCAGAACAATGGAATCCCAGGGCGCTGCGACCGAAAGTTTCCGGCTTGTCGACTCTGTGGTCCCTCCGGGTGTGAAGCCCGACATGACCGAGAGCGGCTATGACCGCGACGATTGGCCTGAACTGTGGCCACGATTTGTGGAAGCCGACATCCTCTGCGTTGCCGGGCCCATCTGGCTGGGGGAAAACAGTTCGGTGATGCGAATCCTGCTCGAGCGGCTTTATGCGATGAGTGGTCTGCTCAACGAACAGGGGCAGTACAGCTTTTATGGAAAAGTCGCCTGCACACTTCTCAGTGGAAACGAAGATGGTGTGAAACACAGCGCAATGGGAAACCTCTATGGGCTTCAACACATCGGCTACACCATCCCACCCCAGGCTGATGCGGGCTGGCTCGGTGCTATTGGTCCAGGTTTAAGCTACCTGGATGACGGCAGCGGCGGTCCAGAAAACGACTTCACCAATCGCAACACTGTTTTCATGTCCTGGAATGCACTACACCTGGCTGCTTTGCTCAAAGAAAACAATTTTTATCCAGCGCTGGGAAATTCACGTCGCGCGTGGGACAAAGGAGACAAGCCTGGGTTCATTCCCGCACCTGAGTAACCACGGAGCGTGCTGAGGTGCACACCCTCAGCTAAACCACAGCCTCCTGAGGCTTCTCGAGAACTTGAGGCTTGGTGACCGGTGACAGGATTGCCGAAAGAATCATCAGGGCAAGAGGGATGGAAAAGGCAACGTAGAGCCCTGCCACTTCCCCCACGCTGCCAAGAGCTGGTCCCACCGTGATGCTCGAGATGTACACCACCGTGATGATCATATTTATTCGGAAGGGAGCCTTGGTGGGCTCGTCACTCATTGACGCGACAGCCAAAGGGAAACCCATCGCCATTCCGAGCCCCCACAGTACGAGCCCGAGGAACGGCAGCGCAACAACCTCGACCAGCATGAAAATCAGAATGCCTGCGGCAGTGACGAGTGTAGACAGGAGCACCGTGGGGTATCGTCCAATCGCTTCAACGAGGAATCCGCCAGCAATACGACCAATGGTGATGACAATCCAGAACACTCCGAAGGCGAACGCGGCAGCAGATCCCGAGAACCCAGAAATGGTCAAGGCGATGGGGACCCATGTTCCCGCCGAGATTTCCGCCATGATGAACGAAAAGCCGATGATCGCAATGAGGAGTGTTCGTTTTTCTTTCCAGACCGCCAAGGACAGCTTTCTTTCCTCACCTTTTGGCCTCGCCAACGGCGTGTCACGGTTGGGGAACTGCAGGGAAGACACCACAGCAACTACTGCGACAATTGCCGCCACAATGAGGTAGTTCGGGGTGAGGGACCACCCTGCGTCAATGGCAAGGGATGCTCCGCCGGCCCCAAACAGCATTCCAATACCCCATGCGCCATGGATTGCTGGAAAAAGACTTTTTTTGGAGACCCGGTCAACTGCGGTTCCCTCAAAATTGCCCAAGAAGTCAGCAATTGCCATCGGGAGCCCCATCGCAAACAGCGCAATGGCGGACACCACGAGGTTTCCCTGAACCAAAGAAAAACCAAGCACAGCGAGGGCGACTGCCCCCACGATGAAAATCCCAATGCCCATTGCGGTGGAACCAAAACGAACCGTCAACACGTTGGCAAAAAGAATTCCTGCCAGACCACCAAGCGGAAATAGCATCACAAACAGCCCCATCTGGGCGGTGCTAAGAGTGAGTGCCTGTTGCACTTCTGGGGCGCGCGAAAGCCAGGTCGAAAAGAGCAAGGCGCGGGCAAAAAACAAACCGGCTGCGGCCAAAAACCACAGCACAATCTTCGGTTGTGCGAAGGAGGTTGTCACGAAGTAGGGGTCCTAATCTCTTCTCGGTGTGCGATGGGTGACGCCGTAGCTCTGCCGCGGCCTAACCTCTCCGACACTTAAGCCTGCTTCATCCTAAGGCCCCGGTTTCTTGGGTAAGACTTCACTCCGCACGACCCAGGAATTCTCCCGCTATCGTTCGAGAGAGCCACTGCTTGATGGTGACCCGGACAGGGGCAGCACTGCCGGGCCACTAACACCCGTCTACGTTCGCCCTCCAGATCGTGTTCTGCTGACCATTGACTCCCTGGGTGATGAGACTCCTGCGTTGGTCGCTCACCCCACTCTGGTGTCTTTCACCCGAACTGCTCAGACCACCTGCGCGCGAGGTGAGCCAAGCCCACGCCGCCACGACGAAAAACTTCGAACAGAGCCACTGTGCGGGGTTCGAAGCCACGGGTAGGGGTGAATTTCTGCGAGTTTGCCAAATTTTGCGAACGACGGCACGGGTGAAAACGTCACCGCCACATCATGCTGTGACGCGTAGTCATACGGGTCTCCTAGGAGAACGGTGAGCTCGCGTCGGGTGGCCAAATCGTTGAGGGTTTGCAGATAAAACCCTATTCGGCGGGAACTCAACTGAAGTTTCCGGAGGGCTGGGGCGTTGAAAACAAAAACGGCAGGCAAATTAGGGTGCGCTACCA
>Ga0208413_1000419_pt1 | contig 32297 bp, 30 predicted proteins | sample AntAceMetag02UKD_FD_184761 | JGI IMG/M metagenome (GOLD analysis project Ga0208413, IMG submission 184761) | Saline lake microbial communities from Ace Lake, Antarctica - Antarctic Ace Lake Metagenome 02UKD (SPAdes) (version 2) | ecosystem: Environmental > Aquatic > Non-marine Saline and...
GGTGGAGCAAAGAGGCGATGGTCATGCGTTCTTCGGGCTGAAGCTGCTGATAGCGCTTGGGTGAGGTGTGGTGCATGGACGTACCTTACTGGACTGGTAAGAGTTGCACTTCACTTTTGAATCCGCCCTATATAATCAAACTGTTGGTGCTCACAGCTGCGTTCAGCACGCTGTAGTTCAACGGGAATCAGGAGGGTATGTGCTCACAAGCACGCACCTAACCTGAGCTGCCCCCGCAACGGTAAGCGCAGGCCTGGTCTTTCACCCCGAGTGTGAGCCCAAGCCCCAGTTTGTCAAAGCCACTGAGTTGTTCCAACTTGGGAAGGCGACAAACCAACTGCGTCAGCCCGGATACCGGCCAATTAGCTTGTGTGCGCGTTGCTGACGTGCATGCAAATTTCGTCCAAGCACTGTCGGGGAAGGCGGTGAGGGCTTACATTGCGTTTGTTTCAAAAATGAAAATTACTTCTTCACGTGCACGTTTGCTGGCACTGCCTTTGGCCTTGGCGGCCGCTTTTCCATCGGTTGCTCAAATACAGATGCCACCCGTCATAGTGACGGCTACCCGAATGGCCCAGCCTATCACTGATGTGGTGGCCGATGTCACCTTGCTCGACAGAGCTGCAATCGAGCGCAGCGGGGCCGGCGGTTTGGTTGATTTGCTGGCCCGCTCCCCTGGTATTGCCATGGCTCGCAACGGCGGCCCAGGAACAACCACCAGTCTATATATACGCGGGGCCGAGTCGCGCTTTACCGCGGTGTTCATCAATGGCGTGCGTGTCGACTCGCAGTCCACGGGTGGCGCAAGTTGGGAGGCTATTCCATTGTCTCAAATAGACCGCGTTGAAATTCTGCGTGGTCCAGCGGCTGCGATTTACGGATCAGATGCTATGGCAGGCGTTATTCAAATTTTTACGCGTGATGGTCAGGCTGGTTTTTTGCCTACGGTTGAAATCGGAGCTGGCAGCCACGGCACCCGCAAGCTTGCCTTAGGCTTAGCTGGCGGTACTGATGTGGTTGACTACTCTATAGGTATTAGCCGTGAAATCAGCAGCGGGTTTAGCGCTCAGCCTCTTGTTGATTCTGAGTTAGATGGTTACCGCAGCACAACCGCTTCAGGCCGCATAGGGTTGAAATTAGATGCCGTCAATCGTATAGAAGCTACTTTTTTGCAAACCGAAATAGATGCCCAATATGACTACCTTTCTGGAAGAGACTACCATAGCCTGAATCGCTTGCAGACATTGGGTTTGCTTTGGTCAGCAAATTGGACAGATGCTTACTCCACGCGCGTAAGCATTGGGCAAGGCAATGACCGTCTTGAAGACAAGCCATCAGCTTACATTAGCGATACCAGCGTAACGAGTTATTTGTTGCACAACGAATACCGAATAGAAAATCACACACTGAGCGTGGATCTTGAGCGGCGTGAGGACAAGCTAAATAATGTGAATACAACCCCTGTGGTTTCAACTCGTTTTCAAAATGCATTGGCCCTTGGCTACGGGTTGAAACAAGGCGTGCATGCGTTGCAACTGAATGTCCGAGATGATCACGACAGTGAATTCGGTGCTCATGCCACTGGCAGTGCATCGTATGCTTTGAGTCTTACCCCCTCTTTACGGCTTACAGCCGCAGCTGGTAACGCTTTTCGTTCGCCGACGGTGTATCAGCGATTTGACAGTACTTATGGTTTGGCCACGCTTCAACCAGAGACATCACAAAACCGTGAGGTCGGCGTTAAGTATGAGCAAAATGGAAATAGTTTTAGCGCTATTTTGTACCGCAACGACGTGTCTAATTTGATTTACTATGGAACAAACACTTACGAGCAAGCCGCATTGGCACAGTACAAAGGCATCACGCTTGGAGCGACTAAGCGCATAGCGGGTGTGTCAGTCGGTGGTTCGTTGGATATGCAAAATCCAAGAAACATGGTGACGGGCAAACAGTTGGCGCGCCGTGCCAAGCAAATGGCTACATTGACCGCCGACACCCGCTTGTACGGTTGGAATATGGGCGCTGAGTTGCAAATGACCGGGTCTCGTTTTAACGACGCTGCCAACACAAATCGCTTACCCAGCTACACCATTTTAAACCTCACGGCCAGCACCGCATTAAGCCGTGATTGGACGGTGTTGGGACGGGTTGATAACGTGGCCGACCAAGCTTATGAAACCGCCAAAGGCTATGCCACTGCAGGCTTGGGCTTTTATGTTGGCTTGAAGTGGTCACCGCTTTGATGGGCTAACAGGCATGTCGCCTTCAGCGGTCAATTGCCCCGCCATCCTGGTCGCAGCCCCTGCGTCTGGTCAGGGCAAGACAACGGTGGCGGCTGCGTTGGCGCGGCTGCAGGTGCGACGCGGGCAGCGGGTCACCGTCTTCAAGTGTGGGCCAGATTTTTTGGACCCACACTGGTTGGCGTTGGCCAGCGGTCGCCCAGTTCACCAGTTGGATTTATGGATGACGGGTGAGGCCGATTGCCGCGCCCGCTTGGCTGCTGCCGCTTTGAATTCTGATTTGATCATTGTCGAAGGTGTGATGGGCTTGTTTGATGGCGACCCCAGTGCGGCCGATTTAGCGCAGCGTTTTGGTTTGCCTGTGCTTGCAGTCATCGATGCCAGCGCCATGGCCGGTACATTTGGGGCCCTGGCATTTGGTCTGCAGCACTACCGACCTGACATGCCTTGGATGGGTGTACTCGCGAACCGGGTGGCTGGTGAGCGCCATGCCAGCATGTTGATGGACAGCGTGCGCGAACCTGCGCAGTGGCTTGGTGCCTTGATGCGCAACCCACATCTCAGTGTGCCCGAGCGCCACTTGGGGTTGAAACTGGCGAGTGAGGTGGTGGGCGGCTTGGCCATGTTGGATGCGGCAGCCGACGCCTTGGCCGACACGCCGTTGGGGCAGATGACGCTGTCAGATTGGCAGCGTTGGAGCGTCAATTTCACAGAGTCTGAAGCCTTTGTAGACGACGCCATTGCTGGGCAACGCCTGGCTGGACGCACCATTGCAGTGGCAAGAGATGCGGCGTTCTGTTTTATTTATGATGCCAACCTCGAGTGCCTGAAAGCCTTGGGGGCAGAGGTGGTTTTTTTCTCGCCCTTGGCCGACTTTGCGCTGCCGGCCTGCGATGCCGTCTGGTTGCCGGGCGGTTACCCGGAGTTGCATGCAGTTGCGTTGGGCGGCAACGCACGGTTTATAAACAGTTTGAAAGCGCATGTTGCTGCCCACAAGAACGTTTGGGCGGAGTGTGGTGGCATGATGGTCTTGTTTGACGTCCTGATTGACCACGATGGGCACCGCGAGACCCAATGGGGTTTGCTCCCGGGTACGGTCAGCATGCACACACGGCTGGCGAGTCTTGGCCCCCAGCAATGGACGTCGCCAACTGGCGTGTTGCGCGGCCACACGTTCCACTATTCGACGTGCACAACGGCGATGCCTGCGATTGAACGCACCACCCGTCCCAACCAAGCGCCATCGCAGGATGCAGGCGAAGCGGTTTACCAGTCTGGGTCACTGCGTGCGAGTTATTTTCATGCCTGGTTTTGGTCTAGCCCTGCGGCCACAGCCAATTTATTCAGCGACAACGCAATGAGGTCTCACCATGTCTGATCCCTTCAGTTTTCCATTAGGTCCGCAGCGCATTGTTTGTATGACCGAGGAGACCACCGAGTGGCTGTACCTGCTGGGCCAGGAAGCACGCATTGTTGGGATATCAGGTTTTACGGTCAGACCACGCCGAGCACGGTCTGAAAAGCCGCGCGTCAGTGCCTTTACCAGCGCCAAAATCGATAAGATTTTGGCATTGCAACCCGACTGCGTGCTGGGATTTTCAGATTTGCAAGCCGACATCGCCGCGGTACTGATACGCGCGGGTGTTCAGGTAACGGTTTACAACCAGCGCAGCGTAGCTGAAATTTTCTCCATGATGTACCAAGTGGCCTCAATGGTTGGTGAGGTTGACCAAGGTATGCAACGCATTGTTGTCATGCAACAAGGGTTGCAGGCCATGCAAGACGCCGTGACGAGCCGGCTGGCGGCGGGTGCACGCAGGCCGAAAGTTTTTTTCGAAGAGTGGGATGTGCCACACATCAGTGCCATCCAATGGGTGTCAGAGCTCATTGGCATTGCAGGTGGTGACGACTGCTTTCCCGAGTTGGCGCCGCAGTCCTTGGGGAAAAATCGCATCATTGCCGATGGGTTCACAATTGTGCAGCGCAGCCCAGACATTATTCTTGGTTCGTGGTGCGGCAAGAAATTCCGCCCTGAAACAGTGGCCGCACGTGATGGCTGGGCAGATGTACCTGCCGTGCGCAATGGCCAATTGTTTGAAATAAAGTCACCTGATATTCTGCAGCCTGGCCCTGCTGCGCTCACCGACGGCGTGGGCCAGATCCACAAGCTGGTTCTCGCGTGGATGGACGCAGATCTGGCCGGGGCTTTAGCGCCGTGACCATGCACATTGCAGACAGTGAATTGATCATCGGCGGCCAAAAAAGTGGCAAGTCTCGCCGCGCGGAACAATTGGCCCGCGTCTGGTTGGATGCGTCTGGTGATCACACGGCGGTCTTGATTGCCACAGCACAGCCGTGGGACGAGGAAATGCGCCAGCGGATTGAACGCCACCAAACAGACCGTGCTGAACGCGTGCCTGGCATGACCACCCTAGAAGTGCCGCTTGCGCTGGCAGATGCGATCCGACGGGTCAGTACACCAACCACATTGGTGGTGGTGGACTGCCTCACGTTGTGGTTGACCAACTTATTGATGCCTGCAAAGTCAGTCGGAGACCAACCTACCTACACCTCGGACACGTTGTCCGTGGCGGATCTTGCAGCAGCCATTGCGTTGGCCCCAGGTCCCGTTATTTTGGTTGGTAATGAAATTGGTTTGGGTGTGATTCCAATGGGTCGCGAGGTCAGGGCTTTTGTAGATGCATTGGGTTTGCTCAACCAACAGGTGGCCAGCACCTGTGAGCGTGTGACGCTGATGGCGGCAGGCCTACCACTCACATTAAAAGGGTTGTCATGAAATTGTGGCTCATTACGTTGTACCTGTTGGCCACAACGTCTCATGCCCTGCAGGTCACCGACGACCGGGGTGTAATGGTCACACTGACCCAGTCGCCGTTGCGCATCGTCAGTTTGCTGCCCTCCTTGACCGAAACTGTGTGCGAGTTAGGCCGTTGTGATCGTTTGGTGGGGGTAGACCGTTATTCGAATTATCCCGATAGTGTTCAAAAGTTGGTGCAAGTGGGCGGTGGTTTGGACCCAAACATTGAAGCCATCGTGGCGCTCAAGCCCGACGTGGTGTTGATGGCCAAATCGTCGCGCGCTGGCGAGCGGCTGGAGGCACTGGGCTTGAAGGTGGTGGCGCTTGAGCCTAAAACCCACGCCGACGTGCAGCGCGTCATGCTCAAAATTGGGGCGTTGCTGGAGGTGCCAGACGCGCAGCGAATCTGGCGTGACATCGACGCAGGTGTGTCTGCAGCTGCCCGGTCGCTGCCGCCATCCGTGCGTGGTTTAAGGGTTTACTTTGAAGTCAACCAAGGTCCTTACGCGGCCGGTGAGTCGTCTTTCATTAGCGAAACGTTAAGCCGTTTCGGGGTCCGCAATATTGTTCCAGCCAAGTTGGGACCGTTTCCAAAGTTGAACCCAGAGTTCGTTGTGCGTGCCAATCCCACGTTGATTATGGTCAGCCAAAGCAACGTGAATGGGTTGCAAGCCAGGCCTGGTTGGCACAGTATTCGCGCCCTGCGTGAGGGTCGGCTGTGTGTGTTTTCTACACAAGAAGCCAACGTCATGGTTCGCCCCGGGCCGAGGATGGCCGAGGCCGCTCGTCTGATGGCGCAGTGCATCGCACGCAAAGGTGCTGATGCCTTAACGGGCGTTAACCCGTGAACATGCGCCAGCGTGTCGTGTGGTTGGTCTGGTCGGGTGTGGTCAGCGCCGTGGTGCTGATTGGTCTTGGTGTTTGCGTGGGCAGTACAGGCTTTGAGGATCTGCTGTCGCCCTTGTTGAATCCACAGATGGACCCTGTTCAGACCGCTGTCGCGCAGCAAATCGTGTGGGACATTCGCTTGCCTCGTACCTTGGGTGCCTGGACCGCAGGTGCCTTGCTGGGTCTTGCAGGTGCTGTGGCACAAGGTTTATTTCGCAACCCATTGGCAGATCCTTATTTGTTAGGCAGTGCATCGGGTGCCTCCTTAGGTGTTGCTATGGCATTGGCTGCAATGGGTGGTGGCGCGGGCATGTTGGGCAGCTCTGTGTCGGACAGTGCCAGTGCCAATCTGGTTGTCAGTGTTTTTTCAAGCAGCCTGTGGGTTCGCGTGGGTTTGACTGGCGCTGCTTTCTGCGGTGCCTTGTTGGCGGTGTTGTTGACGCTGGCGTTGTCTAGGGGCGTGGGTCACACGCTGCGGCTGTTGTTGGCTGGCGTGGTGGTGGGCGTGGTGTTGGGAGCAATGACGCATCTGGTGTTGCTGATGTCACCTGATTCGCTGCAGGCCATGCAGGCTTTTATATTGGGCTCTACAGCGTTTGTAGGTTGGACGTCCACGCTGCTCATGGCCGGTGTGTGGAGTCTGTGCGTTGTCGCTGCTTGGCTGCTGGCACGCGTACTCGACGGGCTGAGCTTGGGCGATGCCACGGCCATCAGCTTGGGCCTGCCTGTGGCGGCTATGCGCGGGACGCTGGTGGCCGTGCTGGCCTTGGCGACAGGCACAGCAGTGGCGCAGACAGGCCTGATCGCTTTTGTTGGCCTTGCAGCCCCCCATCTCGTGCGCTCGCTGGTCAACACAACCTATGGCAATTTGATGCTGTTGGCCAGTTTGGCTGGTGGCACGTTGCTGATGGCCGCTGACATCCTCGCGCGCGGACTGATCGCGCCGCAGGAGTTGCCCGTGGGCGTGCTGACAGCTGTGCTCGGTGGTGGCTATTTGTTGTGGCTGATGCACCGTGGGCCCAACCGTGTTGCCGGGGCCAATCCATGAGTGTCGCCAACCATGTGGCCATGCAGGCCACAGCTATCAGTGCCAACTTGGGGTTTGTTGAGGTACTGCACAGCATCAATCTGTCGCTGGCAAAAGGACGCTGGACCAGCATTGTGGGTCCCAATGGTGCTGGTAAATCTACCTTGCTTAAAGTCTTGGCAGGCGTGCTGCCGCACAGCGGTGATGTGACGTTGTTGGACCATGCGATGCACCAACTGCCCAATCGCGTGCGGGCTCGCCAGCTGGCTTGGTTGGGACAAAACGAGACATCTGCAGACGACCTGTCCGTGTGGGACGTTGCGATGCTGGGTCGTTTGCCACATCAGGCTTGGCTTGCTGGTCCTAGCGCGCAGGACCAGGCTGCAGTAGAACAAGCCTTGCGATCTACCCAGGCGTGGGAGTGGCGCGACCGCGCGCTGGGGCAGTTGTCTGGTGGCGAACGCCAGCGCGTGTTGCTGGCCCGCGCCTTGGCAGTGCAAGCGCAGGTGTTGCTCATGGACGAACCGCTCGCCAACTTGGACCCACCGCATCAGGCGGACTGGTTGGACATTGTGCACGCGTTGGTGGCTCAGGGCACAACTGTTGTCAGTGTGTTGCACGAAGTCAATATGGCATTGCATGCAGATGCTGTGGTGGTCATGGCCGGTGGCCGCGTGCATCACCACGGGCCTGCTGGTGAACCGCACACGCACCGCCTGGTAGAGCAGGTGTTTGAACACCGCATTGCCATCCGCCAGCTGGATAACCAATGGGTTGCCCTGCCAAGACGCCGCATGTGGCCGACCAAGCCCATCGCACCTCACAACATTGAAGCGAACCCATGACCCCATTACCAGAGCCGACAACAATCCCTGAAAAACCCAGCATTGGTGTTTATAAACGCCATGTAATGGTCTGCACTGGCATACGCTGTGACCAGCATGGCGATGCACAATCGCTGGTTGATACATTGAGTAATAAATTTAAGGTAGCAGGCTTGCATGCAGGACTTACGCGCGTGAAGCTCAGCCAAATCAGCTGCATTGCTGTGTGCAGGAGTGGGCCTTTGGTCTGCGTGCAACCCGATGGCGCTTGGTATTACAACGTGACGTCGGAGAACATGGACCGCATCATTGCGCAACATTTGGTCGGCGACCAAGTGGTCGACGATCTGGTTTTTCATCAAGGCCCTGGTACAGCTGCTGCACCAGAAATTTCTTAAAACAAACACCACAACAAAACACCATGCAAATCGAAACCCCACCATACGAAAAACCTTACGACAAATCCGAGGGTGAACGTCGCGGCTTGGTCATTGTCAACACGGGCGACGGCAAGGGGAAAAGTACCGCAGCCTTTGGTTTGGCCTTGCGTGCCCACGGCCGTGGAAAAGCAGTCAAGGTATTTCAGTTTATGAAAGTTCCGTCAGCCCGCTTTGGCGAACACCGCATGTTCGAGCAGCTTGGCATACCCATTCAAGGTCTGGGCGACGGTTTTAGTTGGAAAAGTCAAGACCTAGAGCACAGCGCTCAACTGGCGAGAAATGGCTGGGAGATTGCCAAAGCTGCAATTATGAGTGGTGATTTTTTCATGGTGACGCTCGATGAGGTGACCTATCCGCTGATTTATGGCTGGATGCCGTTGGGCGATGTGCTGGAGACACTCACCAACCGTCCCAGCCATGTGCATGTGGTGCTGACAGGTCGACGTTGCCCGCCTGAAATTATCGAGCTGGCAGATACAGTCACAGAAATGACCATGGTTAAGCACGCTTTCAAAGCAGGCATTCCGGCACAGCGCGGCATTGAAGACTAGCTGTTTGAAAGCGCTCATGCATGCGCCTGTGTTGCGCCCGGTTGGTGTCGCCCGCAGCGCTGCGCTGCCTGGACGTGTGTGCTGTCAATTTGGACAAGGCCCTATGACCATGAACGCACAGCGACTTGTATGAGTAACTTGGTGCTGGCCATGTTGGTCGCCGTAGCGGTGGACCATTGGTTGGGGGAGCCGCCTGTGCGCTGGCATCCAGTGGTTTGGATGGGCAACGCTTTGGAGCGATACGCAGAGTGGGTGTTGCCCAGTCACGGTGCGTTGTCTGCTGGCGACCACGATTGGATGGCGTTCACGCGTGGCGGCTTGATGTGGGTTGCGTTGGCGTCGGCGGTTGTGGCGATCGGCTGGGGCGTGCAGTGGGTCGCTCTTGCAGCGCCTAGCTGGTCAGCGGGTCTTCTTCTGGGCGTTGCACTCAAACCTTTGTTGGCTTGGCGCATGTTGCGCAGCGAGGTGCAAGCCGTCGAAACGGCCCTGCAGGTCTCATTGCCTGGTGGTCGCGAGCGTTTGAGCTGGCTGGTCAGTCGCGATGTAACGCAACTCACCGAAAGCGATGTCCGTGAAAGCGCGATTGAGTCATTGGCTGAAAATTTAAATGATTCGGTGGTGGCGCCACTGTTTTGGTTTGTGTTGTTTGGTCTACCGGGTGCGGCACTGTACCGCTTTGCCAATACGGCAGATGCCATGTGGGGCTACAAAGGTGTGTATCAGGGACGCAACTGGGAATGGGCTGGTAAGTGGGCGGCGCGCATGGACGACGCGTTGAGTTGGATGCCTGCGCGTTTGACAGCTTTGGCATTGGCGTTGGCCGCGGGCGGACTGAACCTATGGCGGCTGCGCCGCGAGGCAAGTCTTACGCCATCACCGAACAGTGGTTGGCCCATGGCTGCCATGGCGATGGCCATTGGCGTTCGCCTGCACAAGCCTGACGTTTATATGCTCAACGAGGCTGGGCGCGAACCGCGAGCGGCTGATACGGTAGCAGCAATTCGATTGGCCACTCATGCACTGGTGTGGTTGGCTGGCGTGGTTGTTGCCTTACAAACCATGGTTGGTCTTGGTTGGGTGTCATGGCTTGTTGGGGTGTTTTTATGAGTGTGTCTCATGGTGGGCCTGACGCGCTGGGGGTCCCTGCGTACGATTTTTCGACCAATGGCAATGCCTGTGGCCCTTGTCCGCTTGCTTTAGTGAATGTGCAGGATTGTGATGCGCGCCATTACCCAGACCCCAGCTATGCAGCGTTGCGACAAGGACTGGCTGATTTCCATGCGGTTGAACCGTGGCTGATTGTATTGGCTGGCAGTGCGAGCGAATTTATCTCCCGCATCACGGGTTGGGTCTACCGCGGCAGCCGCGGTGATGCGCCAACGCAAGACAGCACCACTGTCAGTGTGCCAGTTCACGCCTATTCAGACTATGCCGCGATGGCACAGGCTTGGGAGCTGGCTGTCGTTCATCAGCCACATAGCGCTGCATTGTCTTGGGCTTGTGAGCCCTCTAGCCCGATGGGACAGGGCCAAGTTGAATGGAGCCAAGCCTATCTGGCAACCCAAGTGGCATTGACCCAGCGCTCGGTCAAACGCTCCGTGCATGTGCTGGACTGTGCCTATGCGCCTTTGCGCTTGAGCGGAACACCCACCGTGCTGGCGTCGCAGCGAAACAGCCTGTGGCAGTTGTGGTCACCCAACAAGGCTTTGGGTCTAACGGGCGTGCGTGGTGCCTACGCCATCGCCCCAACGGATGCACACGATACAGCGGTTGCCTTGAACAACTTGTGCCCATCATGGCCATTGGGCGTGCACGCGGTGGCTATGCTTCAAGCTTGGGTCAAACCGGAGGTGCAAGGCTGGTTGTCCCACACCCACGTGACGCTGCGTGGCTGGAAAGAGCGTCAGGTCAGTCGCCTTGAGGCACTGGGTTGGACGTGTTTGCCCAGCGACGCAAGCTTTTTTGCAGCGCAACCTTTCAATCACGCTGGTGATGATGCCGCCGACAACTGTGTCCCGGCGATACAGCACTTGAGACATGCTGGCGTCAAACTGCGCGATGCACGCTCGTTTGGTTTGCCAGGGTATGTGCGTGTGAGCGTGTTGCCACCGGCGGCACAAAATGCCTTAATTCAGGCATGGAATGTTTACAGGAGCCAGCAATGACGGCCAGATGTGTCATGGTGCTTGGCACCACCAGTGGAGCCGGTAAGAGTTGGCTGACAACAGCCTTGTGCCGTTTTTATGCGCGCCAAGGCCTCAAAGTCGCCCCGTTTAAAGCGCAGAACATGAGCAACAATGCCCGCGTTGTGGCCAGCGACAGGCAGCCCGAAAGCGCGTCCCTTGAGTCTGATTTCCGCAACCAAGAGCGCCCTGTGCAGCGGTGGGTCAAGTGCGGAGAAATTGGCTCTGCCCAATACTTTCAGGCATTGGCAGCACGTTGTGTGCCTACAGTTTTAATGAACCCTTTGTTGCTAAAGCCTGAGCGCGATACGCACAGCCAGGTGGTCCTTCTTGGCCAAGTGGATGCCGCCCTGACTCAAATGCCATGGCGCGGTCGCAGTCAGCATGTATGGCCGCATATTGCGGCTGCGTTAGATGTTCTGCGCGCCAACAACGATGTTGTGGTGATAGAAGGCGCTGGTTCACCTGCAGAGATCAATTTATCGAGCAGCGATATTGTCAACATGCGTGTGGCCATGCACGCCAACGCGCAATGCCTGTTGGTGACGGATATCGATCAAGGTGGCGCATTTGCCCACCTGTATGGCACTTGGGCGTTGCTGCCCGAAGTCGAACGGTTGTTGATCAAAGGCTTTGTACTGAACAAATTTCGGGGCGATTTAGCCTTGCTGGCACCCGCCCCACAGATGCTGCAAGACCTAACTGGTGTTCCCACAGTGGCGACGTTGCCGATGTGGCGCCAGCATGGACTGCCCGAGGAAGACGGCGTGTTCGATGACCGCAGCACCGCCGCTGGTGCGGTCAGCATGACCATTGCGGTGGTTGCATACCCGCGAATGAGCAACTTAGATGAGTTTCAAACCCTCAAAAATGTGCCGGGTGTCAAGCTCAAGTGGGTGCGCAGTCCATCAGAGTTGGTTGGCCTGTCTCAGTCAGATTGGGTCATATTACCGGGGTCCAAAAACACTTCAGGCGACCTTGGTTGGCTGCGTGCACAAGGCATTGACCAGGCTGTGTCGGCACATGCTGCTAATGGTGGCGCTGTCCTGGGTATTTGTGGTGGGCTTCAAATGCTGGGAGAGTCGCTGGTTGACACCTTCGGCATAGACGGTAACGCGGTTGGGCTGGGCTTGTTGCCGTTGGTCACCGTGTTTGAGCGTGACAAAACTGTGCGTCACACCAGCAGTTGCTTTTATGTGGACATGCTGGGCAGCACCAGCTGTAACAAGTACGTTGCAGGCAAGTCGCCGTGGGCCTCGTTGGCCGGTGTCTCGTTCAGCGGTTATGAAATCCATCATGGCCGCACAGAACAGCACATGGCGCTGGCGGGGCAAGGCGCTAAGGCCAGTGCAGTGCTGCCTGGTGACCTGGGGTGGGTGAACGCGCAGGGCAATGTGATGGGTTTGTATCTGCACGGTATGTTTGAAGACCCAGGCGTGCTTCAGGCGCTATTTGGTGCCCATGCCCCGACCTTGGACTCGGTATTTGAGGGGCTGGCGGACTATATAGAAACACATTTCGAAGCCGGCGTGTTGTCGTCGCTCATTGCACCTGCTGGCGCCACTTCATCCATCACACCAACTGTGCCCGTGCCGCCAATTTTTCCGACATCATCCCAACTTTCGCCATGAACAATTTGATTCCACAGCTGGTAGACATCAGCGAGACGTCTTTGACATTGGCTCTGCAGCAGGCTATGGACAACAAAACCAAGCCCGTTGGATCGCTGGGTCGCCTCGAGCAGTTGGGTGTGCAATTAGGGCAAATTTTGGGAACGACCAAGCCCGAATTGCATGCGCCCCAAATGGTTGTTTTTGCAGCTGACCATGGGTTGACAGCCCGCGGTGTATCGGCGTTTCCCAGCGATGTGACGTGGCAAATGGTTGAAAATTTTTTAGCGGGAGGTGCCGCCGTCAGCGTGTTGGCGCGTCAATACGGTTTGGCTTTGACCGTGGTGGATTGTGGCGTCCGACATGATTTTTTGGCAGGGTTAGTCCCAGGCGCCAACCGCGCCGGCTTGCAGGTGCGCAAAGCTGCTTGGGGCACGGCAGACGCCAGCGTCGAGGCTGCAATGACACCGCAGCAGTGTCAGACGGCCCTTGCACATGGCCAGGCCTTGGTTAAAGCATTGCCAGGCAATACCTTGTTGCTGGGTGAAATGGGCATTGGCAACACGTCAGCGGCGTCGCTGTTGTTGGCACGTTTGGCGCGCCTAGACATTGCGCGTTGTACAGGCGCGGGGACGGGTCTTGACGCTGCCTCTGTGGTGCGTAAAACCGATGTTTTACGTGACGTGTTGTTGCGCCATCAGGCCGTGACAGAGCCTTTGAGCGTGCTGGCCACAATGGGGGGCTTAGAGATCGCCACCATGGTGGGGGCGATTTTACAAGCGGCACACGAGCGCCGTGTGGTGCTGGTTGACGGCTTCATTGCCAGCAGCGCAGTGCTGGTGGCGCATGCTTTGCAGCCACTTGTATTGCAGCGCTGCGTGTTTGCACACCGCTCGGGCGAGCGCGGTCATGAACTGATGCTACACCATTTGGGTGTGCAACCGCTTCTGGATTTAGGCTTGCGCCTGGGTGAGGGCTCTGGCGCTGCGCTGGCTTGGCCGTTGCTTGAGTCCGCCAGTGTGCTGCTGCGTGAGATGGCCAGTTTTGAGTCGGCAAGCGTGTCTGAAAAGACACTATCAGAGCCGCCGTTGACAACCTTGCAACAGGTCGTTGAGCCATGAATGGGTTGCGCCATTTTGTGTTGGCGATTCAGTTTTTCACGCGCATTCCCGTTGTGGGTCGGTTGGCTGATTGGGTAGGCTTTAGTCCCTCGCAACTTCGGGCCAGCAGCGGACACCTTCCCGGTGTCGGGGTACTCGTCGGCACTTTGGTAGCTGGCATGACAGCGCTGTTGCTGGCGTACCTGCCACCAAGCCCATTCAGCCCCTTGGTGGCTGCTGTGTTGGGAACTGTTTTCAGTGTGATGCTCACAGGGGCATTCCACGAAGATGGGTTGGCTGATATCGCCGACGGATTGGGGGGCAGCTACGAGCGTGAACGCGCGCTTGCCATCATGAAAGACTCTCGGGTTGGAGCTTTCGGTGCACTGGCATTGGTGTTGGCCCTGTTGCTGAAGGTGTCTTTGTTGGCCCTTGTGGGTTCCATGAACGTGCATGCAATGCTGTTGGGTATTTTTGTGGCCCATGTGTTGTCGCGCAGCTGGCCGTTGTTGATCATGTGGCGCATGCCGTATGTTGGCAATGTGGCGGGTTTTAAGTCCAAGCCGGTCGCCGATCAGATCAGTTCTAAAAGCCTGTGCACCGCACTGGTGTGGTGTGCGTTGGCAGCAACCGCAATGTTGGCGTATGCGTCGCAACTGGCACCGTGGGGTTTTGCGCTGTGGCCGTACATCAAGCCAATAGTGGTTGGTGCTGTTGTTTCCGGGTTGGGCTTTGCCTACATGACGCGTTTGTTGTCGCGGCGCTTGCAAGGGTTCACTGGTGACGGTCTTGGCGCGACGCAACAGGTGTGTGAGTTAACGTTTTACGTGGGTGTTGCGTTGTCTGTATGAGCGCTGTTACCTATCAAAAAATGATTGCTTGTGTGTCAGACATCTCGCTGGGCTGTCGCTTGTTTTGATGCTGTACGTCGTTCGTCACGCACGGCCTTTGGTCGAACCTGGGGTGTGCTATGGGGCCACCGATGTGCCAGCTGATGAGCCAGCCACGCACACCGCTGCTATGGCATTGGCGCAGGCGCTTCCGCCTGGCGTGCGTGTGCAGTTTTCACCCATGTTGCGGTGCGTGCAGCTCGCCAAAGGTTTACAACACCTGCGCCCTGAGTTGCTGTACCACAGCGATGCGCGTTTGGTCGAAATGAACTTTGGCCAATGGGAAGGACAGCGTTGGGACGCCATTAACAAAGCGGAGATTGATGCGTGGACCAATAGTTTTGGTGACTGGCGCTGCGGTGGCGCGGAGAATGTGTCCGAGGTGATGACCAGAGTCGCCACGGCTTGGGATGAGTGCATGGCTCACAGCACCGGACAACCTACTGTTTGGATTACCCATGCCGGCGTGATCCGTGCGGCCAGTCTTATTGCGAGGGGTCAGCGGGCTATTAACCGCGCAGACCAGTGGCCTGCAGACGCTCCTGCATGGGGAGAATGTTGGCAGTTGACCGCTACAGCACAACGGCCATAGCGGGTCGTTTTGTCAGTAAGCGTCAGTCACTCAGCAGACTCAAGCGCTTGAGTAACCGTGCATTTCAGTTATTGACAGCCACGGTTTTTGGCTTGTAGTCACAGGTGTGGCTTACAGCACATTCCCAACACCTTGGCGTGCGCGCTTGGCACACGTAGCGCCCATGCAGTATCAACCAGTGGTGCGCATCCACCATGTAGTGGGCTGGTATGCGTTTGAGCAAGCCTTGTTCGACGTGGACCACATTCTTCCCTGGTGCCAAGCCAGTGCGGTTGCCCAGCCTGAAGATGTGTGTGTCAACCGCCATGGTGGTTTGTCCGAATGCACTGTTCAAGACCACATTGGCGGTTTTTCTCCCTACGCCTGGCAAGGCCTCCAAGGCTTCACGGTTGTTGGGTACGACGCTGTTGTGGTCGCGCAGCAACAGCTCGCACGCCTGCATCAGATGGCGCGCTTTGCTTTTGTACAGACCAATGGTTTTGATGGCGTCCTCCAGCGCAGGCAAGCCCATGTCGACAATAGCTTGCGGGGTATTGGCCCTTGGAAACAGTTTGGCCGTTGCTTTGTTGACGCCAACATCGGTGGCCTGTGCCGACAGCAACACGGCGGTCAACAACTCAAAGACGCTTGTATAGACCAACTCCGTTTGTGGGGAAGGATTGGCTTGAGCCAATGTTGAAAAAAATAGCTCTATATTGGCTTTGTTCATCAGCGAAGTTTACGGCGTTTGTGCACAATAGAACATTACCTTTATTTGTACCTGACCAAGCACTGACCATGACCGACGCCTTTGATACTGATTTATTTGCCCAGCGCTTGTCCAACGTCGAAACCTCGGCTATTCGTGAACTGTTCAAGGTGCTTGGTAAGCCTGGCATCATCAGCTTTGGCGGTGGTTTCCCCGATCCCAACTCTTTCGACGTAGCGGGTGTTGCCCAAGCCGCTCAGCAGGCCCTGAACGATTACCCCGTTGCCGCCTTGCAATATGGCGCGACAGAGGGCTATGAGCCGCTGCGAGAGCAGTTGTGTGCGCTTATGGCCAACAAAGACGCAGCAGTCAAGCCTGACGAGTTGATTGTGACAACGGGCAGCCAACAGGCGTTGGACTTGATTGGCAAAACGCTCATCAACCCTGGCGACAAAGTTATTGTTGAAGGCCCAACTTTTTTGGCCACGATTCAGTGTTTTCGTCTGTATGGCGCAGAGCTCATTACGGTACCAGTCGATGACAACGGTGTGGATGTTGAGGCGTTAGAGGCATTGATTGCTCAACACAAGCCTAAATTTGTGTATCTTATTCCGACGTATGGCAACCCAAGTGGCGCCACCCTCAGCTTAGAGCGGCGCAAGCGCTTGTTGGATGTGGCTGTTCAAACACGCACCTTGGTGGTTGAAGACGACCCATACGGGGACTTGTACTTTGATAAGGCACCACCGCCCAGCTTGTTGGCGTTGAGTGCCACCGTGCCAGGTAGCAGGAATTGGTTGGTCCACGCCAGTTCATTGAGTAAAAATTTGAGCCCTGGCTTGCGCATAGGTTGGATGGTTGCGCCTAAGCCGTTGTTAGACAAAGCCGCCATGTGCAAGCAGTTCAGTGACGCCAACACCAGCTCTTTTGCACAGGTCACTGCCGCAGTTTATTTGTCCTCTGGGCGGCTGGGTCCGGCGTTGCAAGCAATGCGCGCCATCTATGCCAAACGTGCCCTGTGCATGTGCGATGCTTTGCAGCGTGAGCTGGGCGACGCCATTAGTTTTGTAAGGCCTCTTGGTGGCTTGTTCGTGTGGGCCAAGTTGACAGGTGCACATGGCGCGTCCACCGACAGCGGTGCGCTGGCCAAACGAGCCATTGAGGAGGGCGTGGCATTCGTACCGGGTGCACCGTTTTTTGCCACACATCCAGACACCACTGCGTTGCGCTTAAGCTTCGCGTCCATGAACGAAGAACAAATTGAAGCAGGTGTGCGCAAACTCAAAAAAGCGCTGCTAGGCTAAAGCGTGTTGTTCAAGTTTTAGAGCTTGGGGAGTAAGCGTGGGCTTGCAGCTCTTCCAAGCTGACAAACTCAAGTGCTTTCTCGTGCGTGCATTCAAGTACGACTTGTGGCGCAACACCCGCCCCTAAAGCCTCGCGCCAACGTGATGCACACAAGCACCAGCGGTCACCTGCACGCAACCCTACAAATCGGTGGCTGGGCCTGGGCGAGACAAGGTCATTGCCCCTGGCCAGCGAGTACTGTAAAAAATCATCCGTCATACGCGCGCACACCACGTGGCTGCCTTGGTCTTGCTCGTCAGTGCTGCAGCAGCCATCTCGCCAATACCCAGTAAGCGGGTCAAAACTGCAGGCCTCCAACGGGTTTCCCAATACGTTTAAGGCTGTGGAGAATTCGTCGCTGTTGTTTGCTTGTGTAGACATGTATTGATTATTTCATGCGTGGCGCTTGGCGTGCTCAGCTTCAACAAAGAGCCCTTATTTGAGACTGTCAACGGCCATGATGTCGTGTGCTGCAAGCGTGTTGTATGTTCAAAAGATTAACTGTTTTGTGAGCCTCTGTGTGCCCATGCTGTTGTGTGGCGCTCTACATAATCGAACAGCTCGTACATCACCATGGCCATTGCGCCAACCACGACCAAGCCGGCAAACGCAAGACCCATTTGCATGGCAGAGCCAGCCGAGATAAGCAGGTAACCGATGCCTTCATTGGACGCTGTCATTTCAGACACCGTAGTGCCTACAAACGCCAAAGTAATGGCCACTTTCAACGAGCCAAAAAAGTAAGGCATGGAGCGCGGCAGCCCGACTTTTGTCAACACATCCCATCGCTTGGCGCCTAGCACGCGCAACACGTCTTCTAGCTCTGGCTCTAAGGTTGCAAGCCCTGTCGCTATGTTGACCATAATGGGGAAAAAGCTGATCAGAAAAGCGGTCAAGATGGCTGGGCCAGCACCAATGCCAAACCACACCACCAATATCGGTACAAAGGCGGCTTTGGGCAGCGCGTTAAAGGCTGTCATAAGCGGATAAACGGCTGCATAGGCAACGCGCGAACTGCCAATGACAAATCCCAACAGCACGCCGACCACAATAGCAATTCCAAAGCCCACCATGGTGACCCAGTATGTGCGCCACGCATGGCCTGCAATGACCTCGTGGTACTCGATCATTTGTTGGGCGATCCGTGAGGGACTTGGAAAAATGAACTCACTGACACCAAAGCCTTTGCAGATGATTTCCCAAATGGCCAGGGTCGCAATCAGTAGCAGCCAAGGTGACCAGCGCTCTATGGTTTTAGGTTTCATGGTGGTGGTGTAATGCTGTGCGTTGGTTCAAGCTGTTGGCAATGCCTGGCGGTGTGCACCAATGTGCCCGCGCAACTCTTGCACAATGGCTGTAAATTCCGGGGTGTAAGTGACGGCTAGGTCGCGTGGTCGAGGCAACTCTATTTCTTTTCTAACGATGAAGCGACCAGGGCTTTTGCTCATGACATAGACGGTATCAGCCAGGAAAACCGATTCGCGTAAATCGTGGGTGACCAAAATGATGTTGAAGCGTTGCTCCTGCCACAGGTCACGCAATATGCACCACAGGTCCTCGCGCGTGAAAGCGTCCAAGGCACCAAATGGCTCGTCCAACAACAACATTTTTGGTTCGTGTATCAAAGCGCGGCAAATGCTGGCACGTTGCTGCATGCCACCAGACAGTTCCCACGGGTATTTGTCTTCATAGCCTTTCAGTCCCACAGTCTCAAGCAGTTTGCGTGCCCTGTCGACGTAAGCGTCTTTGTTGGTTTTGAAGTTATCGCGGTAGGGCTGCACAATTTCTAGTGGCAGCAACACGTTGTTCAACGTTGTGCGCCAGGGCAACAGCGATGAGGCTTGAAATGCCATGCCGCTAATCTTTAGTGGCCCCTTCACCGGTTCGCCGTCTACCAAAATCTTGCCCTTGCTGGGCATTTTTAGACCAGTGGTCAACTTCATAAATGTGGACTTGCCGCAACCAGACGGCCCGACAATTGCCACGAACTCCCCTTTGTTGACCTTGAAGTCGATATCTTCAACCGCGAACTGGTTGTTGGCCAACAACTCGTCGTTGTAGGCAAGCCAGACGTTTTGAAAGTCAACGAAAGCGTTTGACATGATGGCTTGTGTGGGTGAGAGGGACCAGACACGCGCGTGTCAGGTGCCTCAGTAGATTGAAGAAAATGCTAAAACAACTGTTGGTGATTGTATCGGCCAGCACACATGCTGACCGAGTTACATTGTCTTAACAGCCGTTGGCATACGCATCATGGTACTGGCCCTTGGGTTGGGGCACAGACCATTAGGATTTACTTCAATTTTGGCAGTACATTCAACGTGGCGGCACTGGGCAAGTAGCTGCTGCTCCACACATCAGCCGCTTTGACGCGAGATTTTGTGTTGAAAGCATCTGAAACTTGAGACGCCATAAGCGACAAGCGCGCTGCGTCAATTTGGCCAAAACCTTCAGCATGAGCAGATGGGCTGTTGATCACGGTATCAATAGCCAATTGCAACCGGCGTGTTTCAAGTGTTGCATTGATAATGCCGTCGCGCGCTTTGACTGCCTCAATAGCTGCGGCTGGGTCAGCCATCACATCTTTGGCGCCTTTGGCAAATGCGATTAAAAACGCTTTGACCGCTTCTGGATTTTCTTTCAATATTTTTGGTGAGGCAATGATGGCATTGCCGTACAGCTTCACCCCGTTGTCTGCGTATGGAAAAATGGTGACCTGATCTGCCGGCACGCCACGCGCTTCAATGTTGAGCAGCGAGGTGAAGGTGAAACCTGTAATGGCATCCACATCACCGCGGACCAACATGGTTTCCCGCAATGGCGGATCCATAGAGGTCCAAGCTACGTTGTTGATACCGTTGGCTTTTTCAAACAGCGCAAATGCGCGACGGCCTGCATCAAATACGGGGGCCCCCAATTTTTTACCTGACAAGTCTGCAGGAGACTTGATGCCAGACTTTTTCAGGGCCATGACGGCTGCAGGCGTGTTGTTGTAGACCATCATGATGGCTACAGGCTTATTAGGCGCGTCTGGGTTGTTGGCGTGAAACTCCATGAGTGCCGCCAAGTCGGCAAAACCCATGTCGTAAGTGCCGGAGGCAACGCGGGTGACTGCGCCACCTGAACCGTTGCCTGAGTCCACGGTTACGTCTAAGCCTGCATCTTTAAAATAGCCTTTGGCTACGGGCACCAAGAACAATGCCGATGGGCCTTCAAAGCGCCAATCCAATTGAAATTTTATAGGTGTTGCTGCGTTGGCAAAACCAGCTGCAGCCAGGGCAACTGCGGCAACAGCAGTTGTCGAAAACAAACGTCTAATCATCGTAAAACTCCAGAGATTGTGAAAAAGAATGTATCTGTTTGTCTTAGCAATTTCGATGCCACGGACAACATCCTCAATATAGTGCCTGCTGGCACTTGCGGTGCGTCCTCTTTCGCAGAGGTGCCCATTTTGGTGCATCCGTTTAAATTGGTGCACAGACAGCATTCGTCGCGCCCTGTAAAGGTGCGCCGGCATCAAGGTAAGTGCTTGTTTAGGGCAACTTGCGCTTCCTAGCTTAGGCACCGTCTGTTCAGGCACAATGCCAACTGTGTAGCAACAGGCTCCTATGCGTTAACCACCGCCGTCATGAAATTCTCGAACAAAGACCCCATCAGTCCCATCAAAAGCTTGTCGGGCTTGGCCGTCTTGTCGGGGTCGCCGAGTGCGGTGGAACGGGCCCAATCCGCAGCTTCGCTCACGCCACCTGCTGCGGGCCATGTGGGCGCTGGTGCTGGCCACCGCAGCGCATTGGTCTACGCCACTGATGTGGGCAGCACGTGCCCGCAATGTCGCAACGCTGTGTCAGCTTGCACCTGCTCGCTGGCCCATGTGCTGCTGGGTGATGGTCGCGTGCGCGTGGTGTTGGAAAAACGCAAGGGCAAGGTGGTAACGCTGGTGAGTGGCTTGGCGTTGACCATGGCTGACTTGACTTTAGCGTCTAAGGCGCTTCGCCAGGCATGCGGCAGTGGTGGCACAACCAAAGACGGTCTGGTGGAGGTGCAGGGTGATCACATTGCCAAGTGTGCGCAATGGTTGCGCGCCAATGGCCATAAAGTGGTGCAACCTAAACCATGATCTCGCCACAAGACTTGCAGCTGTTGGTCGATACCAAAATGCCTTTTGGCAAGCACAAAGACCGCGTCATTGCCGACTTGCCTGGCAACTACTTGAACTGGTTTGCCCGCGAGGGCTTCCCCACCGGGCGCATCGGCGAGTTGCTCGCGCTCATGCACGAAATTGACCACAACGGTTTGAGTGATTTGCTGAAGCCCTTGCGCCGGCACCACCAGCCATGACTTACAGCGTCAGCATCTTTTCTGGAGACGATACCAGCATTGAGCAAAGGGCCGCGGCAGCCAAGCGGTTTTGCGCCACTCTAGAAGCGCACCTAGGCGATGCCAGTTTGGTGGTGCCTATTTACGCCATGTACCAACGCTTGACCAACACATTTGGCGACACGCCTGATGTTGAGGCCATGAGCCAGTCCGAGCGTGAGGTTTTCGAAAGTTGGCAAATAGCCGAGGCTGCAGCGCTGCAAGCCGCCTTTGGCACCCACCGGTACCTAGATGAAGGTGGCTATGAGTTGCGGGTGTTGTAGCCTCTGACAGTGCGCACGGCTATGCACCCCTATACTGATCAGTAATAGTGGTCCGTTTGTTGTCCGCGTTGCTGCACCGTGGGCTTGATATGCACCACGGCGTGAAAGTTGTTTATGCCTGTTGTTCACCCAGCTTTTTCTGTCAAGTCATGGGTCCACACCCGCACCGTGCTGGTGTTATGCGCTGGCGCACTGGCAAGCGCTTGTGGCCCGTCACCGTCCAAGCCTGCTGGCGGTGCAAACGGGGTGGGCGGACCACCACCAGCCACAGTTGGCGTGGTGACTGTGGCGCTTGGTGATGTGGACTTGATGACGGAATTACCCGGTCGCTTGGCATCCTCGCGTGAGGCTCAAGTTCGCGCCCGGGTTACAGGAATTGTGGCGCGACGTTTGTTTCAAGAGGGCAGCAGTGTGCAGGCTGGCCAAGTTTTGTTTCAAATTGATGCCGCTCCTTATGAGGCCGCTGTACACAGCGCACAAGCGTCGTTGGCCAAAGCCGAGGCCACATTAAGCGCCGCCGCCGCTCTGGTGCAGCGTAACAAGGCTCTGACAGCGCAAAAATTTATCAGCGAACAAGCTTACCTCGACGCGTTGGCCAAGGAGCGCATGGCGCAAGCTGACGTGGTAGCAGCTCAAGCCGGCGTGCGAACGGCTGGATTGTCGCTGAGTCATGCCACAGTTGTGGCGCCAATAGCTGGTCAGGTTGGTCGGTCACTGGTCAGCGAAGGTGCATTGGTTAGCCACAACGAGGCGACCCAGTTGGCCGTTATTCATCAAATGAATCCCATGTATGTGGATGTTATGCAGCCAGCATCGCAAGCCATGCATGTAAAAATGTCGCCGACCAACGTGGCGCTGGTCGCACAAGGCGGCGGCAACACCACCGTGCAGATTATTTTGGCAGACGGCACTGCGTACGCCCACAGCGGTACCCTTTTGTTTTCAGATTCAACGGTTGACCCAGCCACTGGGCAAGTGATGCTGCGCGCGTCGGTGCCAAACCCCGACGGCATGTTGTTGTCAGGGTTGTACGTGCGTGTCCGCCTCCAGCAGGAAACTGCCAGCAATGCAACATTGCTGCCCAAGCAAGCCGTGACACGCTCTGCCCAAGGCGACACGGTTATGGTGGTGGACGCACAGGGCAAGGTTGCGCAAAGAGCAGTGACAGTGGCCGCGGAGCAGTCTGGTCAGTGGGTGATTCTTGCAGGCCTGTCGGCTGGTGAGCAAGTCATGGTCGATGGTTTTCAAAAGCTAAGAGGCGGCGGTCCCGTCGCGCCTGTTGCGTGGTCGTCACCTGGGTCTGCACCCAACGCCGGACTGGGCAAACCAGTCGATGCAGCGAAGACCAAGTAACGGACGCACAGCATGGCTACATTTTTCATTGACCGTCCAATTTTTGCGTGGGTGATTGCCCTGTTTATTATGGTGATGGGCGCTGTCTCCATCACGCAGTTGCCCATTGCGCAGTACCCGCCAGTGGCGCCACCCGCCATTTCTATCACTGCCAATTACCCAGGCGCCTCAGCCCAGACACTTGAAGACAGCGTGTTGTCGGTGATTGAGCAGGAAATGAATGGCTCACCTGGCTTGATCTACATGGAGTCTGTGGCGCAGGCCAACGGCTCCGGAAGCATTGTGTTGAGTTTTGAGCAAGGTACCAATGCTGATTTGGCCCAAGTAGACGTTCAAAACCGCTTGGCACGTGCCACGCCCAGACTGCCTTCGACCGTCATACAACAAGGCGTCAGGGTTGACAAAGCGCGCAGCAATTTTCTGTTGTTTACAATTCTGTCATCTGACGATCCAGCTTGGGACCCCGTGGCGCTGGGTGACTTTGCCTCACGCAGCATCGTGCCGGAAATACAGCGTTTGCCGGGTGTTGGGACTGTGCAGTTGTTTGGCACTGAACGGGCCATGCGCGTGTGGATAGATCCAGCCAAATTGCTGGGGTTTAACCTCAGTGCCGCCCAGGTAATCTCGGCCATTCGCGCACAAAACGTGCAGGTGTCCGCAGGCGTCATCGGCAGCCTACCCAACGTTCCAGGACAAGGGGTATCGGCTACTGTTGTTGTGAATGGACAACTTGGCACGGTCAACGAATTTGGCAATGTCATATTGCGCGCCAATACGGATGGTGCAACAGTCAGATTAAGGGACGTTGCCCGAATCGAGATGGGTGCCCAGGCCTACGCGACATCAGCGCGTTTAAATGGCACACCAGCTGTGGGCATCGGCGTGCAGTTGTCGCCCAGCGGCAATGCACTTGAGACGGCTGACGCTGTGCGGACTCGTATGACAGAGCTCGAAGGGTTTTTCCCTCAAGGGATGAGCTGGGCTATTCCTTACGACAGCTCGCGCTTTATTTGCATCTCCATCAAAGAAGTCGCCAAGACATTGGCAGAGGCCGTGTTGCTGGTGTTTTTGGTGATGTTTTTGTTTTTACAAAATTGGCGTTACACCGTTATTCCCACCATTGTTGTCCCAGTGGCTTTGTTGGGCACCTTTGCAGCGCTGTTGGCCATGGGCTTCTCTATCAACGTATTGACCATGTTTGGCATGGTATTGGTCATTGGCATCGTGGTAGACGACGCCATCGTGGTGGTAGAAAACGTCGAACGCATCATGAGCGAAGAGGGCCTGTCACCCATTGACGCCACACGAAAAGCAATGGGCCAAATTTCTAGCGCCATTATTGGTATGACCGTTGTGCTGATTGCTGTGTTTGTTCCATTGGCTTTTTTCAGTGGTTCAGTAGGCAACATATACCGCCAGTTTGCTGCGGTCATGGGCGTGTCGATTGCGTTTTCTGCGCTGATGGCGCTGTCGTTGACGCCCGCGCTGTGTGCCACCTTGCTCAAACCCGTTGAGGCTGGTCATCAGCGCGACAAGCGCGGTTTCTTTGGTTGGTTTAACCGCGGTTTTACCCGAACAACCAAGCGTTACGAGAGCGGTGTAGCCGTTTTGTTGGCACGTTCGGGCCGAACCATGGTTGTTTACGCTGCCATAGTCGCAGCAGCTGTGGTGCTGTACCAGCGCTTACCCACATCTTTTTTGCCCAATGAAGACCAAGGCACGATGTTGGTGAATGTGCAACTGCCACCGGGCGCTACCACTGCGCGCACACTGAACGTGATGGAGCAGGTCGAGGCATTCATGCTGAAGCAGCCTGAAGTTCAAAGCATGGTGGGTGTGCTTGGTTTTAGTTTTGCAGGCCAAGGACAAAACGCAGCTTTGGCATTTGTAACGCTGACTGACTGGAGCGAGCGGACTGACCCTAGCAACTCGTCGCAGGCATTGGCAGGGCGAGCCTTTGGCGGTTTGTCTGGTATCCGTGATGCCTCAATATTTCCCTTGAGTCCCCCACCTATTCCAGGTCTAGGCTCAGCCTCTGGTTTCAGTTTTAGGTTGCAAGACCGCGCCGGTCTTGGTCACGAGGCGTTGCTAGACGCGCGCAACCAGTTGCTCGGCATGGCCTCAAAAAGCAAATTGATCACAGGTTTACGTCCTGACGGCTTGGAAGATGCTGCGCAGTTGCAGCTTGATATTGACCGCGACAAGGCCAGTGCCCAGGGCGTGAGTTTTGACGCCATTGCCAGCGCGATTGGGACCTCGTTTGGCGCAAGCTACGTCAACGATTTCCCCAACCAAGGCCGTTTGCAACGGGTGATTGTGCAGGCCGATGCACCGGCTCGTATGCAAGCTGAAGACCTGCTGCGCATCACAGTCAACAACGGCGCCGGCCAGGCTGTACCTCTGTCAGCTTTCGCTTCCACCAGCTGGATTACAGGGCCGATGCAAACGGTTCGTTACAACGGCTACCCGGCCATGCGCATCACTGGCAGTGCTGCTCCTGGGCAAAGTACTGGCGCCGCCTTGGCTGAAATGGAGCGTTTGGCAGGTCAGTTGCCAGCAGGTTTTGGTTACGAGTGGACTGGCTTGTCACGTGAAGAAAAGTTGGCTGGTTCACAGGCCGTTATCCTCTATGCGTTTGCCATTCTGGCGGTGTTTTTGTGTTTGGCCGCGTTGTATGAAAGTTGGTCGATTCCGCTGGGAGTCATTTTGGTTGTGCCGTTGGGCATATTGGGTGTGCTGTTGGCCACGCTGATGCGCGGCTATGCCAACGATGTGTACTTCCAGGTGGGACTCATCACCATCATCGGCTTATCGGCTAAAAACGCCATTCTCATCATCGAATTTGCCAAAGACTTGCAGGCGCAGGGCAAGGGCTTGGTTGAGTCAGCTTTGGCTGCAGCACACCTGCGATTCCGTCCTGTTCTGATGACATCCATGGCTTTCACTTTAGGTGTTTTGCCGTTGGCCTTGGCCACAGGGGCGGGTTCAGCCAGCCAGCGGGCGATTGGGACAGGCGTTATCGGCGGTATGCTGACAGGTGCTGTGTTGGCGCTGGTATTTGTACCAGTGTTTTTTGTGGTGGTGCGTTCGGTGTTTAAAAGTGGCACACGTCACAGCCATCGTGATGGGGACGATGCTGGCCAGCGTGGTGGGTAGCGGAGCGTCGTGATAGTCGGGCTTTCATGAGTGCCACACTGCATGTTGACCCAGCTATGCAGGCGCCATTTCTGCGTTGTTTACGACGCGTGCGGCAACGCGGCCAGCAACCTGTCTAAGCCGCCGTCGTTGATGACAACATCGGCTTGCTCGCGAACGGCTGGCTTGGCGTGGTAAGCCACTGACAAGCCGGCCACTCCCATCATGGGCAGGTCGTTGGCACCGTCGCCCACTGCGATCATTTGTGATGGGTCGCATCCGATTTGTTGGCACAATTCCAATACCGTTTCCCGCTTGGTGTTGCCGTCGCATATATCGCCCCAGCTTTGCATTAACAGTTGGCCGGTGAGGTGACCGTCAACCACTCCTAAGGCATTGGCTCTAGCCATATCTAGGCCCAACATATCTTTAACGCGGTCTGCAAAATAGGTAAACCCGCCGCTGACCAGCACGGCTTGCAGGCCGTGCGCTTTGCAGGCTGTTACCAGCGTGCGCGCCCCCGGATTGAGGCGCAAGCGCTCGCGAAACACGGTGTCTAAGTGGGTCAGAGGCACACCTTGCAGCAGCCCCAATCGCCGCAACAAGCTGTCTCTAAAGTCTTTAATCTCGCCACGCATTGACGCTTCAGTGATGGCTGCAACTTCGGCTTTTTTGCCAGCGGCATCGGCAATTTCATCGATGCACTCAATGTTGATCAGTGTGGAGTCCATGTCAAAGGCAATGAGCTTGTAGTGTCCAAGTGCTTTGGCAGACACACTGTTTTTAACCAGCAAACCTGGTTCGATTTCGGTATGGGAGTAGGCGCTCATTTAAACGGTTATTTCTGTGGCACGCACTGTTGTGGGTTCGCCCAAATTGCGCAACACGTCGCGTACCATGTGTGCGCGCAAGTTGGGATCTGGTAAGGCTTTTTCGATGCGCAGTTTGTCGTTGCCGGCCAGTTTGATGTGGCGGTTTTTTTGGATAAGGGCAATGATTTTGGCTGGGTCTATGGGCGCATCTTTTTTGAAGGTGATGCTAATGACTGTGGGGGCCGCATCAACTTTCACCACACCGTAAGGTGCGCACAACACGCGCAGGCGGTGTACATCGATCAGGGCGGCAGCCTGTGGTGGTAATTTACCAAAGCGGTCGGCAATTTCTTCTGTCAACCTGTCTATGCTGTCGCTGGTCTTAGCGGTGGCCAGTTTTTTATAAAAGCTGAGGCGCAAGTGCACATCGCCACAATAATCGTTGGGCAACAGGGCAGGTACGTGCAGGTTGATGTCGGTGATGACTGACAGTGGGCTTAACAAATCTGGCTCACGTCCAGCCTTTAAGCTGGCAACCGCTTCGGACAACATTTCGTTGTAGAGCTGAAAGCCGATTTCCAACATGTTGCCGCTTTGGTTTTCACCCAACACCTCGCCGGCACCTCGAATCTCCAAATCGTGCATGGCCAAATAAAAGCCAGACCCCAATTCTTCCATTTCTTGAATGGCTTCCATGCGTTGTGATGCTTGTTTGGTCAAGCTTTGTGTGTCTGGCACCAACAAATAGGCATAGGCTTGGTGGTGGCTGCGCCCGACGCGTCCGCGCAATTGGTGCAGCTGAGCCAGACCAAACTTGTCGGCGCGAGCCATCACAATGGTGTTGGCTGTGGGCACATCAATGCCCGTTTCAATGATGGTGGAACACAGCAACACGTTAAAGCGCTGGGCCACAAAGTCGCGCATGACAGATTCAAGTTGGCGTTCTGGCATTTGGCCGTGGGCAATGGCGATGCGTGCTTCAGGCAAGTAAGCCTCGAGTTGCTGTTTGCGGTTTTGAATGGTGTCAACTTCATTGTGTAAAAAATACACTTGCCCGCCGCGTTTGAGTTCGCGCATAACAGCTTCACGAATCACGCCTTGGCCTTCGTTGCGTACAAACGTTTTGATTGCCAAGCGGCGCTGCGGTGCCGTTGCAATAACGGATAAGTCGCGCAACCCCTCAAGTGCCATGCCCAAGGTACGCGGTATGGGCGTGGCCGTGAGCGTGAGCACATCTACCTCAGCGCGCATGGACTTCATGGTCTCTTTGTGGCGCACGCCAAACCGGTGTTCTTCGTCAATGATGAGCAGGCCCAAATCTTTGAACTTCACTGACGCGCTGAACAGCTTGTGCGTTCCCACCACAATATCCACCGTGCCATCAGCTAGGCCTTTGACCGCGGTAGCTATTTCCTTGGCAGAGCGAAAACGGCTCATTTCAGCAATTTTGATGGGCCATTGGGCAAACCGGTCGATCAAGGTTTGGTAGTGCTGCTCGGCCAACAGCGTTGTGGGCGCCAAAAAAGCCACTTGTCGCCCGCCTGTTACCGCCACAAACGCGGCACGCAGGGCCACTTCGGTTTTACCAAAGCCTACATCGCCACAAATTAAGCGGTCCATAGGGCGAGGTGAAATCATGTCTTGAATAACAGCATGAATTGCCCCGCGCTGATCTGGTGTTTCTTCAAACCCAAAATCGTTGGCAAAGCGCTCGTAATCGCTTGGGCTATACCTAAAGGCGTGGCCAACACGCGCTTGTCGTCGTGCGTAGATGTTGAGCAATTCGGCTGCTGCGTCACGCACTTGCTCGGCCGCTTTGCGTTTGGCTTTTTCCCACTGGCCGCTACCCAAGCGGTGTAGTTTGGCTTCGTCCGCGCTGACACCTGTGTAGCGGCTGATTAAATGCAATTGGCTGACGGGTACATACAGCGTTGCTTTGTCTGCATACTCCAAGTTCAAAAACTCTTGCAACAGCGGGTTGCCGTCGTCGTCTAAACCTTGGCCTAAGTCCATGTTGATGAGGCCGTGGTAGCGACCAATGCCGTGTGCACTGTGCACAACCGGGTCACCTACTTTCAGCTCGCTTAAATCCTTTATGAGGGCTTCAACGTCGCTGGCTTTCTCTTGGCGCCGGCGCCGGCGGGTGGCTGGGGCGGTGGCGAACAGCTCGGTTTCGGTTATCAAAGCCACGCTGCCTTCAACCCATACAAAGCCCACGCTTAGGTTGGAGACCACCATGCCCAAAGGCTCTGTGCTGTCAAGAAAGGCTTGCAAGCTCTCAAAGCTAGGCGGTGTGATGCCGCTGGCGCGAACAAAGTCTTGCAAGCTTTCGCGCCGACCTTCGCTTTCGGCACACAGTAAGACGCGCCAGCCGCCATTTGTGATGAGCTTTTTGAGCTTGATGAGCGGTTCAGTGGCCCCTCTCTCTACCGTTAAGTCGGACAGATTTGCAAAGGCGGGAAAGGGCGTGTTGGCAGGACTGTCGTTGGGTTGATCTGGGTCAACGCTGAACGCCTTGAATGCAATCTGCGGGTGTTTGTTGGCGCGCGTAAAAAACTCTTCAGCGCTTAAGAACAGGCTCGCTGGCGGGAGGGCTGGTCGTTCTGGGTCACCAGCCAGTAAGCTGTAGCGGTCTTGTGTATCGCGCCAAAATTGGGCAAAAGTACTTTCTAAATCGCCCACCAAAGCCACCGTGGCATCGTCTCCTAAGTAGTCAAAGACAGTTGCAGTTTCTTCAAAAAACAGCGGTAGGTAGTACTCGATGCCAGCCGTGGCCACCCCATTGCCCATGTCTTTGTAAACTCGGCTTTTGGTGGGGTCACCCTCTACGACCTCGCGCCAGCGGCTTCTGAATCGGGTGCGCGACGCATCGTCCATTGGAAACTCTCGACCCGGCAGCAGGCGAACCTCTGGCACAGGGTAGAGACTGCGTTGACTGTCTGGGTCAAACGTGCGGATGCTGTCAATTTCATCGTCAAACAAGTCCACGCGGTAGGGCACCAGAGAGCCCATAGGAAACAAGTCAATGAGGCCGCCGCGAACCGCGTACTCGCCCGGGCTGACAACTTGTGACACGTGGCTATAGCCTGCTGTCGTGAGTTGTGAGCGCAGTTTGCCTTCGTCTAGTTTTTGTTTGACCTTGAATTCAAATGTGTAAGCGCCCAAAAAAGAGGGCGGTGCCACGCGGTACAGCGCGGTGGTGGCAGGCACCAGCACGACGTCTGCCCCTGCCTGTGCATCGTGCTGCTTGATGCGCCACAGCGTGGCCAAGCGTTCGCTGATCAGGTCTTGATGGGGGGAGAAATGGTCGTAGGGAAGGGTTTCCCAGTCGGGAAACAAAGCGCCGCGCACACCCGGCGCAAAAAATGCCATCTCATCAAGCAAGCGAGTTGCAGTTGCCGCATCTGCTGTCACAACCAACAAAGGCCGACCGGCCGTTTTTTCCTGCAATGCCAACTGACTCAGCCACAGTGAATCGCTAGAAGCCTTGGGCTGCGGTAATGTAAAGCGTTTGCCAGTGGTGAGTTTTGGTAGTTGCATAAAAAAAGTGTTAAACCTAGCCAGAGCACAAACGACGAAACCCCGATTCGCATTGCGTCGGGGCTAAATGTTCATTTTATCGTGTTGCCTACAATGGCGTCAGGTCTATTTGAATAAACCATGAATCAGCAACAACACCCTACACAAATTCCTCGCTGCCATGTGCTGGTGCCATGTGCCGGTATGGGGCAGCGAGCCTTGCTTCCTGGTGCCAGCAGGCCCAAGCAATACGCGCTGTTGGAGGGCCTACCACTGGTAACCCATACGTTGCAGGCCTTGTCGCAGGTGGACCCTGGAGCAGCCAGCGACGGCGCATGGCAACAAGGTTTGCGTGTGGCGGTTGTGGCGCCCAACGATGAACTGTGGGCCAAGCTGGTTGCACCAGTGGCCATTGGGTGGCGTACCGCGCCTGTAGGCGGTGCCAGTCGCGCTGAGTCTGTGCTGAACGGCCTGCAGTTCTTGTATGACAACGGCGATGCCAAGAGCAGCGACTGGGTGCTGGTTCACGACGCGGCGCGTTGCCTCATTCAAGCCCAAACCGTTCACACCCTCATCCATGCGTGTGTGAAGCACAAGCGTGGTGGCTTGCTGGCCCAGCCTGTGCCAGACACCATCAAGGTTGCTCGCCAAGAGATGTTGGATGGTGGTGTGGCCGCGGTGGCTGATACGGTGGCGCGTGCTGGCAAGTGGTTGGCGCAGACCCCGCAGCTGTTTAATCTATCTGCGCTGTTAAGTGCATTGCGCGACGCGCAATCTGACGAGCAAGCTTGGCCGCTCATCACGGATGAGGCCAGCGCGATGGAGCGCTTGGGCCAGTCGCCGCTGTTGGTTGCCAGCGGTGTTGACAACTTTAAAGTCACTTTTTCCCACGACTTTGCACTCGCCGGTGTGATGCTGCGCGGACGCACCACCTAAGCTTTCATGAACTACTCGCTGTCACTATGACCAACTTCCCACCCCCATTTTCTATTGGCCAAGGCTGGGACACCCATGCATTGGTGGCTGACAGACCGCTTGTGCTGGGCGGCGTTACCGTGCCTTATCACTTGGGACTGCAAGGCCACTCGGATGCGGATGCCCTGCTACACGCCATCATTGATGCGATGTTGGGCGCTGCCGCTTTGGGCGATATTGGCGGTTTGTTCCCAGACACCGATGCCGCTAACAAAGACGCTGATTCAACAGTGTTGACCATGTTGGCGTTGCAAAAAGTGCATGAAGCAGGTTGGTTGGTTGGTAACGTTGATTGCACAGTTGTGGCGCAAGCGCCCAAGCTCGCCCCTTTTAAAGCGGCCATGGCGCAACACATTGCACGTGTGCTACAAATCAATGAGCAGCGCGTCAATGTAAAAGCCAAAACAGCTGAAAAAATGGGCCCTGTGGGCGAAGGTAAAAGCATTGAGGCGCAAGCTGTGGTGTTGCTCTTCAAGCCATAGTGCGCCTATAGAGATTTAATAACGACTGGGAGGTCACCTGTGATAACAAGCAATAAGGTGGCGGATTCAAAAGTGAAGTGCAACTCTTACCAGTCCAGTAAGGTACGTCCATGCACCACACCTCACCCAAGCGCTATCAGCAGCTTCAGCCCGAAGAACGCATGACCATCGCCTCTTTGCTCCACC
>Ga0208413_1000422_pt1 | contig 32241 bp, 32 predicted proteins | sample AntAceMetag02UKD_FD_184761 | JGI IMG/M metagenome (GOLD analysis project Ga0208413, IMG submission 184761) | Saline lake microbial communities from Ace Lake, Antarctica - Antarctic Ace Lake Metagenome 02UKD (SPAdes) (version 2) | ecosystem: Environmental > Aquatic > Non-marine Saline and...
TGCTGGGAACTGATACCGCAGGCTACGGTTAAGGCGGTTGGTGAGGCACTGTGCTGTTGCATGAGCGAGGTAGCGTTCATCACGCCCAGCACTTGTTGGCCATGTACAACGGGCAGGTAGCGCATGTTGTGTTGGGTTCAAACCAACAAACCTTCAAAAATGCTGGCCTGCGCATCCACCGTGAGGGGGCTGCGTGAAGCCATGTGGTGCGCCGGCGTGTTGTATCTTGCACGCTGGCGCCTGGCACTACACACATTGCGGCTCGCTTCATAAGGGTCGATACAGCTGTGGTTTGTTTGTTGATACCTTACAAGGCCATATTGTTGGAACTTGTGGCAACCCTATGGTGGCGTGTGAAGCTCGCTTCATTGATGGCTACACTGGTGCCAGTGATTTATATTGCAATCCTCACTTCTTTATACGCCTGTTATGGACGACCCCAACGCTCACTCACTGCCATTTGCTGCCCAGAAGTACGCGCTCAGTGACGTGGCCGCAGCACTGCAGCTGCTCAGGCGCAAAAAGCACTGGCAGCGGTTGAAGCGACTAACCGCCTGGTTGTTGTTGCTATGGACTGTTGTTACCTTTGGCTGCACCTACTTTGCGCGTGAACTGAATGTGGTGGTGCTGGGTTGGCCATTCAGTTATTGGATGGCTGCACAAGGCGTGTTGCTGATGTACTTGTTCATCATTGGCGTGTATGCGTGGTCTGTACACAAGCTGGACGTGATGTACGGCTTACAGGAAGAGCATTCGACTGTCCCCGCATCAAGCGCAGCAGCGGTGAGCGGCCATGAGAGCTGATCATGCGTATTAATCATGGGTAAAGGCCTACCTTACGCCTTGGGTAGCCGGGCATGGATGGCACGGCTCAACAAGCTATACCTACTCTACACCTTGGCGTTTGTGTCCCTTGTGGCGGTGTTGGGTGTGCTCGAGCAGATGGGCATGCCCAGAAGCTGGATTGGTTTTGTATTTTTAATCGCCACCATTGGCGTCTATGCAGCTATTGGTCTGGTTTGTCGCACCACAGACGCTACCGAATACTATGTGGCTGGTCGCAGCGTGCCTGCGGTGTACAACGGCATGGCAACAGGTGCCGACTGGATGTCTGCAGCCAGTTTTATTGGCATGGCTGGCACCTTGTACATCAGTGGCTATACAGGGTTGGCCTTCGTATTGGGATGGACTGGGGGCTATGTGCTGGTGGCCTTGCTGTTGGCACCCTATTTACGCAAGTTTGGCCAGTTCACCATTCCCGATTTTTTAGGCGAGCGCTACGGCGGTCATATTCCACGCTTGATTGGCGTGGTGGCCGTGATTTTGGTGTCTTTTACGTATGTGGTGGCACAAATTTATGGTGTGGGCCTCATCACATCGCGCCTGACTGGCGTGGCCTTTGAGTTGGGTGTTTTTTTGGGCTTAGGTGGCATTTTGGTGTGCTCTTTTTTGGGTGGTATGCGTGCAGTCACTTGGACGCAAGTCGCTCAGTACATTGTGCTGATAGTCGCATTTCTGATACCTGTGATGTGGCTGTCGATCAAGCAAACCAGCAGCCCTGTGCCTCAGTTGTCTTACGGCTATCAGCTGGCACAAGTTGGGCAGCTTGAACAAACGCTCATATCCGATCCCAAGGAGCTAGAAGTTCAAGCAATTTTTGCCCAGAGAGCCAAAGACCTAGAAGCAAAGTTGCTCAACCCAGCCAGTGCGTTACGAGCTGACCGCAAAGCTGCGCAGACCCTGGTTGCCAGCCTTAAAGCTGCACAAGCGCCGTTGAATGAGCGGGCTGCAGCAGAGCGCGTGCTGGCAACCATGCCAAGAACCTTGGACGGTGCTACGAGTCAGTGGCGCGCGCAGCTGGAAGTGGCAAACACCAAGATGAAGCCACTCAACGGTATGACGCCTCATGCGCAACCCTTCGCTGGCGACCCCGATGGCAGCGAGCAAGAGCGTGACAGCTTTGAGACCTCGCGGCGCAACTTCATAGCATTGGTTTTTTGTTTGGTGTTTGGTACCGCTGCTTTGCCACACGTTCTCGTGCGTTACTACACAACTCCCAGCGTGCGTGCGGCGAGACAGTCTGTAACTTGGTCGTTGTTTTTTATTCTGTTGCTGTATTTGACTGCACCTGCATTGGCAGTGATGGTGAAGTATGAAATTTTTAACGGTTTGGTCGGCTCATCGTTTGATAACTTACCGGCTTGGGTATCGGCTTGGAGCAAGGTAGACCCGTCCTTGTTATCGCTCACAGACATCAACAAAGACGGTTTGGTGCAACTGAACGAGCTCAGTATGGGAAGCGACATCATTGTGTTGGCCACCCCAGAGATTGCGGGTTTACCCTATGTAGCGTCGGGCCTCATTGCCGCAGGGGGCTTGGCCGCAGCCTTATCGACGGCAGATGGCCTGTTGCTGACAGTGGCCAACGCATTGAGCCACGACTTGTATTACAAGCTCATTGATCCTAAAGCTTCTACAGCGCGTCGAGTGACCATTTCCAAAATGTTGTTGTTGGTAGTAGCTTTGGCTGCCGCCTACGTCGCAGCACAAAAACCTGCTGACATTTTGTTCCTGGTCTCAGCGGCATTTTCTTTGGCTGCATCGGCATTTTTCCCGGTTTTAACGCTGGGTATATTTTGGAAGCGGGCCAACAGCACAGGTGCTATTTTGGGCATGCTCAGCGGTTTGGGTATTACTATTTTTTATATGGCCACCACCCACCCGTGGCTGCGCCAAGCCTTCGGTATGCAAGGCGAGGCACAGTTGTGGTGGGGCATACAGTCTATTTCGGCAGGCGTATTTGGCGTACCCGTTGGCTTCGCTGTGCTGGTCATCGCAAGCCTGTTGACCCCAGCACCGCCGTTGGCTGTGCAGCGGATGGTGCAGCGGCTTCGCTACGCCGGACCGGACGTTTAAACCATGTGCCCCCCGTTTTCAAACGGTTTCAAAAGTAAGAAATGGCACCCATCCAAAAATTACTTAAGAGACGTACGGGTGACAATGGCACCGTCATGGCAGGCTTGGGCAGTCGTTGTTTTAACGGAGCAGCAAAAAAGGCTATAATTTAAGTCTAACCTTGCCACACCCTGTGTCGACGCTCAGGGGTGGTTTTTTCATCCACAAGGATATATCCGTAAGGAGTACAGATGCGTCATTACGAAATTGTGATGTTGGTTCACCCGGACCAAAGTGAACAAGTTCCAGCCATGCTGGAGCGTTACAAGGGCCAAATCACGGCCGGCGGTGGCAAGATCCACCGCGAAGAGGACTGGGGCCGTCGCCAGTTGGCCTACCAGATCAACAAGCTGAGCAAAGCCCACTACGTGTGTTTGAACATCGAAGCTGATCAACCGGTAATGGACGAATTGGAGCACGCCTTCAAATTCAACGATGCAGTGTTGCGCCACATGACAGTGTCAATGAAGAAAGCCGAAACAACGCCTTCTTCAATGATGAAGTCTGTTGAGCGTGAAGAAGCTCGCAAAGCCCAACACCAGGAGACCGCCGCTTAATTGCCGCACAGTTGAGGTGACGCGTTGACCAACCAGTTTGTGCTCAGCGCACGATTGCAAGCTTTAAATACTCTGCGGTATACACCAGCCGGTTTGGCTGCTTTAGATTTGTGGCTAGAACACGAATCAACGACCAAAGAAGCTGGGATTGAGCGACAAGTTCAATTGCGTATCAAAGCACTGGCATTTGGGGCCATAGCGCAAACGCTAGCTAGGCAAGACTTGAATACCGAATACGGATTCACAGGTTTTATAGCTACATCTCGCAACGGTAAAGGCGTGGTTTTTCATATTCAAGAGCTGTTACCCCAGTCTCTGACCTCTTAAATCTTAAGGAAGCCCCATCATGGCTGCACCCCGTAAAAAATTTGATAACAAGCGTAAGCGCAACACACAGTCTTTGTTGTTCAAGCGCAAGCGTTTCTGCCGCTTCACCGTTGCCGGTGTTGAGCAGGTTGATTACAAAGATACAGACACATTGCGTGACTTCATCGCTGAAAATGGCAGGATTATTCCTGCACGTTTGACCGGCACACGCGCCATTTACCAACGTCAAGTCACCACTGCCATCAAGCGTGCGCGTTTCTTGGCATTGATGCCATACACCGACCAGCACCGCGTTTAAGGAGTTACATTCATGCAAATTATTCTTTTAGAAAAAATCGTGAACCTAGGCTCATTGGGTGATGTGGTTAAAGTTAAAGATGGCTACGCCCGTAACTTCCTGATTCCATCAGGTCGTGCACGTCGCGCTACCCAAGCCGCTATTGCTGAGTTTGAAGCTCGCCGCGCAGAGCTTGAGAAAGCTGCTGCTGAAAAGCTGTCTGCGGCACAAGCTGTTGGCGAAAAAATGGCTGGTGTTGTGGTTACTGTCAGCCAAAAAGCTGGCGTCGATGGCCGTTTGTTCGGTTCTATCACCAACCAAGACATTGCTGAAGCACTGACGAAAATGGGTTTTGCGATTGCAAAAGCCCAGGTTCGTATGCCCAATGGTCCTTTGAAGTCGGTTGGCGAGTACGGCGTTGAAGTAGCTTTGCACACAGACGTCCATTTGGAAGTTTCTGTCAAAGTCAACGGTGAAGCTGCATAAGCCAACTCGTTTGTAGCGCTTATCGCGCCACATGACAAGGCCGCCCTAGGCAACTTGGGCGGCTTTTTTATGTGTGCATCGTACATTGCGTTGTCTTGGCAGACATCACATGCCAGCGTTGGCAGTTGACTATAAGCGTGCTGGGCTGCGACTTATCCATGTATTTCCACAGGCAATCAACTGTTTACACACAGGGCTGTGCACAGGATTATCCACAGGGGCGCAACGCTGAGGGCTTAACATGTCTAATTGGTTGTCGATACCACCCATAACTTTATGAAGCACCCCCACACGTGAACGACTTCTCACCCCCTGAACCAGACTACTTGAGTACCGCCGATTTTAGTGCGCACGATAGGCAGGTAGCGCAGCTGCGCGTACCGCCTCACTCCCTTGAGGCCGAGTCCAGCGTGATAGGTGGTTTGTTGTTGGATAACTCTGCGTGGGACAGGGTCGCCGATTTGCTAGGCAGCGATGATTTTTACCGGTTTGAGCACCGCTTAATTTTCAAAGCTATTCACGATTTGACCAACAACAGCAAGCCTGCCGACGTGATCACGGTGTTTGAGCACTTGCAGGGAATTGGCAAGGCCACAGAAGCAGGTGGTTTGGCCTACCTCAACAACTTGGCGCAATACGTGCCAAGCGCTGCCAATATTCGACGCTACGCCGAGATTGTGCGAGAACGCGGTATTTTACGCAAACTGGTCTCTGCCAGCGATGACATTGCTACCAACGCCTTCAACCCGCAGGGCAAAACGGTGGCACAAGTGCTAGACCAAGCCGAACAAAAAATCTTCCAAATCGGCGAGGAAGGCTCGCGTATGAAACAAGGCTTTCAGGGCATGGACAAGTTGGTTGTAGACCTCTTAGACCGTGTTCAGGAAATGGCCGACAATCCCAACGACATTACAGGTGTGCCAACCGGTTTTCCAGACCTCGACAGGATGACCTCTGGCTTGCAAGCTGGTGACCTGGTGGTATTGGCAGCCCGCCCGTCTATGGGTAAAACAGCCTTTGCTATCAACATTGCTGAGCATGTGGCGTTGCATGAGCAATTGCCAGTTGCGGTGTTTTCCATGGAAATGGGCGCGGCCCAGTTGGCTGTTCGAGTCGTGGGCTCTATTGGTCGCATTCATCAGGGTCGCTTGCGCACTGGTAAGTTGAATGATGACGAGTGGCCGCGTTTGACCGAGGCCATTGAACAGTTGCGTACGGTGTCACTGCACATTGACGAAACACCTGGCTTGACACCCAGCGAGCTGAGAGCCAACGCCAGACGATTGGCCAGGACTTGTGGCAAATTAGGTTTGATCGTGGTGGATTACTTGCAACTAATGAGCGGCAGTAAATCTGAGGGCGAGAACCGCGCTACTGAACTGGGTGAGATATCAAGAGGCTTAAAAATGCTGGCCAAAGAGCTGCAATGCCCAGTTATTGCGTTGTCTCAGCTCAACCGAAGCGTTGAGCAGCGGACTGATAAGCGCCCCATGATGAGTGACTTGCGGGAGTCCGGCGCTATTGAGCAAGACGCAGACATCATCATGTTTATTTACCGCGATGACTACTACACCAAAGAGGCCAGTAAGGATCCAGGCGTGGCTGAAATCATCATTGGCAAACAGCGCAACGGCCCAACCGGGACCGTTCGCTTGGCGTTTATGAACCACTTAACCCGCTTTGAGAGTTTGGCCTCAAGTGGCAATGACTACTAGCGCTATCAGTGAAATCAGGTCACAAGCACGCTTGAATCCGTTCCGGCTGTTGGCAGATGGTGCTGGCTGTTAGGCGAGTAAAAAATACCGCAGCATCAGGGTTGCCACCCCCACAATAAACAGGCCTAGTACCCAGCTCAACCGTTGTTGGCGACGCCGTAGCCCTTCAACCTCTTTCACCACGCGTGCATGTTGTTCAGCCAAGTCTTTGAGCAACTCAGCGGTTAATTCAAGTTCAAGACGCAGGTTGTGCACCAACGCTGGCGTCACCTCGATAGGGCCGCTGTCTACGTACTGTTGGCTTTCTTTCTGACGTTTGGTCAGCAACTTACGCGCTGCGTTGACTACGCCTGGCGCGGCCTCAATCACGTCGCCCCAAGGTACAAGTTTCAAAGCGGTCAACCATCCAATGGCCATCGGTGTTCTCCTTCAGTTTTCAGTGGGGCGTGCTTTACAACACATCGCTGGCGAAGTCCGCCAAGCGTGAACGCTCGCCACGCGCCAAGGTTATGTGTCCGCCGTTGACCCACCCTTTAAAGCGGTCTACAACGTAGGTCAATCCCGAAGAGCCCTCGCTGAGATAGGGCGTGTCAATTTGCGCCAAGTTGCCCATGCAAATTATTTTTGTTCCAGGGCCAGCGCGCGTGATCAGCGTTTTCATTTGTTTCGGCGTCAGGTTTTGTGCCTCATCAATGATGACGTATTTGTTCAAGAATGTGCGTCCGCGCATGAAGTTCAGACTCTTAACTTTGATACGCGAGCGAATCAGCTCGTTGGTGGCACTGCGTCCCCATTCGCCAGCGCCAGTGCCGTCGCCTTTGGCTAAAAACTCTAGGTTGTCGTCAAGCGCGCCCATCCAAGGCCCCATCTTTTCTTCTTCCGTACCGGGTAAAAAACCAATGTCTTCGCCCACGGACACGGTAGCACGTGTCATGATAATTTCTGTATAACGGCGCTCATCCAGCACTTGGGTTAGGCCGCTGGCCAAAGCCAGCAAGGTTTTGCCAGTACCGGCTGTGCCAGTAAGGGTGACAAAATCCACATCTGGATCCATGAGTAAGTTGAGTGCGAAGTTTTGCTCGCGGTTGCGGCTTGTAATGCCCCAGGCCGCATTTTTTTGATGGCCGAAGTCGCGTAAGGTGCGCAAAACGGCAGTGTTGTCGCGCAGTTCAACCACGCGCGCATACAACGATGGCTCGCCAGGTGCCTCAAAGTACACAAACTGGTTGATGAAAAATTGCTGAACCACTGGGCCTGCCACACGGTAATACGTGTGGGTAGCTTCTTGCCAACTCTCTATTTTTTTACTTTGTTTAGACCAAAAATCCGCGGGTAAAGCCAGCATACCTGGATACAACAACTCACCATCATCAAGTGTTTTGTCGTTTTCGTAGTCTTCGGCGGCAAGACCTAGAGCACGCGCTTTGACGCGCATGTTGATGTCCTTTGAGACCAACACCACTTCGCGTGTTGTGGCTTGGTCGCTAAGAGCTTGTACAACCCCCAGAATTTGGTTGTCGGCCTTGCTTTGCGGCAGGCTTGTTGGAAGCTGGGCATTGAGAGGTGCGGTTTGAAAAAACAGCTTGCCTGTGGCATTTTTGTGACCAGTGACATTCAGCGGCAAGCCCAATACCAAGTCCTCAGCTTCGCCAGCCAAGGCGTCTAAGGTACGACTGGTTTGACGCGCATTGCGAGCAACCTCACTTGTGCCTTTTTTGTTGTTGTCTAACTCTTCCAGCACCACCATAGGTAAGAAGATGTCGTGCTCTTCAAATCTGAACATACAAATGGGATCATGCATCAGCACGTTTGTGTCCAACACAAACAAACGCTTGCTACTGGTTTGCGCAGCACGGCGCTTGTGTTGTTGCTTGGACCTGACGGGTGAGGCAGCCTTAGGTTTCGCCGCTGTTTGCGACGCAGGTTTAGGCGTCGACGTGTTTGCTGGTTCTGCGCGCGTTGCAGCGTTTGTCACTGGCCTTGTTTTTTGCCCAGAGACGTTATGTGGTGTCTGAGCTTGGGATTCAGGTGCTTGCGCAATTGAGCTAGGCGCGCCCTGTACTGGGTTGGCTGCTGTGTGGGCGGTTGAAGCAGGTGTTTTGGTTTGTATTTGCATCATGGCTTCAGGCGCGGCTATGCTGCTCTTGGCCAGACGGGTAGATGGTTTGGGCTTGTCTGCCTTGGGCGCATTGTCTGCATAGTCGGCATTGAGTCGGCTGGCTTTTTTGCTGGGTGCTGGGGGTAGTGGCATGGTGCGCTCAAGTAAAACAAAAGAGAGGAGGTGGCGGCGTACGCTTCAAAAAGGAAAAGCCGCCCAGTAAACCGGAGCGGCTTTTTCTTTTAATACGACAGTGTAGTAGACGCCAGCATTGCTTGCATGGCTTCACTATACACAAGCTACAAGTAGCCTTGGCAACGTGTGGTCGTTCAACCTTTATGCGGAGGCTGTTGCCTTCTTCAAAGCCTTAACGGCCTTCAAGACTTCTTCGACGTGACCCGGCACTTTCAGACCGCGCCATTCTTGTTTGAGAATGCCATCAGCCCCAACCAAGAAAGTGCTGCGTTCAATGCCCTTAACTTTCTTGCCGTACATGATTTTGTTTTTTACGACACCAAACATGTGGCACATTTTTTCTTCGTTGTCCGATATAAGCTCGAAGGGTAGCTCAAGCTTTTCTTTGAAGTCGTCGTGTGATTTCATGTTGTCACGCGACACGCCGTAAATAATGGCGCCAGCTTTAATGAAGTCTTTGTACTTGTCACGAAACTGCATGGCTTCTGTTGTGCAGCCTGGTGTGTTGTCTTTAGGGTAAAAATACAACACCACGGTTTCACCGATTAGCGATTGGTTCGATAGGCTAATGTTGCTGGTAGCTACAGCTTCAAATTCGGGGAGGGGTTTGTTGACAACAACGGCCATCTGTGTATCCTAACCTGAAGGGTTTAGTATTTACTGGGGGTTCAAAATCTTTAGACTTTAGACCTAGGTTATTGAACAAGTGAAAAGCATTTGCACTCAAAAATTCACAACTGAACTTACATCAATCTAACATTTTATCATGCTGTGGCCCCTGCCGTTTAATACCCACCAAAACCTGCTGATGGTCGCTAACAATCCCTAACTTGGGCTTGAATCGACTCATTTCTTTCAATTACAACAACATCAATCAACTTGCTATGCGTAATTTTGAAGCGTTGGCCACACATGACGATTTAGAGCGAAGGTTTACAGTCACGCTTGCTGATGGTGCAGTGGGTAACGTGCGCTACGAGTGGCGCACCGATGTACCGGGTCAGCCTCGCGTGATGCGGCTGCTGCATACGTTTGTGCCCAGAAAAGTGCGGGGTTTGGGGCAAGCCAGCCTGATGACTCAAGCTGTGTTGACCGAGTTGGCGGCAATGGGTGTCTTGGTAGAACCTGTTTGCCCCTATACCCAAAACTTTATGAAACGCCACGCCGCGCGTTGGGGGCATTTGTTGGCACCCCCTGCGATTTGATTTTGGCCTAGGCCTAGGCCTTGTTCAGCGACACCGCGTTCATGCAGTAGCGTAGCCCCGAAGGCGCTGGGCCGTCTGGAAAAACATGCCCCAAATGCGCGTCGCACACAGTGCATAAAGCCTCAATGCGCGTCATGCCGTGTGAGTGATCTGCTTTGTATGACACCGCTGCTGTCGACGCGGGCTGCGTGAAAGAAGGCCAGCCTGTGCCGGACTCAAATTTTTCAGCACCATCAAACAGCACGTTGGCGCAACACACACAAACATAGCGCCCCGGTTCAAACGCGCTGCACATGTCGTTGCTAAATGCGCGTTCTGTGCCGTGTTCGCGGGTAACGTAAAACTGCTCTGCGCTGAGCTGCTGACGCCATTCTTGTGGTGTTTTCGAAACTTTATCGGCTGTGGGTGGCACGGGATTATCGGCAAGTTCTATGACGCTGGACCAAGTTGGGGTGTTGTTCATGGTGGGTGGCCTTTGTTTGTTCAGGTGTCGCTGGAGGAGTTTGGCTGTATGTAGCCCGTCAAAAGTTCACATTGCTTGTTGCGCACGACTTGTTACATGTGCATGGCTGGCTCAGGCTCGATGATCAGGGCTGCAATGACATGCCTGTCCTCGCTGGCCAACACGTTGTAGGTGCGACACGCTGCCAACGTGTCCATTGTTTCTATGCCAATGCCCGCTGCGATGAGCGATTGGTACAGCCTTGGATGAACAAACTGCTGCCTCGCACCGCTGCCAAAAATAACCAACTCAGGCTTGAATGCGCAAATCTGTTCAAAATGAGCCTCACTCAGCGATTGTGCGGTCTCGCTTTGCCAGGGTTCGCGCTCCCCGTGAGAGCCCAATATGACGCTGTGCGCAATGCGCTCCCCGGCCACTTGTATCCAGTCAGTTTGAGCCGATTGAATCGCTTGCGTACTGGGGTGATCGGGTTCTAATTTCATGGGCTGGTATAAAAAGGTTGTAAGTCGATAGCTGATCGGCCAAAAGGCCATGCAAAGTATGGTGAAATTATATGTTTCACCCTCAAGCTCGCCGTTAAGCCAGACTAGCAGTGTGGCTTAAGGCTGTCAAAGTCATGTGCGCAACGCAGCGCGACTGTTTATTGTTGTTTTTCTTGGATGTCCATCGTGCCCATTAAGTCCATTCAAAAGTCTTCAAAGTTAGCCAACGTTTGTTACGACATTCGCGGTCCCGTGTTGGACAAAGCGCGAGCGATGGAGGAGGACGGTCAAAAAATTATCAAACTGAACATCGGCAATTTAGCCGTGTTTGGCTTGGAGCCGCCCGACGAAATCGTGCAAGACATGATTCGTAATTTGGCGCAAGCTGCAGCTTATACAGACAGCAAGGGTTTGTTCGCACCGCGTAAATCAGTGGTCCATTACACACAAGAAAAAGGAATTGCCAACGTCAGCGTTGACGATGTGTACTTGGGCAACGGTGCCAGTGAGCTCATCACCATCAGCATGAATGCCTTGCTCAATGTGGGGGACGAAATCTTGGTGCCCGCGCCTGACTACCCGTTGTGGACGGCTTCAGTGTCTCTGTCTGGTGGCACCCCCGTGCATTACATCTGTGATGAGGCCAATCAGTGGGCCCCAGATTTGGCCGATATGGCCAGCAAAATTACCGACAACACGCGCGGCATTGTCATCATCAACCCCAACAACCCGACAGGGGCTTTATACAGTAACGAGGTGTTGTTGGGTGTGATTGAGTTGGCGCGCAAACATGGCTTGGTTATTTTTGCCGATGAAATCTACGACAAAACATTGTTTGATGGCCATACACACACTTCAATTGCGTCGCTGGCAGACGACATACTGTTTGTAACGTTCAATGGCCTGTCTAAAAACTACCGCTCATGTGGCTACCGTGCAGGGTGGATGGTGGTGTCTGGTGACAAGCGTGGCGCAGCCGACTATATAGAAGGCCTGAACATGTTGACCTCAATGCGATTGTGTGCCAACACGCCTGGTCAATTGGCCATACAAACAGCGCTTGGGGGCTACCAAAGCATCAACGATTTGATCGCTCCAACAGGGCGCTTATGCCGTCAGCGAGACTTGGCTTATGAGCTATTTAGCGCCATACCTGGTGTGAGTGTGGTCAAGCCCAAGGCAGCTTTGTACATGTTCGTCAAACTCGATCTTGACATGTACCACATCACCGATGACCAGCAATTCGCTTACGACTTGCTGGCTCAAGAGCGGGTGTTGGTGGTGCAAGGCACAGGCTTCAACTACCCCACGCCAGACCACTTTCGGGTTGTATTTTTGCCGCATGAGGATGACTTGCGCGATGCTGTTGGCCGAATTGCACGTTTTCTTGCGGGTATTCGTCAGCCCACGTCGGTTGCGTCAGCTTAGAAGGCGTGCATACACCGCTCACGTAAATCACTTACACACATGGCCCACACCATGCGCCAGTTCTTACTTCCATTGCCACTTATCTCCGCTTCACGCGATACTTTAAATCTATGCAGTCTTCTTCACTTGTTTCTCAGTCCCCGCTTAGGTTAGGTTTGTTAGGGGTTGGCAATGTTGGCCAATCTGTATTTGATGTGCTGACACGCAACCGCGACGAGATTACGCGTCGTGCGGGACGCTCGATCGATGTGGTCATGGCCAGCCGTCGCAACTTGGCTGCCGCCCAACCATTGGTTGCTGCTGGCGTTCGAGTGGTGGCTGACGCACACGATATTGTGAAAGACAACCAAGTTGATGTGGTGGTGGAGTTGATTGGTGGCACCACATTGGCGCGTGAGTTGGTGTTACAAGCCATAGCCAATGGCAAGCATGTGGTCACAGCCAACAAAGCTTTGCTGGCATTGCATGGCACTGAAATTTTCGATGCCGCCAACAAAGCCGGCGTGGTGGTGGCGTTTGAGGCTGCAGTGGCCGGGGGTATCCCCATCATCAAAGCTCTGCGCGAAGGCTTAGCGGCCAATCGCGTGGAGTGGGTGGCCGGCATTATCAACGGCACCACCAACTTTATTTTGAGTGAGATGCGCAGCAAAGGGCTGGACTTTGCCAGCGCGCTGAAAGCTGCACAAGCGTTGGGCTACGCAGAATCAGATCCTACGTTTGATATTGAGGGCGTAGACGCGGCACACAAACTCGCATTAATGAGCGCCATTGCGTTTGGTGTCCCCGTGCAATTTGACAAAGCCCATATTGAAGGCATTACGCAACTAGACCCGCAAGACATCAAGTACGCCGAGCAATTGGGTTACCGTATCAAGTTGTTGGGTATCACCAAGCGTGTAGCCAATGGCATTGAGTTGCGCGTGCACCCTTGTTTGTTGCCATCTGAGCGTTTGCTGGCCAACGTGGAGGGCGCTATGAATGCTGTGGTGGTGCAAGGTGATGCAGTGGGAACAACGCTTTACTACGGCAAAGGTGCGGGTGGCGAGCCCACTGCTAGTGCAGTGATTGCAGACCTTGTTGACGTTGCCCGAGTTGCAAGTTGTCCGTTACATTCGCGTGTGCCAGCCTTGGCGTTCCAGCCGCAAGCCATTGTCGATACGCCTGTGCTTGCCATAGGCGATGTCATGAGTGCTTATTACCTGCGCCTGCGTGTGTCAGACCAGGCTGGGGTGCTGGCCAATCTCACTGGCTTGTTGGCCAAGTGCGGCATCAGTATTGATGCCGTGTTGCAGCGTGAGGCACACGACGTAAGTGGTCAAGAGGGCAACCAAACCGACCTGGTTATGCTCACGCATATTGTGCGTGAAGGCGCACTGTTAGACGCCCTGCAAGAAATTCAAGCCTTGCCTTCTGTGCTGGCACATGTGGTTATATTGCGCAAGGAGGAGTTGGCGTAATGCAATACATATCTACCCGCGGTGACCGATCACCCAAGCGGTTTTGCGATATTTTGTTGGCAGGGTTGGCCCCAGATGGCGGCCTGTACTTGCCCGAACATTACCCCCAAGTCTGCGCTGCAACCTTGGACGTTTGGCGCTCTTTGCCCTACAACGAGCTGGCGTTTGAAGTCTTATCTTTGTACATTGATGACATCCCCAGCGCAGACCTAAAGGCGCTGTGTGCCAAAACGTATACCCAAGAGGTATTTGGCACTGAGGCCATCGTGCCGCTTACACAACTAAAAGACGGCTTCTACATTGAGGGCTTGTCTAACGGCCCAACGTTGGCTTTTAAAGACATGGCCATGCAGTTGCTTGGCAATTTGTTTGAGTACGAGTTGGCTCGCAGAGGTGAGACACTGAATATTTTGGGAGCCACGTCTGGCGATACAGGCAGCGCAGCCGAATACGCGATGCGGGGAAAGAGCGGTGTACGTGTGTTCATGACCAGCCCTCATGACCGTATGAGCCCTTTTCAGCAAGCGCAAATGTTTAGTCTGTTAGATGACAACATTCACAACATCACCATTGATGGCGTATTTGACGATTGCCAAGACATTGTGAAAGCTGTTTCTAGCGACTTGTCATTCAAAACAAGTATGCGCATTGGTACCGTCAACTCTATCAACTGGGCACGTTTGATGGCGCAGGTGGTGTATTACTTTGCGGGCTATTTGCAAGCCACACAAAGCTCAGACCAGCGCGTGAGCTTTGCTGTGCCCAGTGGCAACTTTGGCAATGTGTGCGCCGGCCATGTGGCCCGCATGATGGGACTGCCAATTGACAAGCTGGTGGTTGCCACAAACGAGAACAATGTGTTGGATGAATTTTTTTGCGCTGGTGTGTACCGTGTGCGCGCCAGCGCTGAGACGTTTGAAACCTCCAGCCCATCTATGGATATTTCCAAAGCCAGCAACTTTGAGCGTTTTGTATTTGACCTCATGGGACGCGATGGCGCGGTTACCAAGCGTTTGTTCGACGACAGTTTGCGCACCACCGGCAGCTTCGACCTCAGCGCCGAGCCTGCGTTTGCCAAAGCCGCAACAGACTACGGTTTTATCAGTGGTACCAGCACCCATGCCAACCGCTTAGCAACCATTAAAAGCACCTTGGCCGACTATGGGTTGCTGATTGATCCGCATACCGCCGACGGTGTAAAAGTAGCGGCTGAACACCTCATACCTGGTGTGCCCATGATTGTGTTGGAAACAGCTTTGCCTATTAAATTCTCACAAACTATTGTGGAGGCCACAGGCCAGCTACCCCCATGCCCAGCCAAGTTTGAAGGCATTGAAAATCTACCCAAACGCTCTGTGCGTATGTCTGCGGATGTTGAGGGCGTGAAAAGCTTCATTCGCAAACACGCCGGCGCTGAAGCGCAAACGCCGGTATGAACAGCACGTCCCCCACCCCCAATGACAACAAACTGGCCCAGCAAACGCCAGCACGACCACCCCTCAAGTCTTTAGATGATGCCTTGCTTGAGCTGTTGGCGAATGCCTCGCCGCTGACATCTGTAGAAGATGTACTGCTGCAGTTGGCCGACGGGCGTGTGCTTGGAAACGATGTGGTGGCTCAACTTGACGTGCCTGGTTTTGACAACTCGTCTGTGGACGGCTACGCCCTCAACATAGCTGATACAAGCACCGCGTTGCGTGAGGGCTTGCCGCAATCTGCGCGTATTCCAGCGGGCCACTTCTCAGGCAACTTGGTTGGTGGCACTGTGGCGCGAATTTTTACTGGTGCGCCCATCCCAGTCAATGCCAATGCTGTGGTGATGCAAGAAGACTGCTTGGTGTCGCCACAACCAGCAGGCGACGTTGTGCGCCTAACTCAAGCGCCAACACCGGGGCAAAACATTCGCCTGCGTGGCGAAGATATTGCCAACGGACAAGTCGTCGTGCACAAAGGCACGCGTTTAACGCCTGCACACCTAGGGTTGTTGGCCAGCATAGGCCAAGCGCATGTGAGCGTGCTCAAGCCATTGCGTGTGGCGTTGTTGTCAACGGGTGACGAACTGGTGATGCCTGGCGCTGTAGCAGCTGACGCTTTGCCACCGGGCGCTATTTTCAGCTCCAATGGTTTCTTTTTAAGCACGTTGCTTACAAGGTTGGGAGCGCACGTCACAGAGTTGGCCATCGTTGCAGACACACTGGCTGACACCCAAGCTGCTTTACAACACGCGGCCAACGACCACGATTTAATTGTCAGTACTGGCGGTGTGAGCGTGGGAGAAGAAGACCACGTCAAGCCAGCTGTTCAAAGCTTGGGCTCTCTCGATTTATGGGCGCTGGCCATCAAGCCGGGCAAGCCATTTGCATATGGCCGCATCAATCGGCTCAACGCTGCAAGCTGCGCGCACTTTGTCGGTTTGCCGGGCAACCCTGTGTCTAGTTTTGTGACCTTTGTTGTTCTGGTCAGGCCCTTCATTGACCGCTTGCTGGGCGTGAGCCATGCAGGCGTGCACGCCTTGCCCATGACTGCGCACTTTGATTGGCCCAAGCCAGACAAGCGCCGTGAATTTTTGCGTGTCAAACGCAACACACTAGGCGGGCTTGATTTGTATCCCAACCAAAGCTCTGGCGTGTTGACATCCGTGTCGTGGGCAGATGGCTTTGTTGACAACCCTCCTAGCCAATCGATTAGCCGCGGTGACACCGTGTCTTTTTGGCCTATGTCACAGTGCATAGCTTGACAGTCAAACCGCGAGTAACAAGCCCATGAGTATTACCATTCGTTATTTTGCCGGTGTGCGCGAAGCCATAGGCTGCGCTGTTGAGGCATGGCCTGCTGATGCAGGTGTGCCATCCACAGCCGCTGGCGTGCGCGAGGCCTTGGTGGCCAAGGGTCAGCCTTGGTCTATGGCCTTGGCCAGTGACCAAGTGTTGCGTATTGCTGTGAATCACCAAATTGTGGACGCCAGCCAAGTGGTTGCTGCGGGCGACGAGGTGGCTTTCTTCCCGCCGGTGACTGGTGGTTAAACCTTTATTTGTTCCAACCATGACAGTTCGCATACAAACACAAGACTTTGACGTTTCAACCGAGTTGGCGGCCCTGCATGCAAACAACCTGCAAGTTGGTGCAGTTTGTTCGTTTGTAGGTACTGTGCGCAACTGGAGCAAACAAGAACCGAATGCCAAAGATATCCATGGCATGACGCTTGAGCACTACCCAGGTATGACCGAAAAAGCGATTGAAGCCATGGTGGTTCAAGCCAAGGCGCGGTTTGATATGTTTGATGCCGTTGTCATTCACCGTGTTGGTGCGTTATTGGCAGGCGATCAAATTGTGTTGGTTGCAGTGACATCCACTCACAGGCATGAGTCGTTTCAGGCCTGTGAGTTTTTAATGGACTACCTCAAAACGCAAGCGCCATTTTGGAAAAAAGAACACACCGCCGCTGGCGCGCAGTGGGTGGACGCACGCGAGGTTGATGATGCAGCTTTGGCTCGTTGGGGTATCAACGCCAGCAATGCTGGTGGTTGACCGGCACCCAGCAGTTGCGCAATAAATACCCGTTGGGGTATGCCGTGTGGTCTTGAAAGACTGCACACTCACTCCATATAACAACTTACTTATAGTTGTAATGGAGACTACACCATGCGCGCTGACAAATTAACCACCAAATTCCAAGAAGCCTTGTCTGACGCTCAAAGTCTTGCCTTGGGCAATGACCACGCCTACATTGAGCCTGTGCACTTGTTGCAAGCCATGCTGCGTCAAACGGATGGCCCAGCTTCTTTGTTACAGCGCGCCAATGTCAAGGTCAACGCCCTGAGCGAGGCGGCAGACAAGCTCATCAAAGGCTTGCCTCAAGTGCAGGGCCAAGAGCAGGTGCAGGTTGGACGTGACTTGCTGAGCTTGCTGCAGCAAGCCGAAAAAGACGCCATCAAGCGCGGTGACCAATACGTTGCCAGCGAGTTGTTTTTAAGCGCTTTGGCCGATCATAAAAGCGATGCTGGCGAATTGGTTCGCAAGCATGGTCTCAGTCGCCCCGCGTTTGAGCAGGCCATTGCGACTGTACGAGGTGGGCAGCGCGTGGACAGTCCCGAGGCTGAAACACAGCGCGAAGCACTTAAAAAATACACGCTAGATCTTACAGAGCGCGCGCGCCAAGGCAAGTTAGACCCAGTTATTGGGCGCGACGATGAAATACGCCGTGCCATTCAGGTGCTGCAGCGCCGTACCAAAAACAACCCCGTGCTCATTGGTGAGCCCGGTGTGGGCAAAACAGCCATCGTCGAAGGCTTGGCGCAGCGCATTGTGGCGGGTGAGGTGCCAGACACACTCAAAGACAAGCGCGTGCTGTCCTTAGACATGGCGGGTTTGTTGGCGGGTGCCAAATACCGCGGTGAGTTTGAGGAGCGCCTCAAGACGGTGTTGAAAGAAGTGGCCGCTGATGATGGGCGCATTATTTTATTTATTGATGAAATCCACACTATGGTGGGTGCGGGCAAAGGCGAGGGTGCCATGGACGCAGGCAACATGCTAAAGCCCGCCTTGGCGCGCGGCGAGTTGCACTGCATGGGCGCGACCACGCTGGATGAATACCGCAAGTACATTGAAAAAGACGCCGCTTTAGAGCGTCGCTTTCAAAAGGTATTGGTGGGCGAGCCTACAGTGGAGGCCACTATCGCCATATTGCGCGGCCTGCAAGAGCGTTACGAGGTGCACCACGGTGTTGACATCACAGACCCGGCCATTGTGGCGGCTGCCGAGCTGAGCGACCGCTACATCACCGACCGGTTTTTGCCTGACAAGGCGATCGATCTGATTGACGAGGCAGCGGCAAAGATAAAAATAGAAATCGACTCCAAGCCAGAAATCATGGACAAACTCGATCGGCGTTTAATCCAGCTCAAAATTGAGCGTGAAGCCGTTCGCAAAGAAACCGACGAAGCCTCCAAAAAACGCATGACGTTGTTGGAAGAAGAAATCGGCAAGCTGCAGCTCGAATATGCCGACTTGGCCGAGGTCTGGAAAGCCGAAAAAGCCGCCGCATTAGGCTCTGCCCACGTGCGTGAAGAAATTGACAAAATGCGCTTTCAAATCGAGGATTTAAAGCGCAAAGGCGATTTTAATAAAGTTGCCGAGCTGCAATACGGGCGTCTACCAGAGCTGGAAAAAGAATTGCACGCCGCGCAAGACAAAGAAGCCAGCAAGCCTGCGAATGCACCCAACCGGTTGTTGAGAACGCAAGTAGGCGCTGAAGAAATTGCGGATGTCGTGGCACGCATGACTGGCATTCCTGTGTCCAAACTGATGCAGGGCGAGCGCGATAAGTTGTTGCAGATGGAAGACCAACTGCACCAACGTGTGGTGGGTCAAGACGAGGCCATTACGGCGGTTGCTGATGCCATTCGTCGCTCACGTGCGGGCTTGTCAGACCCCAATCGCCCCACTGGTTCTTTCTTGTTTTTGGGGCCAACCGGTGTTGGTAAAACTGAGCTGTGCAAAGCGTTGGCGGGTTTTTTGTTTGACAGCGAAGACCACCTGATTCGAGTCGACATGAGCGAGTTTATGGAAAAGCACTCCGTCAGTCGCCTGATTGGTGCGCCCCCGGGCTATGTGGGCTACGACGAAGGCGGCTACCTCACAGAGGCCGTACGCCGCAAGCCTTACAGCGTGTTGCTGCTTGATGAAATTGAAAAGGCACACCCCGATGTATTCAATATTTTGTTGCAGGTGTTGGACGATGGGCGTTTAACCGACGGTCAGGGCCGAACGGTTAACTTTAAAAACACCGTTATTGTGATGACCAGCAACATTGGCTCTCACATCATTCAGCATATGGCTGGACAAGAGCACGTCGCCATTAAGGATGCGGTTTGGGACGAGCTAAAAAACCACTTCCGTCCTGAATTGCTCAACCGCATTGATGAGACAGTGGTTTTTCACAGCCTCAATGCGCATCACATCAGCGCCATTGCGGGCATTCAGTTGAAAAGTCTGCGCAAGCGTTTGCAGGCCTTGGACTTAGGTCTTGAAGTGTCAGACTCTGCCTTGGCCGAGTTGGCCAAAGTGGGCTTTGACCCTGTGTATGGTGCGCGCCCATTGAAGCGAGCCATGCAGCAACGCATTGAAAATCCATTGTCCAAGCGCATGTTGCAAGGGGAGTTTTTACCTGGCACCACAGTCGATATTTCTGTTGACCCTGCGCTTGATCCAGGCGTGTTTTACTTTAAATCTATTGCAACTGCGTCTGTATAAGCGCAGCAGGAGGCACAACAAGCTGACCTTGGCGCCACTGGTCTGGTGAGTGCAGGCGAAGGCCTCTTGCAATCGGCGTATTATTCTGGCCATGAATACCGCTGCTGCTACTGTGCCTCCCGCTGAACCCGTTCACCTCATCCCACTGCGCCAAGACGCACAAGTCATTGGCTTGGTGGGTTTGGCACATGCCACCTCACACTTTTCGCACCTGCTGCTAGCGCCGCTGTTTCCGGTATTTATGCGCGAGTTTGGCCTGAGTTTTTCAGATGTCGGCTTGTTGGTCACCTTATTTTTTGTTGTTTCAGGTGTAGGCCAGTCCTTGTCTGGGTTTTTGGTCGACCGCATTGGCGCGCGCCCGGTGTTATTTGCTTCAATGGTTATATTTGCGTTGGCTGCGATGTCAGCAGCCACTGCGACTGGTTACAGCGGGCTGGTCGTGACCGCTCTGTTGGCGGGTTTGGGCAATGCACCATTTCACCCCGCCGACTTCACCATATTGAACCAGCGTGTGTCGGAGCCTCGTTTAGGCTACGCTTTCAGCGCTCACGGTTTAAGCGGCAATTTAGGCTGGGCGCTGGCCCCCGTATTTTTGGTGGGTATTTCTGCAGTGGCCAATTGGCGCGTGGCATATTGGTGTGCTGCGCTGTTGTACTTATTGGTGCTGTGGGTGATGTGGACCAACCGCGAACGCTTGGCAACGTCTACGGCCAAAAGTCGCGCTGCCGACATACGTTATGTCGCTTCTACAGAGCACCCACTGGCCTACATGAAGTTGGCAGTCGTGTGGTGGTGTTTTGGCTTCTTCATGTTGTCCACCATGACGCTGGCAGTGATACAAACTTTTGCCCCTTCTATCTTGCAACAGCTTCACGGCGTTAGTTTTGAGGCCGCATCTGTGACGCTGTCGGCCTATATGGTAAGTGCTGCTGTGGGTATGTTGGTCGGTGGCTGGGTGGCGGTCAAGAAGGCCGCATACAGTGATCGCGTCGTGGCCTACTCGATGGCTGCAGGCGCCGCCTTGCTGCTGCTGTGCGCCACGTCATTGTTGGGAGCTACTGGGACCATGTTGGGTTTGGCCGCCACTGGTTTTGCAGTGGGGATTGGCGGGCCAAGCCGCGACATGATGATTCGTAAAGCCACGCCTGCATCTGCAACGGGTCGGGTGTATGGCACGGTGTACTCTGGCCTAGACGTTGGCTTTGCCTTGTCGCCGCTTGTATTCGGTGCGCTGATGGACGCAGGGCGCTACCAAGCAACCCTGGCCGGTGCCGCGTTGGTGCTGTTTGCCTCTGTGGGCTTGGCTTTAGGTGTGGGTCGTTTGACCAGACGCGCCCACATGGCCGCGCAGACGCAAACGAAAAATGCAGTTTATTAAGTATTGTTTTTAAGGGTTGTTATGCAGGTTAAGTTGGCAGGACATTGGCTGGTGGAGTGCTTGATAGAGCAGGGTGCAACCCATGCTTTTGGTGTGCCCGGTGAGAGTTATTTAGCAGTTCTTGATGGTTTGCATCTCCATGCCGAAGCCATTCAGTTTGTAACGTGTCGCCAAGAGGGTGGGGCGGCATTCATGGCTGAAGCGCATGGCAAGTTGACGGGGCGCCCGGGTGTCTGCATGGTCACACGGGGGCCAGGTGCGACCAATGCGAGCATTGGCTTGCACACCGCGTTTCAAGACAGCACACCGTTGCTGCTGTTGGTGGGCGATGTGGCTGCTGACTGCCGGGACCGTGAAGCGTTTCAAGAGGTGGACTTTACCCAGCTTTTTGGCCCAATGGCCAAGCTTGTGCAGCGTATAGACGACCCCTTGCGAATACCTGAGTATGTACAGCGGGCATACGCCACAGCCATGAGCGGTCGCCCTGGGCCAGTGGTGTTGGTATTGCCTGAGGACATGCTGACCCAGGTGATACCTGCGCATCTATACGGTGTGCCGGCTCAACTGGGGTGTACGCAGCCAGTGCCTATGGGCTTGTCACCCCGCGTGGTCTTAGATATTGAGCACGCCTTGCAGGCAGCTAAGCGCCCGCTTGTGGTGCTGGGCGGCGGCGGTTGGACGCCTCAGGCGGCACGCGATGTGCAAACATGGGTTGAACATTGGCAGTTGCCAGTCTGCAATGCGTTTCGGTTTCAAGACTGTTTTGACAACAGCCATGCGCTGTACGCCGGCGACATGGGCTTGGCCATCAACCCACAATTGAGCAAGCGCATACAAGAAGCCGATTACTTGTTTGTGCTGGGCCCGCGTTTGGGTGAGTCCACCACAGATGGCTACACACTTGTGACCTCGCCAGTGAGCAAACAATATTTGGTGCACATACACGCCAGCGCTCATGAGTTAAACCGTGTGTTTAAGGCGCATGTAAGCGGCTGCGCGGACATGCCCAGCGCGGCAGCTGCCTTGGCCGCCAGTTGCCAAGGCGAGTCACCCCAAGTGGCGTGGGTGCAATCCAATTGGACGCATCAAGCCAACGCCGATTACCAGGTACACACAGACGTCGCCAACGGTGGCATGGCCATGCCCGGCACCATAGACATGCCAGCCATCATTCATACATTGGTCAAGCACCTGCCAACGGATGCGGTGTTGACCAATGGCGCAGGTAACTTTGCCAGTTGGTTACACCGCTTTTATCCCTATGTTGGCTTGGCTCGCGGGCTTAAAACCCAGTTAGCGCCTACCAATGGCGCCATGGGCTACGGCATACCGGCAGGGGTTGGCGCGGCCATTTCCTCTGGGCGAACAGTGTTCACCATTGCGGGTGATGGTGACTTTCTGATGAATGGCCAAGAGTTGGCAACAGCGGTTCAACATGGCGCTAAAACCATTGTATTGCTGCTGAATAACAGTATGTACGGCACTATTCGCATGCACCAAGAGCGTCACTATCCTGCGCGTCTTAGTGGCAGTACATTGGCCAACCCTGACTTTTGTGCGTTGGCCAAAGCCTACGGCTACGGCGCGCAGCGTATTACCCACACCCATGAGTTTGAAGCTGCCTTGCAAGTGGCGTTGGCGAGCGCCAGCGGCTATTTGATTGAGGTGGTGTTGGATCCAGAGGTCATTACAACCAAAGCCACCTTGTCGGCTATCCGTCAATTCGCACTTGATGCGTTGGGCTAGGGTTTCACGTTGACGAAAAAAAACCACCTAGGCCGTTGGGCTGAGGTGGTTGCTGCCGCGCAGACCTGAATTAACTCAAGTGAACGCTGATGAGCTTGGTCATCTCAAACATGGTGACTTGGTCTTTACCAAAAATCACTCGGAGTTTGTCGTCGGCATTGATATTGCGGCGATTAGCGGCATCTTGCAAGTCGTTCTTTTTGATGTATTCCCAAATTTTCTTGGTAACTTCGGTACGCGGCATTGGTGCTGCGCCGATCACAGCGGCCAAATCGGCGCTGATGGTCATGGGCTTCATGAAAGCGGCGTTGGGAGCGCGCTTGACTGCAGGTGCTTTTTTAGCTGTCGCCATTGTGGAAATGTCCTTTTCTGATGTTCTTAAACGCCAACCCTCTTTTTTGAAAATACAAATATTGAAGGCCCGACCACGCATATGCTAACGGAGATAAGTTGGCATAAGCTTGGCAACCGTCGTTTTTAGCAAGAAAATTGCATTTATTAGTTATTAAGTATTTTTTGTGTGGCGCTATGGGTCGGTTGAATGGTTGCGATTTCACAATACCAAGACGACTAACAAGCCATTGAGCCCCCTATGCGTCGCAATTACCCATGACCTGTTTGGCATTTTCAGTCTATCCCGACACATGGCCCTGTCATGAGTTGTGACCTGCACCCACAGCCAACCTGTGCCGAGAGTTTCTGTGACAACTGAGTTGTTGATGTTTGCAACTTGTGATGTGTGCCACGCATGTAAAAATGACACATCTGGCACTGTGAACGTCTGCCCCGTTGTGCGGCGCTTGTATGGCTAGGGGGCGTCTTGGGCTGGCCCTGTTGCCACCGTTCAGTGTGTCGACGACAACAGCCTGGTGAAGGCTTTCGTTGAATCACTAGGTTTAGGGTGGGTGTTGGTCAACGGTTGCGTGCGTGATGTCGCTGAACTGGCGCAGTGTCATGTTTGCGCTGGCGTCAACCCCCATGCTTACAAACCGACAAGATCTTTGCGTGCGCGATGTACCTGTTTGTTGAAAGGCATTGGATTTATCCTGGTGACTGGTCGTACGCCGATACCGAGGGTACGGTGGTAAGCCGTCAGCCAATCCATCTGCATCAATGAAATAACCCGGCTGCTGGCGCTGTGGGCGCTTACGCCGCCAAGCCTTTGTAGGCCATGTACACAGCCAAGCCCAGCAACAGCGTGGCGAATACCCGCTTGAGTTTGGCCACTGGCAGCGCATGTGCCGCTTGTGCTCCCAACGGGGCCGTACACATGCTGGCGATTGCAATGATGGCCAATGCTGGCATGTAGATGTAGCCAATTGCACCAGCGGGCAAGTTGTTGACTTGCTGGCCAGACCACACATAACCCACGGCATTTGCCAAAGCGATGGGGAAGCCCAAAGCGGCACTCGTTGCCACTGCTTGATGAATGGCTACATTGCACCACGCCATGAAGGGTACGCTGATAAACCCACCGCCAGCGCCTACCAGCCCAGAGGCAAATCCAATCACGCCGCCTGCGCCCGCCAACCCGGGAGGGCTTGGCAGCATGCGACTGGGTTGTGGCTGCTTGTTCCTAAACATTTGGAGTGAAGAGAAGCCGACAAAGCCAGCAAACACAAACGCGAGCGTCGTGCCTTTCATCACAGAAAACACCCCCAGGCTGGCGATCAGAGCGCCCACCACAATCCCCGGTGTTAGTCCCCGCACGATGTCCCAGCGCACAGCCCCTTTTTTATGGTGGGCGCGCACGCTGGAGAGCGAGGTAAACACAATGGTGGCCATGGACGTGGCGATCGCCATTTTGACGGCTAAAGCACTGCCGACGCCTTGCTGTGATATCAAATAGGTGAGGAAGGGCACCATCACCATGCCGCCGCCAATACCCAACAAACCAGCCAAAAAGCCTGTGACCAGACCCAGGGTCAGCAGCGCCGCAAAGGTCCACAACCAAGACCATTCAAAAGAGCTAAGCAAGGTCATGGGGTGGGTAGCTTGTGTGGGCTAGTAGGCACAGCGAACGTGTGAAAAGGGGTGTCTGCAAGTACCGCCGGGCCGCATTCCTGAACCGAAGGGTACAGGTGGGCAGGATCAGTCGAGGCTTCGGGTTCATCTAACGCGAGACGCTCACACCAGCCAAGCAATATTTCTAGCCCGGGCTCAATGAGCATTGGTACAAGGAAATATAGAACCCAGCGCGTACTGCAGACTTCTCGATTATAGACGCGTGGTTAGAGCAACTGGCCATCTTGAGCCAGCGCGTCATCAAGTTTTTTGATTAAAGAGGTCAAGGCTGGGTTGGGTGTTACAAGACTTGGCTCTGCAGTGGCATGTGCAGCAGACACGCCGTCGCTGCCAACCGTTGGTTGGCCAGATTCGAATGCCATGTTGAGGCAGGCCAGCACGGCTATACGTTCGCGCGCTTTAATCTTGCCTGCGTCACGAATGCTGCACATTGCCACGTCAACTTTGTTGGCGGCCACAACCAAGGCTTCTTCACCGCCATCCGGACTGGCGAGCACGTAACTTTGCCCCATTATTTGCACTTCTATACGGCTCATGGTTGTAGCTCCTCGGGTGATGGCAAGGGCAAGCCGGCGATGACGGCATCCATGCGCTGCTTGGCAGCAGAGAGTCGCATTTTCAGCATGTCGCGGTCTCGGTTGCAAGCATCCAGTTCGTCTTGAAGCAACGCGTTGGCACGTTGCACCTCTTCGTGACGCAGCAGCAGACGCTCGACGCGTTGGGTCAGTTGCTCAAGTTGTTCGTGTGTAGACATGTCGTTATTTTAAAGGCTTTACAATTAGAACTGTTGGTGCTCACAGCTGCGTTCAGCACGCTGTAGTTCAACGGGAATCAGGAGGGTATGTGCCCACAAGCACGCACCTAACCTGAGCTGCCCCCGCAACGGTAAGCGCAGGCCTGGTCTTTCACCCTGAGTGTGAGCCCAAGCCCCAGTTTGTCAAAGCCACTGAGTTGTTCCAACTTGGGAAGGCGACAAACCAACTGCGTCAGCCCGGATACCGGCCAATTAGCTTGTGTGCACGTTGCTGACGTGCATGCAAATTTCGTCCAAGCACTGTCGGGGAAGGCGGTGAGGGCTTAGTTGTTGGTATTTTCTATGTCTAAAAAATCGTTGTGCAACCGCGCAAAATGTGTCTTGTTAGCCAGCGTTGCTGTGCCTGCCTTGTATGTGTGTTCTGCCACTATGGCGTTTGCTCAAACAACGGCGTCCCTGCCAGTTACGGTTGTGACAGCAGCCCGTTACGAGCAACCTATTCAAGACGTTTTGGCTGACCTTACTGTCATTGATAGGGCTGAAATTGAGCGGTATGGTGCCGGTTCTATCAGTGAATTATTGTCTAGACTCCCTGGTATTCAGTCGGTTGACGTTGGAGCACCGCAGATATTTATTCGTGGTGCTAACGCCAACGCAACGGCTATATATATTGATGGCGTGCGTGTGGAAACCCATGACAGAAATGGAGGAGCCCCCCCATTATCAATAATAGATTTAGCTCATGTACAAAGAATAGAAGTGGTGAGGGGTGCCGCAAGCAGTTTGTATGGCGCGAACGCCATGGGTGGAGTTATTCAAATATTTACATCTGATGGTGAATCTAGAAAATGGGCTAGTTTCGGAGTTGGCAGTGAAGGCCTGTTGCGAGGTGGTTTCGGTTTAAGCGCTAAGGTGGACGATAAATGGTCTTACCGTTTAGGCTTGCAAAGGGTTGCAAGCGATGGCTATGACACGGCACCAACAGTGAACAACACGCCATCAGATTTGGCTTGGCACAGTGGCGCTCTTAATGCGGGTATTGACTTGCAGGTCGATCCAAGGCATCAGGTCAGCTATGTTTTGAATGCCAACAGCCACGATGAATTTACATACTATTACGCAAACGCACGGGTGGTTAGAAACTCAGTTATTTCAGGCATCAATTGGAAGGCCAACTGGAGTGACCGGTTGTCTAGCAAAGTGAGCTTAGGAAACACTAAATTTAGCTACAAAAAAGATACAACTGATAACTATGTCACCAGTGGCAATGACTTAACTTTTACTGGTAATTTCGCCAGCGACTCAGGTGTAATTAGTGTCGGATTGGAGAGGAAAATAGATCGTTTGAAGGATGCTGGAGACCAATATAACAATGCAATATTTAAGTCGCGAGGACAAAGCGCAGCGTTGATTGGTTGGTCAAACCGCGTTGGCCAATTGTCCTGGCAACTCAATGCTCGAGAAGATAAGGACGGGTTGTTTGGTTCATACTCGTCCGGCGGAGCCGCAGTTGCTTATGACATAACACCTAGATGGCGGGTCAGCGCAGGAGCAAATACTGGCTTTAGGGCTCCTACTATTGAGCAAACCACAGGCAGTTATGGTTCTGCCGCCGTCAAGCCTGAAACAAGCAATGGCAAAGAGTTGCGTTTGAGGTATAAAAATGGCGTGAGTGAAGTTCAAACAGCCATATACAGAACTAACTTTCGCGACATGATCGCTACAAATTCAGCTTTCAAATGGGAAAACATTAACAATGCATCAGTTGAAGGTTTTACCTTAGGCGGGAAAACGTTGTTCGGAATTGCTACAGTTTCCGGGAGTTTGGATTTAATGCGTGCGCGCAACAACGCCACAGGTCTGCCACTGAATTACCGTCCAGACGAATCGGCTACGGCAGATATTTCTGCCCCTGTTAGTGGTTGGACGTTAGGCGGGCAGTGGCAGGCTGTTGGTCAACGCTACTTTAATTCTGGTGTTAGTGCTCTCAAAGGCTATGCCTTGTTAAATGTTCACGCCAGCAAAAAGATAGATGCGAACTGGACATTGCAGGCTCGCGTGGACAACGTTGCAAACCGCGACTACGAAGGTGATGGGTACTACGCCACGCCAGACCGCCGTGTGTTCGTTGGTTTAAAGTGGCAAGGTAAGTAAAAACCACTTTATCAAGCTACACAAACACCTGAGTTAAATATGATCCAACATGGTCCGCAACGCATTGTTTGTCTCACCGAAGAAACCACTGAGTGGTTGTATTTATTGGGACAGCAGCACCGAATTGTGGGCGTGTCGGGTTATACAGTTAGGCCGCCTCAGGCTCGACATGAAAAGCCTAGGGTGAGTGCTTTTTTGAGCGCCAAGATCGATAAAATATTGGCGCTCAAGCCAGACTGTGTGTTTGGCTTTTCGGACCTACAGGCCGATATTGCAGCCCAGCTTATTCGTGCAGGTGTGCAGGTCACAGTGTTTAACCAGCGCAGCGTCGACGAAGTCTTCACCATGCTCTTTCAGGTGGCTGCGATGGTAGGAGAGGCTGACCAAGGTCTTCGCCGGATTGCTGTTCTGCAGCAGGATTTGCAGGCTATGCAAGACGCCGTCACGAGTCGGCTGGCGGCGGGGGCACGCAGGCCGAAAGTTTTCTTTGAAGAGTGGGATGTGCCACACATCAGCGCCATTCAATGGGTGTCAGAGGTCATTGGGATTGCCGGAGGTGACGACTGCTTTCCCGAGTTGGCGCAGCAGTCGCTGGGCAAGAACCGGATCATTGCCGACGGCTTGACAATTGTCCAGCGCAACCCAGACATTATTCTTGGTTCATGGTGTGGCAAGAAATTCCGCCCTGAAACAGTCGCTGCTCGAGCTGGCTGGGCTGATGTGGCCGCCGTGCGCAATGGCCAGCTGTTCGAAATTAAGTCGCCAGACATTTTGCAGCCTGGTCCTGCCGCGCTCACTGACGGTGCGGCTCAGATACACAAACTCATCCTTGCTTGGATGGATGCCGATCTCGCTGGGGCTTTAGCGCTGTGACCATGCGTACCGCACGCTGCACATTGTTACCAGTGGTCAACAAGTGTCAATTCTCAACATGCAAATTAGCTGTTGCGTGTGTTTTTAAATGCGCCAGCGAATTGAACGCCACCAAGCAGGCCGTGCTGAGCGCGTACCTGGCATGGCAACCCTAAAAGAGTTGCGTGCGATGAAAGAGCTCCTATGAAGTTGTGGCTGTTTGCAACCTACCTGTTAGCGACGGCGTCCCACGCCATACAGGTCACCGATGACAGAGGCGTGCTGGTCACACTGACCCAGTCGCCGTTGCGCATCGTCAGTTTGCTGCCCTCTTTAACCGAAACTGTGTGTGAGTTAGGCCGTTGTGATCGTTTAGTCGGCGTCGATCGTTACTCAAACTACCCTGACAGTGTTCAAAAGTTGGTGCAAGTGGGCGGTGGTTTGGACCCGAATATTGAGGCTATTGTGGCGCTCAAGCCCGATGTGGTCTTGATGGCCAAATCGTCACGCGCTGTCGAACGGCTAGAGGCGCTTGGCTTGAAGGTGGTGACGCTTGAGCCTAAAACGCATGGCGATGTGCAGCGCGTCATGCTCAAAATTGGGGCGTTGTTAAAAGTGCCAGACGCGCAGCGAATCTGGCGTGACATCGACGCAGGTGTGTCTGCAGCTGCCCGATCGCTGCCGCCATCAGCGCGTGGCTTAAGGGTCTACTTTGAAGTCAACCAAGGTCCTTACGCAGCCAGTGAGTCATCCTTCATTGGCGAAACGTTAAGCCGCTTCGGTGTCAGCAATATTGTTCCAGCCAAGCTGGGACCGTTCCCAAAGTTGAATCCGGAGTTTGTTGTGCGTGCCAACCCCGCATTGATTATGGTCAGCCAGAGCAATGCAAATGGCTTGCAAACCAGACCGGGTTGGCACAGCATGCGCGCCTTGCGTGAGGGTAGGCTGTGTGTGTTTTCTACGCAAGAAACCAACGTCATCGTTAGCCCTGGGCCTAGGATGGCCGAGGCCGCTCGTCTGATGGCACAGTGCATCGCACGCAAGGGTGCTGATGCCCTAACGGGCGTTAAACCGTGAACATGCGACAGCGCGTCGGGTGGTTGGTCTGGCTAGGCATGGTCAGCGCGGTGGTGCTGACTGGCCTTGGCGTTTGCGTGGGCAGTACTGGTTTTGAGGACCTGCTGTCGCCTTTGTTGAGCCCTTTGATAGAGCCGTCTCAGACTGCTGTCGCGGAGCAAATTGTGTGGGAAATTCGCTTGCCTCGCACCTTGGGTGCCTGGGCCGCTGGTGCCTTGCTGGGTCTAGCAGGTGCTGTGGCACAAGGTTTATTTCGCAACCCGTTGGCAGATCCTTATTTACTAGGCAGTGCATCGGGTGCATCGATGGGTGTCGCCATGGCATTGGCTGTGATGGGCGGCGGCGCGGGCATGTTGGGTAGCGCGGAGTCGGACGGCAGCAGCGCCAACTTGGTGGTCAGCGTTTTTTCAAGCAGCCTGTGGATGCGCGTGGGTTTGACTGGCGCTGCTTTCTGCGGTGCCTTGTTGGCGGTGTTGTTGACGTTGTCGCTGTCTAGGGGCGTGGGCCACACACTGCGGCTGTTGTTGGCTGGTGTGGTGGTGGGCGTGGTGTTGGGTGCGATGACGCATCTGGTGTTGCTGATGTCGCCTGATTCATTGCAGGCCATGCAGGCCTTTATATTGGGCTCTACGGCGTTTGTAGGATGGACGTCCACCCTGCTCATGGCCGGTGTGTGGTGTCTGTGCGTTGTCACTGCTTGGCTGTTGGCACGCGTACTCGACGGGCTGAGCTTGGGCGATGCCACTGCCATCAGCTTGGGCTTGCCTGTGGCGGCTATGCGCGCGACGCTGGTGGCCGTGCTGGCCCTGGCGACAGGTACAGCAGTTGCGCAGACTGGGCTGATCGCTTTTGTTGGCCTAGCTGCCCCCCATCTCGTGCGCTCGCTGGTCAAAACAACCTACGGCAACTTGATGCTGTTGTCTAGTTTGGCTGGCGGCACGTTGTTGATGGCCGCTGACATCCTTGCGCGCGGCCTGATCGCGCCGCAAGAGTTGCCTGTGGGCGTGCTGACAGCTGTGCTCGGTGGTGGCTATTTGTTGTGGTTGATGCACCGTGGGCCCAACCGTGTTGCCGGAGCTAATTCATGAGTGTTGCCAACCATGTGGCCATGCAGGCCCAGGCCATCAGTGCCAACTTGGGGTCTGTTGAGGTACTGCACAGCATCAATCTGTCGCTGGCAGGGGGGCGCTGGACCAGCATTGTGGGCCCCAATGGTGCAGGTAAATCTACATTGCTTAAAGTCTTGGCAGGCGTGCTGCCGTACACCGGTGATGTGACGTTGTTGGGCCAAGCTGTGCACCAACTGCCCAAGCGAGTGCGTGCTCGCCAACTGGCTTGGTTGGGGCAAAACGAGACGTCGGCGGATGACCTGTCCGTGTGGGACGTTGCGATGCTGGGCCGTTTGCCACATCAGGCCTGGCTTGCTGGTCCTAGCACGCAGGACCAGGCTGCTGTAGAACAAGCCTTGCGATCTACCCAGGCTTGGGAATGGCGGCACCGCGCACTGGGGCAGTTGTCTGGCGGTGAGCGCCAAAGGGTGTTGCTGGCCCGCGCCTTGGCCGTGCAGGCGCAGGTCTTGTTGATGGACGAGCCGCTGACCAACTTGGACCCTCCGCATCAGGCGGACTGGTTGGATATTGTGCATGCGCTGGTGGCTCAGGGAACAACCGTAGTCAGTGTGTTGCATGAGGTCAATATGGCATTGCATGCGGATGCTGTGGTGGTCATGGCCAATGGCCAAGTGCGTCACCACGGGCCATGTAAAGATGCCCATACGCATCGCGTGATCGAGCAGGTGTTTGAAAACCGCATTGCCATTCGCCAACTGGATGACCAATGGGTAGCGCTGCCTAGACGCAGCACATGGCCCTTTTAGCCCACCTGATGTAACAACATTGAACCGTCCATATGAACCACTTAACAGGTGTGTGAATTGGGGTTTTACCCGGGGTTTGCGTTGTCCTTATAAACGCTGCCACATATCAAACAATGGGTGATCGTGTGTGCTGTGCCACCCTAGGCTCTCGCTTGTTGTGATGCTGTACATCGTTCGTCACGCACGGCAACAGTGATGCGCGTTTGGCCGAAATGAATGTTGGCCAATGGGACGGGCAACGCTGAGACGCCATCAACACAGCGCAGATTGAGCACACAGGCCGGATGCGGTTAGCAGTGCCTGCTGTGGCGCTGCGCCAGCAGCGGACCGCACAGTGGGCAAGCATCTGTCACACGGCCCACTCAAACACGTCGGCAAACTTACACGTCAGTTCTTAAGAGCCACGGTTTTTGGCTTGTAGTCGCAGGTGTGGCTCACGGCACATTCCCAACACCTTGGCGTGCGCGCTTGGCACACGTAGC
>Ga0208413_1000426_pt1 | contig 32091 bp, 25 predicted proteins | sample AntAceMetag02UKD_FD_184761 | JGI IMG/M metagenome (GOLD analysis project Ga0208413, IMG submission 184761) | Saline lake microbial communities from Ace Lake, Antarctica - Antarctic Ace Lake Metagenome 02UKD (SPAdes) (version 2) | ecosystem: Environmental > Aquatic > Non-marine Saline and...
CCCAGAAATGCAGGTTGGCAGTATAACTTACCATTTCGACCTAAATTAATTCTCCAGCTTTGTTGTTCTATAGCCAGCAAACTGAGTTTAATTGAGACTTACAACAGAAATATTATCTGGAATTGGATTAATCCTGATCTATATGATCTTGACTTATCTAATTTGGAAATGTTATCAAAAACAAAAGTTTCACTCAAGTATTTTACTAATCATAGCATTTGCTGCATGCTTAAGAATATTCACAGCCTCTGATCCTTTTCTTCATGATTGGGATGAACGCTACCATGCACTAGTCGCAAAAAACAGCATAAACCACCCTCTTAAACCAACATTATATGAAAACCCAATAATAGATTACGATTATAAAAACTGGTCAGATAATCACGTTTGGTTGCACAAACAGCCAATACCAATATGGACCATGGCACTTTCTATGAAAGTGTTTGGGACTAATCTATTTGGATTACGTTTTCCAACTGTTTTCATTTCTGTACTAATGGTGCTTTTTACATTTTTAATTGGAAAGGCATTATACAGTCCAAAAGTTGGAATAATTGCGGCGTACTTGCATGCAATAAACGGATTAATCATTGAGCTTTCTGGCGGCAGAGTTGCAACTGATCATATTGATATTTATTTCCTGTTTTTTATAGAGCTATCCATTTTACTCTCCATTTACTTTTCTAAACACAAACAATACTTATATCTAATTGCAGCAGGATTTTCATTAGGGCTTGCAGTACTAACAAAATGGCTACCAGCACTAATTCTTGTCCCCATTTTCATTTCGTTGAACCTAACTTCTAACCATCGAAAAAAGCTTGCTTTAGATACACTAATATTATTTACTGTTTCTTTAATAGTGTTTGTTCCTTGGCAAATATTCATCGCAATTGAATACCCATTAGAAAGCACATGGGAAAAGCATTATAACTGGCTCCATTTAACTACTGTTTTGAGCAAACAAACAGGTCCTTGGTTCTACTACATTGCCAAGCTAAGGATCCATTATGGAGAGATTATTTACTTGCCTTTAGTCTGGCTTATTTATCAGATTATTAAAAAGAAACAGCCAAAACTTATAACTCTAGGAATTTGGATATTTATTCCGATCGGATTTTTCTCCCTTTCAATGACAAAAATGCAGGCATATACATTATTCAGTAGTCCTGCTATTTTTATCGTAATCGCATTATTCATCAATACTTTGAAGAACAGTTTAAAAGGCTTCAATAGGCAATGGAAAAAAGGGTTTGCAATTACAATTATAACCTTACTGATAATACTGCCTATTCGTTATTCTATAGAACGTATAAAACCATTTTCCGAAGCCAATCAGACAAAGCCTCTTTACATGAAAAAAATTGAATTAATAAACAAGAGTCCCTCGAGCAATCTGGTTATTCATTCCTGCCCAAAACCAATTGAAACAATGTTCTTCACCAACGCTATTGCGTATGAAAAAGAATTAACCAATCAAGAAAAACAAAAAATAACAAATCTAGGTTACACTATTATGGAGTTCTAAATGACGTATTCTGAAACTTTAAACTACTTGTTCTCACAACTCCCTATGTATCAAAGAGAGGGAAAGTCTGCATACAAAGCAAATTTGGACAATACTCTCCGTCTGGATAATTATTTAGGCCACCCGCACCAATCCTTTAAATCTATTCATATAGGTGGGACAAATGGCAAAGGAAGTTCTTCGCATATGATAGCATCAGTTCTTCAAGAAGCAGGGTATAAAGTTGGATTATACACCTCTCCACATTTGAAGGATTTTAGAGAACGAATAAAAATAAACGGACAAGAAATTCCTGAAAATTTTGTCTGCTCATTTGTAGAAAAGAACAAGGCCAAATTTGAAGATTGGAATCTGTCCTTTTTTGAGTGGACCGTGGGTTTATGCTTTGAATATTTTAAATCAGAAAAAGTAGATATTGCAATAATTGAAGTTGGCCTAGGCGGCAGGCTAGATTCTACAAACATCATTGATCCATTAATGTGTTTAATTACTAACATTGGACTCGATCACCAACAATTTTTAGGTAATACAAAACAAGCAATCGCGAAAGAAAAGGCAGGGATTATTAAACATCGTGTTCCTATTGTAATAAGTGAAACACAGACTGAAGTATCTACTATATTTATTGAGAAAGCGGCAGAAGTAAATGCTCCCATTTTATTTGCAGATCAAACGATAAACATTCTTTACCGTTCGGATTTAATAGGAACTTATCAACCCCTTAATCAAAAAGGAATTTTAGCCCTGTTGCCACTACTAAAAAAACAGAATTTTAAAATAACTGATCAAAATATAAAAAATGGCCTTCAAAAAGTAAGTATAAATACTGGATTAAAAGGACGGTGGCAAACATTACAAATAAACCCAACCATAATTTGCGATACTGCACATAACGCTGAAGGATTAAGTTACGTAATCAAACAACTAGTAGATACACCTAAAAATGAATTGCACTTAATTTTAGGATTTGTAAATGACAAAAATGTTGCTGAAATATTAAATCAATTTCCAAAGGACGCACAATATTATTTGTGTCAACCAAAAATTCCAAGAGCGTTGCCAATTAAAGACTTAAATTTTATTGCAAAGCGAATTGGTATAAACTACAAGACTTATTCAACGGTGAGTGAGGCACTATCAGCAGCAAAAGTAAATGCCAAAAAAGATGACCTAATCTTTGTTGGAGGAAGCACCTTTGTAGTTGCAGAGGTTGTTTAACCTACTACTTTCTATTTGTGAAAATAGCTTTTCTTGCCAAATCAACAGGAATTATTGAAAACGCTAATCCTAAAACCCACAACCATTCATAACTATTCATAGAAGTCGTTCTAAACATTTCCCCTCCTACTTCAGTTAAGATAAACTGAACGATAAATATAGTCGCTACAACTTGTAGAAATCCTTTATTGGCCAATACGTGATCCAACAGATTTAACTCCTCTACCCTTACGTTGAATTTATTGAAGTTATTGAGCAAAACAAACAATGAGAAAAACGCAGTTAAAAACACAATCTGGCTTAGTTCAGGATTACCAATTCTTTGAAAAATATTTTTGAAAAATGGCATAGTAAGAAAGACAAGACAAAGCAATCCAATATACAAACCATTGAATAAAATTGAGCTCCACATTTCTGCAGATATAAGACTTTCTTCCCTCGACTTGGGTTGTTCTTGCATATGCTTATCTAACGGAGGCTCACCGCTAAAAGCCAACGCAGCTAGTGTATCCATAATAAGATTTATCCATAATAATTGAATCATTGTTAATGGTAATTCAAAACCAAAAAACGGACCTACAAAAGCCAAGAAAATAGCACTAACATTTACGGATAATTGGAAAGTAATGAACTTTTGAACCGAACGATAAATCGTTCTACCATAATGAACTGCATTAGCTATAGATTGAATGTTATCATCTAACACCACAATGTCCGATGCTTCTTTCGCCACCTCAGTTCCGCTACCAAGCGCAAACCCAACATCAGATTTACTAAGAGCAGGACTATCGTTTACTCCATCACCAGTCATTCCAACAACAAGTCCCAAGGATTGACTGACATCTACTAATCGAGTTTTATCATTTGGCAAGCATCTAGAAATTACTCTCAATTTTGGAATAATTGCCTTCAGCTCTTCGTCAGACATTCTCTCTAATTCCATAGAGGTTATAGCCACATAATCTTCTATTTCTATTAAACCACATTCTTTTGCAATAGCTACTGCCGTTCCATGACGGTCACCGTTACACATAACAGCTTGTATTCCTGCTGACTGTAATTCTGCAATTGCAGCCTTGGCATCAGGCCTTAACTCATCTCTAATTAGACTGAATCCTAAAAGAGACATTTCTTCTGGAATATTATCCTCAGAAGCAGGTTTCGAAGTAGTAGCAACCCCAATCAATCTGACTCCTTCGTACGCTTTTTTATCTAGCTGTTCGGTCAAGTTGGCAAATAACTTTTCTGACAATACTCTTCTTTCACCATTCAAATCTGTATAAAATGAGCAGTTCTCCAGAATTCTTTCTGCAGCACCCTTAATCAAGGTAAGTGATTCACCTGAACTCAAAACAACCTCAGATGCACTGTATTTTCTTGCAGAAGAAAACAGGATTTGCACTCTCGTTTCCACCACCGGTGACTTAAAGACAGTTTGATCTGCTTTTACAAATTTCAAAAGAGCTCGCTCAGTTGAATTTCCTCCTAAAATACGCTCATTTTCATTTTTTGCTTTTCTGTTTATGATAGCAGAGGTGTTCTCTCTAATTGCCATGTGCAATGAGTCACTAATTGCAGTTGGAATATCATCGATTGATTTGTATTCACTTGTATTATTTAACACAGATTCGTCAACTCCAATAAAACCAACCGCTTCTAGCTTACCTTTTGTTATTGTACCCGTTTTATCACTAAATAATAGATTTAATGAACCAGCAGTTTCTATTCCCAATAATTGACGAACCAGAACCTTACTTTTCAATAGTTTTTGCATATTCTGAGCGAGTACAATTGCTATCATCATAGGTAATCCTTCTGGAACGACTACTACAACAATAATGACGGCTAAAATCAAGGCTGTCATTATATCGTTAAGATAAATATGCCAGTCTTGGGCAAAATACCCAGAGAGATCCATTCCATGATCTATCACCAGTATTTTAAACATAAAAGCCAATGCGATTAAAGGTGCACCTATATATCCAAATTTAGAAATTTGATCAGCAAGAATAGAGAGTTTTACGCGCAATGGTCCAGTTCTATCTTCTGTTTTTAGTGCCTGTGCAAGTTTTCCAAAATGCGTATGATCTCCAACTACCTGAATTAATAAGACTCCCTCCCCATCTTCAACAATGGTACCTCTATACATGCCGCTTTTATCGTCCAAATCCGATAAGTTAGCTTCACCTTTAGATTTAGTTACTGGTTCAGCTTCACCATTCAGCATGGCTTGGTTTATTTTCATAGATCCATAAAACACAGAGCCATCTGCCGGAACTTTATCTCCGGGCTGTAAGAACACAAAATCACCAACTACAATTTGATCGATCGGTATTAATCGAAGTTCACCACTTCTAAAAACATTTAGAAAAATTTTAGAAGCTTCTTCCTGCAATTTTTGGAATGTCTGCTCATTCTTGAATTCGGAAAATGTGCTCACTAAAGTTGCTAATGCGACTGCAACGGCAATACCAACGCCTTCATACCATTCGGTGTAACCCATAAACGATAAAAATATCACTACCACTAAAGCGACAATTAATATCAATATCATAGGATCTTTTAAATTCTCAAGCAGTTTATCGAAAAATGTTGCTGAAGAATGTTCGGTCAATCCATTAAACCCATGCTTTTCCCTAGAAATATCTACTTCATCTTCCGAAAGACCATCTAACTCTATCATAATCTAGTTAAGATATATTTTAAGACTCTAAACTAAATTATTTTTACCATATAGGTTAAATTATAGGAGGGCTATAAGCCATAAACCTCAAAAAGAACGACAAAACTTCTTATTTAGGGTTGAACTATCATTTGCTTAGTCAGAACCGTATTAGAACTATTAAAAGCTTGATCTCTGATTTTCACCTCCATCCTAAAGGTATCAAAACCAAAATCCGATGCAATTACGTTAAGTTCAACTTCTGCATCATAAATATCAGAGATACTATTATTTTCAACTATTGGGATTCTGTAATAAAAATTAAGAGTATCGTAAATAGTATCTACAGGAACAAATACATTACTGTCATCGAAAGTTGTGATTACTGTAGAATCGACATAATTTGCAACTTCAGCAGACCACTCTCCATTGACAAATGGTCGAATATCTACAAAGGCATTATACCTGTTTCTACCGGCAGTATCCTCGTCATTTAGACCAACATCTCCGTTACAGTCTCTAACTTGAATTTTAATAATAGTGTTAATTGCTGTTCTATCTGCACTAGTTAAAGAAATTACGGGAACAATTTCATCACAGGTTTCTTTCTTACAAGAACCTAGAAATGCAATAATTGAAATCGTGAGAACAAGACCGAAACGCATAATGACAAAATTATAAAACACTACTTCAAATTTAGCTGTTAATATTACTCATTAATTTTGCTTTTGTAAGCTACTATGTTTTATTAACTTTGCTTTTGTAGGCAAAGGCTTATTCAAATATGAAACAACTAGTTAAGTTATTTTTTATTGCACTTTCATTATTTATATCACAAAGCTGTTCTATACTTGGAGGCCTGCCTGATGGTGAAGGGTTTAGCTACCAGGTTGGAGAAATTGTCTATTACAAACCTGATAACATGCCAATGCTTATTGAAAAGCAAGTTTACAAGAAAAACGAAAAAAAGTACGACGTTATTTTCAAAAATAAAGACGGTCAATTATTGTACAATACAGTCCTTGAAGAAGAACTTCTTGCTTCGCCTCCTGCAAAAAGAGCAAGAATATAATTTACGTTAAGGCTTCATCTTCAATCGAATGACCTTCAATAGCAATTCCATTTTTAATATTGAAACAGCAGAAGAGTTTCAAATAGCAGCAATGGAATTATTCAATTTTCAGAGCAATCATTGTGACATTTATAGAGCATATTGTGATCTTATCTTAAAAGAAAAGCGACCAGCTCAAATTTCTGAAATACCCTTTTTACCAATTCAATTCTTCAAAAGTCACAAAGTAATTTCAGGAGATTTCAAACCTGAGGTAATCTATACCAGTTCAGGAACAACAAAGAACATCCAAAGCAAGCATTTTGTTAAGCAAAAAAGCTGGTATTTGGAGGTTTGTAAGAGGACATTTGAACTACAATATGGTCTTCTAAAAGATTATAGAGTTCTTGCTTTGTTGCCAAGTTACCTTGAACGAGAAGGGTCTTCTTTAATTGATATGGTAGAATATTTCATTTCTGAAAGTGATAAAGAAATGGGAGGCTTTTACTTGAATCATAGAGATCAACTCATTCAAGAATTACAGAAACCTTTTAAAGGTAAAACACTTCTTATTGGAGTTACTTTCGGGTTATTAGATTTTGCAGAAAACACCAGCATAGACCTATCGAAAACTGTTGTTATGGAAACGGGGGGAATGAAAGGCAGGCGGAAAGAACTGGTTAGAGACGAAGTTCATTTGCAACTTTCAAAATCATTTTCCCTCGATGAAATTCATTCAGAATATGGAATGACCGAATTACTTAGTCAGGCTTATTCTAAAGGGAATGGGGTTTTCGATACATCGCCTTGGATGAAAATTCTAGTCCGCCAAACTACTGATCCGTTCTCTTATTGTGCGAACGGAAAAACGGGCGGTATCAATGTTATTGATTTAGCAAATGTTGATTCGTGTGGTTTTATCCAAACTCAAGATTTAGGTAAAATGCACGAAGACGGAACCTTCGAAGTTCTCGGTAGATTCGATGAAAGCGATGTTCGTGGCTGTAATCTTATGATTCAGTAACATATAGTTCTCGATACCTTTTTATTTCACAAGCCTCGTGAAAACACTTCCTGTCCTTTCTTCAATTAACGCCAAAACACAGTTTACAATAGTTTAGAACAGTTGGAAACTAACAGATTATAATTTTCAGGTCTACCTCAAGCTCAAATAACTCTCATTAACTAAACTGTGCCTAGTCGAATGATTCGACTGCAGAGTGAATTGTATCGAGAAGCTCAATCTATACAAACTTTGCAATAAAGTATTGCTTCTTCCCTCTTTGCATCAGTAAGTACTTACCGGCCATTAAATTAGAAGCTGAAATTGAGACATCCTCACCAACTTTATCTTTATTCAGACTGAATGAATTTTCTTTTAACGCTCTTCTAAACTCACCATTTGACGGAAGGAAATTAGTTAGCCCAGCAGAAACTTCCGACAATAGCAATTCGCCATTATTCAATAAATCCATAGAAACCTCAGCTTGAGGAACTCCATCAAAAACCGCAAGGAAATCTTCTTCGCTCAATTTAGACAAAGATTCAGAGGTAGACTTTCCGAACAAAATATTGGATGCTTCAATAGCAGTATTCAAATCATTTTCTGAATGCACTCGAATAGTAATGTCTTTACCGACCTCTTTTTGCAACATGCGCATATGAGGAGCCGCTTTGTGCTCTGCGATTAGTTCATCAATCTCTTCTTTAGTTTTAAGCGTAAATATTTTAATGTACTTCTCAGAGTCTTCGTCAGAAGCGTTTATCCAGTATTGGTAGAATTTATAAGGTGATGTTCTCTTTGGATCAAGCCAAACATTTCCACCTTCTGATTTTCCAAACTTACTGCCATCGGCTTTTGTAATAAGCGGCGTTGTTGCTGCATAAGCCTGACTTCCTCCTAATCTTCTAATTAATTCTGTTCCTGTAACAATATTTCCCCATTGGTCGGAACCACCTAATTGAATCTTACAATTTTTATCTCTATTCAATACAAAATAATCGTAACCTTGAATCAAAGGATAAGAAAATTCTGTGAAAGAAAGCCCAGTATCCATTCTGCTTTTCACAGAATCCTTAGCCAACATATAGTTGATCGAAATGTGCTTACCTACATCTCTTATAAAATCAAGAAATGAGAAACCTTCAAACCAATCGTAGTTGTTTGCTAATTCTGCATGGTTTTCAGTGCTTGGATCAAAATCCAATATTTTTTCCAATTGTTTTTGAATACCCGCCATGTTAAACTCAACTTGATCTCGAGTTTGGAGGTTCCTTTCTTTGGTTTTGCCAGAAGGATCGCCTACCATTCCAGTTGCACCTCCAACCAAAGCAATTGGTTTGTGCCCAGCACGTTGAAAATGCAATAAAATCATGATTTGCACCAAAGAACCAATATGCAGGCTATCAGCAGTAGGGTCGAATCCGATATATCCACCTACAGACTCTTTGTTTAAGGCTTCTTCTGTTCCCGGCATAATATCGTGCAACATGCCTCTCCATCTTAATTCTTCAATAAAATTCATCTTCATTTTTTTTTGCAAATGCAAAGATAGAAATGCTTTGATAAAACTCAGTCAAAACGAACCTTTTGTATCTTTTTTAGAACTACCATCACCTTTGTTACTCTACCTTTGAATTATGAATTTTGTAACAGGTGGATCCGGTTTAGTTGGTAGTCATATCCTTTTGGAATTGGCTAAAAAAAACGAACCCATTGTTGCGTTAAAAAGAATAACAACGGACTTATCAGTCGTCAAAGAGTTATTCTCGACCTACAACCTTTTTTCAGGATTCGGTAAGATAAAGTGGGTAGATGGAGACTTGTCTGACATCAACATTCTACTTGAGCATTTGGAAGGTTGCGAAAATATTTATCATGCTGCGGCATTGGTTTCATTCGATAGCTCTGATCGATTAGAATTAATAGAAACCAATATTGAAGGCACTAGCAACTTGGTAGATGCTGCTTTAGTAATAAAACCAACGAAATTTATTTACCTCAGTTCTACCTCAGCCATTGGGAAACAACCCAAGACTAAAGTCATTAATGAAACGAATGAATGGGATCCAGATCATAAAAATGGATATTATAGTTTTTCAAAACACTATGCCGAACGTGAAGTTTGGCGTGGAATTGAAGAGGGATTAAACGCCGTGATGCTTAACCCTGCCGTAATTTTAGGTCCTGGAAAATGGGGAACAAGCAGCACAAGAATGTTTAGTACCGTTTTTAACGGCTTGCAGTTTTACACCAGAGGAGGAAATGCCTTTGTAGATGTCAGGGACGTAGCACAAATAGCAGTCAAACTTGCAGATAGTTCAATTACGAATGAACGATTTCTAATACTTTCAGAAAATCGTTCGTTTCGAGACATTATGAGTCTTATCGCTAAAGGCCTAAATAAAACGCCAGCAAAATATTTAGCCACTCCTTTTATGGGTTATTTAGCAGGACTCTTCTCTGAAATTTGGTCAGTACTATCAGGTTCGAGCGCTCTAATTACGAGGGACTCTTCCAGAAGTGCAAATTCGACTCAAGTATATTCCAATGAAAAAGTATTATCTGCAATAAGACATGAGTTCATTCCTATGGACCAGAGTATTGCAGCCACGTGTAAATCGTTTTTGAAGGCACACAAAAGCAGGTAATCTGGAATCCAAAAAGAGTGTGTTTACCAGCAAAGCCTTGACAGTTTTATCGTTGATAAAAATGTAAGTTTGGGTTGGTTAAATGCTACTCTCAATGCGTACAATAGCCAAGTGAGTGTCTTGTATTGATGGAAAACCTGTAGTTTTTAAACCAAATTACACGATATCATTACTTATGAAAAATAGAGTACCCCCAACTATTGTTCTACTGGCCTGATTTATAAAAGACAACGGACCTAATCTATCTTCTCCTCGAGTTGAGCAATTTTCATATTAAGCTTCGTAATTACCTCACCGTATATTTCTTCCATATCATTGGGAGATTGATGATAATAGGTCAAACTAGATTCAAATACAGTTTGTGTTAAATTATGGCTTTCCAATAATTTAATAGTTCTAGAGTCTCTAGTTTGTTCTGCGAGTGTATCGTTATGCGACCTACCTTTATATGCCGCTTGAATTAACTGTAATTCGAAAAGAACAGCAACCACTTCTTCTTTTTCTATTAGATTACCAGGACTTTCACGGTAAATTTTCGGTTCAATATCCGAACAACCATAGATGGTAAATAAAGCTATGAGAGCCAGCGTTGTTGCAATACGCATTTATCGATCGAAAGTTAATCGTTCACCATTTGCAACCTCATGAAAACTGTCTTTTGGATTTCCTACGAAGTCATAAACCAGATTCCCATTCACAAAAGTTTTATCAACGTGAGAACGAAATATTTGGCCTTCAAAAGGACTCCAACCACATTTATATAAAATGTTGTCCTTTGCAACTTCCCATTCTTTCTTTAAATCTATAACCACCAAATCAGCTTTAAAACCTTCTTTTATAAAACCTCGATTTCCGATATCGAACATCTCGGCTGGCGCATGGCACATCTTTTCTACAATACGTTCCAAACTAATTTTCCCATTTTTATGATGTTCAATCATAGAAACCAAACCGTGCTGAACCAAAGGCCCTCCAGAAGGTGCCCTCCAATAATCCAAGCCTTTTTCCTTTAGCGTATGGGGAGCATGATCGGTAGCAATTACGTCAATCTTATTATCCAATACTGCTTGAAAAATTGCATCGCGATCTTGAGCTGATTTAACCGCTGGATTCCATTTTATCAAAGCACCTTTTTCTTCATATTGACTCTGATCGAACCACAGGTGATGCACACATGCTTCTGCCGTAATTCGTTTTTCTTTTAATGGTAAAGTATTATCAAACAGAGCTAATTCTCTCTCAGTACTAATGTGTAAAATATGAAATCGGGTATTGTATTCTTTAGCTAAACCAATTGCAAATGAGCTTGATAGATAGCAAGCCTCGGCAGATCGAATTTCAGGATGCATACTAAACTTAACGTCATTACCATATTTCTTCTTATACGCGGTTGAATTTGCGCGAATAGTATCTTCATCCTCGCAGTGAGAAGCGATAAGTAATTTGCACTGGCTAAATAGAGCACGAAGCGCTGTTTCATTATCAACCAGCATGTTACCAGTGCTAGAGCCCATAAATACCTTAACACCACAAACTGTTTTAGGATCGGTCTTTAAAACCTCCTCGATATTATCATTTGATGCTCCCATAAAAAACGAATAGTTAGCTAGCGAGCTTTTTGCAGCTATATCGTATTTGTCTTGCAATAACTCCTGTGTTAATGCATTAGGAACAGTATTTGGCATTTCCATGAAGGAAGTAATCCCTCCTGCAACGGCCGCCCTAGACTCAGTAAAAATCTCAGCTTTATGAGTAAGTCCAGGCTCTCTAAAATGCACTTGATCATCAATCAATCCCGGCATCAGATGTTTCCCAGTTAAGTCGATTACCGTCTCACCTTCTTTTGGGCTTAAATTTTCTAGAGATATTTCTGTAATCAGATCTTTTTCAATTCGAATTGATCCTTGAAAAATGCTTCCTTCATTTACGATAGAAGCGTTTTTAAGTATATAAGACATAATTAAACGCGTTTTCCTTTCATGATAAGTACTCCAAAAAGTGCTTCTTTAAAAATTCGTGAGCTCATTTTTGATTCACCAATTACTCGGTCGATAAATGTTATTGGCACCTCTTTGATCTTAAATCCATTTCTGTGTACAGTATATTTCATTTCGATTTGAAAAGCGTACCCCACAAACCGAATCCCAACTAAATCAATAGTCTCCAATACATTACGACGATAACAAACAAAACCGGCTGTGGTATCTTTTACATTAAACCACAAAATCAACCGCACATAAACAGAAGCAAAATAGGACATTAAAATTCGACCAATAGGCCAATTACTGATTTTTCCACCTTTAATATATCGAGAACCGACACTCATATCAGCACCTTGATTTGCACAAGCATCGTATAACCTTAACAGATCGTTTGGATCATGAGAAAAATCGCAGTCCATTTCAAAAATGAATTCATAGCCTTTATCTAACGAAATATTAAATCCATGGATATAAGCAGTCCCTAAACCTTGTTTCCCTTCTCGTTCAGATAAATGCAGTCTTGAACCAAATTCCTGCTGAAGTTCTTTAACCATAGCAGCCGTGCCATCTGGCGAACCATCGTCCACAATAAGAACATCAAACTCTTTTGATAAACTAAAAACAGTTCGCACCATTTTTTCAATATTACCTATCTCGTTATAGGTGGGAATTATTACAATAGAATCTGACACTTTTCGAATATATGAAGCACGAATATAATTTATGCATTGCATGTAAGCGCAGCGAAGTCTATCAAAGATTTGTTAAAGGCTACTTTTAATTCTTAAGCATCATAATAATTAGTTAATAAGTAGGTACTCTCATGCTAAAGAAACCAGTTAAGTTTGCAGAAGAATCAGAAGGATAAAAAATAAATGCATTTCAAGAATTGGTTTACTTTATTAACGGCGATTTTCCTTTTCAATATTGGGAAAAGTCAAGTGAAAGATACTATTACAGTAATGCACTACAACCTTCTGTACTATGGAGAAGTAACCACTTTTTGCACTGTCAACAACAACAATGTAAACGACAAAGACACCTACCTTAAACGCATCGTCAATCATGTGCAACCTGACATCTTTACCATCAATGAAATGGGTTGTGATGCAACATACGCAAAGCGTATTCGAGATTTAGTTTTGAACAGTGGTACCATAAAATATGAATTGACGGTTTTGCAGAAATCTGGATCTCAAAATATCTGTAATATGCTTTTCTACAAAACCAGTAAGGTTAAAGTAGTGAAACAAGAAAAGATTACTACTGCAGGAAATGGAACCAGCATAGTAAGAGCAGTCGATTTGTATGAGTTACAATTCCTAGCAACAAATCTTTCTCCAAATCACAGCCAGCTTGACACTCCTTCAACTCATTTATTGACAATGCATTTAAAAGCAAGTAGCAGTTCTGCCAATAAGATTGAAAGGGAGCTTGCAGCAGAAGGAATCATGAAGCATCTAGAGACGAACAAACAACCTGGAAATTACCTTTTGAGTGGTGATTTGAATTTGTATACTAACACTGAAGGAGCCTTTCAGAACTTTATTGACTGGACGGCTCCCTCTTACAACTTTAAAGATCCAGCAAATCGAATTGGACGTTGGGGGAATAACAGCTCCTTTGCTGATATGCACACCCAAAGTACACATACTTCAGGCGGCTGCCATAGTACTGGTGGCATGGATGATAGATTCGATTTTATTTTGGCTTCTCAATACATCATGACAGGCCGTGGAAGCATTCAATACATTACTGGCACGTATAAAGCTATTGGTCAAGATGGCCAGCGCTTCAACGGACGCCTTGATACACCTCAAAATAATTCTGCGCCTGCTGCAGTAATCGATGCTCTATATAATATGAGCGACCATTTACCTGTGGTTATGCAAGTAGAAGTGCTATTTGGACAAAAAAATAATTCAACTGCCCCAACTGATTCAACGAATTCAGTCAATACCAACAATTCAATTCCGAGAATGAAGTTGTGGATTAACTCAAACAGAGAGATTCAAATTGATGGGGTTTCTAAAGATGAGGAATATCAAATAGATGCATATAATTCTGCTGGAAGTCGGATTAGAGTACTTTCACAACATGCAACTTTATCATCTCATATTTCAACAGTGAATTTAGGCTCAGGATTACATGTTTTTCGAGTAAAAAACACTCTTACTGGTGAGGTTTCGAACTTTAAAATTGTACTACCTTAAAATGAAGATAGTCCGAATCATATCATTTCTTATTGCAATATTATCCATGCAACTTGCTTTTGGGCAAACCGAAAGGACTACTGATGCATCAGAAGTAGCAATGACTATAAGTAACATTGGACTTTTTGGTAATGCATTTAAAGGAAGCTATCCCGATAATCCTTCTTGTAAATATCCAAGTAGTTCAGGAGTAGAGCATTTATTTGAAGCGGGTCTATGGATAGGAGCAATTGTTCGTGGTTCTGCAAATGTTAGTAGCACAGCTTATGACAACTCTAAAGGGTTTTCTCCAGGAACTGGAGGATATGAATTCACTTCCAATGAGAATGCGGTAATAAAAGAGCGAAGTAGTCTATTCAATAGTAGAGTTTATAATCCATCGGCTGTATCACATCAAGATTTTATCATGGATTTTTCTGAAAAAGATATAAAAATACCAGGTACTGAGCAGATTATTGTGGATCACATTCCTCTTGGATTAGATGTGCATTTAGAAACCTACAATTGGAATTATGCCTTCAGTAACTTTTTTGTCATTTTAAATTATACCGTAACGAATGTTGGTGATGATATTCTAGATTCTATATATGTTGGAATGTTTTCCAATGCAGTAGTTCGGAATGTCAATGTTGCACCTGCTGGTAGCGGCGGGTCTGCTTTCTTCAATAAAGGAGGCAATGGCTTTAATGACTCATTGCATTTGGGCTATTGTTATGATAATACGGGAGATGCAGGCTTTACTGAAAGTTATTTTTCACATAAATTCTTGGGTGCTGAATCAAAAGATGCATACTATCACCCTTCAATAAATCCAGCGTTTAATGCGCACTACAATGTTTGGCGCTGGGGAGACGCCTCATTACCATTACTATTCTCACCGCAAGATGATGCAGCCAAATACCGTAAAATGACCTCCGGTCTAAACTGGAGAACTGAGTGGTCAGCGGCCAACGATTCTGCTAGCCAGCATACAGGAACCTATATTCATGAAACAATTAATGACCCAGGTAATCGCTCAGATCTAGTAAGTGTTGGGCCATTTGCAAGATTAAATCCGGGTGAATCAATAGATATCGCGTTTGCAATTGTCTGTGCGAAAAAGAATGAAGACGGAAATCCAAATGGAGATAATACGGCCTTCCAGCAACAAAATTTAATATCTAATGCGCAATGGGCTCAAACAGCATATTTAGGCGAAGACATTAATGGAGATGGAGTCCTTGATCCTACTGAAGATAGAAATCAGAATGGAAATCTAGATCGATACATTTTACCTTCTCCTCCTGATGCTCCAATAACTAAAATTGAAGCTAAAGATGGTGAACTAAATATATATTGGACTGCAAATTCAGAAAACAGTATTGACCCTATTAGCCTTAAAAAAGATTTTGCTGGTTATAGAGTTTATCTTTCTAGATTAGGGTTTGATGTAGCTGAAAAAATTGAGGCCGCTGAATCATTAACTGAAGTTGGCGTTTACGATATATTAGGGGATAGTTTGTTTTTCGAAACTGGTTTTGATGAAATTAAGTTAGCCGAACCCATAACGTTTGAAGGTGATGAAAACTTATATCTGTACAAATACACGGTTAAGAACCTTCAAAATGGCTGGCAATATATCTGTGCCGTTTCAGCATTTGACACTGGTGATGAAACTAATAAATTAGAATCGTTAGAATCTGCACCCCTTTCAAATAGCAATAGAGTTTTCATGGGGACACCACCAAATGAAAATCCTAAAGAAAATCTTCCTTTTGCGTATCCAAATCCATACTATTTAGAAGCTGCTTGGGAAGGATTCAGTACTCGACAAACAACTAAAAAATTGATTTTCGCAAACTTACCTGGAAAATGCGTTATTAGCATATTCAATATGGCGGGAGATATAGTCGCTCAATTTGATCATGATGGAAACTACTCAGGAAATGATATTGATTGGTTCACGGAGTTCTCAGATGACGAGTCTACTGTATTTTCAGGAGGTGAACATGCTTGGGATTTAATTAGTAGTGAAGGCCAGGCATTAGCAAGGGGTCTTTATATATTCTCAGTCAAAGATTTGAACTCGAACAAAACTTACAAAGGAAAATTCACGCTTATCAAATAATTAATAACAATAACTATGAAACATTTAATACTCTTATCTATTGGGCTATTGATCTTTGGGACTTCCAAAGCGCAACTAGACACATTATCACTTGACTCAGCTCAATGGGTCTCTGCTGCTAATCTTGGAAATTGCGATGACCTTTCTCGTTACGACGGTAAAAAAGTTGTTGTAGAAGGAATTTGTATTGTTGACGGTGCTCTTTATGGCTCATCAAGTCACAATATTCATGTATCAATGTCAAGTACTCCAAGTCCTTTTGGATCTATCCGATTAAGACAAGGAGATCCTAATGCTCAATACAGTGTTAATATCCGTAACTTAAAACAAGGTGATTCTGTAAGAATCGTTGGTACCTTAAGTCAATACCAAGGAGAAACTCAATTAGAACCAGAAACAACAAATGATGCTATTACTCTTTATAAAAGAAATGTAACCATTACTGATACTGTTTTAACCGTTGGAACATTTAACGATGGTTCAAAAAACAACAACCTTGTAACTGGAGAACAATGGGAAAGTTCATTTGTAACTTTCGAAGATGTTGATGTTGTCGAAGTAAGCCCTTTTTCTGGAAATAGAGTAAGCTTTACGATTCAAGACAAAGCAGGAAACCAAATAAATGTTGGTGATCATTTTACTGCTCAAAGAACTCCAGCATACACTCATCCAGTAACTAGCCAACCTGGCACATTCTCTGCGCCTACAATTGGAGACAATTTTAAAAGTATTTCTGGTGTGATTATTCACAGCAAAAACAACTGTCCAGGAGCAACTGGAAGAGGTTATGAATTGCACCCTTTTGATGCTTCCCAATACGTTTATGGACCTTCGGCTCCAAAAATTTCTAACAAAAAACGCGATCAATTAGCTCCTACATCTGTTCAAGCTGCAGTAATTACTGCTAATATCAGAGATCTCGACGGAACTATTACTGATGCATCCGTATTTTATAATACCGGAACAGATATCAGTGATTTAAACTTTACTAAAATCGCAATGACAAAAGGAACTGGTGACAGCTATTCAGCTAGTATTCCTGCTCAAGCAAATGGAACTTTTGTGAGATATTACGTTACAGCAACTGATGACTCTTTAAATACTACTACCATTCCTAACTCTAACCCTGCAGCTGCAAGTTTTGCTTATAGAGTAAGAGATAATGGTCTAACTATATATGATCTCCAATTTACACCTTTTCCAAATGGAAACTCAATCTTTGTAGGAAATGAAGTTACAGTTACTGGTGTTGTAACTGCTTCAGGCGCTGAAGGTGATTTATCAATAATCCACATTCAAGAAGAGAATGCAATTAGTGGATGGTCAGGAATTGAACTTCAAAATGCAGGAACAACATTCGAAAGAGGTGATAAATTAAGCGTTACTGGATCTGTTTTAGAAGATTTTGGCAAAACTGCCCTTTCTGTAACTAACGTTGCTAAATCTGGGACTGGCACAATTGACCCATTATTTTTAATTCCTGATAGTTTAGTTAGTTATTCTTTTGCAGGCAATGAGCGTTACGAAAGTGTTTTAATCGGATTACATAATCCTAATGGGAAACTTCATGTTGTAGATACAAATGCTGATGCCCCTGCAAGTTTTGCTGAATGGTTGGTAGGTCGCGATAAAAATGATCCTGCAAATGGTGCTAGGATCCTAACTGGTAGAGAATTCGAATCTTCTACAGCGGTGTCTTATGTAAACTCAAGTTTTAGAGTTAAGGCTCCATATCCTGTAGAAAAAATCATTGTTACTGATACCGTTGAAATGGATTCTGTTATTGGTATCCTTACTTATAGCTTTAGCAACATGAAATTACTACCTAGAGATAACGATGATTTTAAAAATATCAATTTGGTCGTAACTTCAATTAAAACTTACTCTAATGATGTTGAAATTTCAATTTTCCCAAATCCTTCCAACGATGTTATTATTGTAGATGCTGACGGAAACGAATATTCCGTTTCTATCGTCGATTTGAGTGGAAAGTTTGTGATGAATACTTCAATTAACCAAAGTTCAAATACAGTAAATATTTCTGATTTAGATAATGGGATTTATATCCTTTCGCTCTCTAATTTAAATGGAGAGACTGTAGCACGAGAAAAAGTTATTATTAAGCATTAATCCTAAAAAGCCCAAGCTATATAGCTTGGGCTTTTATTTTTTGATTTGAAAAATTCACTTTTCATATATTCTTCATTATTCGTTTTGCTTCTTGTTGCGTGCGACAAAGGCGAAAAGAATGAAAATCAAGCACCTGAAACTTTAATTGTTCCTAAAGCAATTAATCTATCTGGTGATCAACGTCTGAAATCGACCGTAAGGTTAGCTTGGTTTGGTGCAGATTTTGATGGGTTTGTTAGTGGTTATGAATTTACACAAGATCAAATAACATGGCACTATACAACAAAAACTGATAGCACTTTCGTTTTTATAATAAAAGAAGGACAAGACACTAACGACATTAGTTTTTGGGTCCGTTCCATTGATAATATGGGCCTTAAAGATTTAACTCCAGCCAAACTTACAGTACCAATAAAAAATACTCCACCAAACATTACGTTAAATAAAACACTTTCTACCAGCGATACTGCTTTGTTAGTTGCCACTTTATTCTGGGATGCAGATGACCCTGACGGAATTGAAAATCTGAAAGGGTTTCAAATAAAATTGAATGATGGTGAGTGGTTTGATATCCCGAAAAAAGCAAATAACGTGTCTTTGACACCAGCAGATCCATCTGCTACAGGTACAACAAATGCAAAAATCTATTTGAGCGCTAGTGAAGAAATAGGGAGCATCGTTGGACTCAAAATGAACGATACCAATTCAATTTATATTCGATCTTTTGATTTATCACAGAGTTATAGCGAATTAGATACGCTATCAGGTCTATTCTTCAAAGGAAAAAATTCTGATTTATTAGTGATTGGCGGTGATAGAGATCGAAACAGTTTTTACAAACAGAGAATATCTAATGTTTATCCTGCCTATGATTACGTAGATTATACTGCCAATGATGGAGCTGATCAACCTACTTTTTGGAATCCAACATTCACTTTGATGGCATTACAATATGAAAAGCTCTTTATATATTCAGACAAGACTACCTATCTTAACGATAATACAAAAAAAGTAAGTTTAATTCTTGAAGCCGCCGCAGAATCAATTGAAGAATATATTGCCGAAGGCGGAAAGGTATTTATTATAGGATACTTCAATAACCCTTTAGATAGCCAATCAAATGTCCTTCCCGTTTTAAATATTGAAAGAATTGACAAAAACTCTAAAGGACTATTTCTAGATCAACTTCCAGATGCATTGAAATCACAAGAAGCTGGATATCCAGATCTAGGAACAAATAAGTTTCCTGAAACAGCCTCTCCTTTTGAAAAAACCACAGATGTAATTTCAATTTATGAAGGGCAATTTGATCAAAGTTCCCCTTATTCAGGGCCTAAAACCTTGGGTATAAAAAAAGTAAATGAAAGCACTGGAAAAACTTTCCAAGTATATGTTGCCGCAAGTATGGCTGATATGAATTACGATTATTCAAAAGTTGACTCATTATTTCACCATGTTTTAAATGTTGAGTTTAACTGGTAGCATGATGAAAAAACTCCTTCTATATGGTTTGCTAACCCTTTTGGTTTTTGGCAGTTTTGCACAAAAAACAGCAACCCTAAAAGGTAAACTTATTGATGCATCCACTAAGGACGTGCTTATTGGTGCTACTGTTCTAATCGTCGGGACCTATAATGGGGCTTCAGTTGATGTAGACGGAAACTTCATAATCAAAAACATAAAGCCTGGTGATTATACCATCAAGTTCACTTATATAGGCTACACGGACAAAGTGTTTAATGGTATTACACTCAAAGCAGGAGAAACGCGTGTACTAAATACCAGTCTAGCATTGCGATCTACAGTTATGAATGAGGTTGTGATTATAGGAGAAAAAAACTTAATTAACTTGGAAGATGCTGCTTCTGAAGTCAATATATCTTCTGAAGATATCGAACAAATGGCAGTTCGAAATGTGCAAGAAATTATAAATATGCAAGCAGGAGTTAATCAAACTCCAGATGGAATTAACATCCGTGGCGGAAGGAACTACGAAACTCAATACCTAATTGATGGAATTAGTGCTCAAGATCCTCTTTCAGGAACTGGTTTTGGGGTAGGTGTGCAAAGCTCTTCGGTCTCTGATGTTTCTTTAATAACGGGTGGTGCTGGAGCTGAATTTGGCGGTGGAGCTGCTGGAGTTATATCTACCAAGATTAAGGAAGGCGGGGAAAAATTTGAAATCGCTGGAAGTTGGCAACGTGATAATCTAGGTGATTGGGACATGGGTAATCCCGATAATCCAATCGTGCAGAGTAGAGTTAATGATGGAACGGCATGGAATACTGATATTGTTGACTTAGCTCTAGGTGGTGCTGTACCTTTTACTAAAAAGAAATTAAGGTTTTTCACTAGTGCAAATATGTTTTTGAGCGATGACTATTATAGGGTCCAAGCTGACCAATTGCACAGTTCAATTCTTCCAGAAAACGATTCGCTTTTCGCCCCTCGTCAGAATAACAAATATGCGAACACAATTAAATTGAGTTATGAGTTTAAACCTGGAACAAAAATTACCCTTACCAACCAACATAGTGTTGCTGTTAATCAAAATTCAAGAAGCTTACAAATCGTAGGTTTTGATGCTATTGTTAGCCCCGGCTTGCAATACAACTTTTCTGAAATCCCTGATAATGCAAACACTTATACGCATCGATCAAATCTTACAGTTCTTAATTTTCAGCATTATATCAATAACAACTGGAACGTAAAGGTTTCAGGCGGTCGGCTTTTTACTAATCTTCGTTCTGATGCCAATGGCAGACCTTTTAGATCAGAAACTGTTGATCAGATATATGACGCACAATCCATTGTAACCGATCCCTTACAAACCTTCCAACCTGATTCACCAGTAGTTTACATTCTTCCAGGAAACGGTCTCATAAATAATAACGGATTAGCTCCGAGATGGCACGACCATTATGTTCAAGAATATACTGGAAAAGTAAGATTCAGCTACTACCCTAAAAACAAACATCACGAATTTGTATTTGGTTGGGAACATAAAGAGAAAGAATACCAATGGGCGGATGTTTTCAGACCTTGGGTAGGCGCTCCAATTCAAATTAATGACACGCTTTCAACTCCATCAATTTCTGTTGGTTCTTCTAGTGAAATTTGGTTAGCAAATCCAACAGAAGGGGGATTCTTTGTAAGCGACAAAATCAGCTATAAAGGAATTACAGCGACCTTAGGAATGCGCTTTAATTATTGGGCTTATGGTAAACAATTGGATGCCGCAGTAAATAACCCTAAAGTGCCGCTTCAAGAAACTTCTAGAATAGAATACAAAGATCGAAATACAAAACTTTTCGGTAAACAATATCAATTCCGATTACTTCCAAAAATCAATGTTTCCTTTCCTGTAACTGATAATAATGTGTTGTACTTTAATTATGGCCACGCTATGCAAATGCCTCATCCTAGATTCATTTATGCCGGACTCGATCCTGATTATTTAGACCGTTCTCCTCTAGCTACGATTGGTAATCCTGTGATAAAACCAGAAAGTACTGTTAGTTATGAAATAGGACTTAAGTCTCAAATCACTAAAGATTTAGGCATAACATTTGCCGCATATAACAATGATAAATACGATTATATAGTTTCAGGAAATGCTTCAATTACAGACCAGACCGGAAAACTGGTTGATCGTAAAATCTATTACAATCAAGATTACGCTAGAATAGTTGGTGTTGAATTAGGCGTAACTCAAAGAATTGCGAAATACTTTAGAATCTTCTTTAATGGATCCTTCCAAGCTGCAAGGGGTAAATCAAATACTGCCCGCGAGAGTGAATTACAAATTATCGAAAAGGGTTTTGTAGACAATACAAAAGAACAACCCCTGACATGGGATCGTCCGTGGGATTTAAAATCGGGTGTTATTTTCTATTCAGATACAACTATGAATATCCCAAAAGCTTTTCATCGAATTAGAATTTTCGTTGGAATGAATTATAAATCAGGATTCAGGTATACCCCTGTAGAATTAGCTGGAACCAATAATTTTGGAAGACCGCTATATCAATCAGTAAATAGTAAACCAAATTCAGAATTGGCAAAAGCTTGGTTCTGGACCGATATTAAAATCACCAAAGACTTTGCTTTAGGTAAAGACAAAAACCATGCACTTTCTATGAGTTTTGAGGTAAGAAACTTATTCAATAACCTCAATGCTCAAATTGTAAATCCTGTAACTGGGAATGCTTACAATGAAGGTGATGAAGTTCCTGAAACTTGGAGAGATCCAAAATACATTGATCCACAAGCAAGTGGAACACCACCAAACAATCCAGCACGTTGGAAGCCTCCTACACAAGTTTTGTACGGTTTAGCGTTTAGGTTCTAATGAAAAAAAGCGCCCCATATATCGCCCTTTTTGTTTTGTGTTCATTAAGCACGACGGCTCAGCTATTACCTAATTTAGGTGGCCAAAGAACTGGTAGTTCTGCTCTCACCTTTCTAAAAAACGATGGCAGTGCTAGGTCTTTAGGAATGGCTTCGGCAAACCTTACCTTAAAAGGCGATGCTTCTACAGCATTTACAAACGTTGCTAATATTTCCAGCATTGAATCTTTTTCGCTTGGTATCTCAAATTACTTTGTAGGCGCAGGGATTAATCAATCTTTTCTTGCCGCAGTTCTTCCTTTTAAAGACAAAAACTCCACTTTTTCTTTAACCGTAAACAGTCTCTCGTCTGGAAAACAAGAAGTCCGTACCGAATTTCAACCGAAGGGAACTGGAGAATATTTCTACGTTGCAAATACTGCAGTAGGTCTAGGATATGCGTTAGAACTTTCTGACCAATTTGCTTTTGGTATCAAACTAAAGTACATAAACGAACAATTGGCGCAATACCAAAACCATACTGTTGGAGCCGACCTCGGTTTTATTTACAATACTGATATCAAAGAATTGAGTTTTGCTGTTGGCGTAACTAACTTTGGAGGAAATACTGCTCTAAATGGTGACCACCAAGAACTTAAATTCAACAACAACACTACTCCAACTCCTGAAAAATTTACAATTCCTACAGAATTTAAAATAGGAATTAGCGTAGTTCCTTTGGATAAGAACGATCATAAAATCCTTACAGCAATCCAGCTGAATCACCCGAATGATAATAGTGAGAATGTAAGAATCGGTGGCGAATACAGCTACAAAAACTTATTATATGGACGATTAGGGATTATCCTTGGACGAAAAAATCAACGAATTCCAACCTTAGGTTTAGGAATGAAAATGATTGTGAAAAATCACCCAGTAAGGGTAAATTATGCATTCCTTCCAACCTCATTTGTAGGCTTACAGCACTCATTGGGAATTAATTTCCAATTTTATAAAATGGAAGATAGATCAATAGAAAATGAATAAATTCCTAGGCTATATATCATTGATTTTTATAGGTCTATCTATAATAGGTTGTAATGGTTTTTTTGGTAAAAAAACAGATTTGGATTTTATCGATAAACCAGTATATCAAGACAGAGACATTGCTTATGTGCCCATTCAGCCAGTACTTGATCAATTTATCAAGCCCAGTCAAGTTCTTGCTGGATTCGATGAACTAATTTATGTGGTAGATCAAGGCACAAGTGAAATTATTTCTTTTGACGTATCTGGGAAGGAATTGGGACGCATTGAGATTCCTGGTTTATACAGTATAGCAATGGACAGAGCATTCGATATTTTAGCTATAGGCAGGTTCGATACAATATTTGGTGGTACTGCAGTGAACCTAGCTTGCGTATATCGTATTAACCAGAAAAATGGATTACTGCATGGTTTGAGGTTTGCGACATTTAAGCCCGTAATAATTGAAGCTCTTTATGGTAGAGGAACTTCTGCAACCAAATCAGATGAAGCGATAACCTTTACAGGTATTACTTGCCTTGGAGACAACACCTACTATATAGCTAAGCAAGGACCTAACAAACCCACGAACAAATTTAATTGTCAAGGAAGTGACAATGATGATGCAGTTTTGCAAGTAAGGCCAGACTTGGAAACTGGCGAGCCCGATAAATTTATTTCTCCTTTGTCCATTACAACTGCAAATGGTACTAACAGTTGTTTTTGGACATTTCCTCAAAGTTTATCTTCTTTAGTTCAACCACCCCAAGCACCAGACATTAGTTCAAGTCGAGATTTTATTTTTACAAGTATAGATCCAGATCCAGAATATTCACTTAAAGTTAGATATATAGAATATCGGGAAGATCAAGATGGAGTTCAATACCTTCAAAAACAATTACCAAATAATGATACTTCGAAAGCTGATGGTTTTTTGTATGAAGCAAATAAATTTAAAAGGCCCATGGGAGTCACAGTTGCTGGGGACAGAACCAATTACATCTTTGTGATTGATGCAGGAAGTGATTCGCTATTCCAGTTTAACGCTGAAGGTTATGAAGGAGTTAACCCTCCTCCGTTTTCAACGAGCAAAAAACAAATTTCCGCATCTTTTGGTGGCACTGGAATTGGATTATCTCAATTCAATAACCCCACCAGTGTTGCTTATTACGATAAAATCGTATATGTCGCGGACCAAGGCAATGGACGCGTTCTTAGATTTAAATTAACAACCGATTTCGACTAAGATTTTAGGAAATCTATAGTTTTTTCTAAAAATTCTATCGGCTTTTCTGCATGTAACCAATGCCCAGCATCTTGAATGGTTTCAAGAGTAGAATTTGGAAACCCCAATTTTATATCCTCGAAGTCTTGGTTGGATATGTAATTTGAATTTGCACCTCTTATGAATAATGTTTCACCAGCAAATTGAGCATCTAAAGTTGATTCACCAATAAGTTCAATATTACCCTCAATCGCATCGAGATTAAAGCGCAAACCGAGCTTACCCTTTTCTTCCCAATAAATACTTTTCATTAAAAACTGCCTCACTCCTACCTCAGGAATAAAAGGCTCCAATATTTTATCAACGTCTCCTCTGCTTTTAAGAATTGAAAAATCGAGTGATTTAAGTCCAGCAAGAATCTTCTGATGATGGACGGCATAGTTCTTTGGAGCAATATCAGCGACAATCAACTTCTTTATCATTTCCGGATAGTTCTGGGCAAACTTCATAGCCGTTTTTCCTCCCATAGAGTGACCAAGCAAATACACTTCATCTAAAAATAAATCATCACAAAGTTCGAACACATCACCCATCATTGCTGAGTAATTAAACTCACTCGAATGTTCAGAATGACCATGGTTTCTGGCATCAATAATAATAGTATCAAAACTTTCTGAATAGGTCTTAGCAGGACCTTGCCAGTTATCTAGCATCCCCATTAAACCATGTAATATGAGTAATGGTTCTCCTTCTCCAAAACGTTTGTAATTCAGTTTCATACTGGCCGTAATTCTCTTTTGTACATATTTACAATATTTTCTAATCCAAAATAAAGAGCATCACTAACCAAGGCATGACCAATTGAAACCTCTAACAACTTTGGAATATTAACAAAGAAATAGCGCAAATTATGAAGGTCTAAATCATGGCCCGCATTTATTCCTAGCCCCAATTCATTGCAAATAAGAGCTGACTCATAATAAGGTTTTACGGCCACTTCTTTATTGACATTAAATCCGCTAGCAAAAGCTTCGGTATACAATTCTATTCTATCTGTTCCTATCTCTTTGGCTGAATTAAGGTACTTTTCCTCAGGATCAATAAAAATAGAGGTTCGCATTCCTTTCTCCTGCAAGCCGCCAACAACATCTGAGAGCATTTGTTTGTGGCTAAGCGTATCCCAACCAGCATTTGAGGTTAATACGTCGGGTCCATCAGGAACCAAAGTGACTTGAGTCGGTCTTAATTCATTCACTAAATCAAGGAATTGTTTGTTTGGATACCCCTCAATGTTAAATTCTGTAGTGAAAATCTTATTGATTTCTCTTGCATCTGCATATCGGATATGACGTTCATCAGGTCTTGGATGAATCGTAATTCCCTCAGAACCATATATTTCAATCGATTTTACTGCCTCAATTAAATTTGGGACATTCCCTCCACGAGCATTTCGAATAGTCGCAATTTTATTTACATTCACACTTAGTTTACACATATATCTATAAATTTGATAAAGCAAATACGCTGCAAAATTAGACGAAGAAATTCGGCAAAGCTATGCTCGCAAGTGAAATAGTCATAACAGAAATCCCTTCATTGTCAAAATCTGACAGTGTGGCGCAAGCCATTGAATGGATGGACGAATTTAAAGTAACACAACTCGCAGTAATTGATGATTATAAATACTTAGGATTAGTCAACGAGAACTACTTGTTGAACATTGAAGATCCCTTTGAACGAATCAGTCAACATTGTAATTATCTGGAACAAGTTCATGCCTATGAAAATGAGCATGTATTTGAAATAATAAAGAAAGTTCAAGAACACCAGTTGAGTTTAATTCCTGTTTTATCTGATAAGGAATTATTTGTAGGCACTATTACTGTGTTTAATTTGATGGAAGTTATTGCTGAAATGCCCGTAGTAAAAAACCCAGGTGGAATTATTGTTATGGATATGAATTCCATTGATTACAGCCTTTCAGAGATTTCTAGAATCGTAGAAAGTAACGATGCCAAAATATTAGGGTGCTTTATTTCAAGAGCTTACGATAATAACACTATTGAACTTACGATTAAAATTAACAAAATGAACGTTCAAGATGTAATACAAACTTTTGAACGCTTTGGATATGAAATTACTGCGAGTTATGACCACAGCGGTAACGATGATGATATGGAAGATCGGTACAATAATTTAATGAACTACTTAAATATGTAATTCATGAAAAATATAGTCATTTTTGGGAGGTTTTTTAAAGAGGAATATACTCCTCAAATTCAAGATATCTTCACTCAACTAAGTAATAAAGGTTGCCGAATATTATTATTTCAGCCATTTTACAATTATTTAAAAAACAGAGTTAATCTTCCTGAAGACATAGAAACGTTTACTGAAGAAAGTGAATTGACCTCTATACAAGATTTACTAATAAGTATTGGCGGTGATGGCACTATATTAGAATCTGCGACGCTTGTGAAAGACAAGGATATTCCTATCCTGGGCATAAATACCGGAAGATTGGGGTTTCTCTCTACAACAGTTGTTTCTGAGTTTAAACAAGTATTAGATGATATTTATAATAAAAACTATTCAGTAGATAAGCGGAGTACTATTGAATTATATACCGAAGAAAATCTTTTTGAAAACACCAACTTTGCTCTTAACGAGCTTGTGGTGCATAAAAAGGATACATCCAGCATGATTGGTATTCATGTGCTTATTGACGGTGAATTACTAAATACTTATTGGGCAGATGGATTAATTGTGAGCACTCCAACTGGTTCAACAGCATATTCACTTAGTTGTGGAGGCCCAATGTTATTTCCAAAAGCTCAAAACTTTGTAATTACTCCCGTTGCTCCTCATAACCTTAACTCTAGGCCAATCGTTATTCCGGATGACAGAGAAGTCACACTTAAAATTGAGGGAAGAAGTAAAAATTTTCTAGTCTCCTTAGATTCTAGAATGGAGACTATGACTGCTGATACAACGCTTACATTACGTAAAGGAAAATTTAATATTCCATTACTTAAAACTAAAGACCAGTCATTTATAGGAACTATTAGACAAAAACTCCACTGGGGGTTAGATCATCGAAATTAATCAACAGTCGTCTGAAGCTTGTTTTTTAATTTAATACGTCGGTATGAATTTCTATATTTGTATAACTTAAAGAATAATATCAACATCTTGAAAAAACTCATTTTACTAATAAGCCTGTCCACCTTGGTTCTTCCAAGTTTTGGTCAACGTTGGAAGGCTTATCGTCAAGAGGTTATAGGTTCTGTTGGCCCTAGTTTCTTATTAGGAGATGTGGGAGGAGCAGTTGACAAGCCTACTAACACAATCCGTGATATTAATTTTAAATCAACTAGCTTTTCAGCAGGTGGTGGTTATAATTACTTCATAAGACAAGATATGTCTATTGCTGGGCAACTCACTTATAATATGCTTACAGCAAAGGACGAATTTGCAGCAAATGAGGCTAGAAAAAATAGAAATTTTGACATCAAAACTCACCTGATGGAAGTTTCTGTTCAATACCGATACTATTTTGTGAAGGACAAATTCGGGCACTCATTTAAGTTGAGAGACGCTAGTTCAATGTTCTTCTCTCAAATTTCTGCTTATGTGGCTATTGGAGTAGCAGGAATCTACTTCAACCCTACAGGTAAATACTCAGACAACAAGTATTACTCTTTGCAACCTTTAGGAACAGAGGGACAGGGATTAGCGGGAGAGTCGGAAAAATATAAGACAATAGGTCTTGCTATACCATTTTCAGTTGGAGCAAGATATTCATTGGGAAAACGATGGAGCATCGGTGCTGAATTGTGTGTTAGGAAAACATTTACTGATTATATTGACGATGTAAGTACTGTTTATTATGACAATACTGCCATTGAGACAGCTTATGGCGAAAAAGCTAGTTTTCTTGCTGATCCAAATGGCGGAACTCAGCCAAGTTGGACTGTTGCTGGAGAGCGAAGAGGGGGCGACGGACTGAAAGACTTCTATGGTACAGTTCTATTCTCAGTAAATTATAAGCTTCTTAAAGGAAACTCATTTAAGCCTCGATTCTAAAATTAAGGGACATGTTCTCAAAGGCTTTTTATTTCATCATTTCTTTCATTTTTGTTATGTCATCTGGGAAATCTCAAATGAAAACAGAAATTGGTGTGCTATTGGGGCAATCTTATTACTTAGGAGATCTTAACCCAACTACTCAATTCCCCGGAGGCCATACGCATATTTCATGGGGGATTACTCTTAGGCAGCCAATTAACGAACGATGGGCCTTCAAGGCTCAATATTTCAACAGTAAACTATCTGGTTCAGATGCCAGTAGCAATTCCACTTCAGCAATAAATAGAAATCTTTCTTTTGAAACTCCACTTAACGAATTTTCAGGACAGTTTGAATTCAATTTTGCTAGGTATCATAGCTTTATTATTCGGCATCATTTTTCACCCTACTTATTTGGTGGTTTAGGTCTAGGGTTTATAAATCCTAGAACTGAATTTAATGGCAATCAATATGACCTTCGAGAGCTTCTTACTGAAGGCCAGGATAAACCATATAGCAAAGCTCAAATTGTAATACCATTTGGTTTTGGACTTAAATTCAAATTCTCACATCGTTTCATGTTTGGGTTAGAGTATGGAATTAGAAGGACCTTCACGGATTACATAGATGATGTAAGCACTGCATATCCAAATGACCCAAATGAATTAACAACCACAGCCCAAGCGCTTTCTAATCGAAACATAAACAATGAGAATAGAAATATTTGGGGCACGCAACGTGGAAATCCTAATAAAAACGATTTTTACACACACACATCTTTTACAGTAACTGTAAGGCTAGGTAAACAGCCTAACCTATGTAAATATAACACCCAATAAAAAAGTATATTTGCCGCCCTGAAACAAGCCTTCCCAAAGGCCTGAACTTATGGAAAGTCCCGAATTAAATAAAGACAATATTCCCCAACACATTGCCATCATTATGGATGGTAATGGCCGTTGGGCGAAAGGTCATGGAAAACCAAGGATTTTCGGCCATAAAAGCGCTATTAAAGCGGTTCGTGAGGCTACAGAAGGAGGTGCTGAATTGGGCGTTAAAAACATTACCCTTTACGCTTTTAGCACCGAAAACTGGAGTAGGCCAAGACTTGAGGTCAAAGCGTTAATGGAATTACTCGTTTCCTCCCTGACAAAGGAACTTGAAACATTAACTAAGAACAATATTCGTTTGCTTACAATCGGTAACCAAAGCGATTTACCTAAAAGCTGCCAGAAATCGTTGCAGAAAACAGTTGAAGCTACAAAAAACAATACTCGCATGAATTTGATTCTTGCTTTGAGTTATTCTAGCCGCTGGGAGATTGTACAAGCGATAAAAAACATTATTGTTGACGCAAAACAAAATAAAATTGACGAAAATCAGTTTGATGCGGCTATGTTCGAAAGTTATTTAACTACTGCAGGCATCCCTGACCCTGAATTAATAATCAGAACAAGCGGTGAACAAAGGATTAGCAACTTTTTGCTTTGGCAAGCAGCTTATAGCGAATTTTGTTTTTTAGAAAAGAAATGGCCTGATTTTAATAGACAAGACCTGAAACAGGCCATTTATGATTACCAAAATCGCGAACGCAGATTTGGAAAAACAAGCGAACAACTTTAGGTTTAATGTCAAGAATTTTCCTCCTCACTTTTATCGCATTTTTCAGCCTTTTTAATGAAGGTTTTGGCCAACAAATAATTGGTGCGGGCAGTAAAATCGACTATACTAAACCTAAAGAATATCGAATTGGAGGTATTGAGATCATTGGTACTCAAAAACTAGACCCTAATGCTTTAATACTTTTATCTGGGCTCAAAATCGGAAAAAAAATTACTGTTCCTGGGGAGCAAATTTCAAAGTCCATAAAGAAACTTTGGAAACAAGGTCTGTTTGAAGATGTCAAAGTTCGTTACACAAAAATCCAAGGTGATTTTATATTCCTAGAAATCGCAGTAACAGAGCAGCCTCGACTGTCTAGGTTTAAATTTAGCGGAATTAAAAAGACTGAAGCAAACGATCTGAGAGATGAAATAGAGTTGTATAAAGAGAAAATTGTGACTCAGGGGCTTTTGCTCAACACTCAGAAAATCATTCGCAGATACTTTACCGAAAAAGGATTCTTGAACACAACAGTTACTATTGAAGAAGTCGAAGATAAGGAGTACGCAGATCATGTTTATTTCGACATTAAGATCAAAAAATTCAATAAGGTTAAAGTTCAGGAAATTATCATTGAAGATAACCAATCATTGACTTCATATCGTATTAAGAAGGCGATGAAAGAGACTCGTGAAAAAAGTGCTTTTTATCCTTTTTACGAGTTTGATAAGCTAATTATTCAGACTACTAAAGCTTCAATGCCATTTGAGGATTCTCTTCATGCAGGTAAAATAATGTGGGATTATGCCACTGAAAACATACACCTGAATATTTTTAAAAATGCGAAGTTCATACTAAAAAACTATCAAGACGATCGCAATTTAATTATAGATAAATACAAATCAAAAGGTTACCGCGATGCAAGAATTGTAAGCGATACTATCATAAAGAATGACGAAAAAACAGTCTCTATTAGGATAAAAATTGAAGAGGGCCCGCAATACTATTTCAGAAACATAAAATTTGTAGGGAACACAAAATTCCCAACCTCTTTACTTGAAAACATACTAGCAATTACTAAAGGTGAAATCTATAATCCTGATGTACTTGATCAGCGATTGTATATGGACCCTAATGGCAAGGATGTATCGTCTCTATACATGGATGATGGATATTTATTTTTTCAAGTTACACCAGTTGAAGTTTATGTAGACAACGATTCCGTTGACTTAGAAATTAGAATTTACGAAGGTCAACAAGCTACTATAAACAAAGTAACAGTCTCTGGAAATGACAAGA
>Ga0208413_1000429_pt1 | contig 31977 bp, 28 predicted proteins | sample AntAceMetag02UKD_FD_184761 | JGI IMG/M metagenome (GOLD analysis project Ga0208413, IMG submission 184761) | Saline lake microbial communities from Ace Lake, Antarctica - Antarctic Ace Lake Metagenome 02UKD (SPAdes) (version 2) | ecosystem: Environmental > Aquatic > Non-marine Saline and...
AGCCACAAACCGGATGTGATCATCAGGTTTAGCAGAGAAATGAAACCTATTGCGAACAGGTAAAATGTAAGATCGTCCGTTAACATTTATAGCGTATTTCGATGAGCGTCTTCAGTGATTTTGTCACTTTTAAATGTGGTATTAAAGAGCGCCTGTGTTTTTAGCCCCGGTATTTAGCGGGCGCCTGTTCCGCCGTACGCCCAAAATTTGAGAAATAGTATAGCACAAGAAATAGAAGCCAACGTATACATAGGGTCAAGTGAAACAAATTTTTACAGACTAAGACGGATTAAGTACAGCCTTTTTGATCTGTTTTTATGTTTTTTATTTTGAGATTGTCTGATCCCAGTTTAGTGCTTGGTACTTTTCAAGAATTTTCATAACTTTATCCAAAGGCACGGCTTCAAGCGAGCCTCGGTTACTTGTGACTGTTGTAGCCTTAAAGATAGCATTATAGATAGCTTCCTCTGTCGCTTCTGCGGTGGCTGCAAATAGCGGTGACAGAGAAGAGTTAACAAGTACATTGTTTGTCACTGGGCCATTGCTGGTGCGAGGTTTTCGAACAGCCGGATCCGTAGAAAATGCAATGACGTAATCTCCAGAGCCGTTGCTAGCAAATGAGCCGGTTCTGGCTAAGCCCATGATTGCTCTTAAGCCAAGTCTATCAAGGCCGCGTGCGGTCAGTGGAGCGTCGGTGGCGACAACGATCATAATGGACCCGTCATCCTTGTCGCCGTCATCCTGAGCTAAGACTTGTTCTCTAAAAGAATAGGTGCCAAGTTCACGGCCCACCGGAGCCCCATTTATTCGCATAATTCCACCGTAGTTGGTTTGCACTAAAACCCCTACGGTGTAGCCACCTAACTGCTCTGATAAAACTCGCGAACTAGTCCCGATACCACCTTTCCAACCAAATGCCTGAGTGCCAGTACCTGCTCCAACACTGCCCTCTGCCACAGGACCGGCATTCGCGTTAGCTAGAGCATTAAAAACCTGTTGCTTCTGAATGGGGTCAGCCCACATATTGTTAACCCGAGAATCATTGGTCTCCCCAACAATTGGGTTAACCGTGTGCTCACCCATGCCGGGTTGCTCGTAGGTCCATTGCTTAAGTGCATTGGCAGCACTCCAAACACAAAGCGTGCAAGTGAGCAAAATTGGCGTTTCAATTTCACCAAACTCGCGTACCTGAGTTTCACCAATAAGCTTGCCATAGCCGTTACCAACGTGAATCCAAGCAGGTATGGGGTGTGTATATAAATTTCCCGGCGCTGGGATTATTGCAGTAACCCCGGTACGAATATTCGCGCCTTCGATCAGTGTTTCATGCCCAACTAAAACGCCTTTCACATCAGTGATGGCGTTTAATGCACCGGTGTCGAATATTCCCACAACTACACCTGCTTCTCTGGCACGAGGCCGCTCTGCAGCGGTTTGCGCGAGGGTAGAGAATGAAAGCAACCATGACAGTGTGAAAATGAAGTACAAAAGGCCCTTATGTGGAGGTGATCTTTCTTGCATGAGTAACGCTCCGTTTTTAAGTATTTGCAATACAGCAAGGCAATAAGCTGGTTTTGTGTGAATAGATGATAAAGAAATAGAACCTGCAGGCAGGGTAGACTAATTTTGCCATCGTCAAAAGAGGAGGCTGATGGAGCTGTGTTCTAGATCAGTGCATGGATCGCCTAATTTGCCATTCACAGGTTTGAAGTCCAGCTCGTCTTGCTGGCACTATTACTCATAACTAAGTCGGTAGTTAACGCCTGCTTTAGGACAATCGCTTGCTCTTTGAGTGGCGAATAAGGCCTGCCAGATGCCTTTAGTTTTTACTGTAAAGCCTGCGCTGAGATTGCTATATCACTTAGACTAACGCACTCGGGAACAGTCTAACCTATTGATTTTCATACTATGCTTCTATTTTCCGCTCTAATTTTTTAAATGTCAGAGACTCTGGGTAAGCGAAGGGCAAGGTGTCGCAAGTCGACAATTTACCTCTTGGGATAAATAGTTTGGCTAGCTGATAATAGCTCAACTATACTGAAACTCTCGGGTGTGGGTCAAACGTCAATTCTATGTCGTGATCAGATAGCTCAATCAACAACTTGTTGCAACTGTTGTTGCAAATGGCCGTAAAATCCACTTCGACGTTTCTTGTTATTAGACCCCTTTTTTTGCTGCTGTTTATCTCGGATTCTTATGGTGCTGAGGATGATACGTATCACAGTTTTTTACTGCGAGGTGATCGGCATTTTCTCGAATCTATATTGGCCACTACTAGAGGGAACAGAGTGCAAGTCTCCTTTCAAAATTTAAAACCAGACAAAGTAGCCTCCCCCGATAACCAGAAAGTTTCACTCTGACAAAATCTGCGCCATCATAAATGAGCAGGGTATTGATATGTTGGTGGCAGCGCTGCCTGCTGCGATTGAATTTGCGCTCGAAATAGAATCTATTGCCGACGTTCTAAAAGTGCTGCTGTTGCCGGCGGCAAATTTCGACGAGTCAGACCGTTCTCAACATAGCATCCGTGTAATTAAATCTGAGTTAAATTCCGCAAATCGAAAGATTACCGAAGTCACAAGCATGCTTTATCTTAATGCAAAAAATATTGGCGTTTCTCTGGTGTCGGGCAAACGGATTTATCCTATATGACGAGGACCAAGGATGTTAATGCGGAGTATGTTGATCAATTTAACTTTCGCATCATCGTAGGATTGCCAATGGATTAAATAGCTCACTACTTGGCTACTTTGGGTGATAAATCTATTGTTTTTATTACGCCTTACACGGCCAATGTAAACGGGTGCGGAGGCGCTCATAGTGTCAATTTTCTGCCCGGGCTAAGCAGGCTTAGTGCGGCTGCACTTTACTGTTTTGTTGGGAATCGGTTAAACCACGCTGTTACTCGGAAATACATGTATCCCGTCGATAACTATGCGCACGCCGCGAGCACAGCTGCTTCACCTTTACTTAATTAATCAAACGAGCGCTAAAGTAAATATTTTTGAAGATTTTAGATTGGACTATAACCAGCTAAGAAGAGGGTAGTTGAATTTGGCAGATATGTCAGAGTTTTACATAGTCGACAATAAGCCACTGTCTATGCTGGATGACTAGGTCGGTTCTATTTACCCTATTGCCTTGCTGATTTTTTACTGTTGGCGGTGCTTTGTCTACAGTTTCTTTCGCTAAAGCGATCAAAAATAGCGAACGTTAAGTTAGAGGCTGGTGAGAAAAAAGCGTGTGAGGCTGAAGTGAGATTTGAGCTGTTAAAGGCAAATTGCTTGGATTTAATTTGGACTTGGGATGGCACTAACAATTGATCTGCTTATTGTAGTCCCTCTGTTGAACAGCTAACGGGCTATGAATTTGAGGAACTACTGAGTCTGCCTAGACGACGCATAATGACAAGCGCTTCGGTTAAACTGGCTTTAGCGAAATCATCCTCAACGGACCAAAGAGCTCAGCTCTTCGAGGTTGAAATAATAAACAAAAATGGAGATAAGGTCAGTAGTGAAATGACTGCTTAACCAGTCAACGACTGGGCTGGTAATAGTGCCGTCTGGGTTGGTGTCACTCGGGGTTTATGTAAGCGAAAAGAAGTTGAGAAAGAAAGGCTGCGGCTGAAAAACCAAGTTAGGCAGGTGCAGAAGTTTGAGTCGTTGGGAGCTCAAGGTGGTGGGATCGCTCATGATATTCAACAATATTCTTGGAGTTATTACGGGGCTTATTATGGGACTTACTGAGCTGCTCAGATTAAAAATATCGGGTAATGACAAGGCTGCTCTAATAGCGTTCAAATTGGTGACAACCACTGCTCAAGCGAAGATGTTGGTTGGTTAAATATTGGCTTTTAGTCGACAATCTTTGGGCCTCACAGAAGTGACTAATTTGAATGTTTTATTGCTTGAGTTGTTTCAATTCCTGCAAACAGGAATGCCAAAGTCGATAAGCCTGTCGATCAGCGACGATGAGACAAACGTCAATGCGCTGGCAGATCCAAATCAACTATCGCAAGTTTTTATAAATGCTCTAACCAACGCTTATGAGGCAATAGGTGAGTAGGCGGCGAAAATATCATTAAGTGTATCGGTATTACAGCTTACTGAAACGACTAAATTCCTTCATGGTGAGTTAGTCCGTGGACGCTATGCCCTAGTTAAATTTATCGACAAAGCAGAGGGACTTGCAGATGATGAAATTGAAAAAATGTTTGATCCGTCTCGTACCTTCAAAGACCTTGGCAACGGGATGGGGCTGGCTATTGCCCGAGGTAAAGTTTTTGGGCACGGCGGCGCAATAGATATTGAATCTATTCTAGGCTCGGAAACCACAGTTTCTATGGTTGTGCCCATTGTCGAGATTGATGCTAAGGCAGTTGAACTGCCTAAATCTGTGAACGCTGACACCGCCAAATCAACGATTGTGTTGGTTGATGCCCAGGCAGACCTGTTTGATACCGTTGCTTTTATGCTTAAAGAATTGGGCCATGAATGTATTTCCTGTGTTGACCTGAAGATAGCACTTGATGTGATTGGTAATCCGAATTCAGAGATAGATTTTGTGGTTTCAGATTATTCTATGCCCAGAATTTTCGGTCTTGATATTCGACAATTTAGTGCAAAGCACAGTCCAAACCCCGGTAATTCTGGCGAGCGGCCATAGTGAGCGTACAGCGCAAGATGGGCCTTTTAGTAAAAGGGCCCATTATTTCTTGAATAAACCATTTGGTTTTAGCGAACTGAAAGAAATCCTTAGCACGGCGTTCACAGAGCATTAGGAGAGTTATCCTATTGGCTGAAAATTGTGTAGGATGTGGACACTAAAAATCCTTATAAGAATTACAACAATGTCCAATGTAGTGTCTGGCTATTGCAAGTTTTCGGAATCGAAAAATTATCTCTTTTTTCAACTCTCAGCTGTTGTTTTTCAATCCAAAGCTTCGGTTTTTAAAATAGTCGCTTTGGTTTTTTTATGCCTGCTTTCTTCGTTTAGCGTTGCCCAGCCTAGCCTTCCAGTTACCGCTGAGCTCATGCTAGAGGTTTTTCCTAAGGCCTCTCGATTTTCTGAAAAGTCTGGTTCGCCTCCTGTCATTACAGCCTACGCAGATTCAGTGGACGGCGAAGTTGTGGTGGGATATTTGTTTGAAACCAAAGACTACCCTCCAGAAGAGGTTGGCTACAGTGCCCCAATAGAAGTCATGGCTGGTTTGGATATGTCTGGTTCTATAACCGGCATCAAGGTTCTTTTCTACCGTGAGTCGTATAGGAGCATAAGAGGTGATTTTTTAGCCACGGAAAATTTTCCTAACCAGTTCGCGGGAAAAAACATCATTGATGGGTTTAGGGTTGGTCGCGACATCGATGGCGTTTCTAGAGCGACGATTACGAGCTGGGCAGTGTCAAGAGGAGTCAGGAATGCAAGTAGAGAAGTTGCTCAAGTTTACCTGCCTGGTTTTGCTTCGGCCAATGGAGGCAATAACGAGTCATCTGCGCTGGCACAGCTTGGAGCTAAGTCTTGGCAAGACTTAAAGGCTGAAAACTTCGTTGCGCAGCTGATGGTGCCCCAGTCAGATGGGACACAGCTAGAATTGAGTTTTGTATTTATCGGACACGATGGCCTAGGAGAACTAATCCTAGGGGTCGGCGATTATTCAGGCGCAGACCGTGAAGCCAGTAGTCGCGTTTCCGAGGGCAATTTGGTTGTGGTCGGCATTGATGGCGATACGCAGATGCCTTTTCGCCAAGAGCGCTTAGCGATTAAGCAGGGCGCAGAGCGTTTTCGAGTAAGCCGCAATAGATTCGTCTACGCCGGTAGCGCCGATGAGGGATTAATAGCCGATCAGGTTCGCTACGCTGGGGCGTTAGTGCTTGCGCCAGAAGTTGATCTTAATCTTCCTTTTTCAATACTCTACGACATGAGCGAGGACCTTGGCAGTTTCGATTCTTTCGTTGAAACAGACTATCAGATTTCTGCTTTAGCTTTAGCGTTGAGTACAGGCAGTAGTATTCCCGTCGAATATTTGCCTACTGTCGGCGATGTGTTTGAGTCTGACGTTGCAGGGGGTGTTCTTGCCAACCTTTTTTTCAACGCAGCTTGGCTTGAAGTTATTGCTTTGCTGGTTTTATTAGTCCTTGTTAGCACCGCGTTTTTTCTTAAGCAGGTAACCATACGCTGGGTTGCTCTGTCAGTAACCCTAGTGTACTTGGGCTTTGTGGATGGTGGTTTTGTTTCAGTATCTCATATCACCAATGGCTTAAAACTAGGTCCTTCGATGTTTCTAAATGACCTGCCGTTATTGTTGATAGTCAGTTTTACGGTGATTACGACGCTATTTTGGGGTAGAGTTTTCTGCTCATCCTTATGTCCATTTGGCGCGTTGCAAGACGTTATTACTCGTTTGCTACCCAGGAAATTTCAGCTTAAAGTCCCTCAACCAATTCATGATGTGGCGATTTATACGAAATACGCGGTGCTAGTGTTTCTCATTGTGATGGCGCTGACTTTTAGTGAGCTGAGTCTTTTTCAGTATTTTGAACCGTTTGGTACAATCTTCTACTTTAGCCAGTCCTTAATGCTGTGGCTCATTTTTCTGGCATTTATTGTCGGTGCCGCATTTGTGCCTCGATTTTATTGTCGCTATGCCTGCCCGTTGGGCGCGGCGCTAGGGGTGGCATCAATTCTTTCGCCTTTCAAAATAAAGAGAGTCGAGCAGTGTCAGGTCTGCAAGGTGTGTGAGCACAGCTGTCCCACAGGAGCTATTCGCGGTGCTGAAATCGATTTTAAAGAATGCGTACGCTGTGACATCTGCGAAATCAAACTGATTGATAAGGCAGGCGTTTGTAAACACGATATTGACGTAGTCAAGAATCGTGTGAAGGAATGGCAGCCGATTACGGTTGGTGCACACTAAAGGTCGTTGGCTAAAACGCCACCGCAGCTGATGTTGCTATTGCTGCCCCGCGAGCAATGCCGGTCTCTTCATTTTTTTATCAAGGGGTTGGAGATCAAGAGATCAGAGCCTGACATATCTCTAGAAAGTATTCAGTTAAGTCAGTAGATTAATTTGCTTTAAAGCGCTGATTCTAGTGCGGATAAGTTTAGCATCTAGGGAATTTCATCACTCAAGTTACAGGCGTGCTGCTTGTGAACAAGCAGGCCTGAAGGACGTTAAGAAAACGACATCCCAGCTCCTGATGGCAAGCTAAGCCAAGTATTGTCGCGCCATAAATGACCACGGTATTTCCTACACACGGGCTATTGGCCCTGATCGGTTGCATGAAATATCCTCGCCACTTTTAGCTTGGCTCAGCGGTCAACTAAAAGATCTCAAACCAATACCTAAGTCTAAAAAACCGGCAAGTACTATGAAAGGTACTTGCCGTTTTCTAATAGCTTCGTCGGCTAGCCTTGGCTTATTAAATCAAGGACTATCTTCTGTTAGCCAGTTAAGGCCATTTTCAGAAAGATCTAACAGTTCAGTTCGCGACCGTCTGGTGTCCTCGGCAAGCCTTGCTTTGCGAAGAACATCTTCTGGAATTGGGTCGCCGACTACGATCCCGCGAGCCTTGGTAGGCGCATAATATATTCGCGCATTGGCCATCTCATCGGTTGTTGCTGGGCCGTATACAACGTCCTTAGTATGGTCTGGGTTAAATCTGTTTTCCTTCGAATTGTCGAACCACCAGCTCATATGCATTTTCGATCCGGCTGGGACAAATTTAGGAACTTCGTATTCGTATAAAAACTGCCAATTGAAGTCGTAATCGGGAACCCAAAGAAGTGTTTCGATCTCGCCATCGGGATATTCCAGATCGTAGCGCATCGCTTTGCCTCGATAGTGCATATGTGGGCCCATAGAAAGCAGGAATATGTCTTCTTCTATGTCATAGCTGTTATTGACTTGAAAATTAGGATCACCGGCAGGAATCGTCCAGCCGCGGTGGGGCAGTAGGTTGGTTTCCACCACGTGATCGATGACAGCGCCATCTTCATAGAATACGAAACCAGCACGCGTCATATCCGTCACCGCCGTGCCTTCACCTGGATTCTTATGGTAATGCATGTTGACGGTGATAAATGGATCTTCCGGCATCAGCACTCCCCATCCTTGCGGATAGGTGAAAGGGCCTCGGCCGGGTACTCCGACCCCCATATGGCTTGAAACAATATGGTGAACCCAAGGACCGCCTGGATCCAGTTCAGCTTTTGACACCCAGCGTGGCTCTGTATGAGCGCCTTCGGGTACAGGCATTTCGATGGTTGGCTGCCAATCTTCAACTTCATCTGGAACATAAAGTGGACGGTCAAACTGAACGACTAAGTCAGGGTCGCCAATCCACCAGCCGGAATCAGGTAATGCAGTGCCGCCCGTTTGAGTCGCATTGTCAGCTTTAGCAGCGTCTGCGGGTTTGCCCTCTTGAGCGCCGCCGTCAACCCATGCTATGAGCAGTTCTTTTTCTTGCTCGCCTATATAGCGCTCGCCTTTGAATTCGCCTCTATGCCGCTCATGGGCTCCCCACGGAGGCATGTAGCCCGTAATTAGCGCATTCTTAATCAGCGGCGCCCAGATTTTGGCTTGATCAAAATCCATCAATGACATAGGCGCTGATATTCCGCCCACATCAGGTCCTTCCGGCCGGTGACAAGCCACGCAATTTTTTTCAAACACTGGCAGGGCATCAGTATAAAAAGTGGGCGCTGCAGTCTGGGCCGCAGCTTCAATGGCTATGCCAAATAATAATGTGCTTGAAACCAGCAGTGACGGGAATTTGGAGATGGGGAATGTCATGGGATCACCTATTTATTATTGAACTATTTATTACTGGCTAACGGCTGATCTAACATTTTGTCTTACTGAAGACTAATTCTAAAGTTCTGTTTTGTCTACGGTTTAACGCCACCCGATGGTGCAGGAACCTAAGGTCAATTGGATGGACGATGGACTTAGCCATAAACGAAGCCATAAACAGGGCAATAGACGGAGCCATAAACAGGGCAATAGACGGAGCCATAAACAGGGCAATAGACGGAGCCATCGATGGAGGATTGGCTTTATGGGGGTAATTGCTGGCGATCTATAAAATGATCGTAATTTCCGATTGCTGCTATCGTTATAAGTCATTTTACCGATTGGACGCTTGGGCGTAGTATTGGCGCATATTCAAAAACATTCACTTATCAGACAGGACCCAAACAATGGCTAACTCAGTACCTAACACCGTACCCCAAGTTGTATTCAAGACTCGAGTCAGAGATGAAAGTGCTGAAGGCGACAATCCTTTTAGCTGGCTAGACGTATCTAGTGACACAATTTTTGCAAACCGTAAGGTTGTAATCGTTGCATTGCCAGGTGCCTTTACGCCAACCTGCAGCAGCACTCATCTTCCTGGCTATGAAGCCAAATACGAAGAATTGAAGAACCTAGGTGTGGACGAGGTTTATTGTGTAAGCGTAAACGACGCATTTTCAATGTACCAATGGAGCAAGCAGCTAGGCGTTAAGAACGTAAAGATGCTCCCAGACGGCAACGGTGAATTCACTAAAGAAATGGGTATGTTGGTTAAGAAAGAAAACCTTGGCTTTGGTGACCGCTCATGGCGTTACAGCATGCTTGTGGAAAACACAAAAATCAGCAAAGTTTTTGCTGAGCAGGGTAAAGAAGACAACTGCGAGACTGACCCGTTTGAGCACAGTGATGTAGACACAATGCTGGACTACCTAAAAACGGCTTAGCTTTCTAATTTTTTTAACGCTCTTTAGTTTATTAGCGATTTTATTTTCTTGATGCGGTCAACTACTTATTTCCCTCCTTTAGTTGACCGCCCTTTTTTAATTAAAGTAAAAGCCTACATCAACTCCATGGGTCTTTCATGGCCTTGAAAAAAGCGCTTTGCTGATCAATGATGCGTCTGGTTTCAGCGGGGTCGGGGGTTAAATCCCAATTATTGTATTCAAAGGTCCCGCCTAACAATATCCCATCACTTCGCGGGAACATATAGGTGCTGGAGGCGCCCTCGGTAATAGTTATATAGTCGATTCCTTCTTGAGGAAGCACAAATGTAAGCTGACCTTTGATAGGAAACAGTAACTCATCGTTAAACAGTTCGCGCGCACCTAGGCCAGTGCAATTAATGATAACTGGCTCTTCTAAAGTGAGCACTTCATCGAAATCTTGAAACTCTCTAACTTTAATTTCCCCGTCAGCGCTATAAAAATCTTCCATGAGTCGGTTTAAAAAAATGGCGGGCTCAATAAGCATCGTATCGTAGTGCGTGGCAAAGGGCATTGGGAAAGGATGTTCGCTCGGACCAAGAATGCTCAACTGTGGATACATGCTCGAGTAATTATGGACCAGATCGTCGGTGGGTCGTGGCTCGTTTGATAACTCGTAATTGCTAATCCAGCGAACCCCGTATTTAGGGCCAACAAGATTTTGAAAATATCGATAAGAGAGCTTCATCGCTTCTTCAAATTGTCTTTGAAATTGAGGTGTCAGTGATGCATCTTCATAAACTGAGGCTGGAGACCACTGTCCACCGGCAATGTTTGATGTTGTGTGTGGCGGGAGAGCTTTGGCATAGATAGTCACATCCCAGCCTTGGTCTTGCAGCAGGCGGGCGCTGGTGAGTCCCATCACGCCGCAGCCTAGCACAGCGCATTTTTTATGGGCAGTTTGCTGGGCGATTTCCATAGCCAAGTGAGAGGTCCCCCAAGACAGCGTTATTCCACCGCCGCCATGGCCGTAGTTATGCACGACTGTCTTATCGCCAAAGCGTTGTCCCTTGACTACAAAGCCTTCGCGGCGGAAAGGACGTAAGCCAGAGACCGTTCTGATTACTCTCGAGTCCGATACTTTTACTTGCCTTAGAGGCAATCCAGAAGGCGTAAAGTTGATCCGAGACACTGAGTTCGCCGAATTTGTGCTGGAGCAGGCATTGATGACGGGAAGTACGGCCATTGCTTGAAGTAGTGATCGACGACTAGTCATGAGCAATCTCTTAGTGGATATAAGAGACAAAGAATACCCTAGCGATTCATCTTTGTTAATACATAGTTTGCTGGCGAGGGCAAGAGCGAGCCAAGTGTATCTTAAAGTTGGTCTAAGTTTTCTAAATGTACCCTCGCTGTATCGATTATCGCATCACTCTCAACTTTTTCCTTTCTGTCCCAATTGCCATAGAGCATCGCAATTCTTGGGTTTGATGAAAGTTGCTGGCGGTTGTCGATCATAAATTTCCAGTAAAGACTGTTGAATGGACAGGCGTCAGCTCCGCTTTTTAGTTTAACTTTGTAGTGACACTGCCCACAGTAGTCGCTCATTTTGTTGATGTAGTTACCGCTGGCGGAATAAGGTTTTGTCGCTATATATCCACCGTCGGCAAATTGGGACATACCACGGGTATTCGGCATTTCGACCCATTCAATGGCGTCGATATAAATGCCGAGATACCAGCTGTCGACCATGTCCGGATCAATACCGGTTAGTAGGCAAAAGTTGCCGGTAATCATAAGTCTTTGAATGTGGTGGGCGTAGCTGGTTTCTAACGACTGGTCAATGGCCTCTGACATACATTTCATCTTGGTGTCGCCGGTCCAAAAGAAGTCTGGTAATTTTCGCTTTGCCTTAAAATGATTAAGTGTTTTGTAGTGATCTCCATTGACCCAGTAGATGCAGCGGACAAACTCTCTCCAGCCGAGTATTTGACGGACAAAACCTTCGACTTGCGCTAAGTCGATCGTACTACCGGCTTCTTCGAACGCAACTATGACAGCGTCTATGACCTCCATAGGGGAGAGCATTTTGCTGTTTAGCGCAAACGAAACCCGAGAATGGTACAGAGACCATTTTGATTCGCCCTGATAAGTCATCGAATCTTGAAACTTGCCGAAATTCGGCAGCGCCTCGCGGCAGAACCATTGCAATAGTTCGAGAGATTGGACACGTGATATCGGCCACAGCAATTGATCTTGAGCTGTTCCGAAGGTATCAACTTTATGGGCGTTCAGCATTGCGAGAATGTCTGTTACGTCGTTATTAAAGACAAGAGGTTCTGGGATATCTGGAATGTCAGTTTTTTTAAGTTTGTTTCGGTTGTCGCCGTCGAAGTTCCATTGGTCACCTGCAGGTTTATCTTTGACCATTAAAATGTTGAAGCGTTTCCGCATTTTTCGATAGAAGGATTCTAATCGGTTGTGCTGTTTTGGTTTTACGTAGGTAGACAGTTCTTCAAACGGAAGCAGGAAATGCTCAGTATCAAATTCTTTGATTTTGATTAATTCAGGCAGCTTCATGCTGCGCATTTGATTAAGCAGCCTCAGCTCATCGGGTCGTTGATAATGAAACTCTTCTACTTTGAACCCCGCACTCAACTGTATGATGGCTGACTCTAAATCAGCAAATTCAGATGAGTCGTCTAAGCTTAAATACAGGACGGCATGGCCTTGAGACTTTAGATGTTTAGCGAATGCTTGCATTGCTGCAAAAAAAGCGCAAACCTTTTGCACGTGATGGCGAGTGTAGTCTGTTTCCTGGCGCAGTTCAGCGATAACAAATAAGGTTTCAGGGTCGGGGGTAGCAAACCAGCTGTGCTGATAATTGAGCTGATCGCCAAGAATCCAGGCTAATTTTGTATATTTTTTTTTCATGGTCGGCGAGTCTGTTACTGTTTGCATAAGGTCGAGGGTATCTTTAGATTGAAGTTAACTACTAGCTGCTTGGAACTTTTCAGTTTCGGCATATAAAGTGACTAAAATATACGCCATGAGCTAAGTTTTAGACTAGCGAAAGACCCAAATCTGGTCATTGATCGTATAAAAAAGGAAATGATTAAGAAAACTACAAAGAACCGTAAAGAAAGAAAGAGTCTAACAAAATGTCCGCGATACGAGTAACCACAGCTCTGGGCTGTGCAGGTTTACTGCCGTTTGCCGGGGCTCTTATGGCAGCTGGTTTTGCGTTAATATTAGGTGTTGAGCTGCCATTTGAGCCAAAGCAAATTTTTGTTTTTTATAGCGCGGTGATCTTGAGTTTTTTGTGCGGTGCTATTTGGGGAAGCTTACTCAGTTCTTCATTCACCAAGCAAGCGGCAACACTGCTCATCGTATCGAACCTAGTGTCTTTGACAGCATGGATATCGCTGCTAAGTTATGAGGGACACTTCAGGCTGTCTTTGGGATTGCTGATATTTGGTTACTTGACGGTTCTGGCCGCTGAGTACGTCGTTATCGAGTTACTTTATAAAGAAGTTTATCGTGGCTATTTAAAGCTGCGTATTTGGCTTACATTTTGTGTCGTAGGACTTCATCTCGGGATGTTGATCATTATTTAGCAATGCTAGCTAATAACCCTGTGCAAGAAGCTTTGATCAAAACCCTAGCTTTAAAAGGATTACAATGAAACTTACATTATTTTATGACAGCTACTGCCCACTGTGCGCGACTGAGATGGACATGCTGAGAGAGTTAGATACAAAAGGCAACTTGTCTTTAGTAGATATACACGATGCAGATTTCTCAACTAGATTTCCGACAATTGATCCTGTCGAAGCGGATAGGGTGCTGCATGGGCTTTATGACGATGGGACAATGATATTTGGTCTTGATGTCACCCATCAGGCATGGCGAGCGGTAGGACGAAAACCTTGGTTGGCGATGCTGCGCTGGCCGATTATTCGATGGTTCGCGGATATCGCGTATATGGTTTTTGCCAATAATCGTTATTCTATTTCATGGTTTTTGACAGGCAAAAAGCGCTGTGAACCTTGCGCGAAAAGCCCTTCTTCACAGTGCGAGTTGTAGACGCTAATGGCTGATTATTCTCAAACCGAAAATCACTCCGATAACACCGCAATCGTAATAGGGGCGAGCAGCAAAATTGCGATCGCTCTTATTAAGCGCTTGTCCGCAAGCAGTAGCTCAACTGACGTTGTCGCGATCAGTCGCCAGATTGATTCTTTAGAAAGCGCAGGTTTTAATAACAACGTGAGTCTTGTGCAAAGTGACTACTCTGACAAATCGATACGAGAAATTTGCGCACAGTTAAAAATTCTCAAAGGGCAAGTCAGTCACGTGTTTATCTGTAATGGGATTCTTCATAATGCTGATATTGCCCCGGAAAAACGTCTGGACGATATCAGCGCGGACAACTTACATGGAGTGTTTGCGGTTAATGCTGTGATCCCTATGCTTTGGATTAAACACCTAAAGCCTGTTTTGGCGGGTAGTCGAGACTGTGTGGTAACGGCGTTTAGCGCAAGAATTGGCAGTATCGAAGATAACCAACGCGGTGGCTGGTACTCTTATCGCGCTTCAAAAGCTGCATTAAACATGCTGTTGAAAAATTCTGCTATTGAGTATGCGCGGATAGCCAAAGGAGTCCGTTTTTTAGTCTTTCATCCTGGGACGACGGATACTCCTCTGTCCAAGCCTTTTCAAAAGTTTGTCAGTGAAGACCAGTTATTTACGCCGGAATTTGTTGCTGAACGTCTAGTCGGTCTGGTGGGTAATGATGTCAATGACAAAAGCATTCAATTTCTGGACTGGGATGGAAAGCCAATTCCTTGGTAGGCGGCGCTTGTTAACTTGCTTTACATCCAGTTCTTTTTCCAGCTTTTTTACCGTCTAGGTGTACGTATCGATCTAGCGCAAACTGCTGCAAATAGCGTCGGGTTTTTTTAACCGTTGTAATCTAGAGTCCTTAGCTCAATTTTTCGAAATTGAATGGGGTGGCTCTCGGCCTGTATGGATATGTATCCTTCACCTAACTCAATAGCGGCGCCGTTTTGGATCAGTGTTTGTGCATCTGGGTCGGTGTCGTCTAATTGGATATCTTGATATTCCATTACGGTTACACCATTGACTATTTGCCTAATACTGTCGCTTCCGCGAACAATCATCTCCATAGTCACCCACTGATCTCCATGAAATGTTTCGGAGTTAGAATTTGTGCAGTGGCGAGTGACTAATTCTCCATTCATCACCATATGCGTTCCGGGTGTGCACACATTGCCCGTCGCTCGCGGGTCTTCTCCATTACCCCCTAGCATTTGAGCCTCTATGGAGGCTGGGAATTCTTGGTCAATAGTCATCGATTCTGGTGCCTGACTATGAAGCATCATGCCATTGTTTCTAAAGGCCCAGTTTGGTCCGTTTGTTACTTGTTCGCCTATAAAGCGGTATTCAATTCTTAGCTCATAGTGTGAGAAAGATTGGTCATAGAACATGTGACCAAATTCATTGTTGAAGTCTGGCCACTCGTCATAGGAGACAGTAAGCAGTCCATCAACAACTTTGAATGTATCGCGATAATTTTCGCCTAACTCGAAGCCCGTAAATTTGATTTTCCAGTTGTCTAAATTGTCACCGTTAAAAAGCTGAATCCACTCACTCTGTGCAGTTGATTGCGCCTGTGAAAATCCCGCGGTAATCAGCAGGGCTGTACTAAAAAGAATTTGGGTAGCTTGTCTTACTGGCGAATTTAGTATTTTTGTGGCTTTCATGATGTTCGTATCCTACCGAGTGAAAAGTTTCGCGAAATCAGGTTTTTTTCATTAATTGAATCAGTAGATAAATTCTACAGTTGCTCTAATTTGATCCCAGATTAACACTAGACTTCCTTTGCCTTGTTTGACGTTTGCAAACTGCCATGACAGCTGGTCAAAAGAAATGCCATTCGTGTCGAGGGTCATTGGAGAACGAGCTACATCTTTCTCTCGAGTGTACTCATATGCCCCCCAAAGTGCTGATTTATTCTCATAGTCATAGTTTAATTGCACTGGCCAACTTGAGAGGATGAATGTCCAAGTTGGTTCTGCAGTTGATTCACCGAAATCGATAAACACGGAGTATTCACCTGGGGGCACAGTAGTATCACCAAAAACAAGTTCGACTTGAGTGCGAAGTCGGGTAGAGACATTGGCGCCCGCTCGCCATACCGGTGCTCCGTCTAATATGGCTTCGCGCCAATCTGGCAGATCAAAGAGGTTTCGTTCTCGCTTTATAGGACGGCCGTAGAGGATCTCTATCCATTGCCCGTTCACATAGCCAGCGCGCTGGTCATAGCTGCCTAGGACCTGTGTGGCTGAGCGCCCCTGAGGGCTAGCAATTGGGTCGGCAATTTGGGTGGACAACGAAGTGTCTTGAGCGCTGGTGCTGGCAGCTAGAAGTGTAAATGAGGCTAATAGAAGCCAACCGAGTAAGTAGTCATTATGCTTACTCGGTTGGCTCATTCGCAGAGCCAAACTGCAGAACTTAGTCAGAGTAGCTGGCACTAGTCTTAGGATGGGCATATAGCCATTCTACGACTTGCTCACTGAAGGTCGATGAAAGTGGCGGGACGTGTGAGCCTTCAGCAATAGTCCAAAGTTCGGAGGAACCGCCGACCCGGCAGCCTTTTTTAAACGACAAAACGCTAGACTCATGGCCTTCGATGACAGCATCTAGGTCGCGAAGCTCACGCGCGTCCCCGTCAGTGCTGCAGCCGTTATAGGCAGCCCATGCGGTGACGGAATCCAATGCGCCTGGGTATTTGTTGCCTTGAATCTGGAAGCCTTCATAAGCAATGGTGCCATCTGCAGTGCCATGGATTTGAAGAATATGGACGGGATTAGCGGGAGCCGATTTTTCATCAATATGGCTGGCGCCGGCCAAGCTCGCTATCGCGGCAATGGTCCCGGAATGATCATAAGCCGCTCTATAGGACAGGAAGCCACCGTTGGAATGCCCGATTAAATAAATTCGATTTGAATCAACATTAAAGTCAGCCTTAATGCTATTAATAATGTTCAACACATAACCAGAGTCATCAACCTCAGTGCTAAAAAAATCACAGCAAGCAGGAGAGGCATTCCAAAAGCGATTTTCGTCACCACCTGGTTCTTTATCGCCATCGGGCGCGATAAACAGATAACCATATTTCTCAGCTAACTTGCTGAAACCCATATAAGAGTCTTGCTGTGGGCCGCTTGAAGTGTAGCCATGCAATAAAACAATCAACGGAGTGGGGGTTTGTGCGTTGTAATTTTGAGGCACAGTTAAGGGCAGTTCACCACGGCCGAGATTGACCGATTGAGCACTGGCGGTTGCAGCCAAACCAATGAGTAGACCCAAATTAAGTAACGTGGAAATTAGAAATTTAGCTGAGAGCATAATAGTGTCCTGGATTAGCAATAAAGAGTTTTTGTTTTATTTTTTCGTTGTCGTGTTTTTTATGTCCATAGCCGCTTCATCAACCGTATTAAGAATCTAGAGCTAAGGGTTAAGAATTATTTTACCAGTAGTGGCTCTGCCTTCTAGAGCGGCGTGGGCAATACTTGCTTGCATAAGCGGATAACAATGCTCCAATCGAAGCTTAAGCTTACCCTGTGCTATCCAGCGAAACAAATCTGCGCTTCGCCAATCCAAGGTTTCGCGATCTGCGAGATAGTCAAAAATAGTGGGGCGAGTCAAGAATAGCGAACCTTTACGGCCAAGACTGCTGGGGTTGAACTCGGTTACAGGGCCGCTAGCATTGCCGTACAAAACCATAGTGCCTAGCGGCTTAAGACAATTAATGCTTTTTTCAAATGTAGTTTTTCCAACAGAGTCGAAAGCTACGTTGATCCCTTGGCCGCCGGTTAAAGTTTTCACTGCTGCCTCAAAATCAATTTCGGTGTAAAGGACTGTATGGTCTGCACCGGCGGCTTTAGCCAAGGCTGCTTTCGCTTGTGTAGATACGGTCGCAATAACAGTTGCGCCGAGCATTTTTATCATCTGCGTTAACAGCAGTCCCACACCACCGGCGGCGGCATGAACTAGGCAGACATCGCCGGGCTTTACCGAATAAGTGCTATGACAGAGAAAGTGTGCGGTGCAACCTTGCAATAAAATGGCTGCCCCTTCATTAAAAGAGACGGTAGCAGGTAAGTTGACCAATTTGTCTTCAGGCACGGCGGCGAACTCTGCATAGGCTCCAGGTATATTGGTATACGCGACACGGTCCCCTTTTTTAAATCGAGTGACATCTTTGCCGACTGAGTCGACTATGCCTGCTCCCTCTAAGCCTAGGGTTGAGGGAAGCGGGATTTGATAAAGGCCTGAGCGTTGGTAAGTGTCGATAAAATTAACGCCGACGGCTTCTATTTTTACTAGCACCTCAGTTGCTGACAGCGTGGGGGCGGCAACTTCTTCAAAAACAAGCGCGTCTGGCCCACCTTGGGAATGTACTCGAACTGCTTTCATTGAACTCTCCTTGCGTTCTCGTTTGGCGCTTTTCTGATCATGTTTTGAAGGATTGTTGCCTTACGGTCTTGCTGTTCGTGATTTAGGGCCTAGTTGAGTAGGAATGATTTCATATGCTAAAGCAACCCAGTCACAAAGGATCGCGCGGGTGTCGCGAGGATCAATTATTTCTTCGATGCCAAATGCTTCCGCAGTTCGTAGCGGAGAGCGATATTGCTCTAGATCAGCCTCTATTTCCCGGCGCCGCGCATCAGGGTCTTCAGAGGCTTCAATTTCTCTGCGGTAGGCGGCTTGCACACCACCCTCAATTGGCAGCGAGCCCCAGTCAGCTGATGGCCAAGCATAACGAAGGTTAAGGCGATCAGAGTTGCCATGACCGGCACCAGCGACGCCATAGCAGCGTCTGATGATTACTGAAACCCAAGGCACACAGGCTTGTAGGCAGGCCATCAATGCACGGCTGCCTAATCTGACTGTGCCCTCTTGTTCTGCTTGTACGCCAATCAAGAAGCCGGGATTATCGACAAGGTTAACAACTGGCAAATGGAATGTGTCGCAAAGATCTACAAAGCGCATCATTTTATCTGCTGCAGCGGCGTTAACAGCGCCGCCTAGATGCATTGTGTCATTTGCCATTACCCCGATTGGGTGACCGTTAAGCCTAGCAAGTCCCACTACCAGCGATTTACCATAACCGGGATTAAGTTCGAAGAAAGATTTATCGTCGACGACTCCAGAAATGACTTTTCTTACTTGGTATACCTGCCGTCTATCTCTTGGAATTACTGATAGTAAAGATTCGTCTCTTCGCCCGGCAGGGTCACTGCAAGGGATTATTGGCGGTGCTTGCCAGACGTTTTGTGGAAGATAAGAGAGAAAGCTTTTAATCGATGCAAATGCATCGAGCTCGGTTTCAACTTCGTTATCAACAGCGCCACTTCCATAGGCGTGAATTTGTGATCCGCCGAGTTCGTTCTTCTCCACAGGTTTGCCGAACCCTCGTTCCACGACTGGCGGGCCAGCAACAAACAGCTGGCTGGTATTTTTTATCATCAGGGAAAAATGTGAAATGGTAACTCTAACGGCGCCTAACCCAGCAACCGAACCCATGCAGGCGCAAACCACAGGCACATGGCCTAGCAACTTCATCGTGGTTTCGAAGCCTCGCAATTCTGGTATGTAAGAATGGCCAGCCATCTCCAATGTCTTAACACTGCCCCCGCCGCCGCTGCCATCGATAAGACGGATTAAAGGGACTCGCATTTCCAATGCGTATTGTTCGGCATAGCCAGATTTGTTCCCCACCTTGGCATCTGCAGAGCCACCCCGAACGGTGAAATCATCACCACCAATAACGACTCGGCGACCGTTTAAGTCAGCGGTGCCGAGAACAAAATTAGACGGGGTAAAGGAATCTAGTTCTCCGGAATCTGAATACTCTGCTTTGCCTGCTAAAGCACCAATTTCATGAAAGGTATTCTGGTCGGCAAGGTTATCAATGCGCTCACGCACTGTTAGGCGGCCATTGTCTCTTTGCCGCTGTATTCGCTCGGTCCCACCCATCTTTTTAGCTAGCTTTTCTCGATTGCGAAGTTCATCTATTTCTTTTTGCCAGGACATAGCGTTTCCGAAGGGATAGCAGTTACTTTGCTCGCTACCTTAATCCAAACACTGGGATGGCACAACTCACTGCAAGAGACGCTACAGGTCAGGCTACAAAAATCCAGACGTCGCTGCCGTAGGCAGCAGCGCTCAAGGGGTGAAAGCCTAAGCCTAAAATCATTTTTTAGGCAGAGGAAATAGAGGGGAGGTAATTGATATATAGCGCTGGTATTTGGGGTCTGAACCCCACCGCTCTAGCCCGCTTTTTTCCAGCATAGGAATGCCGCTGACTTTCGTAAGCAGGAGAAACACGAACACGGGTGAAATTAAAGTCACTAGCTGCCAGCCACTCAACACTGGCGCGGCCATTACTGCAATGCCCAGCCAGAGAATTATTTCTCCAAAGTAATTTGGGTGACGCGAGTATTGCCACAAGCCCGTAGTGATGAACTTTTCAGCATTTTCAGGTTGTTGCCGGAAACTTGTTTTCTGGCTGTCGGCAACAACCTCCAAACCAAAGCCGAGTACCCAAAGCGCGGTGCCAATAAAAAATGGAATTCCAATTGCTTGCTGAGTTGTGGAGGTGATCGCTGCGAGACCTGCCGCCATTGTTATGAATACCCAAGCGCCGCCAAGAGTCCAGGTGAACATAAAGCGAAAAAAACGGGTTTTGATGTCATTAAAACGCCGGTCTTGCCCAGCTTTTTTTACCCGCATAAATAAGAAGCTGCCTAAGCGAGCGGCCCAAACTGCGATCATTACTGAAATAATAAGGCCTCTTATATCCATGCCTGGGTGCAAGACTACTGCTAATATAATTGCTCCGAGATAGGAAATCGAGCCAGTTAGGTCGAAGTAGTGTTCGGTTTGATAGCCGAATGCGGGAATGAATGCTATCCAGTGTAGAATAAACCCGACGCTTGCACATAGTGCAAACAAGGGTACGCCGCTGAATGCGAAGCTGCCGTGACTACCCGCAACAGCAATCGCTGAGCTGATTGCAATGATAATTAGGATGCCAATTATGGGCTTCATATATAGTATCTCTTTGATTTTTATTATTATATTCAAGGTATTAGGCTCAAGGCTTTAGATTCCAAGTTTTAGCTTCTAGAAATTTACTCTTGCTAGGGCAATGCCGCTCTCTCCAGCGACGCAGTACAACGTGTAAACCACATTATCCCTTACCAACAAAGCATGTTCCCTTAACTGATTAACTACCCCATACGCTGTACTTCGCACAGATGGTTCAATTGGAGCATTCGTGCCTTCTCATCTATACCCTGTTTTAAGGCAATACGCTCACCGAGATGCTGCTAAGACACCCAGTCAGGTCTTAAAGCGATGGTGCTGAAGATGATGCTTTTTGGGCTATCACCAAATCGGATCCAGAACACTGCTAAGTTGTCATCCCGCACGATCAGGGCGCTATGCCGAATTGCCGGCTCGAACAAACTAGGCCTGATTCAAAGTTGACGAGCGCATTTATGGAACGATTGGGCTGGCATGGTATTGGCGTGGTTCACACCGACATAGTCGAATTTTCGAGAATTAAGTGCAACTAATATTTTCGCGGTAGCACTGAAATCTATTCCGCTATCAGACGTACCAATCCGCGGATGCTGGAGTGCGGCATTTTTATGTGGATGGTAATGCATAATGATTTTTTTATGGGCAGCACCGCTATGAACATCGAGTGATGCGATATGAGGCTCGGTGAGTTCTTCAGCATAGTCGTGAGAGACGCTGGCACCGCTGGTGATTCTCAGTGCTATCAGTTCAGCTAAGCGATCTTCGGCTATAGCAGGGGGCGCCTGAGCGAAATGGGAATCTTTGATATGTAAACTATCCGGCGCATGGGCTTTCCAAGGCCCCACAAGGTCATCAGTGTAAGCTAGCCGAATATAGAGCCCTGTATGATTGGCAAAGTAGAGGTAGTCTTTTTCGAACGGGTCGTCAATCGGTTCTAGCACCTTGATCAGTGAGGGTGCTTGGATGTTCTCGCCGATACTTGGGTGGATGTCCGAACCCATAGTGGGGCCTGTTTCTAAACGAGTTACAGTGATTTTTTTTGTACGTAGGAAGTTGTAGTCAGTGCCAAGGCAAAAACTAAGCAGTATTTAAAAACACTGAACAAATAAATGCCTAGGCATGGGCTGATACTTTTCATGGAGTATCTTCAATTTTTTATTTTTATGCGCCTTAAAGAGTAAATTTGCTGGCCGTAAAAGTTTACTAATAATTCGATGAGATTAGGCAGTTGCCGAGTAAGTTATTGGTCCCTGCAGATGGTCTTAACCTCGCCAATTCGAATTATTAGACATTTTTAAGCCCATTGCCTTACTGTGCTTTGACGATAGGACGAGCGATTTATGCGCTGCTTTTTGATCTTTTTTCTAGCGAGTGTTGCTTTTGCGGGCCCAAACTATAACCGCTGCTTGATTAATGGTTTTAGCACATTGGCGCGCCGTATTTTTTAATCTCTAACCTAAAGCTTAACGGGGCGCTCTATAAGAACGCGCCGGCTTTTGGCTTGGCGACTTTAACCGCATTGGTGATGTTGCAAAGCCGGTCTTTGTATCGCCGGTTTCGCTGTTAAAAAAGCCATACCTCAATGAAATAGGCACAGAAATTCGCTGGGTATCTAAAGCGTTGGGGTGAGATGTGTTAGTGCTAGCGCATCCCGCTAAAGGGCAATAGGAAGAGGCCTTTCTCGGCCGATAGAGCTTGCTATTTTCTCGCTTTATTTTGTATTTTTTATCCCACCGCTGGCCTCAATCGGCGCAGCGTTTATGGAAATTTCACTTCACTCTTACATTGCGGCTGCGCAGCCTACAAAGGGTTTGCTAGTTGGCAAGCTTTCTTTTAATAGGGGGCAGATCAACAAAATCTCCGGCTCTTTTTTCCCCAGCGGCTTGCATCGCTTCTTGAATCTCATCATGTTGCAACATGCTCGCGTTCCATATACCGATGTAATCTAGGCCGTCTGCTGTGCTGTGGTCTCGAGCGTAGTTAATGATGCGTTTAGTACCATAAATTGCCAGTGGTGCTTTGCTGGCGATTTGTTTCGCGATATCCATCACGCCAGCGATAAGTGCCTCATGGTCGCCGAAAATTTGATTAACTAAGCCTAGGCTTTTAGCCTCTTCGGCGTGCATCCTGCGGCCGGTAAAGGCAAGTTCTTTTACAATGCCCTCAGGAATTAGTTTGCACAGTCGAGGAAACGTGCCCACATCAGCGGTCATGCCTATGTTGATCTCGAAAATTGTTAGAAAGCTGTCTTGGGTCATGTAACGCATGTCGCAGGCCGTTATTAGATCTACGCCCCCGCCGATTGCACCACCTTGGATTGCAGCTAATACGGGCACTCTGCAGTTTTCCAAACAGGAAAATGTTTTCTGCATGTGCTGAACAGTTTCATAGAGTTTGATGCCTTTTAGTCTGGCCAGTTTTTCTGGCGCGATTGCATCATCTTTATTTTGTATACTGCTGCCAAAAGCAGAAGTATCTAAACCGGAGGTAAAGTGCGGGCCGGTGGATGATATAACGATGACTCTTGCCTGCGCGTGCGTTTCGATTTTCTCAATAATTTTTGGCAGTTCATCCCAAAACTCAGGGATCATACTATTGCGACGCTCTGGTCGGATGAGCTTGATGTGCGCTATTTGCTCAGTTATTGATAATTCGAAACAGCTATAAGTCACAGTGTACTCCTTTGTATTGTTTTCTTTGTTTGGTATTTTTTGCTCTGTTCATCGGGCCGGGCCACAATGAAATGTTACGGCTTCAGCACCGCTGCGAGCATTTTGTGTTGCTATGCCTGTGGTTACTACGCCTGCACTGGCGATGCGTCGCCTGCGGTCATTCATATAATTGTTGAATGATAATAGGGCTTGCTCAGATAAGCCATATTGAATATCGCTTAAGACAATGCCATAGAACTTGGCGATAAACCGCTTAGTAAAGCCGTCGCGGTTTTTGTAGGCATTTAGCGCTTCTTTGATGCGATTCTCGGCAGAGAGAGTTGAGCCCTCCCATGACTGGCACATGGCGCGAATATTTGCCATTTCGTTAGTATTAATAAATGCCCGTGCGTTGGACAAGGCGATGAATATATCTTGCAGTTTGGTGTCATTCACAGCGAGGCGGGTCTGCATTGTTTCGGGGTCGCGAGCTATTTCTTGCAAAAGCCGGTTGAGCACTGCCGGGTCTATTTCTTCTGCGGTTAGGGTTGGCGCTAGAACCTTAAGTTCTCTGCCTGTTTGCTGCTGCACTGTTTGTTTTGTCGAGCTAAGATCGATTCCGTTATCTCCAATTTGCCCCTGGGCAAGAGCAAATGAGCTCAACAGCAAACTGGAGAGAAAGAAGCTTTTGATAAGCCGATAAATCACTAGCGACTTCTTTGAATCACCGTGGGTTCAAATTGAGGGTATTCGATCCCCAGCTGGTCAAGATAAGTGTCATAGCGCGATGGGTCATAATGCAGCTGTTCAAGCCGGTCTTTGAAAAGAGCCATGATTTCAGCATTTTTCTCAATCGCAGGGTCGTCGTCAGGGCCAATAAAAGGGACATACTGAACATTGGCAGTTTGCACATCTTCGAAATAGTCTACAGCATCATCCAACAGAGATTCATTTTGAATCAGGTCGAGCATAGTGGTCGCAACCACTTTGGCTCCTGCAACAGCACCTTTATGGGCAATCGGCGTCGCCATGGCCATTGCGCTTGACCAATGGTGTCCTTGGAGTCGTCCAACATTTGCAGGGTAGCGCAGCGTTACGGTTGGTACGTTCCAAGAGATATCGCCAATATCGTCTGAGCCACCTGAAACAGGTGAGGGCGGTGGCTCGCCAATCCCGGACAAATCGGTAGCAAGGCCGGTAGGCTCATCGGCACCCATTAGCGTTTGCAGGGCCTTGGCAAAGCGCTGATCATCCTCAGACCATGTCGGTAAACCGACTTTCTTTATATTCTCATCCATGGCTAATGCGATAGGGCGATTGAAATGTCTTGGCCACGCAGCTCCGATGATTCTGCGGCTCACAGTGGTGTCGGTCATCATTGCCGCGCCTTCAGCAATTCGTTGCAAGGTGTCGAAGTTTTCACGAATACCTTCTGCTGTAATTTCGCGAATGAAGTACCAAACGCTTGCATAGGATGGAACCACGTTGGGCTGATCACCGCCGCTACTAATGACATAGTGAGACCGCTGCAACGGATGCAGATGCTCTCTTCGAAAATTCCAACCTACATTCATTAACTCGACCGCATCTAATGCGCTACGGCCTTTCCATGGGTCGCCAGCGCCGTGAGCAGCCACACCATCAAATAAGTATTCAACTGAAACTAAGCCGGTTCCACGGCTATCGCCCCAGCTTACAGCCATGTTGTTCGCGACATGAGTAAAAAGAACCGCGTCAACGTCATCGAACAATCCATCTCTGGCATACCATGCCTTGGTCGCGAGCAGTTCTTCGGCAATACCAGGCCACAGGATTAGTGTTCCTGGTAAATTTTCCCGTTCCATAATTTCCTTCACTGCAAGGGCAGCGACAATATTTACAGCCTGACCCGAATTATGGCCCTCACCATGCCCCGGAGCACCTTCAATCATTGGTTGCCTGTAGGCAACGCCAGGCATTTGGGACGCACGTGGAATCCCGTCTACATCAGAGCCCAGAGCAATAACCGGCTCTCCGCTACCCCAGCTGGCCCACCAAGATGATGGAATGCCGGCAACCCCAAGCTGGATATCAAAATCATTGTCAGCCAAAATTTTGGTTAAGTAGGCTTGGGTTTGAAACTCTTGAAATCCTAGCTCAGAAAAAGAGAATAAACTGTCGACTATTTCCTGAGTTAATTTGGCCATGGAGTCAACAGATTCAACGGCATCGGCTTTTAAACCAGAGAAACCAGGTGTCTGTGCGCAAAGTGCATTACTAATGCCTAAACCAACAAAAAAGACGAAAAGAGCGGACTTATATCTTTGCATGATGTTGCTCCAATTAAATTAACAGGCCCAAGATTACGGTGTTTTTAAGTGCTGTGCTATAGCACCGTTAAATCATTGGACAAAGTGTAATCGGCGCACCTGTGATGCTCCGATCAGGTGCGTATAAAGGCGGTTTGTGAAGGATTTGGTGAGCGTTTCACTGGATTGGTGCGCTTACAAAGCATCTGGACTATGAACAGATTTAAAGGTGGATGGGAAAATTTAAACTTCGTGGACGCTTTATTATCTGGGCGGCTACACCGCTGACGTGCTGTCTGCTCAGCTCGCTAGCTATCACACGGGCTAATTATTTCCCTCTCTCCACCCCCGGCATCAATATTTAACGTCTGCGGGTGATGATTGGCTAGGTTTCAGTGAGTGGCTTTAGGCCTATCTAAGTTGGGGGGTGGGTCTGCGCTGCGTTTACTGAAAGATTCATTAACTAGGCCTTTGAAACAAGCCAATACCCAAGGATAGCTGTTCACAACATAATAGCCGTAGACTCCACCGCGCATCATGCCATTGCATTCGTCCAAGTCACCTAGCCCGGTGATATATTCATAGTCGTCAACGAACGTGCCATCATAGCTGCCGCCAGGATTATTAGCTGCGCTGGGGCGAGCGCCAGAGCGCAGTTGATAGCTGCTAGTGACCTCCCTTACCAGGTTGCTGTCATCGATGTAGCTACCAAAAATAGGAAAGCCATCAGCGGCGAATCCAATTACCGGCGAGGCTACGGTTCCACTTTGATCGAACAGGGCTTGTGGATTACCATGATAGTGATACGTGCCATCGGGCTGAGTATGAGCATTATGGATGTCAGTTCCAAAGCGCGTCAGAGGGCTCATGGGGTCATACCGCCACGGCTGGTTAATGTCGTTACAGCCAATGCTGCCATTACCCACGCCAAAGCACCCCGCGGCCAATAAGTCTATCTTTACACCGTTTAACATAACTGCATTGTCATAGCTTAGCGTGAGTGACGTGCTGGAGTCAGCGAATACTGGTGAAATAGCCGTTCTAAACTCGGCAGAGACTGCTGCCACATTGGTGGCAAAGAAGGCGGTTGAATCGTTAAAGTTATGGTTGGGAATGCTATTAGTGATGAAGACGCATTCAGGACCATCTACCGAAATATCGAGACTTCCAGAGAATAATATCCCCCTTTTTACATCCTGTACGGCAGAAAATAACTTATCTGCGTAGTAAGCGCAGCTTGCTCTGCTATTCGTCAGAATAGCATCGCTAATATCGGTATCTAGGAGTGTGACAAGAGAGCCAATTTTGCCAACATAGACAGTATCACTGCCCAGAGATGGGCCAAGGGCCCATACATTATCGCCTTGAACCCCTAGATAGACATCATTATCTGAATAATAACGTGCGTAGAATCCTTGAATTTCCTGCACCTGCGCGCCGGCAGGAGTCAGTAATTCTGGGTGCTGAGCTTCAGCCCAATCGAACAAAGCAATGGCATTTGAGCGAGTATCTGCGAATGATTGCTGGCTGATCAAAAAGAAGGCTAACGTTACGGCAATTACTTTTCTAAGCATTGGTGACCTCTGGGCTAATAGAGCAACTGGGGTATGCATAACCCGTTTATACGGAACACGCGCGAAAACCCTTCGCGGTGAGTATTGATTACCTGTTGCTGGGTTACATTAGATGCAAAGCGGGTGGGCAGTGCTTGACCCTGAGCAATAACTATTTCATTCTAGCGATGCGTTTTTTGATCTCCGAAACACCTATTTTTGACTATAATTTCCCCTACTGATTCTAATTACTCTTTCTAAATACAGGCAGACTCTATGAAATATTTCTTCGCCATTTGTATGCTTGTCTCAGGCTTGGGGATTGGCTCGGTAGACGCTGAAATTCCGGCTGACTTGACGGGAACGCTCATAGTGCTGAATAAAAACAGCGATAATGCCAGTTTTATCGATCTTGCCTCTGGTCTTATTATCGCTACATTGCCTACCGGTAAGGGCCCCCATGAGCTGGTTGTTAGCGATGATGGGCGGTGGGCGGTGGCCACCGACTACGGCGGAGGGGATAGTTTGACAGTGTTCGATGTTAAGAGCTTAAAAGTTGAGCGTACTATTGATCTGAGCGATTACCCGCGTCCACACGGTATTCAATTTTTGCCCGGTCAGACTGAGGTAGTCGTTACCTCGGAAACAAACGCTGAACTTGCGATTGTTGATTTTCAAAGCGGAACGACACTTGCGTCGATAGCGACGTCAGGGCGAGGTTCACACATGGTCGCACTGGCCGAAAACGGTGAACTGGCCTTTACCAGTAATCTTGAATCGAATAATGTCTCTGTTATTAACCTCGGCCGTGGACGCATGCAGGCTGCTTTTCGTGTACCGGGCCGACCGGAAGCGATTACGGTAAACAAATCAGCCACTGAGATTTGGGTTGGCAGTAATGAGGAAGGTGTTGTTTCTGTCCTTAACTCAGCTACCGGGAAAGTCATGATGCAGTGGTCAGGATTCAGCTGGCCATATCGAATTTTACTGAGCAATGACGAGCAGCTTGCCGTTATTCCCGATATGAAAAATAACGATCTTAGATTTATCGACGCGATAAATAAGCAAGAAGTTGGCAAGATCGAATTAGGAGACGTTAGTCCGCAAGGGATAATTTTCCACCCTAACGACCAGGTGCTTTTTTTGTCTTTGGCAGGAAAAGACAAGGTCTTGGTGATAGACCGGCAAAGCAGGAAAACACTAGGGGAGTATGAAACAGGGTCTGCGCCAGATGGGATTGGGTATTCGCCGCTGGTCCTTAAATAATACTTGTTTTTAGTTTGTTCTTAGCTTTAAGTGTTGGTATCTAGAAGATGTTTTAAAGCAGCTTCCAATTCAGGGTGTTGCAGTTCAAACACCATCTCATTGTGTTTGGTGGATCGAACGTCGCTACTCGCAAGTAATGCCGCGTCGGCCATTTCTCCGAACATAAGTCGCGCAACAGGCGCTGGTATTTTTGGCAGGCTAAAACGGCCACTAGCACTGCTCAAAGCTTGCGAGAACTCATCACTTGTGGAGGCGCTGTTGGAAACGAAATTAATAGGCCCTTTCAATTTCTCGTCGGTCAAACCTAGCTCGATTAATCGCACAGCGTCGTGAATGCTCATCCAGCTTATTTTTTGCTGTCCGCTGCCAATAGCCCCAACAACAGCTAGGCGCAGCGGTAAAAGAAAATTCTTCAATACGCCGCCAGTGACGCTAAGAACAATACCGAAGCGCATATGAATAGTACGAATGCCCGAGGTGGTGGCGGCCGATGTTGCGTTTTCCCAGCGCTTAGCAACTTCCGCAAGAAAGTCAGTGCCGGCGGGGCTAGCCTCGGTGGCATAGCTTGCGGGAGTGGGACCGTAATACCCGATAGCAGAACCGGACAGATAGACTGCGGGTTTTTCGCTTAGTTTAGCTAAGCTTTCACTTAGGGCCTTAGTTAATAACTCTCGGCTCGAAATTATTTCTTCCTTTCTTGCGTCGTTCCAGCGCTTGTCGGAGATGTTGGCGCCAGCAAGATTAATGACAGCATAGAGAGATATTTCTGGGTCTAAGTGCACAACTCCCGCTTGCTTATCGTAACAAAAGGGGCCGTCGAGGCGATTGCGCAGCAGAGGATAAACTCGGTAGCCGGACGCTGATAAAGACTTAGCTAACGCTTTACCAATCATTCCAGTGGCGCCGGTTATAAGAATGTTCTTTTGAGGGGCAGGCATTTAGAGGTCTCGTTGTTCTGGCAATTCGGTTTAGTTGCCTGTTTATTTATCTTTCGGTTTATATAACTATTTATTATCTACACTAGCGAAATTACCGCCAGGGTGGCCGTCAACCTCAAACATAACCTCGTTACGACGCATGAAAGGCGGCATAAACGGGGGGTTATACACGGCAGATTCCGCTGCGGATATGATTTCAATCCCTTGCTTTTGAATAGCCGATTTTAACAGCGCCGATTGCTTGTCAAAATTTCTCTGTGTCCATCTCCCTGAATATCGGATTGTGGCCATTAATCTTGGTGGGATTTCTCTTAAAGAGATACTTTCGTTGCTTGGGATCGGTGCTGTGTCGATATTGAATTTGCTTGGTAGCATGAAGGCCACGGACCAGCCTAGATCATTCTTGCTCTGCTGAACTGGCGACGTCATAGCAATTTTCTCGCCTTCGAGTTCCGTCAGAGGCGCTTGCTGTACCGGGGCGGTCATCTCAATTGCGGTCTTGCTTACGTTTTCTCCGCCGATATAGCCGAACAATCTCATAAAGCCACTAGTCGCGGCTTGTCCGTAACTATTCGTGTCTGTGACTGTGGTTTCAGCTACAACATAGCCTTCGTAAAGGCGGTATTCTATTTTATCCTCGGCATGTAAGACGGCATACTTTGGTTTTTCTATTGCCACTGCATTTATGCTCGTCGTTAGGAAAGCTGCCGCTATTATAAATTTAGTGAGCGAGTGCATTATTGTCTTCTCTGAGCATGCCGCTGGACGGACGTGGTGCAATTTATCTGTATTAAGTGTTTTAGTCCAACTAATTATAAACGCCATATCGAAGCCTTCGGACCAGTTTTAGCCTTAATAACCTTTAGTGATAGAAGCGTTCAGATTGACCATCAACAAGTTTCTTTTTTTTTGTGATCCGTAAAAAATATTTCCCCGTATACATTGGGGCTATCTATTATCTATTTATTATTTTTTTTCACCAAATTATCGGGGTTTTCCATGTTAAATATTAGACGTTTCGCGTTTGCACTAGTCGCTATTTTTCCAATAGCTTTTGGTTCATCGTTAGTTAGAGCTCAAGACATCGTCGACACGGCGATAGCTGCCGGTCAATTCGAGACTTTAGTAGCTGCCGTTCAGGCCGCCGGCTTGGTTGAAACTCTAAAGAGCGAAGGACCGTTTACTGTCTTTGCACCTACAGATGCAGCATTTGCAGCCCTACCAGAGGGCACTGTAGCTAACTTGCTGAAGCCTGAAAACAAAGACCAGCTAATCGCTGTACTAACCTATCACGTGATTCCTGGTGCAGTTATGTCAGGCGACATAGCGGGTAAAAAACTTATGGTCGCGACAGTCCAAGGAAGTGAAGTTTCAATCGATGCGACAATGGGTGTCAAAGTTGATAACGCCACCGTTGTAACAGCAGACATCGAAACCAGCAATGGCGTAATCCACGTTATTGATCAAGTGATTTTACCTAAGTAACATTTTACCAATTTACCCTAGAGGCTTTAGGCTGACTTATGTCAGCCTTTTTTTTGCCTGAATTTTGACAAACAATACAATTTATCCGAGCCTCGTTTCCTAATCAAGTGAGTTGTCGCTATCTTTTAGGTGCATGGACTGCACCGACTAAGCCCCTGCACTTTTCACTTCCAACTTAAAGAGCTAAGGGTTTAGATATTTCCTCTGGGTCAGTGACGGGATCGTAGGAAAGGAAAAGTGAGAGATTCGCTCTTTTATAGAAGGGCAGGTTTATAACAGCGCAAAAAACCACCGATCTTGCTTGCGCTGCCAGCGCTCTGCCACCGGCAAGGTAAGTCGCTTAAAACTATAATCAGTCGGTCGAAGGTGCAATAGCTAATGCGACTGCCGCTGCTGCATGAATTGCAGTGGTATCGTATAACGGGACAGCAGTATGGTCTTGCTGAACTAACAGTGGGATTTCAGTACAACCTAGAACAATAGCTTCGGCGCCCTGAGATTTTAAGTCGTTAATGACTCGTAAATACTCCACTCTGGAGTCATCCGAGATGAGCCCTAAACACAGTTCTTTATAAATAATGTCGTGAACAATCTGTCGGTCGCTTGAGTTTGGGGTAAGCACTTCTATTGAATATTTGTCGCTTAACCTGCCTTTATAAAATTCTTGCTCCATTGTGAAAGCAGTGCCAAGTAAACCAATTTTTTTATGGCCATCACGAGTCAGCTTTTCGCCTGTGGAGTCTGCGATATGCAGTAACGGGATTGATATCGACGCTTCAATTTCCGGCGCAACCTTGTGCATGGTGTTTGTACAAATAAGCAGAAAATCTGCCCCCGCAGCCTCTATAGACTTAGCTGCCGCTGACAGAGACGTCGCAGCTGCAGTCCAATCGGCCACACGTTGCATTTTCTCAATCTCTTCGAAATCGACGCTGACCATAGC
>Ga0208413_1000430_pt1 | contig 31928 bp, 29 predicted proteins | sample AntAceMetag02UKD_FD_184761 | JGI IMG/M metagenome (GOLD analysis project Ga0208413, IMG submission 184761) | Saline lake microbial communities from Ace Lake, Antarctica - Antarctic Ace Lake Metagenome 02UKD (SPAdes) (version 2) | ecosystem: Environmental > Aquatic > Non-marine Saline and...
GGGCTAAAAATTTCCCATAGGCGCTGGCATTCTTTTTCGCAGGTAATCGATTTGATCATAGTTCGCGTAAGTAACCCCAACTGTGGAGTTTGTCGCTGTCTTCAAACCAGCGATTACCAATATCAACCCTGTAGTACATGTGAGGGATGATTAGGTTTCTTATACGAGCGTAAGCTTGTTTCTGAGCTTGCTTCATCGTAGCTCCAGTACCTACCACCACTAAAATAACGCCAGAGTTGCCAGTGATAACCCATTCCTGGTTGACCAATTTGACGTCCTCGAAATGCACGCCCTCCTTGCCTTTTCTAAAATGGATAATGGTGTCTTTAGATTTTACGGCGAATGTCTCTGGGTCATTAAAGGGGAAAGGCGGCACTACGACTCTGACACCTACTTGGAAACCAGCTCGAGTCTTAAAGGTTTTCCGGGTGCCAGTTGCAAGCCCATACAGAAATTCGCTGATTGGTGTAAGAATGCCTTCTTGCTGGATAAAAATAGTTGGGTAGCCAAATCGCGCTGTGAACTCAAGGGGGTAAATATGGTTCCCTGCGACGATGCAATTTAAGTCTATGTAGCCAACATAGTTTTCTTGTGCCAGTCGAGGCTCTAACTTTTTTAAGGTTTGATTGAATATGCGATTAGGCCCAGACCAAAACATAGCCGTACCCATTTCTCCCGTTGAAGGGCCAAGGTCGCCTGGGAAAAGTTTTTTGTGTTCGAAATTGATATTGATCGGGTACGCAAACTCTTTGCCATTGAAAAAGGCGCCAACCGCGACTTCCACGCCTTCGACTCGCCTTTGCAGTTGAAAGGAAGGAATTTTTTCAGACCATGCTTGCTGGTAATCCTCCAATACTTGGATGACGTCAGAGCCGTCTTCTTCTTCGCCGATAAATAACAAGCCTTTTAAATTTTGTGCTTCGCCGGAGGGCTTGATGACATAGCGAGAGGGGTTCTCTCGAACGAACGTCAGTGCCTCATCGAAGCTTTCAAAATGTTTGTAAGGGATGATTGAAATGCCATGCTTTTTAAGCTCTTCTTGCCCAAAGGAACGATCGTCTTCTAACATGTCGGTATAAGGAGTGCCGCCTACAACAGGCTTGCCTGCTTCGCGTAGCTTCTTCGCTTCTGTACCCATGCCTAGTACGTCGTCAAAAATGACCACATCGGCCCAATCAACTTCTGCTCGCCAATCATCAACCATAGGAATAAACCCTGCACCGACGTCATGGTCGATAGGGTTCTTAATAGAGTATTTAACCTCGTGACCTTCTTTGATTACTTGCCAGGCAAGGTCGCCGATAAGGGCATCATAGGAGACAAATAAAAATTTCATTACAGTAGACCTTAGCCCAAAAAACGCGTGAATCTTATAGCGAGTTAGAGAAAAAGAAAACAAGTTTTTAATGTTTTGGTCAAAAAGTTCGAGTCAGCTTTTGGCGCCCATTCTTACGCAATGAGCTTGCTGATCTCACGAGGCGATTATCATTGCTGAATGTTCCGATTGATGTCCTCCCCTTTGTTAACTCTCGACTATAAACAAGCATTTTTCGCCATAGGATAATGAAAGCGTACAGGAGGTAAAGTGTAATCGCTGTAGTAGAAACAGCGCAGAGTGACTTGTCCAAGAAGGAGTTGGCTTTCAAAAAAAGGGCATTGGCAAAACAAAAAAAACACCCAGCTATGGTGCGGGGCTCAGTGCAGATCCGCTAGTGACTCCACGTAAGTCGAATTGGGACTGACGGAAGTGAGCTATGCATTGCATCAACCTAACGTAAAACGGTTTGTACAGGTGGTTATATTAAGAAGTGATTCAAACATGCCTTCGATGCATCGGTGGTAACCACCGCCCAATTTCACTAAGGGCGGTTGTCATATCCGATTGCAGGCTAGTTAGAGACGGTATGGATGCAAAAGTATTAAGCTGAAGGCAGTTTCCAGTCAGATCTTGGGAAGTGACAGGTGTAACCATTGGGGCTTTTTTCTAAATAGTCTTGGTGCTCAACCTCAGCCTCCCAAAAATCACCTGCTGGCTCTACCTGGGTTACTACCTTGCCAGGCCACAATCCTGAGGCGTCCACATCAGTAATGGTTTTCAATGCTTCTGCCTTCTGCGCTTCTGAAACATAATAAATAGCTGAGCGATAGGACACTCCGGTGTCGTTACCTTGCCGGTCTTGTGTGCTCGGATCGTGTATTTGAAAGAAAAGCTCTAAAACTTCTCGATAGCTGACTATCTCGTTATCGAATACTATTTCGATACCTTCAGCATGGTTGCCATGATTGCGGTAAGTTGCATTGGCCACTTCGCCGCCGGTATAGCCAACACGGGTTGCGGTGATGCCAGCACGTTTGCGAATAAGGTCCTGCATACCCCAAAAACAACCACCGGCTAATACTGCAAGTTCATTTGCCATTCCTAAATATCCTCTACTTGATCTAAATAGGCTTCATAGCCTTTGCTGCTCATTTCGTCTCGAGCGATGAAGCGCAGTGAAGCTGAATTAATACAATAACGCAAGCCACCTTTGTCTGCAGGGCCGTCGGGAAACACATGGCCTAGGTGACTATCACCATGAGCAGAACGAACCTCAGTGCGAACCATGCCGAGTGTTGTATCAGTGATTTCATTAACATTTACCGAGTCTATCGGTTTGGTAAAGCTCGGCCAGCCACAGCCTGACTCATACTTAGCAGACGATGCAAACAGAGGCTCTCCGGAAACCACATCGACGTAAATTCCGGGCAATGTGTTGTCTAATAATTCGCCGGTGCCAGGGCGTTCAGTGCCACTTTCCTGTGTCACTCGGAACTGCTCCGGTGTCAGCGCAGAAATTGCATTCTGTGATTTTTGATATGTACTCATAAGTTCCTCTTTGCCGTTGATGAGCGGTAGCTGATGGGGTGTACCAGACCTGCTCATAGAGTATTTTATTGCGAGCGAAAGATAAAGATTACTATTTTAAGCATTAAGGAGGGCGCAGGCTTGAAAGGAGATAAACCAAAGGGACGCGAAGGTCACTAGTCGCTTGAGTGCGCGGTTTGGTTGTAACTAGACTAACAGTATCTCCGGTTCTTTTGTTTCTGACTTGCGGTGGTTTTAGCTTCTAAGCTGCGTCATCAGATATAAGCTGAAAAGCGGATGATTAGTGTTCTAAATGCCTTGCTACTATCCTAATCTTTAAGGCGATAATCACCCGCGACTGCTGTTTTCCTTAAACGAAATCAAACGCTGCGCCGCTTCGTCCCAAAGGGCTAACTTTGCGGTGGACAGGCTTTCGCGCATGCTCAGATATCTTGCTTCCTGCAGCGCTGGGCTGTCATTAAAGCAATCTGGCAGTTGGTATCCTGGCACTTTTGGATTTAGATGATGGATATGGTGATAGCCAATGTTGCCTGTTGCCCAATGAAGCCAACGCGGCAGATTGTAAAAAGAACTGCCATTTAAGGTTGCCTGCTCGTAGGTCCAAGTTTCCTTCCGGTTCCAATAGGCATCTTCAAACTGGTGTTGAACATAAAAAAGCCAAACAGCGCCTGCCGAAGAAAGCATGACAACTGGGATGTAAACCATCAGAAAAGGCACAAGCCCAAAAATTGCAATAAGGCTGCCGTAGTAGAGACAAATTCCGATATTAGTTCCCATCACGCTAATCCAGCCTTCGCGTGTTTTCATTTGATCGCCCAGCGGCATTCGCTGCAGCACAACAAAGTGGACCGGGGCAGAGACAAATAACATAAACCAAGGGTTGCGATAGAAGCGATAGCAAATCTGCGCGAACCGGCTAGACTCATTAAATTCTTCAACTGTCTTTGTAATCACATCACCATCGCCGCGCTTATCAAGATTACCCGTTGTGGCGTGATGCTTAGCGTGTTGCTTTGCCCAGTATTTGAAGGGTGTGCCTGTTAAGACCCCAATAATCTCGCCAAGCCGTTCGTTTTGCCACTTTTTAGGCAAATAAGATCCGTGTCCGCAGTCGTGGCCAATCATGAATAGGCGTAGATAGGCCGTAGCAGCAACCAAGGACAGCAGCAGGGTCAAGCCATAATGAATTTGAAGTGTGACAAACATAAGCCATATTGTGATGACAAACAGGGCGATTGTATGTCCAAAATGAAATAGTGCCTTAAGGTATGTTGCTTTCGCGTACTGGCGTGAAGCCAAAAATGCCGGTGATTCTGTAACTTTCATAATTATTGACATCAATCTTAGAAGGCTAACATCGTAACATGCTAGCAAGCTAATCTTGGTGATATTTCGTTACGGATGGACTCAAAACAGGACACATTTATTTATAGGGTTTTGGGCTCCAAAAATGAGCGAGTAGGGAGAAGGGAGCAAGAGCAGAGAGCAAGAGTAAGAATAAAAACCACAGTGACATATCGAAAGACTCTACTAAGGGATATTCGCACTAATAGTGAGCGTTCCTACTTAGCTGGTAATGACTGATCTCAACATACGGCAAGTTGGCATCAATAGCTGACTAGCTTGACAGCGGGCGTTGCGGCTGAATATTGCTCAGCTTATTAAGCTATTAGCGGCGCCTAGTGCTATTCTCAGTCTCTTATAGGGTGACCTGCTGGAATAGGTTGACCTACTGGTATCTCAAGATATTCTTATAGAATCAATTTTGTATTCGGGCCTTTATGCAGTTCTTTTTGTTGTTTCTTATGCCGTTCTCTACACCGATCTTTTCTCGGCTCCTTATGTGATATGGCTATAGCGACGTTACCGTCCAAGCTTAGCCTGCCTCAGAACAACCCTGGGGTGACGACTGTTTTGGAATATCTAGTGCTCAAGTTTCCAGCTATAACAAGTGATGCGTGGCAACAGCGTATGGCCGATGGCAAGGTTCATTGGCATGACGGTAGTTTAATCAGCGTGAATTCTGCGTTTGCCGCCCAGCAGCGTGTTTACTATTACCGCGAAGTTGACACTGAGCCTGTGATTCCTTTTGCAGAAAAAATTATTTTTCAGGATGAGTTGATCTTAGTGGCGTACAAGCCACATTTTCTGCCGGTCACACCGGGTGGGGAATATGTTGAAGAATGTCTGCAAAATCGTTTGCGTAACAAGACCGGTAATCAACAGCTGCAAGCCATGCACCGTATTGATAAAGCGACTGCCGGCTTGGTATTGTTTTCGGTTGAACCCGCCTCGCGCCAGCACTACCACAATCTTTTTGAGACACATAAGGTCACCAAGACCTATCAGGCCGTCGCCAGCACTAACAACAATCCTCCTAAAATCGGGCAGCAATGGGAAATTAAGAATCGGTTGGAGAAAACAGGGTTGAGGTTTTTGATGCACATTGTCGAAGGCAAACCCAACAGCCATTCTCGTATTCGATGTCTGCGATGCTCAAGCGATAAAGCCCTGTTTGAGCTCAACCCGGTAACAGGTAGAACCCACCAGCTGCGCGTTCATATGCAAAGTATTGGTTGGCCACTATTACACGATATTTACTATCCTCGGTTGCTTGCGCCGGAAGAGAGGGCTAAGCCTGATGACTACAGCAAACCCATGCAGCTGTTAGCGCAGCAATTGCAGTTTACTGACCCGGTGACGCAGCAGATAAGAAGCTTTTCTAGCAATACCGAGCTCAGTCTAGATTGAGTGGCAACTTAAGTGAGCCGCCGCTTTATCTTTAGGCAATAGTCAGTCAGTCTCCATAGTCATTGAGCTAATAATTCAAAATAAGAATGGGGATGAAACTAATGGGACCAATACCTAAAGGCGCAACAGTTGCTGTAACAGGCAGTGCAGGATTTATTGGTGGTTGGATTGTGCGGTTGCTATTGGACAAGGGTTACCGAGTGCGCGCATGCGTTAGAGATGTAAACGATGAAAACAAAACGGGTTTTCTCAAAGCCATGCCGGGCTACATCTCCGGGCGCTTGACGCTGCATTCAGCAGATCTCGACAAGGCGGGTTGTTTTGACGAGATTTTCAAAGGCTGCCAAGGTGTTGCACACGTGTCGCATGTATCAACCTATGACGACCAAGACTACCTGCAAATGGTCTGCGACCACGTTATCAATAGTATTAACTTATCAGAAACCGTCAACCGTGTAATCGTGACATCTAGTATCGCTGGGGTGCTGGGAGAGTCGGACGTGCAAGAGCTTGTGCGGCGACCGGTTCTTTACGAAGACCGCTATCCCGATGAGCTTAACCCTAAGCGCTCGGCCGCGCGTGGGCAGGGCTATTCCATGGGCAAGATTCTGGCAGAGCGGGCTTTTTCTGATGCAGCCCAGCGCAGCGGTCGATGGGATGCCATTACCTGTTGTCCTGGCGATAATGTTGGCCCCATCCTGTCGAAGCATCAAAAGACTGCAGGCCCTTGGCAGCACAACATTGAGACTATGCTGCTGGGCGAATATAAGCAGAACATGCTGGGCGCCTATAGAGCATGGTTTACAGTTGATGTGCGTGATACTGCAGAAGCACACATCAGGCTGCTCGAAAGCGTCAATGTTAAAAACGGCCAGCGTTTTATTGCCTGGTCTACCGAGACTCGCAATGTAGAGGACGTGTGTGCGAGTATCGACCGTCTGCTTCCTGAGCTTGGCTTTACAGGAGCCAAGTTGATTGATCCATTACCTGAGTCGGTTAAGGCAAGAGAAGCCGAGTTCAGATCCATCTGGGGAGGCTGTGAATTACGCAACGAGCGGATCCGCGCGGCACTGGGTATGGAGTTTCGCACGCTCGATGTGTCAATACGCGACTGCGTGGAATCCCTGTTGTTGGTAGGCAAGGTAGAGCCCAAGCTCAAGCGGGGGTTTGAACTGCAAACATAAGCCCAGATCAAAGTGAGTAAAAGATGATCAGAGGGTATTAAAAGGTAATCAAAAGATAATTAAAAAAGCCAGGCTCATTTAATACTTTTAATACTTTTAATACTTTTAATACCTTTGATGTGATGTTTTCAGTCTGGCCCCATTAATTACTGTGTAATAAACTTTAAAAAGATCGACTTACAGTCGATGGGTTGACAGCTATGAGCAAAACAGGATCGATATCACACTACTCTCCCGTTGAAGAGATGCTCAACGTGAGGTCACATGCCATCGGTTTTGTGCTGAGTATTATTGCGTCTATGGCGCTTATCGAGCGTGCCATTTCATCGGGCAATGCTCTCTCTCTAATTAGCTTCAGTATCTTTGGTTTTAGTCTGCTGTTTCTTTATGGTTCTTCAACTGTTTACCACAGCGCTAAAAATGATGTGCGCCGTGCAAGACTTCGCATTGTCGATCACGCCAGCATTTATGTATTAATTGCAGGAACGTATACGCCGTTCACTTTGATTACTTTGCAAGGCACAACCGGCTGGGTGATATTCGGGGTAAGTTGGATGATGGCGTTAACCGGAATTATTCTAAAATTATTTTTTACGGGAAAATTTCGTCTGCTATCAACGCTCATGTATGTATTCATGGGGTGGTTGATTGTATTTGCTATTGGGCCCCTAATAGAGAAATTATCGTCGCAAGGAATGAGCTGGCTGGTTGCGGGTGGACTTGCTTATACCTTGGGCGCGGTAATTTACAGCATCAAGAAAATTCCCTTGAACCACGCAATCTTTCATCTGTTTGTGTTGATAGGCAGTAGCTGCCATTTTGTAGCAGTTTATCTTTATGTGATTTAAATAACGTCGAGTCAATGTATTCTTGTTGTTCGGTTTCTCGCGAATAAATCGTCTATCTCACCAGCGCCAATCTCGCTCTATCTATCCCTATCCCTAACTTTATCTCAAGCCCTTAGCCGCCATTCAAAATAGACAATACTACGGCGCGATAGTTTGTGTTGACATGCGAACATGAAAAGAAAGGGTTGGATTTATCAAAAAGATAATCGAAGCACCGGCGTAAAAATCTAGAGAATTCAAAAATCGGTATTCACAGACGCTCTAGATGAAGCTGTTAATGTTGCTGTTAATAAAGAAAACCGATAGGTTTGCTCATGCCGGTTTAGTTTAAGCTGTCAATAACGTCGTTAAGAGGTTAGTAAGAGGCTATTCAAAACATACGGGGGTTGACAATTAACGGTAAGTTTTTTGGCTCATAACTTATTAGAATTGCTCAGAACTACTTAGAATTATCCAAAACTTGCTGCAAGCGTATCGGCCGCTCGCCTTTTACAATGTGATAGTCTAATTCATATTGTTTAATTTTTTGAAGATATAGATTGAATAGTTCATCGCGGTTATGCGGGTTCTCTCTGAGCGGGTCAGCTTGCCAGGGGATTTGGCAATCACACAAATAATATACCCGGCTTGAATTTTCCTGCCTTAGGCTGTTTTCAAAAGTAGTATAAATCCAAGGATCACAGTGCCCATACTTAACTTCGCTCCAGATCATAACAACCAGTATATCAGTGTCACAAATTATTCTTTTTGGAGAGCGTGATAGAATAGCTTGTTCTCGTTTATCTTGCTGCTTGGCAATCTCCAATAAGTCGCACTGCTGGTAGGAATTTTTTCCTTTGAGATAATCTCTGGAAGCTTCCGGCACGAGAGGTATTTTCCAGTAATTGGAAAGCTGGCTTGCTAGAGTGGTTTTCCCTGAAGATTCGGGGCCAGTGATAATTAGTATTTCAGTGCTCATTACAATAACTCTCGTTCCGGGCTTAATAATACCCTGAAGGTCACTCATATAAAGTTGAAGGGCGCAAAAAGCATGTCTCTATTAAGCTAGCAGCCAGCTGCAGATAAGTCGATTAGCAATCACACTGCTTCGGCTTTCTTCTTTCCTTGCATTAATAGTGGTAATGGCTGTGGCTGTGGCTGTGGCTGTGGCTGTGGCTGTGGCTGTGGCTGTGGCTGTGGCTGTGGCTGTAACCTAGACCTAGACCTAGACCTAGACCTAGGCCTAGGCCTAGACGACGCACGACCTTTTCTAGCTGGCGCGGCCATCTGCGTCATGACAAATAAGCAGCTCTTAATGCTATCAGATCTGATGTTGACTCCGTTTGACCTAACATTAGCTTAAAACTGCCGGGCAGAGAAAATCGTTAAATCACGGTTGCACAGGGAGCAGGTCAAGTTTCTTTCTCTCCTTCGAATCCATTCCACGGCAAAATATTGGGGCCCCTTCAGGCAATAGGTCAGTGGGCAACAGATAGCTAAGAGTTTTAGATGATTCAAGAGAGAACTGTCTTTGGTTTGACTAGCCGTTGTCTACTTTATAAAAATTCTTCCTAACTATCGCTTCATCTAATGATACACTGCGCTCAGTTCCTTAGGGGTGGTCAATTGATCTGAGAGTCTGGCGAGAGCCAGTAAACCCTAGAACCTGATCCGGTTAATACCGGCGTAGGAAAAGGATGCACACCACATCTCATCACACGTCCAATTTATGCCGGGTCTCTTAAATTAATATTTGGAGAGACTCATGTCTAAAGCTCGTCACACACCCAATATCACCTTACTGTTACCCGCCTGCTTACTTTTCACGCAGGGTCTTGCTGCTGCTGCAGAAAATACTATTGAAGAAATCCTTGTCACCGCTGATTTTAGATCTCGAAGCGAGCTGGACATGGCGACCAGCGTCACCGTAATGACGCAAGCGGACATAAGGTCTCGGTCGGCTCAACATTTTGAGGAGCTCGCAAATGCCATTCCCAATGTTAACTACTCTTCTGGTTCCAATCGCGCACGGTTTTTTCAGATCCGGGGCATCGGTGAGCGCAGTCAATTCGTCGCGCCCATCAATCCGTCGGTTGGCTTTCTGGTAGATAATGTAGACTTCAGCGGGGCAGCTACCATTGCTAGCATGTTGGATGTTGAGCAGGTTGAAGTTCTACGAGGACCTCAGGGAACCAGATACGGTGCCAATGCGCTGGCTGGCCTGATCAACGTCAAGACTAACGATCCTGAGGACCAATTTAACGCGAATCTGAAAGTTGGCGCCGCCGATTACAATACACAAACGATTTCTGCGATGGTCACGGGGCCGTTAACCGATACTGTTAGCGCAAGATTGGCCGTAGGCACTAATCGATCCGATGGCTTCTATGAAAATTCATTCCTGCAAACCAAAAGAAATAATTCACAGGACGAACAGGCCATTCGGGGAAAATTAAGCGCTGACATGGCCGATAACTGGCAGCTGAACCTCTCGCTGTCTCACGTGAATATCGACAATGGTTACGATGCGTTTACTCTGGATAATTCACGCACGACGCTCTCTGACGAGCCTGGTCGAGACGAACAAGAATCCCTCGCATTGGCAATTGATAGTAGCTGGCAGCTGGATAAATTTGATTTAAATCTTATCGTGGGCCTTGCCGATTCTGATATGGAATATAGCTACGACGAAGACTGGACCTTTGCAGGAATACACCCGGATGGCTATATGTCACGAGACAGCTATGTCCGTAACCGCGAAACCCAGAGTGTGGAATTAAGGTTTTTATCGAATGACAGCAGCCGAATATTTTCCGATTCAACGCAGTGGCTGTTTGGTATTTACACACTCAACAGCGATGAGTCTCTGAAGCGGGATTACACGTATTTGGATTCTGAGTTTCGCAGCGATTTCGGTTTTGATACTGCCGCGGTCTTCTTCCAATTAGATACAGAGCTTAATGAAAAACTAATTCTGGAAACAGGCCTAAGGTTGGAGAGGCGCGACACCACTTACAGTGATTCAGAAATGCTTGGTTTTAAGCCTTCGGAGAACCTCTGGGGCGGCCGCATCGCAGCTAAGTATCTTGTGAGTTCCAGTACCATGGCTTACGCCAGCATTGCCCGAGGTTATAAGGCCGGCGGCTTTAATACCGACGGCACTCTGGATGCTGATTTGCGAGAGTTCGGCGAAGAGTTTCTGATTGAATATGAGGTGGGAATCAAATCAAGTTTACTTTCGGATAGCTTGCATTTAAAAGCTGCCGTGTTTCACGATGACCGGCACGATCAACAGGTAAAGAGCTCCACTGGCAGAATTCGAGCCAACGGCAGTACCGAGTTCATCGACTTTATAGGCAACGCGGCCGAAGGTACTAATAACGGAATGGAGTTTGAAGCAGTTTGGACTCCTACAGAGCGATTTGGCCTAAAAGCCAGCTTTGGTGTGTTAGATGCGACCTTTGATTCTTTTATAAATTCAGAAAATCAGGATCTTGCTGGGCGTGATCAAGCTCACGCACCGGGCTATATGGCACATTTGGCAGCTGATTATACTCTAGGCGCTTGGTCGCTTTCGGTGTCTCTGGATGCCAAAGACGATTTCTATTTTTCCGACAGTCATAACGTCCAAAGTGATCCCTATGAATTACTGAATATGAATCTCAGTTATTCTAGTGAGCACTGGAGCTTAAGTTTTTGGGGGCGTAATCTTACCAATCAAGACTATGCGGTTAGGGGATTCTTCTTTGGTGAATTCGGTAATGATCCGAGAAAAGGTTACGCACCTGAACCTTATCTTCAATTTGGTGAGCCTCGAATGATCGGAGTTAACTATGAGATTCAGTTATAAAACACAGTTATGAAACACAATTACAAGGCATCGCTATGAAAGCTTCGGTTGATATTAGTCTCTACCCATTGGCAGATGAATATATTCCCGCCATTAAGGAATTTATTGAAAGAGTGCAGCAGTACCCCGAGATCGCGGTGGTACGTAGTGATCTCTCGACACAGCTATATGGTGATTTTGATCAGATAATGAAGCTTTTGACAATCGAAGTTAAGCTAAGCTGGGAGAAATATGGGAAGGGTATTTTTGTTATCAAGTTCTTGAAAGACGATCTCCGGGGCCTTGCTAGTGATTGAATTCTTCAACACTTTTTGGGATCAATTCCTGCGCAACTCGTTGCTGGAATTGATCGCAGTTGTGTTTGCAATAGCGTACTTGGTTCTTGCCGTCAGAGAAAATATTCTGTGCTGGTTTGCCGCCGGCATTTCGACCCTTATTTTTCTGGTTATTTTTTGGGATGTTAATCTCTACATGGAGTCTGGCCTGCAAATTTACTATCTTGCCATGGCGGCCTTCGGCTGGCATCAGTGGCGAGGCGCCGGCAAGGCATCGGCAAACTTACAGGTTTCAATGTGGAGCATGCAGCAGCATTTAATCACCCTGGCGATTATCGCACTGCTTACCCTTCTATCAGGATATCTTCTGTCAGCTGGAACCGATGCGCAGCTACCTTATTTAGATTCGTTCACAACCTGGGCAAGCGTTGTTACTACCTTCATGGTAGTGCGCAAGGTGTTAGAAAACTGGATCTATTGGCTGGTGATCGATACCGTTTCAATCTATCTCTACATGGACCGTGGACTCTATTTCACCTCAATGCTGTTCATTGTGTACATCGTCATCATTTTCTTTGGCTGGCTCTCTTGGTCGAAAAGCTATCAGCAAACTATGAATCCTGCTTGAAAAAACGGGTCTAAACAAAGGGCTCGTTGGCTGAGATATTTCCACAAATTCTAGCAGCATAATATTCTTTGGGCATACACTTTGATTTTATGGAGTGGGCCGGTAATTTCCTTGCTAGGTAATCGCAAGTGCTTTTGATCAATAAGAAACCGGGCTAGAAAGATTGTTGAATAAGGTGCTCTCTTGCTAGACGAATTGACACGTGCGCGCTTAGCGTGCACAGTCTCCTTTCTGGCAGTCCCTATGCACAAGAGGACGCAGTGGGCCAAGGTCGCTAACACGCACACCGCCGCTCGACCTTTCTTTTCTGTATTTTGCTGTTGGGAGAAACCCAACTCATAATGTGTCGATTTATGATAACGGAAGCCTTCTTTGATTTGCATTCGGCTACGGTATAAAGCGATAAGCTGTTAGGGAATGCGTTCCTTTAGAGAGGCTGAGTAAACCAATAGCCAAGGTTCTCGTTCACGCCCTGTGTGAGAGTGGCTTTGTTTTGCTGTCTATCAATTCCACTGAAGCTTCAAGTCCCGCTGAGTCTGTGCACAATCTTGCAGGTACAAATTAATCGGGCTTTGATAGGGTATTCCTTCGGACTGGGCTAGCTCTTTAAAATACCCGATGGTGTCTTCATCAAGCCGAATAGTAATTTGCTTGTTAAGCTGTTTCGCATACAGATTTTTTCTGGCATTGAAAAATAGCAACTTTTACGTATTTCTGAAGCTCTCATAATTCATTCGTTTTATTTCTGTTCTTTGCGAGCGGAAATTGTACAAATAAAGTCTTCTGATCGAAGACAATGGCAAGCTACTAAAAGCCGAGAGTCAATATTCATGCAGAGAAGAATGCAGATGTGTTGTTCAGATGAACGATCTGGAACGGAGATTAGGTACGCAAGCTCGCCGATCAAAGCTGGTTGAGCTTCAGTGAAAGCCACTGCGTGCTTCGTAACATTCGATGCTTCTTTCTTGGGGCCCTAATCAACAATAGATGAGTTGCAGATTTTAGTGTGACTACACTGTAATTATAGTCAACGATAACAATGAGCTGCGCAATAAATGCCGCCGACCCCTTTATTCGACCCCTTTATTCTTTATTGCCCCCCTTTATTGAATTTTTTTTGGACGAACCGCGAGTGTTAGAAGATATAGCATCTTCACTGCGCCGAATTGGCAAGCTTCATGAAGAAGCTAACGGGCTTAGGATAAGACTATAACGAAGGTGAGATCTTCGATGTGTTCTATCAAGTCTGGAATGGCCCGTTGACCACGTTAAACGGAGATCACCTTATCTCCGATATTATTCGTCTTTGCGGCGGGCGCAATATCTTCGCAGAGGTAATTCACTTGGCGCTTATAGTTAACGCTGAACCGGTGTTAACAGCTGACCCTTAAGTTATAGTGGTCAGTGGTATGGGCAACGATGGTCCTGAGTGGCTGGATGAATGGAAGGCCTGGCCAGCTTCACAATATTCCACCAGATCTACTGCAGCGCAATTCATCGAGGGTGATTTAAGGTGCCCAACTATTGTGCGACATACCTTTCAAGGCGAGGGCGGTCTGTGCCAAGTGATAGTTTATATATTTTTTTTGATTTTTATTTGAAATCCTCATGAGTGCTTTATGTATCGCATTGACAGACGGTTCGACGATTCGACTGTTCATTAAAGAAGCATAAACTGATAACGTAGAGAAAAGCGTGACGCTAGCGCCATAATAATAATTATTGAGACTACTGCCAGCCGTGTTTATTTGGCTAGAAAATACCTCGCTCGCTCTCTGGGTTAGTGAATCCTATTACGCCTATCCGGCGCTGCTAAGCCTTCATATTGTAGGTTTGGCGATTGTGGTGGGCCTCTCTTCTGTGCAGAATTTAAAGTTGCTGGGCCTGTTCTCCACGCTGGAGTTAGAGAGTCAGTCTGCTCTGGTAAGGTTGGCGCTGGCAGGATTCTTCCTAAACTTGTTTTCTGGACTGCTGCTGTTTTCATCTCAAGCTAGCTACTTAGTCACCAGTGTGCCCTTTCTTTTTAAGATTAGCTTCATAACCACTGCCATGGTGGTATCAGTATTGATTCAATCACGAATTAAAAGCGCGCTGTGGGCAGGTTCATCTTTGAAAGTCCTAGCGTTGGCCGCCCTGCTTCTCTGGTCATTTGCAATCATTGCCGGGCGATTAATCGCCTATGTGTAGGGGGCAATAAGTATGCTGGAATCATTTGCACTTGCCATTGTCGACAGCTCGCTGACTCATTGGATACAAGCAAACTATTGGTTGTGGCCGATACTGGAGATTGCTCATTTTATGGGCTTGTCTTTATTGATCGGTGGGTTGCTGATTGTGGATTTGAATTTGGCGGGACTGCTACAGCTGCAGCAATCGGCAACTCATAAGTTGTTGCCAATCGTGCTGATTGGTTTTGGTATCAACCTGGTGACGGGTATTTTATTCTTTTACGGCGACCCCATGCGCTATGCGGTGAATATTGGTTTCCAGATTAAGATGTGTCTGATCGGCTTAGCTGGCCTTAACGCACTTTTTTATCACTACAAACTTGCCCCTTTAATGGCAGATTGGAACTCTGAGTCTCCACCCCCGCTTAAAAAACTCATAGCAATTACTTCACTCACAGCATGGCTGGGGGTTTTGTTGTTCGGAAGACTTATTCCTTACGTCGGCACCGGTTAGCTTAGCCGCCTATTCTGGCCAGTTTAGTCGTCATACTTGGAAGGAAAGAAGCGCACAGACGCTCTTGATGCTTCTGCGTCACAGTCGTAAACATCTAGCTTGTATCCCTTAGCTGCAGGTAGCCAACGCGTAGTATAAGACGCAGGCGCAAGCAGGAACATGGGGTCCTCTAGGGTCAGTGTCATGTTCAGCTGCTCACCGTCCACCCAGTACTTCTCAGTCACAATTTTCTGTGCTGAAGAAGGAATGCCGTTGTAATCATCAAAGCCCGCAATGTCGAAAACGAAATGAGTTGTGGTGACTATCAAAGAATCGTCTTGGTATACGCCAACTGAGAATCCCTGCAAGCTAAAATCTACGGCAGATGGTTTGCGCCCGTCTAACCAAATTGTGCGTAATTGGTCGTCTTTCTCATACCTGAGTAAAACTCGATCAGGCCACTGAGTGATTTGCATATGATAAGGATCATATTGGATTGCAGGCGAAGAAGCCGGTTGGCAGTCATATTTTGGAGCGACTATTTCTTCCCAGACCTCTTGGTATGCCTTGGCACGGGCATTGAGTTCAGGGAAGTTGGATTCGTTCCATGGCATTTCAACGCCGTTCACTGGACGTACGCTAAAGCCGCCGTCCCAAATGCGTTCTAGATCAGGAATCGCGTCAAATCGCTGAGCCTGCGCTTGGCTGGCAGCCAAAGCCATGGCTAAACTTGCCGAGAACGCTAAGGCTCCAGTTAAAGTTGAAGATATGCGGGGTCTCAAATTATTGAATAAAGTCATTTTCTACTCCTTGCGGCTTAACGGTTTGAATCGCGTTCTTGAACGCCGCGGCCGGCAACAATCGGGCTGCCATCTTCACGGGTCATACGCACGCAACAAATCCCATAAGAGCCTTTGGCTCGTGAGCGCTGGCCATTCATTTTGACTACCGTGCCGACGGTTAGCGATTCAGGCGTCCACCCTACTCGGCGCAGACTTACCGGCGCACCTAGTTCAACCTGCCATTCAACTGTTTGGCCGTCATCACCGGGGCCATCAAGATACAGAAAGGCATGGGGGTTTCGGAACACAAAGCGGGTCACAGGGCCGTCAATTTCAACCCGGGTTTCGGGGTCATAGAAGGGTGCACTAGCATGGTGGGCGATAACAGGGGCGACTAAAAATCCGAGACCAGTTGCGGCAACAGCTGCAGCGGCCATGAAAAAACGGTGGGTCTTCATAGCTAATTCCTTGTTTAGACTTCTTATTGTTAAAACCAGTCTACAGGAATTTATTGAACTTAGAATAATGACATGCGGCAGATGTACTGTGCTGTCAGTTAGTTTTTGAGTCTGACATTATGTTACTTAGACTCACTTCGTATTTTTTCCATGTGCGTTAAGCATAACGGCTTCAAACGGGTTGCAAAGGTGTGGATAGCATTCCATTATTTTCACTTGTTTCGTGGGAAATTAACCGCTGTTGAAGTACCTAAAAGAGGACGAAGGCATGTTGTATCGCACTCAATTTACATTGATTCTGATTTTTCTTAATCTATTGATTGTAAATGCAGCTCAGTGCCAGTGGCTACCTCAAGGGACTAATCACCATAATCCTCACGATGAAACGCTTAATTTACCTAGCGTTTTTATTATTCTCCCGGATCCCAATTCCACTCAGACTCGCCAATATTTATTCAACGTGAGGATTAAATCCCAAGGCGACAGTATTTTTGAATTGATGTCGGCGGATGAGTCACAGCCAGAACAAGAGTGCTCAAGAGCGAAAGTGTTAAACGCCATCCCAGAGCTGCGGCTTAACATGACTATAGTTGAAGGTAATACGCTAATAGGCTGCACAGCGAATATCGACCGTGGACCAGCTGGGGGGAAACGGGGCTTTTGGCAAGCGTCTCATGAACGGGAATACATGGTGTTCTTCACAATCCCAGTCAAGCTTTCTATAACCCTTTCACTCCGGGGCCGAGTCTTCCAAGATCGGTCCTGGTGGGCTTGGGCGGTGATTGGAGGCCTGTGGCAGTTCCTGAGCATGTCGTCATATTTAATGCATCCGGCGATACTAGCAGGTCATTTTCTTAGACTTCTACCACTTTCGAGTACCTTGCTTTTTCGCCGTTTGGCGCACCCTTTTTCCATCTTGCGCTTTGGGAATGTTGTTGAATCCTATCGCTATAGCACCGGTGGTATGACTGATGGTCTCCCGCGTAAGGGGTGCGCAGATCTTCAGGCCAGCTTTAGTCAGCTTAATACCGGTGACACTTTTGAAGAGATAGGGGGTAAGCTTGGCTGTGATGGCCGCTCAAAGATGGTTACCCTCAGCGGTGCCGGAGAGCAGCGAAACTATCAATGGCAATATTTTTCACGGCTGCAAATCACCTCTGATGGTGTTCCCGTAAATAACAGGCTGAGCCAGACAGTGTCGGTAAGCTTTTTAAACGACGTGGCGTAATCATTCCAATTTCGCTCTAGTGAAAGTGGTGCCGCCGAATAGGAATGTACAGTAGAAGGTTTAATTGCAGGCGAGCAGCGAATTCAGGTAGGTGATATGGTGACTACCTCTGCGGACCTTTTGGACTGCGGGACAAGTAGCGAATCTGTGACAGACGATGGCAATGCCAAACAAACAGCTTCTCAGTGGCAAACCAGTATTGCTAACGGCTCGCTTTAGACCTTTGAAAACCGGCAGCTAGTAGTTTTTTTTAAGAGACAGTACTGCCGCGTTTGTGCAGCTAATCCGCTTTAAGTAGTAGATGGTTTTCTTTTCGATCATGGCGCATTCTTTTGTTTTTACAAGATAGGGCATGCTGGAAAGCATAGATTTGAAAAGAACTCTCTCAAGTTGTATTCGGCAGATATGTCATACACACTGAAAGCTTAGGTAACGGGACTAATGCCTTATACCAGTTTTTTTGTTAGGCAATTACTGATCGAGGAATTGGAGTGTGCCAGCGTTGAGATCATAAGCACTGTGCAAGCAAGTCCTAAAGCGTCTATTTCTATTGTTGCAAAGAAGCTGAATTGACTAAGTATCCACGAATCCACTTTGGAAAAATATGAACCTTGAAAAACTAAAGCATGCCGAGAAAATATTTTCGCAGCGCTACCCTGGCGGCTTTGCCCATCCTGAGATGATGGCTATTGGCAAGAAGCATAAGATGGATAGGATGATTGAATTCACTCAGACGAGTTTCGCTAAGAAAAATTTCCGAGACACCATGGATATTCTCGATAACTGGATAAAGCTTGTTAGTCGTTCGTCGATGATCTCAATTTTTGAAAAGCCTAGATTTAAAGAGTTTGTGAATTCGTTAACTCCGAAAGAAAAAAATCTGCTGGTCGCAGGCTTGAAGAATCAGCTGCACGGTTCAGAGCCAAAAGGCTTTGAGACGATACTCGATCTCATGAAAATGGCTAAGTTGGCTAAGTGGTCGCTAATAAGCATCTGCCCGGTCTACCACAACCCACAAGATGCCGTCTTTGTTAAACCTACCACGGCAAAAGGTGTGGTTGCCTATTTTGAGCTTGAGGATTTAGTCTATAGGCCACAGCCGAGCTGGGAGTTTTATGAGGCCTATCGCAGCGCCATAAACACTATGAAAACTAAGGTAGATTCATCCCTTGCGCCAAATAGTGCTGCGTTTTCTGGCTTTCTGATGATGAGCCTGCCGCAGGCGGTTAAATAGTTGTGCCGCCTAACATTGCTAATACAAGTTTATACACTTCAGCCGGCTTTCTGACGGCAAGGTTGGCTACCAAATACATTTTGGTGTCTGACTAGATTTTAAAGACCGTATAGATGCCTTCTCTACGGTTTAGTAGCCCGCAGATAACCATCCCTCATATTTTTTGCTTTGATAGTGAGACATGACTCTTATTACATTTCTGTTTTATGGTGACGTTTAGATAAAAACTCGGCTAGCGCAAGCTTAGCTGTCTTAAAAGCTTCATTTTATTGCAACGCCAATGTAATACAAATCGTGCAATCTTCTGCTCGGGCCAAATAATTTCACCCTAGGATTTTTTCTTCTTACAGACCTAGAGGCTGGGCCCATAAATAGCTAATTTTTACTAATGAGGATATTCATGCACAATTTAACCACAGTGTTGTTCTGCTTAGGTGCGGGCAGCGTTCTATTTTCTTCTGCAGCGAGTGCCCAGGTTAAAGAGGGTACTATCGATGAGATCACTGTAACTGCTCAAAAAAGAGAGCAATCAGTATTAGATGTACCGATGACTATGGATGTTATTTCAGGAGATTTTCTTGATCGCACAAATACCACTGAGCTTGATGACCTATCTCGATTTCTACCCAATGTTGTGATTCAAGAACAAGGTGTGAGCCTGCCTTCTTTCAGCATTAGAGGCATTACGGACGACTCTGGTAGCATTACGTCGACACCACGTATTTCTGTTTTTCAGGATGGAATTGATATCAGTAAGAAAACAGTTTCTAGTGTTTCTTTATATGATATTGAACGTATCGAGGTGTTAAAGGGACCACAGCCAACTCTATTTGGCGCGGCAGCAGCGAACGGTGCGGTCAGTGTCATCTCGGCGCGACCAAGTAATGAATTTGAAGCTCAAGGCAGGTTTGCAGCCAATTCTCTGAACGGTATCGATTTTCGCGGCATGATCAATACACCGATAAACGATGTGTTGGCATTTCGTTTGGCAACGGTGTATCGCGAGCAAGATGGTCAGATAGACAATCTTGCCTGTGGACCTGACTCCTATAACCCCTCTGGGTTTATCACAGACGCTAAGGGGGTGTCGAAGGCTTGTGCTGGAGGGGAGTTGAATGGAGTGTCAGTGGCTGCCTTTCGTGCCACCTTGCAGGCCGAGTTAGATAATACGACCATTTTGTTTCGTGCCTCGATGGAGACTAATGACCAGCCTGGAATTTCATTTAAAAGTGGCTCTATAGCGCCATTGAACGGTTCGACAAATCCTTTTTCTGATGCCGAACTAGGGCTGGGTTCGTTGATTGGTATTGAGCGAGACTTGTCTTCTTTCGATGTTGCAATCACCCATAATTTCAATGACAAGCTGGAACTAACCGTTGACGGCTATATAAAAGATGTTGAATTGTCCGAGTACTTTGATGCTGATGGCACGGGCTTGAGAATTCAGGATGCCTTTTTTGAAAACAACGCTGATCTTTCGGGTTTTGGTGCTCGCCTTGTTTATCGGTCAGGAGATCGATTCGAAGGCTTCGTTGGGTTTTCCTCAACTCAAGATGAGTCTGTGTTGCCGTTCGTTCAGTTGGTAGATCCTGTTTTGCGAAATGTTTTCGATGCACGATTGGCAGAACTTGAAATTCAATTTCCGAATGTTTCATTGATAAACGATGTGAGCACTACTGCTTCAATAGAAGAAACGGCGGCCGTTCGGCAGATGCTGATAGATTCGCTGTTTAGTGCAGATGGGACGCCCATCAGTGATCCATCAACTTCGGCTACAGAAATTAGGGGGCCGTTCGTATTCGAGGGTGACTTAGAAATTAACTCAGCGGTAGTCGAGGGCTCTTATTCGTTAACAGACCAGCTGACACTCACCGCGGGTGTTCGTTATATTGATGAAACTCGGTTCTCAAAAGACACTTTCTTTGGCACGTTTTCAGCTGAAGAAGCACGAGACTTTTCTGCTACGTTGCCTCGCGTTTCTCTGAATTACAATTACAGCGACAACATGTCATTATATTTTAACTATGCACAGGGCCGTCGTTCTCCCGTCGTCGATGTGAATCCGTTTGGTGCGACCTCCGTTATAGATCCGGAGACCGTAGACAGTTTCGACCTTGGCCTAAAATACTACGGCGAGAACTTGTCTATTACCGCAGCCGTATTTGCCTACACGTATAAAGATTTCCAGGAAAGCTTCACTGATGCGCAAACATTCGAAAGTGTTACGGTAACAGTCGGTGATTCTAATATGTTTGGGTTCGAAGCAAGTGTTGATTACGCGTTCGATGACTCTTTAAGAATCGGCGCTAATCTTGGTCTGCTAGATGCGCAGTTCGATGATAATACTGACGCCGGGGCTCGATTTGATTACGGTGGAAATACTTTTCGTTTGGCCCCGCAGGTGAGCTCTTCACTATTTTTTAATAAGTCTTTCAATGTGGGTGAATATGAACTGGAGTTCGAGCTGATTAGCTCGTTCCAGTCTGAAGTCTTCTTTGATAGCAGTAATCGCCCAGAGCTCGCTCAGGACGAGTACTGGATAAGCGATGCCTCAATAAAGCTCAATAGTGACAAAAGTAAATGGCGCTTTGAACTATTTGCAGACAATATTTTTGACGAAGAATATTTGATTGATGCTGGCAACACCGGTGGCGGATTTGGCATTCCGACATTTGTAGCAGGCATGCCCTTTGTTGGCGGCGTGCGAGTTTACGCCGATTATTGATAAGCACTGAGCACATACGGCGGCGTCCAGACATTTGTCTGGCGTCGCATTACTCGATTAGTTTGACCCCCTCGCCCTAATTCCCCGCTATCTTTTCAAACAATAAACTCATTCTCCCTTCTCTTTAAGCTAAGACGTTGTTTATCCAGTGTGGTTCGCAATTATCAGACTTCAAGTGAGTATGATAATTGCAATTTTTTGGATGATGGGTGTTTTTAGGTTAACGAGGTTGGCTTATGCGCAGTCTTTGAGCTTCGAAGCCTTGTCTGGTCGCCGCAGCTGTATTGAATTTTTAGCAGAATGAAACCGATGTGATAGTAGTAGAAACAGCTCAGAGATTTTCTCTCTAAACTGCTGTGGATTGAATATTACAGGCCTGCAGTTTACTTTCAATTGCTTTGGTTATTGATGAAGAGTCCAGCCCTGCAGTCTCTAACATTTGCGGTACTTTACCATGGTCAAGAAATGTATCTGGTAGCCCTAAATTCAATACTGGAATTTGATAGTTTTCTTGCAGCAAAAATTCATTGACAGCAGAGCCTGCTCCGCCGAGGACAGTGTTTTCCTCAACAGTTACTATCAGTTGATGGGTAGTGGCCATATCAGCTACTAATTCTTTATCGAGCGGCTTAACAAAGCGCATATCAATAACAGTGGCATTTAATTCTTCAGCTGCAACAAGAGCTGGTTGAACCATGCTGCCGAAGGCTAGGATTGCAACAGATCGGCCTTTGCGGCGACAGAACCCTTTACCAATTGCCACAGTCTCTAGTGACTGTGGTATTTGGGCGCCAGGTCCTTTGCCCCGCGGATAGCGAACTGCAGTTGGGCCTTTGTGCTCAAATCCAGTGGAGAGTAGTTTGAAGGTCTCCGCTTCATCGCTTGGCGCCATGACAATCATATTGGGGATACAGCGCAAGTAGCTAAGGTCAAAGCTGCCTGCATGTGTTGGGCCGTCTTCCCCAACTAAGCCTGCTCGGTCAATGGCAAACATGACATCAAGGTTTTGCAGTGCCACATCGTGAATTAATTGATCATAGGCCCTTTGCAGGAAGGTAGAGTAAATAGCCACTACTGGTTTAAGACCGTCGCAGGCCATTCCAGCGGCAAACGTGACCGCATGCTGCTCAGCGATAGCTACATCATGAAATCTGGTGGGGAACCGCTCTGCAAAATTTTGCATGCCTGAGCCTTCGCCCATTGCTGGCGTTACAGCTACGGTGAGTTCATTGTGCTCAGCTTGCAAACACAGCCAGTCACCAAAAACTTTGGAATAAGTGGGAGTGGGTAAACTCGTGTCAACAGTCGCTAACTTGGCTTCTTTTTCTTTTACAGTTTCGATTTTGCTTAGCGCATGCATCCCAAAAGGGTCTTTCTCTGACGCCGTATAGCCTTTACCTTTTTGAGTCACAACATGAAGTAGCTGAGGCCCGCGTAGCGTTTTAATATTGCGCAAAATTTCTACTAGCCCAGCGGTGTCATGTCCGTCCACTAGGCCAATATAGTTAAATCCTATTTCTTCAAATAATGTGCCAGGTGACACCATTCCCTTCATGTATTCTTCAGCGCGGTGAACCGCCTTCAATGCGGGAGGGATTTTTGAAAGAACTCTTTTACTGCCTTTACGAATAAAATTATAGGGTTTGCTAGCCCACATGCGCGCAAAATAGCTAGACATGCCGCCAACGTTATTGGATATCGACATATTGTTATCATTGAGAATGACAAGAAAATTATCATCGAGATGCCCCGCATGATTCAGCGCCTCAAAAGCCATGCCGGCGGTCATCGCGCCATCGCCGATAATTGCTATGCAGTAATTGTCATCGCCCTGAAGTCTGGCGGCGACCATCATTCCAAGCGCTGCACTTATGGACGTGCTGGAGTGACCAACACCGAATGTATCGAAGGGGCTTTCACTTCTATTGGGAAAGGCTGCTAAGCCACCAGCCTGGCGCATGGTGAGCATTTGATCTCTGCGCCCGGTTAGTATTTTGTGCGGATAGGCTTGGTGCCCTACATCCCAAACCAAGCGATCATCTGGGGTGTTGAAGACAAAGTGCAGTGCGATGGTAAGTTCGACCACGCCCAGCCCAGCGCCAAAGTGGCCACCGGTTTGGCCTACTGAGTAGAGTAAAAATAGGCGTAACTCTTCCGCTAGCTCGGCAAGTTGGCCAACCTCTAGCTCCTTTAGATCGCTAGGTGAATCAATTTGATCTAATAGCGGTGTGTCAGGTCTGGTAACAGGTATTTCGTCTAACATTTGTGTATTTCAACTCTTGGAGCGAATTTTTTCAAGGATTTCGGCGATTTAGCCAGTAATAAATGGGCGCACAAGCTAGATTCGGCGTTTCGGGAGGGCAATCAACAGGCTCCGTTAGTTTTCTCTAGTGATGATATGGCTAGCAAGTTCACGCAGCGGCTGGGCTGCGTCGCCAAAGCCCTCTAATTCAGCGATTGCAGACTGACTCAGTTCTGCCGCCCGATGTTTGGCTAGCTCCAATCCCATTAATGATACATACGTTGGCTTACTTAATTCCCGATCAGAGCCTTGTGGTTTGCCTAACGTTTGGGTGTCACCGGTTTCATCTAAGATATCGTCATGGACCTGAAATGCTAGACCAATACGCTGGGCGTATCTGGTTAACGCGGTAACTTGCTCGTTTGTCACATTAGGATAGCTTAGGGCGCCCAGGATACAACAGGACTGAATAAGCTCACCGGTCTTCAGTTGGTGCATAACCTCCAGTTGCTCCAGAGTAAGGTCTTGACCTACAGCAGCAAAATCGACAGCTTGGCCGCCAGCCATGCCCATTGCTCCCGTTGCTTTGCTAAATAACCTGATCATGCGCAGATTAACAGCCGCACTTACAGAGGAGTTTTTACTGGTTAGAACTTCAAAAGCCAAGCTTTGCAGAGCATCACCCACTAAAATCGCTGTGGCTTCATCGTATTGCTTATGTACAGTGGGCTTGCCTCGGCGTAAATCATCGTCGTCCATTGCAGGCAGGTCATCATGAACAAGAGAGTAGCTGTGAAGTAGTTCGACTGCTAATGCTGGTGAATCTGCCGATTCAACTCTTCCGCCCACAGCAAGGGCGCTGGCATAGACCAAAATAGGGCGTATTCGTTTGCCGCCATTGAGACAGGCATAGTTCATGGCCTCTCCCAAGCGGGTATTGGGATAATCTCGCTGCAATTGAGCCGCTAACAGGTCGTTACTACGAGCTCTGTAGAGGGCGAGGAATTCATGAAATTTTGCACTAGCTGGAGGTGGCATGACAACTACCCATCGTCTTCTAAGACGTCGAGGTCTTCAGTATCGCCATTTGCATTGATTAGTATTTGCACTTTTTGTTCTGCCGCTCGTAATGCAGTTTGGCAATCGCGGGTCAATTTTATGCCTTTTTCAAATGATTTTAGTGAATCTTCAAGGCTTAGCTCACCTTCTTCCATTGAAGAAACTAAGGCCTCTAGGTCAGCAAGTGATTTTTCGAATTCAAAGCTTTCCGATTTGCTCTTTGCCATTTGCAGTACCAATAAATTGAAGCATTGTTGGGGATGCCTTTGATTATACGTCAACTTACACGTAATGCATCTTCACTGGTCACAATCCGGTCAGATATGGGCATAGACACCGAGATGTGGTTTTGCAGGCCCTAGTCCTGATATTACAGAGATAAAATCCTGGCATTTCCTTCAGCGCTCGAAAATCAAGCTAGGCTTGATTAGAACAAGAGAATTCAGGGCCGCAGCACTAGTGCTGCGTTTATAACTTTTAGTTATCGATAAATCCATATGGATTGGAGACCTAGTTGGTCCTTAATCATCCATTATGGGAATGTGGATGAGTTAAAGAAACTTAGCAATGGATTTAGCAACGCTGATAGGGCTGATAGGCGTCTGGGCGCTAATGATTGTCACCATCATAATGGGTGGCTCCGCCCATATGTTTGTCAATGTGTCGTCACTGCTATTGTTGTCGTGGGGTGGTTGTTAGTAGTGATGATGAAATTTGGCATGAGCCAATTTGCGACAAGCTAAATTTGCGCAGCGTCGAAGAGGAAAAAATAAAGTCATTGATCGTCGATGCACTGCTGGGAATTCAGGCGGGGCAGAATCCAAGGTTGATCGACACGATGTTACGGACGTACCCGCCAGCCTCACAGCGCGCCGCGCAAGCGCCAGTCTAATGGTAATTGTTCTCGGCACTAAGAACACTCAAGGCCTATTTAGCGAAGAAAGTTATAGCCCTAAAGTAAAGCACCCAAAAGAGTTTAGTCCACGTAGGGTGAAGGAGTTGAATGTTTCGATTGTCCTGCAGGCATCTCGGCAGATTCGATGACTCTTCTAATGTGCTTTTTCGTGCTACTGCTTTCATTTTCAGAAATGGATGCGCTCAAATTTAAGCGTCTGGCCGGTTCAATGGCACAGGCGCTTGGTGTGAAAAAGCAGCTGGATGTCGATGACATCGCTAAGGGAACATGCACCATCGCACAGGAATTCAGTTCAGGAACCGCTGTGTGTACACCCATCAATGAAATCTACCAGTCCACGCGAGAGATTACTGAAAGCACTCTGGATTTCGAAGAAAGCGATATCTTTGATGTTGAGCAAGGTATTAATGGGCAAATCCAAGGTGTGGCACTTCCTATCGTTCAAAAGCTAGATGAGTTAGTTCAACAAATCCAGTCTGATGCAGCTGAGCCCTTCGCTGAGATGATGCGGATATGCGCCAAGTTCTGCTAGTTTTTGCAGTGAGCAGTCAATAGCCGAAACTAATCGTGAGTAAAAAGTTTGTCTACTCGAAGGCAAACCACTTGCGTCGTCCAATAAGGCGATTTCCTAGAGGGCTTGGTGCATGCGGAGGTTCGAGACACTACGTTGCTGCAACGGGCAACCTAGTGCATTAACAAAGACTATGGCAGTTTTATGGCCGCCTTTGGTGTCTTGGTTAGGCAGTTATGCGCCGCGTTTTTTTGACTCATTCTCAAAAGATCCTTTTAAGTCTTTTAGCTTGTCAGCATCCACTGGGCTATCGTGGAGAGCATTGAGGTTGTTATTAATGTTTTGGCTAAGGTTGTGGATGCGCTCCCTCCATAGTTGAGGCATTCATCTGCTCTGGTTCATCCCTTTGCCATCGATGTGCTGATTTGTGCAACGCCCACTTCTTTTAAAACTTAATTGACCTTATTCAAGCTTAGTCCACAAATGCCAGTGCTTTCACTTTTAGCTCACAATGCTGTAGAAGCTAATTGACGGCGTACCTTGTGCCAATTATTCTAGGCTCGCTTGCGTCTCTACTTTTATGCTCACCGGCTAACTATGACTGATGAATCAACCGTAAACCCCTTGGATAGTCCCTACCTACCTAATGATTGGAGAATAGCGGCAGGTTTGCTGCTAACCGTTCTATGGTTTGGGTTTTTGGCTATCTACGTCGCAAAAAATGTAGGCTGGGTTAATTTCCTAGACTTACCCATCGCTGAAATGGGTGCTTTCCTTGAAGGAGCTTTCGCTTTTTTGGCATTTCTTTGGCTGGTGATAGGTTTATTTGTCCAGCAATCGGTGCTGGCTCAGAATAACGAAGAGCTCAGGCGCAATAACCTGCATTCAGAGAAACAAACCCAAGCTATAGCGGCGACCGAGTTAAATGCTCGCCAAGAGACGTTTTTCAAAATATCTGAAGCCACTCGAAGGCAGCTTGGCGCGGTTTGTGGTTTGCTTTTAATTTCAAGTCAAGGACCTGTTGGAACTAATGTAATTACCTCTGAGCAGCTTTCTGAGCTTTGGAAACAGTTTGCAGGCGGGGACAGCGAGGTATTCTCCAGATTGTTTTTAACGATGGCAGCAACCGACGGTGTCGACTACCTTGATTTGTTCTACGGAACAGAAATCAGGCGAAACCACGCGGAAAATTTTATTGCTGGATTTGATCGTCTAATAAATTTGGCGCGAGGCTGCGATACTGACAATATTATATTAGATTCAATGCTGTATTCAGCTCATGGCTTATTAGATGCGCGGATGCGAGTGCTGCATCCGGATATAAAATTTCAAGCGCTATCGGGCACTAACTCGCAAGCCTATTTGGGGCAAATAGCCCAACAAGACGCAGAATAAATTGCTGGTTCAGTGTCAGTTGAACAACGAATAATTAAAGCGATTTAATCGCAAAACAAGGGGAAGAGTATGGAATTGGTATTTATCGTAGCGTGTTTGATTTTGATTGAATACATGGTGTTCGGGTTTTTAGTAGGTAGGGCGCGGTCGACATATAATGTGCCTGCGCCGGCAACAAGTGGCGACCCGATTTTTGAGCGCTATTGGCGGGTCCACCAAAACACGTTGGAGCAGCTTGTCATCTTTATACCAAGCATGTTTATGTTCGCCTATTTAGCGAACCCCACTTATGCAGCGATTGCGGGTGCTTTATTTTTTGTTGGTCGATTACTTTACTTGCGCGGTTACATATCAGACCCAGGTTCTCGTGGTCCAGGATTTCTTATTGGATTTGTTGCGACTGTATTTGTACTTATAGGAAGTTTGGTACACGCGGTTATGAACCTGCTGTAGTCCTTTCTTAAGAGGCTGGCGGGCGTGAGGGACATGACCTCCGCTCGCTGCTTTCATAACGACCTAATGAAAGAATGCTTAGTTTTAAGAATCTTTTAGCTGCTTGCGCACTAGCTCAGTTAACGTGCGGAAGTCAGTTTTACCGCTACCCATTCTCGGAAATTCTGACACCACAGTATAGGATTTTGGCAGAGCAATATTGGGAAGCTTTTTGCTAAGTTTTTTCTGAATTTCGCTTTTTTCAATTTCTGCGTTGGTGACCGCTACAATCCTTGAACCTCTCTTCGCATCCGGTATTTCAACAACGCAGCACTCAATATCTTCAAGCGTCATTTCATTGAGAATTTCTTCCACCATGACCAGTGATATCATTTCGCCGCCAATTTTTACAAAGCGTTTCAGACGGCCTTTATGCCAAAGGTAGCCATCTTCATCAAGGTAGCCTAAATCGCCAGTATCGTACCATCCAGACTTCAATCGTAGAGATGATTCTTCGACATCGTTGAGGTAGCCGTCCATGACGCCATCGCCTTTGACCAATATCTTTCCAACCTGTCCAGTCGGGCATTCATTGCCTGTTTCGTAACTCTCGATTTTCACCGATGTGTTAGGAATTGGGAGGCCGATGCTGCCGGGTCTGTTTGCTGCTCTCGGATTTACTGAAATAACGGGAGAGGTTTCTGTGGCGCCATAGCCTTCAAAAATTTCTAACTGGTGTTTGTCCCGATAAAGCTTGCGCAAAGATTCGGGACATTTATCTGCGCCGGATACAGTCAATACCACGCTTTTAAAATCCCCAGCGTTGGACTGCCGGGCATACCCTTCCAGAAACAAAGGTGTGCCGATGAGCAATTCTGGCTCGGTTTCTTTGATTATTTTTGCAACGGTACGAAATTCTAAAGGGTTTGCATAAGTAATTGACGTCATCCCCAAGCACATGGGAGTCCAAAGATTTATGGTAAGGCCAAACACATGAAAATAAGGGAGTACGGCTAATAATCGGTCCATGCTATAGACGTCCATCATGTCGCAAAAAGCATCGATGTTGGAAAGCAAGTTCTGCTGCGACAGTTGCACTACTTTGGGGTCTTTTTCGCTGCCGCTAGTGAATAAAATAACCGCGGGTTTAGATAGGTTTTCAGACCCCGTTAGTCGCTTAAGAATCGCGACAGGGGCTTTGCTTTTTATGAACCCTAGGGTTTTTTCAAGCTTGCTTAAACCTGCCATTATATCTTCGATGAACACCATGCCAGGTAATTCAGGGCAGCCAGTTTTTTCTAGTAGGGGTCGAGTGGTAATAACGGTTTTGAAATCACACTGTTGTTGAGCATACACATAATTCTTTTCGGCACCGGTGGAGTAGTTAATCATCACTGGGGTGAGGCCGCCCATCACCGACCCTATGACAGCAAGGGCCGCCCCTGCTGAGGTCGGCAGCATAATGCCTATGCGGTCTGTTTCTAACTTTCTGAAACGGCGCGAAAGAATGAGCGAACCAAGCAGTGCTTGATTAAACGTGACGTCCTTAAGCGTTGTGCGATCAATAAAGGCAACTTTAGAAGGGTTTTTGAGGGCACTGTCAATGAATCGATGTTGTAGCATGCCTGAATACTAGCTCAACTTATGCCTTCTTGGAACCGCCAAGGCGCGCAAGAATCATATTGCACAGCCGCCGGCGCTTGCACATCATTAGTCTGCGCCCTAAACTGCGCGGTCAGTAATATTGTGAGTTGCCGCATTTAGTGATTAAACATTTCAACACCTTATGGTTAGTAGTAGCAGCAGCGTTTTTACTGTTGCTAGCGTTTAATCCCACACTGGTTAGCCGCGAATCTATCTCACAATTGCTAAGTCAGCTTGGTACGTCGGCTCTTATTGTCTACACATTGCTGTCTTTAACTCGTGCGTTGATCATGATTCCTTCGACCCCGTTTATCCTTGCTGGGGCGATTTCCTTCCCAGAAATGCCAATACTCGTCTTTGTGATTTCCTATATAGGTGTTGTGGTTGGGACACTCTTGATATACAGTTTTCCCGCATTCGGGAACTACGATGAGTACCTAGAGGCTAAATATCCCAAGCAGATCGGTGTTATCAAGGGAAAAATGCAGGGCCGTTACTCCTTCTGGATTGTAATAGCTTGGTCGTTTTTCCCCTTAGTACCAACAGATCTGATTTGCTACGTTGCAGGTATTGCCAAAATGTCCTACAAGAAATTAGTAGCTGCGGTGGTTATCGGAGAATGGCCTCTTGTGACATTTTACGTTTTTGCAGGTGTAGAGTTAGGTGAGTGGTTGAGAGTATGACAAGACAGCGAAAATTTAGAGACTCGATTGAGCTTATTAAAAGTTTTAGAACCTCCGGAACCATTACTCCAAGTTCGCCTCGTCTTATCCGGCGGCTTCTAGGCTCCATAGAATTTGAGTCTGCCAATTGTATAATCGAGCTTGGGCCAGGTAATGGCTGTGTTACAAACGCCCTACTTGCGAAAATGAACTCCAGCAGTACCTTGATCAGTTTTGAACTCAATACAGACTTCGTTAACGAGCTCAAGCTGATAGATGATCCACGCTTACATGTCGTAAACGCATGTGCGTCTTCCATAAGACAAGTGCTTGATGAGTTAGGTATTGACCAGGTTGATCATATTGTCTCTAGCTTGCCGCTTGCGCTAATTGATGACGATGTTGTTGAAACTATATTACAAAGCGCCAAGAATAATCTTCGTGACGGCGGACGGTTTTTACAATACCAGTACAGCTTAAAAAACTATAGTGATGTCAAGCCCATGTTTAGCAATGTTAAGCTACGTTTTACTCTTCGCAACATGCCGCCCGCCTTTGTCTACGACTGTGTTAAATAGTCATTTTACGCTATAAGAAAGATGCCAGACACTTCCACGCAAGCATCCGCAGGAAGGGAATTAGACCCTAAAGCCAAGCGGGTATGTTTGCCTGCATCCCCAAACACATCGACTAAAAGATTCGAAACGGCATTGATGACTGTAGACTGTCCTGTAAAGTCATTGTCCGACGCAACAAACCCCTGTATTCGAACACACTGCTTCACTCTGCCTAAATCACCTTCACAAGCACCTTTTAATGCCGCAATCATGTTAATTCCACACTGCCTGGCTGCTGCTTGGGCTTGCAAAACACTTACCCCGCTTGGCACTTTTCCTGGGTGCATTAACTCACCGTTCAAAAATGGGATTTGTCCGGCAATATAAGCCATATTGCCAGCAACCTGATAGGCGACATAGTTGGCCAATGGGGCGGGCGTGGGCGGTAGTTCAATACCAAGTTCATCCAAACGGTGTTCAATTATATTTGATTGCGCGAAAGCTAAGGGTACTGCGCTTGCACAAGTCAACAATGCGCTAGCTTGGAGAATTTTGCGTCGGGATTTTTCTATCTTCATTATAGTCCTTGATGAGTGTCTGGTTGGAAGTTAAGTGAAGTTTACCGGTTTAGATAAGGCGCTATCAATTATTTTTCAGTTACTTTCCAATCATTTTCATTTTTGATGATACTTGAAGGCGTGCTGTGCTGAGCGTACACTATTATTCTCTTTTTTTGGGTCATAGCAGCAGGCTTGCTATAGCATTTTTAACAAGTAGGTGTGAACAAGTGAAACAAGTAGGTGGCTGAGTTAATACGGTTAGGAGCGTCCGCTTTTAACCGTATTAACTCGGCCACCATACTCCACTTCAGGCGCCGATTTTCAGCCACATTTCAAAGGAGAAAACTATGTCATTGCGAATTAATAGCGAGGCACCAAATTTTATAGCTGAGACCACGCAAGGGAAAATCGATTTTCATGAATGGCTTGGCGATAAATGGGGTGTATTATTCTCTCACCCGAAAGATTTCACGCCAGTGTG